>Ga0247608_10000020_pt1 | contig 346722 bp, 295 predicted proteins | sample 176DNAGHGlowgp2_FD_193490 | JGI IMG/M metagenome (GOLD analysis project Ga0247608, IMG submission 193490) | Sheep rumen microbial communities from Palmerston North, Manawatu-Wanganui, New Zealand - 1766 DNA GHGlow gp2 | ecosystem: Host-associated > Mammals > Digestive system > Stomach > Rumen...
TGCCAATTACCGCAACAATGCTCGGAATACAGATTCTATCATCCCCCCGGCGCCTCCTTTTCCAAGGAGGGGCCGGGGGAATGCGAGCAAGCCACCCGCATATTAAAACTTACAAAAGTTAAATATAAGATTTAATAACTCAACTTTCTCAGATTTTATTTGTACCTTTGCCATGTCATTGATGATTTTGCTTGTCTTGAATTGCAGCACTAAGGTAAGTGAAAAATCTGACATGACAAAATCCTGGGTCGCTCGGCTTTGCCGCTTCGCGCGTCGAAGAACTTTTTGTTGCTCAGGAACTTATAAAAGCTATTAAACTAAAGTGCTGCGGAATCTAGGAAACATATAACAGAAACAAGGGGATTAGGAAGAAAGGCATGATGATGAGGACAAGAAAACAAACATTCTTTTTCCTGACATTCCTGCTGGCGCTGCTGACAGGATGCGTAGATGACGGTATTGAGGATAACGGCGCCAATAGCCAACCTGTGGCAATGGATCCCGGCAAGGGATTTACAGAGCGGAGGGTTAGCGTGAACCGTGACGGCAAGGACGGCGGACAGGTAGCGCTGCGATACTATGACGATATGCCCAACGTGGCGTATATAGCCGCATCTGCCTACTACAAAATGATGCTACCCGAAGCCACGATGACAGTGGATAACAAGGGCAACTACTACCAACTGAAAACAGCCGATGCCACGGCTACCGTGGACGTCAAGGGCGACATGATGACTTCGGAATCGTATAACGACTTCGTCAGCCTGACGAGTCTGACAGGACCGGGATTACCGAGTTTCGACACCTGCTTTAATCCCTATCTCAAATACGACAGCCACCAGTATGACCGGGTAAGCAGTACGGTGACGCTGAACTTCAGGAAATACGGCATCGACCTGCGCGACGACGGACGGGATGCCTACTTCCCCTTCCCCACCATCAATGATATATTTGCCGACAACAATATGCACATGGCCTGCTTCAACGGAAACAAAATCCTGGTGAACACAGACAATGATAAGGATTTCGGCGATCTTGACCCTGACTTTTCGGTCTCTGCCTTCAAGACGGTGGAGGTGGGGAAGGACTTGGCTGCATACCGATATGCGGAACTATGCTTCGTCATCGACAATCTATTCGGCTATCCAGGTAGGACCCTTCTAGAAAAACAAGGTCTCCGGCAACAAGGGATCGACGTCTTGCTCAATGCCGTCAGCGGCGGAAAAGAAACAAAGGAGTTGCTGCAATCGGCCAATCAGGCGATGTTTGCGCAGGGCACCGATGCACTGGGCTATCTGCTGTACGACGGCGGACACACCATTATTGGAGTCAGGGCCTTCATACCCCAGAGTGTCAGGAATGACTTTTGGGAACGCTGCAATGAAGCGAACAAAAAGATACCTGAAGGTGCCAATGAGCTGATTAAAAAACTGACGAACATTCAGATAGAGGAATCAGAGCGTAGAAACAAGCTAAGAACCATACGCAAAAAGAACTACGACACAGACCTTTACCAGAAAAGCAAGGACGGACGGACAGCCGTGTTCGTGATGAACTCGTTTATGGATCTCAACACGCAGGGGTGGCGCACCTACTATGCCAGCAATCATACGGAGGCCGACTGGCAGAAACTGGTGGACGCCGAAGAGAAGGACCTCGTGGTGCAGACCGTGGAAGCACTGAAACGGGCCAGAAAGGAAGGCGTGAAGAATCTGGTGCTCGACTTGACGCTGAACGAAGGCGGTGAAGATGATCCGACGACGGCCATCGTAGCACTACTGGGCGACAAGACAGGCTCTCAGCAGTCGCCCCGCAAGACGAGCAGTTGGGATATGAACATACTGACAGGCCAGTTTCTGACCAAGACTTTTGCCGTGGACCGAAACTTCGACGGGAAGTTCGACGAACTAGACGACAAGCAGGACTGGACGGGCGACATGAACATCGTGGTGCTAGTCAGCGATTGTTCTTTCTCCAACGGCAACGTATTCGCCGCCAAGATGAAAGACTACGGCTATCAGATATGGGGCCAGAAGTCGGGGGGCGGTGCGTGCAGCGTCCAGTATCTGGTGATGCCTGACGGCATGGAATACCGTATCTCCAGTTACCGCAGCCATTCGACGGACAGGAACAAGCAGAGCATCGACGGCGGAATAGCCGTGGACAAGACGCTCACCGACGAACAGATGTATGACATTGAATACCTGAACAGCCTGTTTAAATAAGAAAACACTCGTGCCCGAATCTGCAAGGTTCTGGGCACGAGTATAATTTTTAGTCTGGTAAAAATACTGGCGTAAAAACTATTGATTCTTCACCGGGATACAGCCCGTGGGAGTCATGTAGTTGTTGTTCACGCAATTAACAAACACCTTATCTGCAATATTCTTCAAAAAGCTATTCATAGTCGTAATATTTAAATGATTAATACTTATATTTTTACTAATACTTAACTTTGGGGAATTTTGTACTGCCATCCCCGGCGTTATTTCCTTACCTGGATTTGATAGGTCTTGCCGTCCTTGGCGTCTTGTGACTTGTCACAGTGCTGAGTGCTGACGCTTACCTTATTCTGGTTGGCCTGAGCCAGCATCTCGTGACCTGCGGTTTTGCTACTGTTGGCGTTCAATGCCATTACGCTTACCATAAGAGCAACTTCTGCTACCATTACTGATCCAATAACTGACTTTTTCATAATTCGTATTTTTAAATTTTGTTCTTTACTATATTAATTATTTCACTCTTTGTCGGCGGACTTGTTGTCTTTCGACATTGCAAAAGTAGTGCGACTTTTTCAATCGGCAATCGATAACGTAACATTTTCTTTGTATTTTGTAGCGACAAACAGCCTAAATCGCGACACATCTCCGGGCAACCCCTAAAATTTGTCGCGAAAACTATAATTTTTGTCCCAAAATAACCCGAAAACTTGAAAAAATGATTGTTGGGACGTAAAAAACACGAAAAAAGTGCTGTTTTGGACATAAAAAGGAGGTTTGAAGGATTTCAATGGATTTATTTGGCGGTCTCACAGTTTTTTCGTTATTTTGCAACACTAAAAACTGAAATCATGATGAAGAGAATTCTATTCCTTATGCTGATGGTGGCCACATGGGTCTCTGCATCGGCGCAGACAAAGAAAGTGTCGGTCCTCGGTGACTCGTATTCAACATTTATCGGTGTCATTCCTGCCAACTACTCATCGTTCTATCCCAACGACCGGAACGACGTGACGGAAGTGGAGCAGACTTGGTGGAGCCTCTATACGAAGGCCAAGGGCTACACATTGGAGAAGAACGACTCTTGGGGCGGCACAACCATCTGCGGAACGGGATACGGCCGCATGGACACTTCACGAAGCAACTTTATCTCGCGTGTGGACAGTCTGGGTAACCCTGACATCATCTTTGTCTTCGGCGGCACCAACGATGCTTGGGCCCGCGCTCCCATCGGTGAATACCAATACTCTGACTGGACGAAGGAAGACTGCAAAAGTTTCCGCCCTGCACTGGCCTGCCTGATTGATATGCTCGGAAAACGCTATCCCCAGGCAAAACTCTGCTTCATCCTAAACTCGGAACTGAGTGAGGAGGTCAATGAATCGATGCGCGAAGTGTGCAAGCACTACGGGGTGCAGCTCGTGGAACTCCATGATATAGAGAAGCAGAACGGACATCCTTCCATCAGCGGCATGAAGAGTATCTGCGAGCAGCTGCTTGAGGCCGGCCTGTAAGATTCACACAAACGGGAATCCATGGAAATATTCTGGGAAGACGGGTTCACCATCAAAGTGCGTGTAGATGATGGGAAAACCGTAGTGATATCTGCCAACAGGGAGGGTCTGCTCTCGTTGGCAAGACAACTAACGGATATGGCGAACGAGGAATACGGTTGCCATATCCATTATGATGAATACAATTCTCTGGAAGACGACTCTTACGAGATGATTATTGAGAAAATAGAATAACCACGAAAAAAGACATCTATTCTCCGCCTGTCAGTGCCCACTGGTCAATGACTATATGCTCATCGAGTGCGCGGATGGTCAGCGTGTGGCTGCCCTCGGAAAGATGCAGATGGAGATCACGCAACGCCTGACCGCGAAGCACATTCTGCTTCCATTGCTCGGAGCGGAAAGGTTCTTTCAGGGTATAGACTGTGGGCTCTGACCCGTCGATGCTGACGCTGTAGCGGATATCACCACTATCTACGGCATGGGTGGGGATGAGTGCTGTCTGAAGAATATAGGAGCCAGCCTCTTTCACCGCAAAACGATAAGTAAGCGCTCCGCCCTTCGGCAATGACACGGCATTCATCGAATGACCCAACATCTGGACCGTATGCACTCCAGGGGTAGCCTCGGCATAATGGGCAGCCTCATGAAGCTCCCAATCGGGGTGGTCCTTACCAGCAGCAGCAAGACGGGCACGGACATCCGCAAAGACTGGAAGACGGCGGGGAGCGGCATCCATCAGACCGCGCCATTTGCCACCGTTCATATGGTTATATCGGGTCGTGAGCTGCTGGATTTCCTCGTAGGCACGATGACTCTCCAGAGAATCGCCCAGAATCTTGCGGCTCATGGCAGCAGCGGCAAAGACGGGATACTCAATGGCTGCAAACCAGGCATCCGCCAGTTCGGGACGCACCAGAGGGGCACATTCCCTGATGGTCTTCTTGATTCGGCCAAAAGTATCCAGGCGGGCTGCAGCCTCAGCAGCAGAAAGCGGCACGTCGGTGACGGGTGAAAGGCCGCGGTCGTATTTCTTCTTATCCAGTTCCACCTGCGTCCAACCCATAAACTCCGGACGGCGTTCTCCACAAAGACGCCAGTAATCCATCATGGCGGGGAAGAGCCGCAAGCCTGCTTCACGGCCAAACTGACGGCAGAGCCATGAGCGGTAATGGTCGCAAAGCGTGGAGCCGCTGACGCAATCGATGTTCCATGCCATATCGAGGAAGAGTTCGAGATCATAGGAAGCCACCTTCACGTCGTGTACGTTGGCTATCCACATCCGACGCACCCGTCGGTCATAGGCTTCGCGCAGCTCGTTGTAGATAAGTCCGGGCTGTGTGGTGGTGAGCCACAGGTAATCGTGAGGTCGGCCCCAATAGCTGAGGTGATAATAGACGGCTCCCCCACCCTGTCGCTGCTGTTCAGGGGGAGAGGCATAGCGCGTCATGTAGCCATAGTTGTCGTCGCACCACATCAGCGTGACATAGTCGGGCACCCGAAGTCCCATCTCATAGAGTTCGAGCACCTCCTTATAGGGCACGAACACCTGCGACAGTCCTGCGGGTTCTCCCACATATTTGCGGAGAAGCATCTGCTGGTCATCGATGACTTGCTGAAGGGCGTCGAATTTCTCCTGTTTGGACTGATAGCCCTCCATCGAACTGTCGTGAATGCCTCGCATACCGATGGTGAAATGACCTGAAACGCGCGAGGCACTGAGCTCTTTGAGGCGTTCTATCCAATACTGCTGCACAGCTGCGCGGTTGGTCTTATAATTGAAGCGCCCACGCTCTTCCACGTTCCACTCGCCTACGTTGTTGCGCATCAGCGGCTCGCAATGGGAGGTACCGATGATTATGCCGCAGGAGTCGGCCATGGCCTTGGCCCCCTCCACCTGGAAAAAAGCCACGGTGCCCTCGTGCATGGCAGGCCAAATGGTATTGGCCCGCAGACGCAACAAGAGTTCGAAGATCTTCCGATAGGTCTTGGGTCCTATCTGCCCCTTGGGGCCTGGTTCAAACGTATTGCAGCTCCAAGGACGCGTGCTCCAGTCTTCGTCGTTGATAAAGATGCCACGATAGGCCACGCTGGGCGACTGCTCGGTAGAGAAATCGTCGCTGAGGGTGAGCCGGTCTTTCCGTTCGGGCACCACGTCGCCCCACCATACCCAAGGCGAAACGCCAGCCATGCGCGATAGTTCGAGCAGTCCATAGGCCATGCCGCGGCCATTATTGCCCTCCACGATGATCTGCCCGCGCTTCACGTAGATGCGGAAACCGTCGGGTGCGCCATGGCCCTGAATCACCCTGACTACCGGTTTGCGGGAGGCAACGGGGGTGAAGCCCGTCACTTGGCGGATATCGTTCTTGAACAGACGGAGTGCTACTTCGACCACAGGCTCCACACGGCGGGGCAGGCTATAGGTGACGGGATGCTGCCCATCGAACCATACCACCTCAGCCATGGCCGCCAGCGGCAGGAGCGACAGGAAGAAAGCCAAAAATCTCTTTTGCATAATCCAAGCAGTTTGTTTCTGCTGCAAAGATATAAATATTTTTGGAAATAAAAGAAAACGCTGCCGTATATCTTCCGGATTGTCAATATCACTTTCGGCTGACGGCAGTTAGGTCAGATTGGGACGGGCTCTCGCGATTTGTCGCAAGGGGGGCGGTCGTGTCGCAAGTATTCTGCAAAGAAAGTGCGAAATGGCTTGGAGGTTAAAAATAAAATGTGTAAATTTGCCCCGACATGAACAAGAGATTCCATTCTTTCTCCCGACGGCTGACGCGCCGCATCGTGATCACGCTGATACTGACACTGGCAGCGGTGTTTGCCTGTATCTTCTATCTGACCGTCTCCGCGACCAAAGAGCTGAACGAATTTTCGTTCAACAGCATCATGCACGTGCAGAGCGAGATTGTAGAGAAGATGCTCTACGGCGTGGAACTGTCGGTAACCAGCAGCGTAAGCGATATAGAGAAAGACTTGGCTGAGCCGGAGGCGCTCTATGCCTCGCTGGAACGGGAACTCAGGGACCATCCTCACATCATGGGATTCTTCACGGCTTTCGAGCCAAACTATTTCGCGGAAAAGGGCCGCTGGTTTGAGCCCTACGCCGTGCGCCGAGGAGATTCCATCGTGAGGAAGCAGGTGGGCGGACCGGCTCACGACTACCTGAAGCGCGAATGGTACCGAAAAGCGCTGCACAGCGAGGGGGGCTACTGGTCGGAGCCTTATCTGGACGTGGGAGGCTCTGACAGTCTGCTCTGCACCTTCGTCATTCCCGTGAGGGATGCAAGGGGGCGCAAGGTGGGCGTTTTCGGAGCTGACGTCTCGCTCGACTGGCTGCACCGACAGCTGCAGGAAACGGACCGCAAGACCAACATGAAGCGCATCGGGCATAACGGGAGCGACTCGCCGCCGGCCTATACCTTTATTATAGCCAGCGACGCCACCTATATCGTGCATCCTGACAAGCAGCGCGTGCTGAATGAGAAGTTCACGGCCTTCGACATCAACAAGCTGAAAGAGGGATATCAGGAGACGGAACTCAACGGAGAGGATGTCTATGTGTTCTATGAAGACCTCCACAACACGAGGTGGACAATAGGCTTCGTGGTGAAGCGAATGGTGGTATGGATGCCGGTCGCCGTCTTCGGCTCCATCATCGCGCTGGCCATGGCATTGGGACTGCTGGCAGTATATTTCATCAGCCGCACCACCATCCACCGTTCCACAAGACCTCTCCAGACGCTAGCCCTCAGCGCCGACGAGGTGGCAAAGGGAAACTTCAGCGCTCCGCTGCCCACACTGAAACACCATGATGAGATATACCAGCTGCGCGACTCGTTTGCCAACATGCAGCACTCGCTGACCGGCTATATCGAAAAACTCAAGGCCACCACCGCCGAGAAAGCTACCATGGAGAACGAGCTGACCATCGCCCGAGGCATACAGATGGGCATGGTGCCGAAGACTTACCCGGCATTTCCTGAACGGCAGGACATCGACGTGTATGGCACGATGACTCCGGCCAAGGAGGTGGGTGGAGACCTCTACGACTTCCTAATCCGCGACAACTGCCTATACTTCTGTATCGGTGATGTTTCGGGAAAGGGTATTCCCGCAGCTCTGGTGATGGCCGTGACGCGCAACCTGTTTCGCACGCTTGCCAACGAAGAGCAGAATCCGGAACGGATCATGGCACGCATCAACACTTCCCTCTGTGACGATAATGAGACAGGATGGTTTGTCACGATGATAATCGGCGTACTCAATCTGCAGACCGGTCATCTCAGCTACTGCAATGCAGGCCATGTGACGCCATTGCTGATAGGCAACGAGGTGAGCATGCTGCCGCTGAAACCTATCCTGGCAGTAGGCTCATTGGAGTTCACCGCATACACATCCATGGAAACTACGCTGCAACCGGGGACCACGCTTTTCCTCTATACCGACGGATTGACGGAAGCCATGAACGCTGAAAGACGAATGTTTAGCGAAAAACGCATGCTTCAGGTAGCCGAACAGCAGCGACAGAAACACCAGTTAGAGCCGAAACAAATTATCACCGCCATGGAAGATAGCGTGAAAACATTTGTAGGCGGAGCAGAACAAAGCGACGACCTGACGATGCTGGCTATTCTTTATAGAGGAGAGACGGCTGCCGCTTTGAAAATCGAAGTAAGTATTGACGAGATGCCAAAGGTCTGCGATTTCGTAATCAAGGAGGCCTCGCAGGCGGGCATGGGCAGTAAGGGCATCAGCGAATTGCGCCTCGTCGTGGAAGAGGCTGTGGCCAATGTCGTCAACTACAGCGGTGCCTCCGACATTATGCTCGGAGTTACCAAGCAGAAAGGGAGACTCAGTATGACACTTTCCGACAACGGAATACCTTTCGACCCCACGAAAGTGCCGTCTCCCGACCTCACCGTACCCGGCGAAGAACGGCCAATAGGCGGTCTGGGCATCCACTTCATGCGAGAGATGAGCGACGGACTGACTTACCGAAGGGAGGGCGACAAGAATATTCTCACCATCTATAAGAACTTCTAATAATTATTAAAACAGCAAATAATACACCCGCGACCAAAAATAGATTCAAATCGTACCTATAAATAAGGTACTTGCGCTCGACAATGCAAAAATAAACAAGTTTCTTTTGGTATTGTCCTCGCTTAATCGTACCTTTGCAGCAGAAAAAAGGATAAAATTATGCAAGAGACAAGACAAGCCAAGATATCGCGCCTGCTGCAAAAAGAACTGGCGCAGATTTTCCAGAGCCAGACGCGGATGATGCACGGTGTGATGGTCAGTGTGACACGGGTGAAGATCTCACCAGACCTCAGCATCTGCACAGCCTATCTGAGTGTGTTCCCCTCAGAGAAAGGCGAGGAAATCGTGAACAATGTGAATGCGAATGTGAAGACCATCCGTTACGACCTGGGCCAGCGCATCCGCAATCAGGTGCGCATCATTCCTGAGCTGCGCTTCTTCATTGACGATTCTTTAGACTACATCGATCACATCGATGAACTCCTGAAGAAGTGAAGAACCCTTCTGAAACTCGCTGATGAATTTCCCATTTTATATAGCGAAAAGGTACCTGTTCTCGAAGAAATCGACGAACGTCATCAACCTGATTTCGGCCATATCCGTCGTGGGTGTGGCCATTGCTACGATGGCACTGGTGGTGACGCTCTCCGTATTCAACGGGTTCCATGACCTGGTAGCCACGCTTTTCACCTCCTTCGACCCACAGCTACAGGTGGTTCCTACGCAGGGAAAGACCGTACCTGCCGATGACCCGATACTGACCGAAATCCGACAACTGCCGGAGATTGACGTTGTCACGGAAACGGTGGAAGACCAGGCTCTGGCTATCTATAAAGGACGCCAGGCGATGGTAAAGGTAAAAGGAGTTGATGACAATTTCTCCGAACTGACTCATATCAATGAGATTCTCTACGGCGACGGTCAGTTTGCCCTTCATGCTGCCAACCTGCAATACGGCACAGTGGGCATCCGCCTGGCTCAGACACTCGGCATGCCTGCCGACTGGGACGGCTATCTGCATATCTATGCCCCCAAACGCGAAGGGCAACTCGATATGATGGACCCCACCGACGGCTTCGTGGAAGACTCGCTGATAACACCCGGATCTGTCTTCATGGTCAGACAACCACGCTACGACAGCAACTATATCCTCACATCCATCGGCTTTGCCCGCAGCATTTTCGACCAGCAGGGCATGCTCTCGGCTCTTGAAATGCGCATCAAACCCGGTTGTGACCTGGATGCCGTGAAGGCAAAAGCTCAGCAGATAGCAGGCGACAAATACAAGGTGAAAGACCGCTATGAGCAGCAGGACGACACGTTCCGCATCATGAAGATAGAGAAGTTTATAGCCTATATCTTCCTTACGTTCATCCTTGTTGTGGCTTGTTTCAATATCATCGGTTCACTCTCGATGCTAATTATTGATAAGAAAGACGACGTGGTGACCCTTCGAAACCTTGGTGCCACGGACAAGCATATCACCCAGATTTTCCTTTTCGAAGGCCGTATGATAGCCGTCATCGGTGCCATCCTTGGCATTCTGCTCGGCTTGTTGCTCTGCTGGCTGCAACAGACTTACGGACTGGTTCACATGGGTGAGAGCGAGGGTTCGTTCATCATCAACGCCTATCCGGTAAGCGTTCACCCACAAGACATTCTGCTTGTATTTGTAACCGTATTGGCAGCAGGATGGTTGGCCGTATGGTATCCCGTACGGTACTTTGCAAGGAAGTTAGGAGTCAGGAATTAGGAAATAGTTTTTAGTCGAAAGAAACGCTTTCCACTTCTACCTGTTCGTGAAGGAACACTTGGGCAGATTCCTTGAATCTGTCGGGGTTCTCCGTGGTGAAATAGCGCACCGTACCCCTCTTCGTAATCATTTCCTCCATTTCGGGATGATGGCTGAGATAGGCTTTCAGACTGTTGGCCACATATTCTCCCTGCGGCACAATCTTCACGCCTCTCGGTGCATACTTCAGGATGCTGTTGAACAACAGCGGATAATGCGTACAGCCAAGAATAATCGTGTCAATCTCAGGATCTTTGAGCATTAGCTGCGTGATACGTTTGTTTACAAAATAATCGGCTCCGGGACTGTCAGCCTCATTGGCTTCCACGATGGCTGCCCAGAGCGGACAGGCAACCCCCGACACCTTGATATCAGGAAACTGCTTCTGTATCTCCAGGTCGTAACTCTCGCTCTTGATGGTTCCCTCGGTGGCCAATATCCCGACGTGGCGCGTATGGGTGATAGCACCTATACTCTCTGCCGTAGGACGGATAATGCCCAGCACCCGACGCGTGGGATCCCACTGCGGAAGATCATGCTGCTGGATAGTACGCAAAGCCTTTGCAGAAGCCGTATTGCAGGCCAGGATGACCAAATGGCATCCCATGGAAAAGAGTTTCTGGACAGCCTCACGCGTAAACTTATACACCACGTCAAAGGAACGCGACCCATAAGGAGCGCGGGCATTGTCGCCCAGATACATATAATCATGCTGGGGCAGGATCTGCCTCAGCTGGTGCAAAATTGTCAGGCCGCCATAGCCGGAATCAAATACACCGATAGGACCGGGATTATTTGGAAAGTTCACGTTTGACAATCTCTGTAACGTCTTCTCCCTGGGCTGGATCAACGTAAGGCAGTGCATCCCCATCTGTATTGAGGACGAAAGCCAGTCCTTGCTGCTGACCAACTTGAGCCAAGACAGCCTTTAGTTTTTCGTGAAGGGGTTTCATAGCGTCAGCCTCCGCGTTTTTCAGCAATCGGCGAGCCTCCTGCTTGAAAGCCATGTTCTTCTCCATAAGTTCTTGCAACTCACTCTGTCGTTTGTTGCGGATGGAGACCGCAAATTCATGCTGGCCCTCGAGAAATTCCTCGTATTTCTTGTTGAATTCCTCTTCTGCTCTCTTCATCTCACCCTCAAACTGTCCCTGCAACTTAGCTACATCACTCTTTACCTTAGCATAATCGGGCATCGACTGAAGCACCTCACTGTAAGAGAGATAGCCAAAGCGCACCTGCGCAGAAGAGTGAAGAGCGAAGAGTGAAGAGTGAAGAATCAGCAAAAACGCTAATGTCATCAGCCTGTTTTTTAGCACTTTGTTTATCATTATTGTTTCTTTTATCATTGATTCTTCAATCTTTATCTGAGAACAAACCGCCCCCTCCCCCCATTGGGAGGGAAGGGGTGAGTCTTTTCTTACTTCATTTTCTGGATTTCAGCCTTCACGTCGGCAGTCACATCCTTTGAGAGGGTTGCGCTGATGTAAGGAAGACTTGCGGCCTGCATGATATATACATAGCCACCGTTCTTACCTACATTCTCCACAGCCTGGAACACCTTCTGCTGGATGGGAGCCAGTTTCTCCTGCTGGAGTTTCTGGAAGGCCTGCGCATTGTCCTGCTGAGCCTGCTGATATTTCTGCATCAGGTCATTGATATTCTTCTCCGTCTCCTGCTGCTTGGTCTGATTCATCGTGCTCTTGGTCTTCTCGTACTCATCATACTTGCGCTGGATTTCATCCTGCATGCCTTTGAGTTCGTTCTCATATTCCTGAGCCTTAGCCTTCAGTTCACCTTCTGCGCGGGTGTATTCGGGCAAAGAGGTCATAATAGCCTGAACGTCAACGTGACCAAACTTCTGTGCGAATGTGGCCATAGGAGCCATCATCAGCAACATAATCAAAACTTTCTTCATTTCTTTCTTTTTTATTGTTATTAATATTACTTTTTCTAGTTTTCTAGAAGTTCTAGATTTCTAGAAGTTCTAGTGTTTCTAGGTTCTCTAGATTTCCATTAATCTGCAGAATAGCCCAGTTTGGAAAGCACCTCATTGGAGATATCTACCTTAGGGGAACCATAGATAATGCCCGTGTCGGAAGCACGGTCTATGACCAGCGAGTATCCACGCAGGTCGCTGATATCCTTCACGGCATTATAGATTTCTTCCTGAATAGGTGTCATCAGGGCCTCACGCTTCTTGTAGAGTTCACCTTCCGGACCGAAGTATTTCTTCTTCAGGTCGCTAGCTTCTTTCTCTTTCTGCATGATAGCTTCCTGCTTGGCCTTTTTCTGTTCTTGAGAGAGGAACACTACCTCATTCTGGTAGTTCTTGTACATCGTCTGAGCCTCCGTGTTGAGAGCCTCCACTTCCATCTGCCATTTCTTGCTCACCTGAGAGAGTTGCTCGTTGGCACGCTCATAGGCAGGCACATTCTTCAGGATATATTCCATATCCACAAGCGCAAACTTTTGCGCCGAAGCCGTTGCGAGACCGCAGAATGCGCAAAATGCGCAGATAATCAATTTCTTCATGTCGTTTTCTTTTTATCGTTAAAAATGTAATTTGACGGTGCAAATATACATCTTCTTTTTTTATCCGCAATAGGGAAACCACTATTTTCTAAGCGGAAACCCCTAAATCACCCCAACAAGAATCTCCAGAAAGCCTAGAATAACTAGAATATCTAGGACATCTAGAACATCTAGGATCAACTAGAACTCCTGTCCAAGCACGAAGTGGAACTGGCTGCCGCCCTTGGTGCCAAACACCTTGTCGAAACCATAGGCCCAGTCGATACCCATCAGACCTACCATCGGGAGGAAGATACGCACACCGACACCAGCCGAGCGCTTCATGTCGAAGGGATTGAACTTCTTGGCATCCGTCCAGGCATTACCGGCTTCAGCAAATCCTAATCCGTAGATGGTGGTGTTACCCAACAGGAACGGATAGCGGAGTTCCACGGAGAAGCGGTCGTAGGCATAGCCCTCACTGCCATAAGGAGTGAGCGAACCGTTCTCGTAACCACGCAGACCAACAGTCTCTTCAGCATAACTGGTGGAATAGCCCGACATTCCGTCACCACCCATATAATAGGTTTCAAACGGTGACTTCTTATACTTGTTGAAATTACCCAGGATACCCATTTCCACGCGCGTCATCAGCACCAGACACTTGGCACCGTTGGTCAGCGCGGTATAGGTACGGCTCTTGAATTTCCACTTATGATACTCCACCCAGCGGTAACGCTCCTGCTGAGCAGCACTGGCGGCATCTGTCAGCTTACCGGTAGCCTTGACTTCTGACGTATATACCTCATCCAGATGCTTGTAGTCCTTTCCGTCAAAGGCAGACCATGGCGGAGTGATGGTCACAGAGGCCATGAACTCCGAACCACGACGCGGGAAGAGTTGGTTATCCGTAGAGGTACGCGAAATCGTAATACCAAGGTTCAAGTTGTTACAGTTACCGTTCTGCACGAGGAAGTAACGCCACTGCTTCAGCATGTATCGGGTATATGACAATTGCACACCAAGCTGGAAATAGTCATCCGGCCAGCGCAGACGCTTACCCCATCCCAGATTGACACCGAAAAGCTGGATATACTTGTCGGGATCATAGAAATTTTCGTAGCTGTTATAATAACTGGTGCCTAAGCCAGACATGGCTGCATAATAGTTATTGAAGTAGGCACTGTTGTAATAGTTGCTCGACACGTCGGTCTGCTTCGAATAATAGGCACCCACAGAGAACTGGATAGGACGCTTGCCGCCGAACCAGTTGGTAGAATAGCTGGCATTATACGACTGATAGTAGCGACCGTTGGTCTGTGCACCGATGGAGAGCACCTCACCGTCACCGATAGGCATAATGCCGCGATGCTCCGCATTCTTACGGAAGAGATTGCGCATAGAGAAGTTGTTGAGTTTCAGACCGATGCGTCCAATGACGCCCGTCTGTCCCCAACCGAGCGAGAACTCAATCTGGTCATTGGATTTCTGCACCAGGTTATAGTTGATATCTACGGTTCCGTCTTCATAGTTTGGCTCCACCTTCGGATCAATCTGCTCTGGGTCGAAGTGTCCCATAGATGCAAGGTCACGGGCCGAACGCGTCAGGGCTTCTTTATTGAAGAGGTCACCCGGCTTGGTGCGCAGCTCACGGCGGACCACATTCTCATACAGACGGTCGTTACCATTGATGCGCACATGGCTGATATGGGCCTGCTGACCTTCAAAGATACGCATTTCCAGGTCGATGGAGTCGCCCACGATGTTCACTTCCGTCGGCTGCAGGTTGTAGAACAGGTAGCCGTTGTTCCAGTAGTTGTTGCCCACGGCATCATCATCTTCCGTGAGTCGCTTGTTCATCAGTTTCTGGTTATACACGTCACCTTTCTCCATTCCCAACTGCCGTTGTAGCAGGTCGGTGCTATAGACGGTGTTACCCACCCACGTGATGTTACGGATGTAATATTTCTTACCCTCATCCACCTTCAGGTAGATATTCACGTGCTTGGGGTCATTATTCCACACCGAGTCTTCCAGAATGACTGCATCGCGGTAACCCAGTTCGTAATATTTGTTGATAAGGTTCTCCTTATCGGTCTTATATCGCTCTGGCGTATATTTCTTCGATTTCAGGAAGGAACTCAACTTGCCGGCCTCATGAATCTTGGCGAAGGCACCCTTGCGGAAGAGTCCACCCTTGATTTTCCGGTCGGGCAGGTTTGTGTTACCTTCAATGATGATGTTACGGACTTTCATCTTGTCCTTCTTATCCACGGCTACATCAAGAATCACCTGGTTCTTGTTGGCCACATCGTCACGCTGCACGATGGAGATATCGGCATTGTTATAGCCCTTTTCATCAAAGTATTTCTTGGCCAGGATCTTGGCGCGGTCAATCATGTTGGGCGTTATCTGATTACCTTTCAGCAGACCGAGCTTCTGCTCCATGTCCTCGCGTTCCGACTTCTTCAGTCCGATATAGTTGATGGTGCTCACACGGGGGCGCACGGCCAGATGGATATGCAGATAAATCTTATCGCCGATAAGTGAATCGGCTGTGATAGCTACCTTCGAGAACAGACCATGACGCCAGTAACGCTTCACGGCATCCGTGATTTGTGCACCCGGCACTTCAATCTCCTGCCCCACGGTAAGGCCGGAAATGGTGGTCAGCACATAATCCTCATAGCCTTCCACACCTGAGACGGCCAGTCCTGCAATCGTACAAGTACGGGGCGATCCGGCATAGGTGATGTCGGGGTTTACAATCTTCTCCTGCGCAGCTACGCTGCTAAATGAAAAGAGGAAAAGGAAGACCCACCCCCATCCCCTCCCTATAATGGAGGGGAGTGAAATGTATCTCGCCATATCTGTTATATATCTTATCATATTTGTCAAATATTTCCTTTTGAAGTAATTACTCCCCTCCATCATAGGGAGGGGCCGGGGGTGGGTCTTTCTTCTTCCACCTGTGCCTCCGTCTTGCCGAATCGGCGCTGGCGACCCTGATAGCTGGCAATGGCTTTATGCAGGTCTTCCTCCGAGAAGTCGGGCCAATAGGTATCACAGAAATAGAGTTCCGAATAGGCTATCTGCCAGAGCAGGTAGTTGGAGATACGCAGTTCACCGCCAGTACGGATCAGCAGATCAGGGTCAGGCATGAAGTAGGTGTTCAGATGCTCACTGATGGTATCTTCGGTAATGTCCTCGGCACGAATGCCTCCGGTCTTCAATTTCTTGAAGATATTTTCAGGGAGCTCTTCCATATCGTGAATCTCAGAGACTATCTGTCTGACGGCTTCGGTTATCTCCCATCGCGATGAGTAACTCAGCGCCACAACCATCGTCATGGCATCGTTCCCGGCCGTATGCTCCATGGTTTCCCAAAGTTTCTGCTGTACCTCGTCGGGCAACCGCTTCATGTCGCCGATGACGCGGAAGCGCACATTGTTCTTCATGAAGATTTCGTCTTCGAGCGAAGAGAGCACCAGTCCCATCAGGGCGGAGATCTCATCGGCCGGACGGTTCCAGTTCTCGGTAGAGAAGGTATAGAGCGTAAGATACTTCACGCCGAGGCGCACACACTCAGCCGTGATACGGCGCACCGTCTCCACACCGGCCTGATGACCGAAGGAACGTTCGCGTCCCCGCTCAGTGGCCCAGCGTCCGTTGCCATCCATAATAATGGCGATGTGCTCAGGAATATTCTTCATGTCAAGATTGACAGCCATATCTCTTATTCTTGTTTTCGTTTACGCTTATATTATAGGTTTTACTCGTCCTCGTTATGACACGTGCGGCATTTGGCCATAAAACTGTAGGTCACCGACAGTTGCAGTGCAGAATAGCAGTCGGTATTCTTGAAGAGGCCGCTGCTCTTGATGCCATAGGGATCATCCACACCGTCGAGCTTGTCGTTCAGCGAGAAGTGCATGGCCCATTCCAGACCTATATTCACGCGCGCGCCTACCTTATATTTAATACCCACGCCAATGGGAAGATTCGCCGTAAAGACATTCTTCTGGTCAGTCTTCACAAACGTGCCACCCAGTCCGATGAACACGCAGGGCGTAAGCCGCTGGGCTCCGCGATAGTCACGGCCGGTGCCGTAAGGCCAGAAATTATACTCATAGACCACATCCAGATCCACGAGCGAATTGCTGAAATCGTAGGGTGTCACCACCTGGTCGGGATAGTAGGTCTTGGCATTCTTGCTGCTGCCCTTCAGCTTTCCGTACGACAGATTGGCCTTGAAGCCCATATAGGGGTTGAGATTGTATCTCGCCACGATGCTTCCCATCGGTTGGAGGTTCTTCGTCAGCGAACCGTTGAAGTCGCCATGATACCCTATCAGTCCGGCAGCAGCACCTATTTCCATACGATACTCCACATCATCCTGTGCAACGGCGGGCACTGCCGCCAGCAGCATCAAGGCTAATAGAAGACCGTATCTGCACCTCATCTTATATCTTCTTTAACGTTATTCCAGAAATTGCTTGCCGGCAATTTTGTCGTCCCTGTTGAGACGGCCATGCCACACCTCACCGGTTCCTTCGCAGAACAGCCACAATTCCTGCCTGTTGTCCACGAGCAGCTTCACCCGCGTGGCCGTCTTATCCATACCCTTGGGCAGACGGAACACGTCGTTGGGAATCCATGAGATACCATTGTCGTGACTCACATATATGGCTTCATAGGCTCCCACCTTGCAATCGTCCATACCGGCACCGCCAACGGCGAGGATTTCGTGCTCACCGAAGTAAGCCACGGAGAGGTTGCTCAGCTTTGGCAGCTGATACAGATTGCTGCCACCAGCCGTCACATACGACCAGATACCTGAGCCGGAATCTTTCACAAAATCATCATACTTGAACCAGCAGGAAGCATACTTCTTGTCGGCATCCGACGTTCCCACCAGCAGCACATAGTTAGAAGGGTCTGCCGTCAGCAGGCTCTTGCAGACGAAGTTGATATTGTCGTTGGGCAACCAGGAGGCATCCGTATCGAGTTTCTCTACAGTCCACGTAGCGCCCTCGTCGGTTGACATCAGCAGTTGCCCGTTTTCCACCTTGTAGCTATTTGAGCTGATAGCGGGAGGCAGGTTGATTGATGCTTCGGTCACTCCCGTTTCCTTGCTCCAATAGACTGAATCCGTGGGTTCCTTGTGCACATTCACTGTCACCTCATAGGCGCGGTATTCGCGGTTGGTGTCGCTGAAGGGATACACACGAAACTCGCGGGGCTTCGAGAAGTCCAGCGAATCGGTGCTATTATAGGTGCGGAGCGAGTCGCTGATCATGCTCTTGATAAACACCTGTCCTGAATTCTTGGTGGAAAGCGACACCACTACCTTCGTCACGTCGGTGCCATAAGGCAGCGAGTCCAGATTGTAGATCTTGCGGTTCTCGTGATCGATGTAGAAGTCGTAGTTGCTTCCGGCCACACTGGTCCTGTAGGTGCTGTCGGTCACTCCGTCCTTAGCCTTAGTCGTGACGTAACGCTTCAGCGTACCCAGCGAGAACTTTGAGATGGCGGTATCGTTATAGTAGGTCGTCTCCGTCTCGTTAGATTTCAGACACGAAGCGAAGACAATCGTTGCGACCATCAGCAGGAAGGGCACAATATTTCTTTTCATTCTTTTTTCGAATTTGAATTTTGCTTGCAAAGGTAAACAGATTTCCGCAAATAAACGGACATTTCGCCATTTTATTAGTGAATTTATGGATTAAAGGGCTGTTTTTTAAGGTTTATTGAATAAAATGGGTGCTAGGTGTTAATGGAATCATCGGGACCTTAGGGGTTGATTAGAAAAAAAACAAAGAAAACATCTTCTCCGTAAAGCATCCGTGTAAACACGGATGTGCTGGCTGATGCTTGCCCACATGCTGCAAACAAGTTTGCACCTGTTGACAAGCATCAGCCAGCAGCCCTACGGCTTGTCTTTACGGAAAAGCAAAAACATTTAAAAACCAACATAGAATACTATTCAGTTGGAAATCACATAATCGTAGATAAAGGTTTTTATGGTTTTCGACTTTCTGCAAGGAATGGCCCCAACGGGGCTGCATGGAGATGGTCTTCTACGGGATGCAAACTTGTTTGCAGACGGAGAAGAGCAGCTTCATGCCATCCGTGCTCACACGGATGCCTTGCAGAAAGGATGTTTTCTATGTTTTTTTCTTAAATCTTTGCGTCTTTGTGTTCTGTTAACCAACACGAAGGGCGTTGGAATATGGGCAAAAAAAAAGAAGGACGATATGAATCACTCACGTCGGCCTCCTGAAAACTTTAACGGATGTTGGTGTTAACCAATGCAACAATACTGAGTACTGTCATAATCGCTGTCAGCGCCAGCATCACGTTTGTTTCAAAATCTAATAACATAATCTTTACCTTAAATCTATCAAACTACTAACCTATGAAAACTTTTGGATGCTTTCTCCCGAAAGCGATGCAAAGATACGAACTTTTGTGTGCCCACACAAATGTTTTAAATCACTTTTGTAATTATTGGGCGAAATTTTGATTTAAATCAATAAAAGGTCCGCCGAAGAGGCAGACCTTTCACTGATTTTCACATCGCTACAGTTGCGATTATTTCATCAAGAACTTTTTGCCGTTCTTTACGACGATGCCCTTATAGCCCTGCTTTACCTGCTGACCGGCCATGTTGTAGGCCTTGCCGCCGTTCTGCTCATTGGCATTCACCGTGCTGATGCCCGAGGGATCCTCAATGGGCTCTTCACCGCTATCGATAATCGTGTACCACACGATGTCAGACTCATGGGTCTCGCCGCCGCCCTGGTAGATGCTCTTCACGCCGACTTTCTCCCAGCCGTCGGATCCATAAAGATACACATGCTTGGAATCACCATCGGTAAATATGTCCCAATCATCCGTGAAGCTATAGGGAATCAGATCCATGTCGCTCTCCAGCTTTTCATAATCAGCAGCTTTCAGCGTGTAGGCATACACCTCGCCGCCAATCATGTAGTAAATCTGATAGAAGAGCTTGTCCCTACGCAGCTTGTTGCCATCCTTATCTACACGAGGAACGTCAAAGAATATTCTGGGGCCGTATGTTTCATGCACATTATATTCCAAGTCTGCCGGAGCGACAGGTGTAGCAGCCACATCCTCAGGCTCTACGGGATAAACGAATGTAGAACCGTCGGTCAGCGTAATGGTGCAGTCAGAATTTAGGCCAAAAGAAGTACCAAATTTATCGCTTTCTTGATCATCTACGACGGCTGCCCAGGGGAGATTGAATGAAATTGTAGTATCTGTTCCAGTAGCAGTAAGAGTCGTCATGTAACCTCCTTCTACTCCATAAAGGACAAAGTCGCCATAACCAGTATAGTTAGTGAGAATTTGACCTGATGGAACTCCAATAGTCTTATCGACATTCATGGTAAGCTCTACGGCTCGGCCAAAATCTCCGAAGTTGTAAACATATACCTTCTCAGCCTCTTCATCTTGCTCGATAAAGACGTCAATGCTTTGTTCACCTTGCTTATCCGTATAGTTCATCTTGCCGTTAGGCCGTACGAACATGGTATATAATCCATACTCATACGACTGCGTGCCACCGATGATCTTGGCAGCCCAGCCATCTTCGAAAGAGATACTGCCGTCTTCTGCAATAGTTCCCACCAAATCTCCTTCTTTATCAGCGTTCACGAGCTCTGCAGGCTCATCGCCTTCATATTCGTAAATCAACTGGGGAGCAACCGTTACGGTTCCGGCTGCAAGATCTACCGTAGCCTCAATAGGCTCTGTCCAGCTACCCCACCAGCCACTGATGGTAATCGAGTTCTCGCTGCCTTCGGTCTTGGTGATTTCCACCATCGTTGACAAAATGACCTCATCAAAATAGCTGTAGTAAATCTGCATCCACGTTCCTGTCAGGTCGTCGATAGATGTGACGCCAGCAGCCTTACGGGCCTTCTTGTTCAGCTTGAAGGGCTTCACGGGCTTTGCATTCTCCGGCAAAGCGCGAGCTACCATGTTACCTTTCTGCGAAACAGGACTTACCAACTGTTTGATGTCCAGCTTCTGGGCACTGGCCGTAATTGCCATCAAGACAGCAACAATCAAAAGAGTAAATTTTCTCATAAGCTTGATATTTTAAAATGAATAATAATTGAACAAAGTGATAACTAGATGCAAAGATAAACCTTTTTTGAACAATATGCAAGAAAAAAACAAAAAAAACATCTTTTCTGTAAAGTATCCGTGCACACACGGATACGCTGGCTATTGCTTATCGCCATACGCAAACCAGTTTGCACCTGTTGACAAGCAACAGCCAGCAGCCCTGTGGGCCAGCCTTTACAGAAAAGCAAAAACATTAAAAACCAACGTAAGATATTATCCCATTTAAAATATTCGGTCATAGGTAAAGGTTTTTAAGGTTTTCTCCTTTCTGCAAGGAATGGCCCCAACGGGGCTGCATGGAGATGGTCTTCTACGGGATGCAAACTTGTTTGCAGACAGAGAAGGCCAGCTTCATGCACATCCGTGCTTACACGGATGCCTTGCAGGAAGGATGTTTTCTATGTTTTTGTTTCAAAAAAAAGCGGACTGCCCGTAAGCAATCCGCTTTGTATATTAGTAATCGCCGAAGGCGACACTTCGTACTTCGTAAATCCTACTTCGTACTTGATTTAGAGCTTCGGTCCTGCAATCTTTCCTTCATCCAAAGGCAAGTTGCTTCCGGCCCCAAATCTTACAATTTGGGTCCTGCAGCGACGAGAGCCTTACCAGCCTCGTTGCCTTCGTACTTCTTGAAGTTCTTGATGAAGCGACTGGCCAGATCCTCTGCCTTCTTGTTCCACTCAGCAGCGTCTGCGTAAGTGTCGCGGGGATCCAGGATGTTGCTGTCAACACCTTCCAACTCTGTGGGCACCTCAAAGTCGAAGTAAGGAATCTTCTTCGTGGGAGCCTTCAGGATAGCACCGCCCAGGATAGCGTCGATGATACCGCGGGTATCCTTGATAGAGATACGCTTGCCAGTACCGTTCCAACCAGTGTTCACCAGATAAGCCTTGGCACCGCTCTTCTCCATCTTCTTCACCAGCTCCTCAGCATACTTAGTGGGGTGCAGCTCCAGGAATGCCTGGCCGAAGCAAGCCGAGAAAGTAGGAGTAGGCTCAGTGATACCGCGCTCTGTACCAGCCAGCTTTGCGGTGAAACCAGAGAGGAAGTAGTACTTCGTCTGCTCAGGAGTCAGGATAGATACGGGAGGCAGCACGCCGAAAGCATCGGCAGAAAGGAAGATCACGTTCTGAGCATCGGGACCGGCGCTCTTGCCATTCACCTTCTTGGCAATCTTCTCGATGTGCTCGATAGGATAGCTCACGCGGGTGTTCTCCGTAACGCTCTTGTCGGCGAAGTCAATCTTACCGTTCTCGTCAACAGTAACGTTCTCGAGCAGAGCGTTGCGGCGGATAGCGTTGTAGATATCGGGCTCGCTCTCCTTGTCAAGGTTGATCACCTTGGCATAGCAGCCACCCTCGAGGTTGAACACGCCCTCGTCGTCCCATCCGTGCTCGTCGTCACCGATGAGCAGACGCTTAGGATCGGTTGACAGCGTGGTCTTACCTGTTCCAGAGAGACCGAAGAAGATAGCGGTGTTCTTACCTTCCATATCGGTGTTGGCAGAGCAGTGCATGCTGGCGATACCCTGCAGAGGCAGATAGTAGTTCTGCATAGAGAACATACCCTTCTTCATCTCACCACCATACCAGGTGTTGATGATGCACTGCTCACGGCTCGTAGTGTTGAAAGCCACGCAAGTCTCTGAGTTCAGACCCAGCTCCTTGTAGTTCTCCACCTTAGCCTTCGAAGCATTATAGATCACGAAGTTAGGCTCGAAGTTAGCAAGTTCCTCCTCAGTGGGCTGGATGAACATGTTCTTCACGAAGTGAGCCTGCCAAGCAACCTCCACGATGAAGCGCACAGCCAGACGGGTAGCCTCGTTGGCACCGCAGAAAGCATCCACCACGTAAAGCTCCTTGTTGCAGAGCTCCTTGATGGCGATTTCCTTCACCTTGGCCCAAACCTCCTCGCTCATGGGGTGGTTATCGTTCTTATATTCATCGGTAGTCCACCACACCTTGTCCTCGCTCTGGGCATCCTTCACGATGTACTTGTCCTTAGGAGAACGACCAGTGTAGATACCAGTCATCACGTTGACAGCGTTCAGCTCGGTGTTCTGACCCTTGTCGAAACCGGTCAGACCAGCCTTTGTTTCCTCTTCGAAGAGGTACTCATACGACGGATTGTGAGCAATCACGGTAGAACCGGTGATGCCATACTGTGTCAAATCTAACTTTGCCATATTAATCTCTAAATATTTAAATTGTGAATATCTTTTACCCTAAAAATGGGATTAACCCAAATTGCGGTTGCAAAGTTACGCATTTTTCGCTGACTGACAAAGCGTTACCCCCTTAAAAAATGACTTTTCTCCCCGATTTTCGGTTAAAGTATTTAAAAAAAGTGTGCGCGCAAACATTTTTGGAAAGTCCACTTTGCAAACCGCGAAGCGATTCGGGTTTCAGGTTTCAGGTTTCAGGTTTATCAACTATGTTGATGATTTTCTTCGCGCGTGCGCGCGTAATTTTCATTTTGAGGGTGCACGGGTGCCACATCGCCTTTGTATAAAGGCCGTGCACCCTCTCCGAAAGGGTGTCACGGGTGCCACAAGGGTGTAACGCGTTGGAAGTTGGAATTTAGAATTTGGAATTACGAAGTGCGGAAACTACTGGACAAAAATCTACGAAAATTTTACAAAAATAGTCTGAAGAAAGATTTGTGTCAGATTTTTGAAGATTTTTGTTTAAATGGCCCTTGGGGATGATAATCTTCGCCGCTTTGTGCCTTTCTTGAGACCCTTCGGGAACAAGCTAACAAGTTCGAGCGGTGTTTGCTTTTGAGAAATTCTCTAGAGAATTTTCCGCAAACTATCATCGAAAACAATGCAAAGTATCATCGGAAGCAACAAATTCTCTAGAGAATTTCCTAGAACAAAAGTTGGAAAATCCACTTCTTCCGAATTTATTAGCCCCTCCCTCTTATGATTCCACAGAATCACAGCACTACTCCAGCATATAATTGCTCTAGAGGGAAAATAAGATCCCAGTTTTTTCCCCAGACGATATTGCCGTTCTCTATCTTGAAACGATTGAACTTGCGCGGGTCAAGGTATTTATTATACTGAGGATGAGGATGGCGTCGGATAAAGTCACCTATATCGACGGTCTGGGTGGTATGGTCACTGAAAGTCAAATAGACAGTCAGATTGCCTGCATTCTCGGCCTTGATAATTTGTAGTTTCTCCATAATAAATTCCTCCTTATAATTTCTTCTTAATATTTGTACTACGAACACTCTGCTTCAGGACAAAGAATTTTACCCATTTCTCAATAATGTTCTTATGATATTTCCCAAATATCTTTGGCATAGTCTCAGTATTATTTATGTTGCAAAGATAGTGTTTTCTTTTCTAATTGCCAAATAATTATTAATTAATTCTCATTACCGGCAAAAGTGGTTGATAGTAGGTGACACAACTTGATTCTTTGTTCCAACTTCAAAGGCGTGGCACCCTTGTGGCACCCGTGACGCCCTTCCGAAGAGGGTGCCAGCCCTTTGTTTATCGGCGATGTGGCACCCGTGCACCCTTAATCGCAAAATTTCGCGCGCACGCGCGAGACCTCACCTGCTACTCCACCCCTTCTTCCGACTAATAAAGTCACACACTTCAATATTAATCGTCTATCATAATGTTTTCTCCGGAAAACACTTTTGCCCCGAAAGTGTTTTCCATAAAGAACACTTTTTGCATAAAAGTGTTTTCTCGGGAGAACACTTTTCGAGCGCAAAGATATACAAAAGTTCTTGAACTTCCAAATTATCCACCTTATATTTTGCATTTTACGGATCATATACTCCCCGCACTATCAAAAAAGGCTGCAACCCCATCCACAGGGTTGCTGCCTTTCTATCGTTTATCGCAAGGCCATTCTGCTGGGCCTCATCGCCGATTAATCCTCTTCGTCTTCCCAGAGATTCGGGGAAGTAGGAGCGGCATCCTCTTCTTCAAATTCGGTCTGCTCCTTACCGCCAACTATCTCTGTCTCTTGGTCAGGATGTACAGAAAAAGACAGCATAAGGGTAGTGTTTTCTGTTATTCTTATATTCTCACAAAGAGGAACTGTATATTTTTCTTTCTTTTTCATTTTTACCTCCACGTTATTTTATTACAACCTTTTTCCCATTAACAATATAGACACCTTGTTTCGGATTCTTTACTCGGCGGCCTTGCAAGTCATAAATATGCTGACCTGTAATATCCTCAGGTAAAGCAACCTCTTTAATATTATTTGTTGATCCTTGATCATCATCACCGAATGAATAAATAAAACTCTTAGCTTCGGCTTGAACCTCTTCTGGTAAATCGGCATAAGCCTTATTATCAGGGATAGCAACACCACTCTTCAACTTATAGAATCCGACGTTAGTCTTTGTCTCAGGGCTTACGGAAAGGACGAAAATATTACCATCACCACTCTTAGCACCGTGCACTACCTTGATCTGTCCCTTTAATAGAGAGGTACCTTCTAATGATGGAACAGAACCCATTTTAAGTGGCAGCAACTTATTAGTGGCCGCATCTGTCGCATCACATTCCAAAATTACAGCTACATTTTCAGGAACCTTATTGTTAGGAACTTCATGGCAAACAACCCTATACTTCCCTTCTTCTCCATATGGAACAATACTACTTTCGTTAATATAATATGCCGTGCCATTTTGTACTTCATATGGGAAAGTTGTATATAATGTGGTATAGTATTTACCGTCTCTTTCCAACAAGGCATTTGGCTTAGCTCCAAAATACGTATTTGGAAGATTGTCTCTATTCAGCATTAACAACTCCCATTCACTATTATCAGAAGGCACATTATACATATCAGGAGTACCATTGTTATCTCTGAAATAGAGTGTCAATGGTTTATTGTTATACCTATATTGGGTTGATATAGTATAAGTATTGTTGGAAACAGGAATAATGCTAATGTCACTTTGAATAATGACAGAACTGGCTTCAGAACCAACAGCCTTACTCTGACTGATTAATTTTACCTTCCTAAATCCACCATTATTACTCGAACCTATAACAATAAACACGCAACCTGGGTCTGAGATGGCATCATTTGCTCCAACCAATGTAAAAGAGCCGTTAAATTTAGCTGGTTGATTCTCATCTGTAGGTGCTGAGAAATTCTTCGTATCAGAAAGTTTCAGATATTTTCCAGTAGCTTTATTCCTAATGAAACAATAGCTCTCTGAATCAACACGCATAAAATGAGCGACATAAATCACTTTTCCCTCATCAGGAATGGGAACCTGAATGGTACTCTCTTCTGAGAATCTTTCTGTATTGTCACCTACGGACCAATAGTCGAATGTCCAGCCTGAGATCTCGCTGCCATTAATTGTTCGAGCTACTAGGGTCGCTTTTCCATTTGATTCTTCTGCAACAACAGCAGAACCTATTGCCTCTTGCCCACTCTCCACTCTGGCTGCAACCGCACCTTCTTCTTTGAAACATGCATAAAAAGAGAACTCTCTAACTGTCGAATACACATAATGATAGAGGGGTATGGAAAAAAACAAAACCTGTACACGATCATCTACAACACGGCTATTTTGAGCATTACTAGTATTGTATGTCAATTGGACAGTGGGCGAATGCGTGTCTGACGTCAAAAGACTCCCATCACTATTTTCCCACTTATCAAAGGTATATCCCTCAGCAGCGGTAGCATTCAATGTCACAGATGTCGTATTCGTAGAAGATGTTATTGTTGCTGTATAACTAGCAGACGTTGTTGTTGGTGTTGCAGAATAATTCTCAACACTATTGTAAGTGGCATATACAGAACCTTCACCAGTCTTTACAGTTACCGTTGTTTTATACGGATACTCATCTTCATAGATATGCCCGTAAACAACATTACAATTCAAAACCATGAACATGCTAAGAACAAAAAAGCATATCCACCTGTTATTCATAATTCTCATTTTTTATTTAGTTTATAATTCCAATACTTACTACCACATCTTACGGCCAACACCACTGTTATCAGCTGATGGGGCACATCGAGTTGAGAGAGGAACGGGGTGAGGGCAATGAATGCCACGAGCACCACCGTATAAAGCAGATATATTCTGCCGTAGTTCTTCTGCTTGCGCAGGCAAAGCCAAAGTATTAAAGGAAGTGGATTGAACGGTATAAGATACCAGTTCCAATGGCTCCCTAAAAGCTCTGACACAAATGTTATATATAACAGGCCTAAGCCCAATAGAGTCTGAGTCACAAACAGTATGACATCATAGATACGTGCCGGTTTTATCCAGTTCCAACGCCATTCTGCAAATGTCAGCAGACAGGTGAAGACTAAAAGCACAACAAAGAGTAGCATCGGGGTTACTTTCGTTTCCTTTAGTGTTCCCGTTACTGGCAAAAGTTCCTTTTCTTCGCCAGTGAGCACAGGACGCTTCTCGTCTTCCTCGCTTACAAATGAGGCTTTCTTCATCTCTGTGATGATATTCTCTGGGCACAGTCGCGACTCATAGCCGTATGATTCCTCACATACAGAACCCATAAAAGTAATGAAGAGGAACTCTGCCCATGGGGAACGACCTACACATTGTCTAACATAATCACCATTATCCAACAGTGTCAGTTTTCCTTCCTTGCCCCATTCAATATGCTCATTGATGCAACTCTGATGCAGTTTCATCACTGTCATTGACACACAGTTGTTCACCAACAAATTGAACTTGCGATGCGCCCCCTCCACCATATCATTGTCGAGGTTTCGCCATAGCTCTTGCTCTTCGTGCAGCGTGAGGTTTAATTCATATTGCTTCACTCCTCTGCCGAGCCCCCTCATACTTTCAATGAACTCTTGAGTAGGTACTGCTATAAACCGTGCCTTTGCTTTTCCTGCAAAGAAAGTAACGAATCCATTAACGGAAGGGTCACTCTCAAAGGTAAACACATAGTCTAACTGATGTACAGGGCACTCCATGCGGATAGCAGTATGGCCAAACACCGAATAGACTTCATTGGTGGGTGAGATTGTCAGCAGGCTTGCCGTCACGAAGTTGCTGCTGTCGGGTAGCACCTTAACGGAATCGTTAGGGGATGAATGCGCTCCACTCACCCATGTCAATAGCATAGCCAGCACGGCCAACAATCTCAACATTATTATCCTAATTTTAACTATATATTGCACTAATGCGCTGCAAAGATACGAATTAGAAGCACTTATACATTAATTTCTTTTTTATAATTCACAATATTTAACTATAGGGATTGCATTAGCAACTTCCCGCCACCGCCACTTTCATAAACAAAAAAAACTTCGAGGAAAAAGACCCCGTAAGCAAAAAAATGCTGGCAATACTCACTTTTTCCACTTTATGATTTCCATTTTATGGAAAAAAATAGTTATCTTTGCCAACAAATAATAATCAAACAAAAACGATATATGAAGAAAACTATCTGCTATCTGCTTCTGCTTTGCGCTGCGCTCTTCATCGGCGGAACGAACGGCGCATCGGCAAAGGGCGATTTCGAGATTGCCCCAATCTCGCTGACCAAGGCCGACCTGAAACCTGAACTCACGTTTACGGATCTGGACTGCAATTTCGGAGAGGATATCACGGCCATTACGCACACAAATGCTACAGGCCGTCCCGATTTTTCCATCACGACAAGCCCGAAATTCACACCGGAACCCAAATACCAACTGACGTGGATGCGCACCAATCCGGGCGTGAAACCCTATAAGTTCATTGACGACCTGACGTTTGTGGGCGTGCCGCTCTTCGTGGCGGGCATCATCGCCAAGAGCGAAAAGAAATCGTTCCGACAGAACACGCCTGACAACAAACACACGCTGCTGACGGATTTCAAGACCAGAATCGACGACTATTCGCAGTTCTTCGGTCCCGTGGTGACTACCGGTCTGAAGATTGCGGGCGTGGAAGGACGCTCGGACTGGGGCCGCTATCTGGCTTCAACGGCTATGTCGTATGGTATCATGGCCGGTCTGGTGAACAGCATTAAATATTCGGCCAAGGAGATGCGACCCGACGGATCTACGGCCAACTCCTGGCCTTCGGGCCATACGGCCACGGCCTTCGTGGGCGCCACGCTGCTGCATAAGGAGTATGGCATGACGCGTTCGCCCTGGTATTCGGTAGCCGGCTACGGTGTGGCCACGGCTACGGGCGTGATGCGCGTGCTGAACAACCGCCACTGGGTGAGCGACGTGCTCTCGGGGGCAGGTATCGGTATCATGTCAACCGAACTGGCTTACGCTTTCAGCGATCTTATCTTCAAGGGCAAGGGTCTGCTTCGCGGCGACATCAGCAACAATAAGAGCATTATCTACAATCCCTCGTTTTTCTCCATCTCGATGGGTATTGGCTTTGGTTCGAAGGATCTTAGTTTCGACCTGGAAAAACTGGATGTGAGCCTCGATGAGGGAAAAGCCCTTAACCTGAAGTTCGGCGCTTCAACAGCCGTAGGTGCCGAGGGTGCCTACTTCTTCAATAAATATATTGGCGTGGGTGGCCGCCTACGCGTGAACAGTTCGCCTATCAAGGGATGGGAAGGTATCGAGAATATAGCCTGGAACGACATGGTCAACCAACTTTTTGCCGAAGAGAATTTCGAAACTGAGGAAATGACTGAATTTATCACCGGCCGTGGAAATGAGGGAGATCCTGACTACAGCCCTCCCATCTTGACAGATGCAGAGTTTGTCATCAAGAGCGACCACCTGACAGAGTTCTCCGTTGACCTTGGCGCCTATTTCAACTGGCCGCTCTCCGACCGCTTTGCCCTCGGTTCAAAACTGCTCATAGGCCGCAGCATCATGCAGGAGGTAGACCTCAATGCAAAAGTTACAGGTGGAAAGCGTGATGTGATTTACGACGAAGACACTTTTGAAGGAAAAATAATATGCGTGCCCGGCACTTACTCCTCCGATTGGGACTATTTCACCGTAGGCGGTAACAACACCATGAAGTTCGGTACAGGCATCTCGCTCACCTACGCCTATAAAGAGAATTACGCCTGGCGCTTGTTCCTCGACTATGACTATTCACGCAAGACCTACACCATGGAGTATGACCCTGGCCAATATGTGCTGGATGCCATGGGATGGAGCAGTGAAGATCCTGATTTAGTACCCAATGAGATTCAGCAAATCAAGAAGAACCGCCACACATTCATCCTCGGCGGATCGTTCACGATTTCTTTCTGATTTTGGCGTGATAACGTGATGACGTAATAACGGTATAACGTAATAACGAAAAAAATGAAAACTATAAATCTTTCAGAACAAAACTCGGTGCTCAGCCAGTATCTGGCTGAAATCAGGGACATTGAGTATCAGAAGAACCGGCTGCTCTTCCGCAACAATATCCGGCGCATCGGAGAGATGATGGCCTTTGAGATTTCAAAGGCATTGACCTTCGAACCTTCGTTTGTGGAGACCCCATTGGGAACGGCCAATCTGGCACTGCCGAAAGACAAACTGGTGATTGCCACCGTGCTGAGGGCCGGCCTGCCTTTCCATGAAGGTTTCCTGCATGTGTTCGACCACGCAGAGAATGGCTTCGTCAGTGCCTATCGCATGTACACCAACCGCGAACATACGGAAGTGGGCATCCACACGGAATACATGGCAGCACCGTCGGTGGAAGGAAAGACGCTGATCATCGTAGATCCAATGCTGGCCACGGGCGGAAGCATGGCTGCTGCCTACGAGGCTCTGCTGAAACACGGCACACCGAAAGCCGTACATATCGCCTGTGTAATAGCCACACCGGAAGGCATCGATGTGGTGAAACAAGCTGTGAACCCCGAGAACACCACGCTATGGACTGCCGCCATCGACCCCGGCATGAACGAGCATAAGTATATCGTGCCAGGCTTCGGTGATGCAGGCGATTTGTGTTTTGGGGAAAAGATATGACCCCTCCCCGACCCCTCCCGAGGGAGGGGACTTTCAAATTCTAAATAAATAGCAAAAGCCACCCGAAAAGGTGGCTTTTTGTTATTTACGCTTAGGGGCTCCCCTCCCCCGGGAGGGGTCGGGGGGAGGGGTCACTTCACCTCCCAAATATCATTGGTTTCCAGAAGTTCAGCGAAGTTGTGATACTTCTTCTGAGCCTTCACCTCTTCAATCTGAGCGGTTACGCTGTCATCGTAGGTGGGAGCATCCACATCGCGGATGACGCCAAGGGCAATGGGGAAGCCGTCGTTGTTACCCATCAGGGCAAGCTTCAACTGCAGCGTGTTGTCCTCACAGTGGGCATCATGAACGAGGATGTCCTTCTCCGTGATGCCGTTCTCGCCAATCTTCACGATTTTCAGGCCGAAACCTTCCTGCACGAGTCCAAACTCATTGTTGGGACCAAAGATGAGGGGCTTGCCATGCTCCACGTAGATGGCATTCTCCTTACGGGCATCGGGCTTATAGACGGCATCATGACAATGGTCGTTGAAGATGACGCAGTTCTGCAGGATCTCGCAGACGGCAGCACCCTTGTGATTGTAGGCTGCCTTCAGAATCTCTACCGTTCCCTTGGCATCAGTGGCCACGGCACGGGCAAAGAAGTGGCCGCGGGCACCGAAACAGAGTTCGGCAGGACGGAACGGATCTTCCACCGTGCCGTAAGGTGACGATTTGCTCACGAATCCACGGGGAGAAGTGGGACTATACTGTCCCTTGGTCAGACCATAGATGCGGTTGTTGAGCAGGATCATATTGAGGTTGATATTACGGCGGTTGGCATGGATGAAATGATTACCACCGATGGCCAGACCATCGCCGTCGCCGGAAACCTGCCATACGGTGAGGTTGGGGTTAGCCACCTTGGCACCGGTAGCAATCGCGGCTGCACGTCCGTGGATGGTGTTCATGCCGTAAGTAGCCATATAGTGAGGCAGACGGCTGGAGCAGCCGATACCCGAAATCACTGCAACATCTTTAGGGGCTACGCCAATCTCGGCCATAGCCTTATGGAGCGATGCCAGAAAGAAATGGTCACCGCAACCCGGACACCAGCGAGGCTGTCCTTTCTTATAATCTTGTGCTGTATATGCCATAATTGTTTATTTTATGGAACACAAAGACACGAAGACACAAAGTTTTTATTTTATTCTATTCAATACTTTTCCTTTGTGCCTTTGTGTCTTTGTGTTCATTTATTAATTATTTCTTCGAATGCGTTGACTAACTCTTCTACTACGAAAGGCTGTCCCTTTACCTGATTGAACTGGGCAGGAACGAAGTTGTCGACCTTCATGCGCAGATAGGCAGCCAGCTGACCCATGTTCTGCTCGGCCACCACCACCTTTTTATATTTAGAGAGCACCTCGGCAGTGTTCTTGGGCAGCGGGTTGATATACTTGAAGTGGGCCTGAGCCACCTTGTAGCCCTTCTGGCGAAGCTCGTCCATGGCTGAACGCAGATGACCGTATGTGGAACCGAAGCCCACGATGAGCAGATCGGCATCATCCACATCACCGTCAACCTCCAGATCGGGCACCTCGATGTTGGCAATCTTCTGCTGGCGCAGACGAGTCATCAGGTCGTGGTTCTCAGGATTGGTAGAGATGGCACCTGTCTGGGAATCCTTCTCCAGTCCGCCGAGAATATGCTCGAAGCCCTCGCGTCCAGGCACTGCCCAGTAGCGGGTGCCGTTCTCGGCACGCATATAGGGTGTCCACTTGCCTTTCAGTTCCTCGGGAACATACGGCGGATTGATGGCGGGCATCTTGTCGAGGTCGGGAAGTTTGAAAGCACCCGAACCGTTTGCACAGTAAGCATCGGTGAGCAGGATGACGGGAGTCATGTGCTCCAAGGCTATCTTGCAGGCCATATAGGCGGCATCGAAGCAGTCGGTAGGACTGGTGGCAGCCATCACTGGCATGGGGCTCTCACCGTTACGGCCAAAGAGAGCCTGCAGGAGGTCGGTCTGTTCCGACTTCGTGGGAAGACCCGTGGCAGGACCGCCGCGCTGAACGTCGAGCACTACCAGTGGCAACTCCATGATGACGGCAAGGTTCATGGCCTCACTTTTCAGGCAGATGCCAGGACCAGAGGTAGAAGTCACGCCCAAAGCACCTGCAAAAGAAGCACCGAGCGCAGAAGCACAGCCCGAGATTTCGTCCTCACACTGCACCGTGGTGACGCCCAGCGACTTGTGCTTAGACAGTTCGTGGAGCACGTCGGTAGCCGGCGTGATGGGGTAAGAACCCAGATAAAGCTTCAGTCCGGCCTTCTCTGCAGCAGCAATGAAACCGTAGGCCGTGGCCTTATTACCCGTGATATCCATATAGCGGCCAGGCTCCTTCACCTTCGACTCGATGCGATACACGTTCATAGCCGAAGAATGCGTGTTGTGGCCATAGTCGTAGCCTGCCTGAATCACCTTGATATTGGCCTCGGCGATGGCGGGCTTCTTGGCAAATTTCTCCTTGAGGAAATTGAACACCAGGTTCAGGTCGCGGTCGAAGAGCCAGCAGACGAGTCCCAGGGCGAACATATTGCGGCATTTCAGCACGGCCTTGTTGTCCATTCCTGAGTCGGCCAGAGCGTCTTTCACCATCTGCGTAAGAGGGCACTGGATAACGCGGTCGGGATCAACACCCATCTCGCCGAGATAGTCTTCCGTCTGGAAGGCAGCCTTCTTCAGGTCGTTGGGGCCGAACGAATCCGTGTCAATAATAATCGTGGCCTGTGGCTTGGCATACTTCAGCTGCGTCTTCAGCGCAGCAGCGTTCATGGCCACCAGCACGTCGGCCTTATCGCCCGGTGTGTAAACCTTTCCGGCACCGATATGCACCTGAAAGCCGGAGACACCCGTCAGCGAACCCTGCGGGGCGCGGATATCGGCGGGATAGTCTGGGAATGTTGAGATACCATTACCTACGGTAGCAGAGACCGTAGAAAAGATGTTTCCGGCCAACTGCATACCGTCGCCGGAGTCACCCGAGAAGCGGACCACCACCTGGTCCAGTTCCTTAATGTCCAATTTTTCTGCCATAATATCTTGTTCTATATATGTAATGCTGATTAAACGGGTGCAAAGTTCGCTATTATTCTTGAAAAGCCCAAATATTTTCGCATAAAACTTCACTTTTCGGCATAGAAAGTGCATACAACAAACAATATTTGACACAAAAGAACCCTTTCAGCGTGTATTGCTTACACTTTGAAAGGGTTTCTTTTGATTAAAAATACAATTTGAAATCCGTGTGCGTATATCAAATTGAATATAAATACATTTTACGCCTCTTGATAAGGAGAGGCATTAAGACATGGTTTTATTCACCATCGCGCAGACACAGGAATCCGACCATACGTTTTCGGCCGTCTCTATCATATCAATAATCGTATAGATGGGGAGAATGATACCCAGCACACTCACCGGAGCACCGATGCCCGACATCAGGGAGAACGTGAGGAAATAGCACCCCATCGGCACCCCGGCATTGCCCACGGCAGAGATGACCGAGATAAGCAGCCAAAGGAGCATGGTGGTCCAGGTGAGGGGCATGCCGCCATTCTGCATCACGAAAAGGGAGGTCACCAGGATAAAAGCAGCACAGCCATTCATATTGATGGTGGTACAAATGGGCAGCACGAAACGGGCTACACGCGGCTGCGCCCCCAACCGCTCCTCGGCACTCTGCATCGTCACGGGCAGCGTAGCGGCACTGCTCTTCGTGAAGAGAGCCATCAAGACGGCGGGCATCATCGCGCGAAGCGCCTGTAGCGGATTGATGCCGCGAGCCAACAGAAACAGGGGAAGCACCACAAAAAACTGCAACGCATTGCCACCCAGGATGACGGCCACATATTTACCCAACGAAGCCAAGGCCACACCCGCCGAGAGCTGGGAAGAGAGCTGGGCCGAGAAAGCCACGATGCCCAAGGGCAACGTCCAGATAAGCCAGCGAATCAGCAGGAAGAGCAACTCCTGAAGTCCGTGCAGGAAATTCACCACCGCCTGTTTACCCACGGTTTCCGGCAGTCGTGCCAGCCCCAGTCCTATGGCTATGGAGACCAGCAAGATGCTGAGCACATTGCCTTCCAGGAAGGGCTTTATCACATTGTCGGGAATGACCGCCAGGATATGATCATAGAAAGACACTTCCGGCTTCAGTCCCAGCGAGTCAACGTTTGTCCCTGCCGTGGGCACCGACAGATTCTCGGGAGCCACCACTACGTAGAGCAACAGTCCGACAGCCGCAGCCACGACTGTCGTGAAGAGCGTATAAAACAATGTTTTTCTGAAGATACGCCCCGTGTCCTGCTGCCGTCCGAACATGGTGAGCGTGGTGATGATGGCCAGCGCTATGGTGGGCACGGCCAGCAACTGGAACAGCCGCGTATAGACCGTAGCCACAAAATCCATCAGGCCATTAAGCCATTCCACACCCAGCAGCCCCAACACTGCACCCGCCACGAGGGCGCCAATCCATAACAAAAGATTTCTCATATTACATACTCCACATTATCAGTATTCTCAAGTTTGTCCATAAAATAATAGACCTGCTTGCGCCACCAGGCCCAGTCGTGGGCCGAGTCGTATCCCCAATAGTCAACCCACGCCGGAACATGATGCTCCCTGAGCAGAGCATCCATCCGGCGCGTACTTTCCAACAATTCATCCTCCCACGCACCCTGTCCCACGCAGAGGATGATGCGCCGCTGGCGATATACGTCCCAATAAGGATGGTCGGCCGGCATCTGCTGCAGGAAATCATAGGGCGAATTGTCATAGACCAACGGATCCTGATAGTTCGGGAAGAAATAACCGGCATAGTAGAGACCACTCAGCGCCAGCAACGAGTCAAACAAGTCAGGCCGACGGAAAAAGAAATTACCGGCATGGAAACCGCCCATCGAGCAGCCTGTCACGATAAAAGTCTCATTTGAGAAATGACGGACTTCGGGTATCAACTCATCCACAACATAATGAAACCAACGCTCATGCAGCGATATGCGCTGATGGTGGTCGCCGCCAACGTCGGACCAAGTCTCACGGTCAATGCTGTCCACACAGATCAGGCGAATCTGCCCGCGGTCGATAAACTGCGAGAGCGTCCCCACCATGTCGAAATCCTGATAATCGTAGAAGCGTCCGTCCTGCGAGGGGAAGACCAATACGGGATGTCCTTTTTCACCGTAGGTCTTATACTCCATATCGCGATTCAGGTTTGTGCTGTAGTGCTTTTTATACTGTATTTCCATTTTTCGTTTATTATTGACATAACGTATCGGTTTCCGCATTATTGTGAAGATCAGGCCTTCTCGTGGACATAAGCCACGAACGACTCTACCTCCTCGTAGGTCTTCAGGCGGACGGTAAACATCTGCTGCCCCATTGCCCCCGAGAGTATCTCCGGCATCCGTTCCTGCATGACCATCTGCCCGGCATAACGCTGCGCCACCTCAGCATCGCTGTGACGGTAGCTGTAGATGTCGCGCCGAGAAGCAAAGGCACAATAATACTCATCCTTCCACGGCAACGACAGGGCGTTGCCCCTATCGTGCTGATAACCGGCTGCCGTCTGCGACTTGTCGTAGGCTATCATATCCGCCCAAATGCGATACACATCCGTACTGTGAGCGAAATTGATCATATCCGGCGTATATCCTCCGGCGGGGCGCATGTTCACCTCCAATGCCACAAAGTCGCCTTTCTGCCCCAGTCCCTTGCGGTCACAGTCAAGGCGGAAAAACTCCAGGTGCACAAAGCGGCTCTTCACCCCGAAGGCTTCCACCGTCTGCCGCCCCAGCGCACGCAGACTCTCAGGCATCACGGGAGCCACATAGTAAGACAAGTCCAGCTGCCGGTTCACGATATCCATAATCGAAGGCGGCCACACCGTCATCGACTCAAACAACGGTTTGGAATGACTGTCTATAACTGCATCATACGAACAGATGTCACCCGTAATGAACTCCTCCACCACATATTGCGCCACGTTTTGCACGGTTTCGAAGAAACGGCTCAGCTCCTCGAAGTCAGCAATCTTGTAAGTCCCGCCGGCGCCCACGCCCACATTCGGCTTGGCGATGACCGGAAAACCTACATCCTGTGCGAAGGCCTCCACGGCATAGTAGCCCTCAGCGCATTGAATCTGCCGGGCCGTGGGGATCCCTCCCTTGGCAAAGTATTTCTTCATGGCCGACTTCTCCTTCACGGCCTGCACCTCGTCGGCCTGCAGTCCGGTCGTCACATGGAAGTCGGTCCGCAGCCGTGCATCCTGCCCCAGCCAATACTCATTGTTCGACTCTATCCAGTCTATCCGGCCGTACTTGAAGGCAAAGAAAGCCACGCCGCGATACACCTCATCGTAGTTCTCCAGATTGCTCACCCGGTAATACTCCGTGAGCGAACCCTTCAGTTCGGCCGACAACTGATCATACGGCGCATCGGCAATGCCCAGCACGCGCACGCCGTTGCGCTGCAGGCGCTGGCAAAACTCCCAGTAGGTATGGGGGAAATGGGGTGATATGAATATAAAGTTCATTTTCCAGTTTGATGAGTCTTACGCCAGTTATGGGCGTAGTCGATGACAGCACGCAGCTTATCCCAGTCTGTAGTGCCGGGCACGGTGCAGTCGGCACCGAGGATGAAGTTAGGTGAAGCGTTTTCCAAAACCTTATCTACAGCAGCCTTGGCTTCCTCTATGCTGCCGTTGGCTATCACGCCAAGACGCTCCAGTCCGCCAAAGATAGGACGGCTAAAACGCTTTTGGGCTTCTTTGAGATTAAGGGAGGTTCCATCTGAGAAGTTCAGGGGTACATTGATAATGCTGGCAGGATAGTCGGCAAAGGCATAGAGCGCCTCAGCGTTCTTGAACGGAGTGCCATAGTCGCAGATATGAAGGATATTAATTTCACCTATCTCATTGGCCACCTCAGATACGTGCTTATCCCACTGGCGCACCTGCTCTTTCCAGATTTTCTCGGGCAAAGAATTGCCGTCACCGCCCTGAGAAGATACATAGAAGCCGTCGGCACCGCGCCTGCGGGCAGCCCTCAGGTAGTTCTCGATAGAGAGCGAAAGGTTCTTGATGGCCTGTCCGAAAGCCTTGGGGTTCTCGCTGGCCAGCTTCTTCAGGTCCTTGCCGCGGCCTAAGGTCTGATGGGCCAGTGCAAGCGGCGAATATACTGTCGGCAGTATGAAAGCCTCACCCTTAAACTCACGGGCAAGGTCCTCAATAACGGCTACCTGTGGTTCAAAGAAATCCTCGCCATATACGGGCACTTTCTCCCAGTCCTTTCCCGTCTGGATATCAATCTTGGGAACGGCAATTTCATAGAACACTTTTACAAAGTCCATGTTTGTGGCGCGGTAGAAATCCTTATGATCCTGTACGGCCTTGCGTCCGAGTTTGTTCTCGAAATGCAGGAAGAAAGCAGCCGGCACATACTCGTTGGGGCGGCTCTGGTCGAGCACCTGAAGGATGCGTTCGCGCTTATTGTTTGCTGTACTTTCCGACTGAGCGGCAACTTGCTGGATGCCAGCAGCCACAATGAGGGCTAAGGCGATGGCTTTTACATTGATCTTTTTCATAATGCTATTCTATTAAAATTATTATATCTATTTACTTTTTCCTTTTTACTGATATTCCGGTCCATAAGGTCCGCCGTCGGTCTCACCGCTATAACCCCAGTTCTGCTCCAGATTCGGATTAAGGATTATCTGATCCTGTGGCAAAGGCAGATAGTAGTTACGCTTCGAGACGTTCTTGATTTTAAGGGGTTCTGAAGCTGGGGTATTGGCTTTGACATGCGTTACGAGAATATGCCAACGCTTGAGATCAAACCATCGCTGTCCCTCGAGGATAAACTCATTCCAACGTTCTTGCCGTACGGCCTGACGGAACTGTTCCTGCGTTAGTCCGCTCAGTTCCAGAGGAGAACCATCGGAGGGAGTGAGTTGCGCCTTCTCATACGGACTCCAATAGGCACGGCGACGAATCTGATTGATGGCATCATAGGCGGCTGCCGTTGGACCATTCAGTTCGTTTTCAGCCTCAGCCTTGATGAGCAGCACCTCGCCGTAGCGGATAATCAGTGTGTTTGTGCTATGACCGGCAGCATTGCCGCTTGATTCCGGCTTGGCATAGTTCAACGAATCTATATATTTGCGGAAACGTGGAACGGTGAACACAAAGTCAGTACCCGTATTAGGATTGTAAAGGCGTTTTGCCCAAGAGCCGTCACGGCGCTGGTCGCGGTAATCCATTTCCGTATAGTAGCGGTCACTGGTGGCCAGCAGCACAGGCTCTGCATCGCTCCAGTTGGTAGCAAAGGTGCAGTGACCCGTGATATTCCCGTTGATTGTTCGGTCATGCTCCACCGTGAAGATATGCTCAGGGCCGTTCTTCTTATCTACTGACCAGTTGTCGATAAACTTCTCCAACAGATGATACTTTCCTGAATTGATCACCTTCTGGGCGTAATCGGAAGCTTTCTGGTAGTAGGCTTTCTGATTAGCCTTACCCTGTTCTGAGAGTGTCTGTGCCCAAGTAAGGTAGATCTTCGAGAGCATGGCTGAAGCTGCCAGACTTGAGGGTTTACTGTCACGGTTGGAATAGTTAGCAGGCAATTGCTCGGCAGCGGTGAAGTCGTCTACGATTTGTGCATACACTTCATCGATGGAATTGCGGGGAGCCCCTTCTCCCTCACCGTCTTTCAGCACGATGGGCACTCCGCCGAAATAGCGAACGAGATTGAAGTACATCAGCCCGCGCAGAAATCGGGCCTCATTGATATAGTTCTGCCGTATCTCTTCTTTGAGCCAGTCAGCACCACTCACTTTCTCAATGAGCACATTTGCACGATTGATGGCCGTATAGTGTTCTTCCCAGGCGTAGCCCACGAAGAGGTTGTTTGGAGAGACAGCAAAATTACTGATTTCGCGGATATGGGCAGAGTTTGTCTGTGCACCGGCTTTCACATAGTCGGTCTGCAAGTCATTGAGATAAACACTCTGGTTATTATACATACCGTAAAAACCATCCACCGTGAACTCCTGATAGATGCCGTTAATGGCAGTCTCAATGTCTTCCTTGCTCTTGTAAAAGTTGTCCTTGTCGATAGAACTCAGCGAGGTCTGTTCCAGATCTGCGCATGAGGTGAAAGAGAGGAGAGAGGAGAGAGGAAAGAGGAGAGAGAATGCTGCTGCCAGCATCTTCGAATAACTGATTCGTATGTTTGTATTCATAACTGTAAACTATATAACTATAAAACTTAACAACTGAAAAACTCGTAAATTACAACGTTATTCCTACTCCCATCAAAACGGTCTTCGATGTAGGATACGTACCGTTGTCTATGCCCTGATACAAGGCGCTTGTCTCATCGCTTCCACTCCGGTTTGACTCGGGATCATAACCTTTATAACCGCTGAAAGTGAAGAAGTTCTGCAACGAGACATAGAGGCGCAGGGAAGCATCTCGCGTGATTTTGCATAAAGGCAGGGTATAGCCCAGTTGTATATTACGAATCTTCAGATAAGAAGCATCCTCTACAAAGCGATCGTCGGTATAGATAGACGTGGCATTTGATGCCTTGGCGATGGTGTTACTGGGATTTGTCTTTGTCCAGCGGTTAACCACATCGGCTAACGGGTTGTAGTAGTAGCCATTGCCCCGCTCAAGACGGCAGCGCATCTCATTGAAAAGCTTGTTGCCATAACTACCGCTGAGACTCACGAAAAGATCGAAATTCCGATAGGCCACCTTCGTACTCAGGCCATAAGTAAACTTCGGCTGGATATTGCCTAATACCACGCGGTCGTTTTCGTTGACTACTCCGTCGTTGTTGACATCCTCAAACTTCGGGTTTCCTGGTTCCACCACGGCAATGGTCTGCGTAGGCAGTTTTGAGAGATCTTCATCGCTTTGGATGATTCCTTTGAAACGGTAGCCGTAGAAAGATCCGAGCGGTTCACCCACTTTCACGATAAGGGGATTGGTATAGCCGTGAGAGGGTATGAAATAGTCGGCATTTCCCAGTGAGGTCACCTCATTCTTATTGTGGGCAATATTTGCATTCACGTTCCAATGCCAATTCTTGTTTTCAACGAGCACGCCGCCTACTTCGAGTTCCACACCTTTATTGGTCACGGAACCCACATTCCGGAGAACCGTTGAGAAACCCGTAACCTGTTCTACCGGCACATTAAGCAGCAGGTCGGAAGTCTTCTTGTAGTAACCGTCAAGGGTTACGGTGAGACGGCTGTTGAAGAAACCGGTACTGAGTCCCACGTTATAGGAGGAGGTGGTCTCCCATTTCAAATCGGGATTCGATTTGTTGGAAATGATGTAGCTGGTAGCCCGCTGACCATTGACGGTAATCGTACGAGGCACCACGTTGGACGAAAACTGATAGTCACCGATTTCCTGATTACCCACCACACCCACGGAGGCACGCAATTGGATGAAATCCACCTTCTTGCCCAAATGCAGCCATTTCTCCTTATCGATATTCCATGAGGCACCCAGTGAAGGGAACCATCCCCAACGGTGGTTGGCGGCAAAACGGCTACTGCCGTCGGCACGTAGCGTCAGCGAGGCATTATATCGGGAATCGTAACTGTAGTTCAGACGGCCAATCCATGACTGTAGCGTTGAAACATAATGACTGCTCGAAGAGGGGTTGGTGGTACTGGCCGAACCGAGATTCTCGTAACCCGTAGCATCATTACTGAAGCCATAGGCAGATGTAGCAATACTGCTGCGGTCTGTGCGCTGGGTGGTATATCCAACCAATGCCGTCAGCGAATGCACGTTCTTGAAAACCTTACTATAAGTGGCTGTAAACTCTGCCTGCCAAGTATGCGTCTTGTTTTGTCCTACGGAAGCATAGCCGCTGTTGGCCAGTCCGTCGGTAGTATATGAAGGAGCATAGTAGCTCTGGCGTGTGTTGGAAATGTCGGCACCAATGGCGGCCTTCAACTTCAATTCAGGAATGAGCGTCCATTCTGCAAATCCTGATCCTATCACACGCGTATTCTCAGTCTCCGACTTATAGTTCAGCATATCACTGATGGGATTGCCCACTTTTCCATTATAGATATCCACACTCGTCGGCGTGGGGTCATAGTTGAATGAACCGTCAGCATGGTAGATAGCAGTATAAGGAGTGTGCGAAATGGCACCATACCAGCTGTTGGCAGCAAACATGGAACTGTGGTCTGACATGCCCGTCATCCTGTTGTAGGCACCACTGGCATTGACACCTACCAACAGATTCTTAAAGACATTGCGCTCGTAATTCACACGTCCGGCATAGCGCTTCAGCCCGGTATTCAGCAGGATACCCTCCTGATCCTTAAAACTGCCACTAATACTGTAGCGTGAAATCTCATCACCGCCAACAGCCGAAAGCTGATGTTCCTGAGTGAAGCCCGTCTGCAGGGCAGCATCCTGCCAGTCATAAGTAGCCGTTGGCGTATCCACGGCATAGCCCACTTCACCGTTTTGGTACAGTTCATTCCAAAGGTCAGCCCACTGCCATGCATCCATGAAGTCAAGTTTCTTGGCTATGGTGCTCCATCCAAAGGTGGCGGAGTAATTGATGTTGTTACGTCCATGCTTACCCTTTTTGGTTGTGATGATAATCACACCGTTGGCTCCACGCGTTCCATAGATAGCTGTGGCCGATACATCTTTCAACACCTCAATACTCTCAATATCTGAAGGGTTCAGGAAAGCCAGCGGATCCAAGGAGGCATCACTGCCTCGCGAACCGGTTTTGGTTGTCGATGAAGAGTTATAGACAATAAGACCGTCTATAACATAAAGAGGCTCGTTGCCACCAGTGATGGAATTACCGCCACGGATGCGGATAATGCTTGCAGCACCCGGCTGTCCTGAAGTGGTGGTTACATTCAATCCTGCCACGGCTCCTTGCAGGGCACTCTCCACGGAAGTGTTTGTCTGGCGGAGAATTTCTGTATCCACCGTGGAGATACTGGAGGTGAGTTCCTGACGCTTCTGCACGCCATAACCCACAACGACTACTTCGCTGAGGCGATTGCCGCCTGGCACAAGTTGTATTTCAAGTGGTTCTTCGGCATCATAGACGTCCACGTCCAATGTCCGGTAACCCACATATTGCACACTGAGTGTGAGTGGCAGTTTTACATTCGTCTGGAGTGTGAAGTTTCCTTCAATATCTGTAACGGCACCCAGTTCCCCACTATTCTTCGGAACCAACGAAGCACCGATGAGCGACTCTCCTGTACGGGCATCCGTGATACGGCCCGTGATGGTGGTCTGCGCTTCAGCAGCGAGCGACAGCAGCACACCTAATAACAAAATAACAATCTTTTTCATTTTCATACACACATTTGTGGCTATCATCCCCAGACTTCCTTTTACGGAAGTCCCAGGGGATGACCACGATTAAAACAAGCAACGTTTTATTTCTTGACGCTGGTAGCCTATCGTCTGGCTATATCCTGATGATGCAGACTGCGCTGCTGGGAGATAAGATCCTTCTGTGAAAGCGTAAGCAGACCGTATTCGTGTAAATACTGCTGGCCATCGGTGAGCACCCAGTTGACAAAACGGTTCAACTGCAGGTTGTTCACATCGAAAGCAAATCCTATCTTTTCCACATCAATTCCTTCTACGGTATGGGTCTCCAAGGCCTCAAGCACTTCATCAAGTGAGGCTGTCAGGTCTATTTTCTTGCTATCATCGAGCGAAGCCACCTGCAACTGGTCTTTCAGCCGACGGCTCTGGAGGTCGTAGAGATTTCCCAGCGCACTGATACCCAGTCCCCAAGCGTCTTCTCCGACGGCCTTATTCAGGAAACGGTCGTCACCCTGAATGCGCTTGCCGCGATAGTCGGCAGCTGTGAGTCCGTAAGCAGCAGCGTACGGGAGTGCTACTGAAAAACTCTGTGCACCCGTGTAGATGTGAAGTTTACCCTCCAACTTATCTGATTTTTCTTCGCTCAGATCGTCTTTCTCGAAAAGCAGGTTCTTAATACGTTTGTCGTTCAGTTTTTTCTTGGCTATCAATGCGGCAGCCTCGGAGTCTTTGCCCGTAAACGGAACAATGGCGTAACGGCCAAAGAAAACTGCCATTCCCGAACTATGTTCGCCTACCCGTAGCCTTTCTTCTTTTTTCTCTCCTTTTTCTTCTAATACGAAGGTAATGGCGTTATCCTTTTTTTGCCCCAATTGAAAACTGAGATCACTGTTGATCTTCTGGTATTCGGCAATCCAGCGCTCCACCAATGGGCGTACAAAACCTGGAGCCTTGATATTAACGGTTTGTGTCTGTGCCTCGGCACTGTTAACTGCCAGCAAGAAAAGCGCTGCGATGATATACTGTATCTTTTTCATATCTTCTATACCTTGTTATATCGTTAATAATACGTTGTCTATTCTCTGTCGTCATTTTTTTCATTATATTCATTTCGCTGCTTGGGCAGCAACACATTCGTACCATACATGCTGCCATGGAATGGCTACGCATACAACAGTTCATTGTTCTCATTGCTCTTTTAAGTTTAAAATATTCAACATTTGAATCCATTAATTTCTCTGGTGCAAAGGTACGCTGATTCCTGCAACGGGGAAATACTACGGGCGTGGTATTTTCCGTCACCTATAATGGTTAGAAGGTGTACCACAAACGTGGTATTTTCTGGCAGAAACCCAAATTTTCACGTCATAAAACTTGAAAAAAGAAAAACATAATAGCTACTTTTGCAGCCATTACATCATTATAACCAGAGAAAGAGATGAAAAAACAGACCAGGGCCATCCATACCCGCTACGAGCGCCCCGATGCATACGGGGCGCTGAGTATGCCCATATATAATAATGTGGCATACGAGTTCGAAGACGCGCAGACCATGAGCGATACTTTCAGAGGAAAAATCCTTGCCCCTGACTACTCGCGGACGATGAACCCAACCGTGACGCATCTGGAAAACAAGGTAAGGGAACTGACGGGAGCCCGGCATGTAACGGCTTTCAACTCTGGTATGGCCGCCATCAGCAATGCATTGCTGGCACTGAGCGGACAAGGCAGAAGCATCGTTACCTCACGTCATCTCTTCGGTAATACTTTTGCCCTACTCACGCAGACACTGCTACGTTTCGGTGTGGAGACGCGACTGGTGGATCTCACCGATCTCTCATCGGTAGAGGCTGCCATCGACCCCACCACCTGCGGCATCTATCTGGAGGTGATCACCAACCCTCAGCTGGAAGTGGCTCCGCTGGATGACCTCTCAAGAATTGCTCACAAACACGGCATTCCCCTCGTGGCCGACTCCACGGTGATTCCCTTCACGGAGCACCACCTGAAAGCATTGGGCGTTGACATTGAGGTGGTGTCGAGTACGAAGTACATTTCCGGAGGTGCTACATCGCTCGGCGGTCTTGTCATCGACTACAATGCACCGGAGGTTTTCCACGAACGCATCGCCTCGGAAATGCTCTTCAATCTCGGTGCCTATATGACACCGCAGGCTGCCTACATGCAGACTTTAGGACTGGAGACGCTCCACGCACGCTATGCCCTGCAATCAGCCAATGCCCTCACACTGGCACAAAGGTTGTGCACACTGCCTGGAATCCGGAAGGTGAACTACGTGGGACTCAAAGACAATCTCTATCACGAAAGAGCACAGAAACAGTTTGGTCCTACGGCAGGAGCCTTGCTCACCATTGATCTCGAAAGCCGAGAGAAATGCTTCCGTTTCATCAATAACCTGCAACTGGTGAAACGGGCAACGAATCTCTTTGATAACCGCACACTGGCCATCCATCCTGCCAGCACCATCTTCGGTAATTTTGACGAGAACACCCGCCAGCAGATGGATGTTCGCGAAACGACTATCCGCATCTCCGTGGGACTTGAATACGTGGATGATATCTTTGAAGACATCAAGCAGGCACTACCATGAAGCAATACGATTTTGATAAGGTCATAGACCGCTCGGGAAGCGGTGACCTGAAACACGAAGTGTTGGAGGAGCGCTACGGTCGGGGAGACTTGCTGCCGCTGTGGGTGGCCGACATGGACTGGGATACACCCCACTTCATTACCGATGCGCTGCGCCAAAGGCTGGAGCATTCGCTCTTCGGCTATACGGTGGAACCTGCCGACTACTGGCCTACCGTCATCCAATGGATAAGGGATCATCACCAATGGCAGGTGGAACGCGAATGGATTACGTATATTCCGGGCATCGTGAAAGGTATCGGAATGGCCGTGAATGTATTTCTGAAACCGGATGAAAAGGTTATCATACAGCCTCCTGTCTATCATCCTTTCCGCCTGACTCCCGAAGGTAATGGTCGCGAAGTGGTGTTCAATCGGCTCATTCTGCGTCCCGACGGCTACTACGACATGGATTTCGAGGGATTGGAAAACATCCTGAAACAGGACTCCAAATGCCGTATGCTGATTCTCAGCAATCCCCACAATCCAGCGGGTATCGTGTGGAGCAAAGAGACACTCATACAACTCGCCGATATCTGCCACCGCCATCAGGTGTTGGTCATCAGCGATGAGATTCATTGTGACATGGCTATTTTCGGTCATCAGCACATTCCCTTTGCCTCCGTCTCTGATAAGGCCGCAGAAATCAGCATCACCTTCGGTGCTCCTTCCAAGACGTTCAACATTGCCGGAATCGTGAGCAGTTGGGCCATCGTCATCAATCCCGACATCCGCAAGAGATACTTTAACTGGCTTACTGCCAACGAACTGAATGAACCCACGATCTTTGCTCCCATTGCTACCATAGCTGCCCTGCGCCACGGGGAACAGTGGCGGCGGGATATGCTCCGCTACGTGGAAGAAAACATATTGTTTGTGGAAACTTACTGCCGCGAACACTTGCCGCTCATCCGTCCGCTACGCCCGCAGGCTTCTTTCCTAGTATGGCTAGACTGCCGCAGGCTTGGGCTTAGTCACCGAGGGCTCTGCGACCTCTTCGTGAACCATGCCAAGCTGGCGCTCAACGACGGAGCCATGTTCGGACCCGGCGGTGAAGGATTCATGCGACTCAATGTGGCTACGCCCAGAAGCACGCTTGAACAGGCACTCCTACAACTTGCCGACGCACTTAGATAGATATCGTTAAGGCTATAGTGTCAGGTTTCAAGTATTTCGTTAACCAGCCAATAGGGATCCTTCTGGAAGCGCTGCCAGGCATCAAGCAATTGACTCTCGCATGCCGCAAGCGGGGAGAGGCGCGTAGGCGCGGTGCCGTCTTTCTTCTGATCATAGATATAGCAAAGCAGATTGTAACAGGTGGTAAACTGTCCACAGGCAATGATGGCTTTTGGCATCCCGTCGGCTTTTTCCTCTTCCGTAAACCATAGGGTGGTGCCCATGGCGGCAGCTTGAACGCTGACCTGTTGCATAGCCTCGGAGGGCTGCAGATAATCAGGCAGCGACTGATTACCCTGACGCTGTGCCCAAAGTTCATCAGGACGCAAGGCGTAGATGGCATTGGTAATAGTACGTGTGGCCCATCCGTCATCATAGAGACTGCTGTACTCTTTCCGCCGGATGTGTTTCATGAAGACCTTGGAGATAAGCATTCCGAGTGAACTGGCACGATTGGCCACCATCGTGACGATATTGCCCAAGGAGAGGTTCATCAAGTCGCTGACGGCATGACAGAGGAAGGTGCTGCTGAGGAACCTTGCCAGTTGTTTCTTACCGTACCAATAGAAAATGGTGAGCAGGGCAATAATGGAGAAAAGGACTGACAGCACACAAACGAGCAGATGATTGTGCAGGAAGAGACTGCCGATGAGAAGGGCTGCGAGAAGTGCCGTAGCCCCCAGCATCCAGTTGCCGATACGCTTCAAAGTCAGTTTACGTACAAAGGCGGGAAGCGAACCTTTATAGGGTTCGTAGGCATTCATATAGGGGCTCGAAACATCCGACACCATGACAAGGTCAATGGCTTTGCCGCGGGTATTGCGCTTCTTCTGCATCCGTTCTTCGGCAAGAAGGATGGGTTCGATGCCCTGATTATCCACACAGCCTCCGTCCATGATGCCGAAACTGCCATACTTGTTCCTCAACTCCTTCCCTTCTTCCGTAGAAGCGAGGGCGAAATCATCCGGGAACACCATGGGTTCGAAACCTCCGGGGAAGCATGACGAACAGGCCATAGCCTCCCCCAATGTCACCTTTGCCGCGGCTTTGTCTGGCAGCACATGCTTACTATTGCCGAAAAAGCCCGTACTATCACCTATCGTCTCAGTAGCCTGAAAGCGGAAAGGAAGACTATTGGAGAAATCAGTGGCATTGGCGGAGAAATGCTTCACGGGAAGACTACTCATCCTACCGATGAAATCGGCGAAAGTAGCATGATGGAACAGTTTTTCGTCATAGATATGGGCCATGGTGCGAATGGCAGATGCACCTTCGTGGGGATAGTCGCCATCGAGTTGCTGCAGCGCCATTGTCATCATATCCACATCGAAGAAGAAGGCATAGATGCTCCGCGTCATTTCATCAATGTCCTCACCATTCGCCAAAGCCTGCATATAGCGCAATCCGGTGATGGTTCCCCCCGAAACAGTGGAAAGTACCTCTACGTGACTGAGCAGCGTTCCCGTAGAGGTCTTGATATGATGGAGAAACGAGAGTGTCCCCAGATGGAAGGCGGCAGCCCTGTAGCCTCCTCCGGAAAATGTTAATGCGATGTTCACGATGATCTCAGGCTTTAATCTGTCATCACGAAATCAAGTTGCCGACGCTCGATGTTGGCACGGGCCACACGGATGCGGATGGGATCTCCCAACTGATATTTGTGATGATGGCGGCGACCTACAAGCAAGTAGTTACGCTCATCGAACTCATAGTAGTCATCATCAAGTTCATGGAGGGAAATCATGCCTTCGCAGTGGTTCTCGTCAATCTCGGCATAGATGCCGTAGCTGGTGATGCCCGAGATATGGGCGTCAAACTCCTCGCCTATCTTGTCGCTCATGAATTCCACCATCTTGTACTTGATGCTCTCGCGCTCTGCCTGCTGGGCTATCTGCTCCATATCGCTGGAATGCTCGCAGAGTTCCTCATAGTGGTCGCGGTTGGCGGAACGTCCTCCTTCCTGGTAACGTGTGAGCAAACGGTGCACCATCGTATCGGGATAGCGGCGGATGGGTGAGGTGAAGTGGGTGTAATAGTCGAAAGCCAGTCCGTAGTGGCCGATGTTGTGCGTAGAGTATTTGGCCTTCATCATTGCCCGCAGAGCCACCATCTCAATGGCGTTCTGCTCACGGCGGCCGTTGCAGTCGTCCATCAGCTTGTTGAGCGACTTGGAGATGGCACCCTTCGTTCCGGCGGTCTTCACCCGGTATCCGAACTTGGCGGCAAACTGCCGGAGTGTCTCCAGTTTCGTGGGATCAGGCTGGTCGTGTACACGATAGGGCAGCGTCTTTGCCTTCTGTCCCTTCTTCACCTTACCTACCCATTCTGCCACCGTCCGGTTAGCCAGCAGCATGAATTCCTCAATAAGTTTGTTGGCATCCTTCGACTTCTTGTAATAGCAGCGTATGGGCTTGCCGGTCTCATCGATATCAAAATGGAGTTCCTCACGGTCGAACTTCACAGAACCATTCTGGAAACGTTTTTTACGTAACTGTTTGGCCAGTGCATCGAGGATGACGATCTCCTGTGCCAGTTCGCCCACATATTCCTTCTTATGGGGAGCAGGCTCTCCGGTACCGTCTTTCACTCCGTTCTTTTCCAGAATCTCCTGTACTTCCTCATAGGCGAAGCGGCGGTTACTTTTAATGACGGTATGTGCCAGATGCCAGTCCTTGATGTTGGCCTCGTGGTCGAGTTTGAAGATGACGCTATAGCAGAGTTTCTCCTCATCAGGACGCAGGGAGCAGACGAAATTGCAGAGGTGTTCGGGAAGCATGGGGATGGTGCGGTCCACGAGATAGACACTTGTGGCACGCTTCACGGCTTCCTTGTCGATAACGGAGCCTTCCTTCACATAGTGGCTCACATCGGCAATATGAACGCCCACTTCCCAAAGTCCTTTCTGCAGTTCACGAATGGAAAGAGCATCATCGAAGTCCTTTGCATCTTTCGGGTCGATGGTGAAAGTGCACACATCGCGGAAATCCTCACGGCGGGCTATCTCCTCGGGCGTGATGCCGGGATCTATCTTATTGGCGGCATCCTCCACGTGCTTCGGATACTTGTAAGGCAACCCGTACTGGGCAAGGATGGCATGCATCTCGGCATTGTTCTCACCTGTCTCTCCGAGGATGTCCACCACTTCTCCTACGATGTTCTTCGATTCCTTGGAGGGCCACTCGGTGATTTTCACCACGGCCTTGTCACCCGTCTTTCCGTTCTTCAACTTGCGCTTCGGGATAAAGATATCGTGCACGAAGATCTTGGAGTCGGAAATCAGGAAGGCATAGTTCTTCTCTACTTTCAGGACACCCACAAACTGGTCATGGGCTCTTTTCAGGATATCGGTGACCATAGCCTCCTTGATATGATTCTCACGGCGTGCCATCATCGTCACCCGCACCCTGTCACCGTTGAGGGCAAAGAGCGAATTGCGTTCCGCCACGAAGATGGGCTTATCGGAACCGTCGGGAATGAAGGAGTTCTTGCCGTTAGGCTTGCGGATGAAGGTTCCCTCCATCACCTGTCCCTGGGTGTTCAGACGGTATTGGTTCTCATTGACTTTCTGCAGATAGTCGTCCCACGTCATGTCTTCCAGGAGATCCACGACGAGCATCTTTACGGGGTGCTGCACGATATTGAGCGTCTTGAAAATCTGCTTCAAATTGTAGGTTTCATTGGGGTGCTGCGAGAAAAAGGTCTGCAACATTTCCGTCAATTGCCTTTTATTGAGGCGTTTGCCTTTGTTCTTTCCTTTTGCCATAATATTATTGTGTCAAGTTTATAAGTTTCAAGTTACAAGTTTCAAGTTGCAAGTTTTCGTTTTCGTTATCGTTATCGTTAACGTTGTCTTTCAGATTACAAATTTAAGAAAAAAATGGGATATGAAGGGCGAAATAGGTTTTAAATAATACTAAAAGGCGTGATTTTGGCAAAAAATGATTAATTTTGTAGCCGAAATGAGTAACATATTGATAACGGGCGCCACAGGCTTTATTGGCGGTTTCATCGTGGATGAAGCGCTCAGGCGCAACATGAACGTATGGGTGGCCCTTCGCAAAAGCAGTTCGCGGCAGTGGCTCACCGACGGACGCATCCATTTCCTGGAAGTCAATCTCACGTCGGAAGACGACTTGGCGGAAAAGATGCGCGATTTGAGGTTCGACTACGTGGTGCATGCCGCGGGTGTGACGAAGAGTCTCCACAAAGAAGACTTCCGCCGCATCAACGTGGGTGGCACGAAGAGTCTTGCCAATGCCTTGCTGCGACTGAAGATGCCGCTGAAGAAATTCGTCTATCTCAGCTCGCTCAGCGTCTTCGGCCCTATCCGCGAAGAACAGCCCTACGAGGAAATCAAGGAGAGCGACGAGCCACGCCCTAACACCGAATACGGCAAGAGCAAGCTCGAAGCAGAGTGTTTCCTTATGCAGACCTCGCTTCCCGTCGTCATCTTGCGTCCCACGGGTGTCTATGGGCCCCGAGAACGCGATTACTTCATGATGGCGAAGAGCATCAAGGCGCACACGGATTTCGCCGTGGGCTACAAGCCGCAAGACATCACCTTCGTCTATGTGCTCGACGTGGTGCAGGCCATCTTCCTCGCTCTCGAAAAGGGAACTCCGGGGCGCAGTTTCTTCCTCAGCGACGGCTGTGTGTATCGGTCTTCTACGTTCAGCGACCTCATCCGCAAGGAACTGGGCAACCCCTGGTGGATTCGCATCACGGCTCCCATCTGGCTCCTGCGCATCATCACCTGCTGCGGTGAATACATCGGGAGAATGACTGGCAAAGTGACTGCCCTGAACAACGATAAATACCACATCATGAGGCAGCGCAACTGGCGTTGCGACATCACTCCTGCACGCCATGAACTGGGTTTTGAACCCCACTATCAGCTGGATGAGGGAGTACGTCTCACCATTAGGTGGTATAAAGAGAATGGATGGTTAAAATGAAAGATTTACTGAAGATAGAGAAGAACCCCCTGAAGGGCCTGTTGGCTATCGAGTGGGCGATGTTCGGCTACATGCTGCTCACGCTGCTCATCATCATCTTCTGCTACACGAAGGTGCAGAATCCTCATGCCATGATCTGGGGACGCATCCAACTGGCCGTCACCACGCTTCTCATGTGGGGCGTCTATCGCATGGTGCCTTGCCGCCTGGTGATGCTGCTGCGTGTCATCGTGCAGATGTCGTTCCTCTCCTGGTGGTATCCTGATACCTACGAGATCAACCGCATGCTGCCTAATCTCGACCACGTCTTTGCCTCTTTTGAACAGCAACTCTTCGGTTTCCAGCCTGCCCTCGTCTTCTCTCAGGTATGCTCCCATCCCGTTTTCTCCGAACTGATGGATCTCGGCTATGCTTCTTATTATCCGATGATAGCCGCCGTGGCATTCTATTATTTCTTCGCCCGCTACAAGGAGTTCCACCAGTGCACATTCATCATCATGGCCTCCTTCTTCCTCTTTTACACTATCTTCATCATCCTTCCCGTCACGGGGCCCATGTTCTACTATCAGGCCGTGGGCGTGGACGAAATAGCCCGTGGAGTGTTTCCAAACGTAGGCGACTATTTCTACTCCCATCAGGACTGTCTCCCCTCACCGGGATGGAAAGACGGTTTCTTCTATCACCTCGTGGAGAGTGCCCACGAAGCAGGCGAACGCCCCACGGCAGCCTTCCCTTCCTCTCACATCGGCATCACCACCATTCTCATGTGGCTTGCATGGCAGGCCCGTTCCCGCCTTCTGTTTTTCATCTTGCTTCCTCTTTTCATCCTCATGTTCTTTGCCACGGTCTATATCCAGGCCCACTATGCCATCGATGCCCTGGCAGGACTTTTCGTCGGAACGGCCTTCTACTGGCTTTTCCGCTGTTTCAGAATTACGTAGATAATCACCGGAGCACCTATCACAGGCGTCACGGCATTCAGCGGAATGATGCCACGGTCACCGGGAAGCACGCAGATAATGTTGCATATCAGCGCAATGGCTGCTCCCGTCAAGATGGTGGCAGGCATCAGCGATCGATGGTTTTCCGTACCCAGCAGCATCCTTGCAATATGGGGGACGGCCAGTCCGATAAAGGCTACAGGACCGCAGAAAGCCGTCGTGATAGCCGTCAGTAGTCCCGTTACCACCAGCAGCCAGTTGCGCACCCTCTGGGTGTTAATGCCCAGATTCTCGGCATAGCGCTCTCCCAACAGCAGTGCGTTGAGGGGCTTGATGAGCAGCAGCGCAGCCACCAATCCTCCCAGACAGATAATCACAAAGGCAGGCATCTGCTCCATCGAGACACCTCCGAAGTTACCCAGTCCCCACACCATATACGACTGCACCCCCTCTTCCGTGGCGAAGAAGTTGAGCAGCGAGATGGCCGATGTGGCAATATAGCCAATCATGATTCCGATGATGAGCAACATCACGTTGTTGCGCACCATCGTAGCAAACATTAGTATCAGAGCCATCACCAGCATGGCACCCACGAAGGCTGCCGCCAGCGTAGCCACGAATCCCGTCAGCGAGAAAGCCCCCGCCGAGATACTACCTCCCATGAGCAGCATCACCAACGCCACACCCAGCGAGGCACCACTGTTGATACCGAAGATGCCGGGATCTGCCAGCGGATTCCGGAAAGCCGTTTGCAGCATCAGTCCGCTCACCGCCAGCGAAGCCCCGCAGAGCATGGCCGTGATACCTTGAGGTAAACGGCTCTGCATCACGATAAACTCCCACGAAGCATGTTCGCTCTTGCCGCCCATAAGGATGTTCACCACTTCCTTCAGGGGAATATCCACCGCCCCCACCACCAGATTGATGGCGAAGAGCACCGCTATGAGCAGCATCATCAAGATTGTAAAGCGTCGCATATCTGGGCGTTCGGATAATTAGAATTACGAGTTACGAAGTACGAAGTAAATCTTACTTCTTCCTCGCCAAAGGCGACACATCGTAATTCAAAATTCAACCTTCTTTACTTTTTTAATTTTTTACCTTTACAAAATACACCGGTTCACCAAGACCGAGATCGGGATAGCAGATGGTGATGAAGTCGCGTAGCAAGAGATCAGGATGGAAGGGCGTGTCCTCATAGAAAGTGGAAGTCGCCGTGTTGCAACCGTAGATCTCTCCCTTCTGGAATGCCTTGAAGCGGCTGTAGGCCTGTTTCTCCGCAAGCAGTTCCTGCGGACGGATAGCATGGGGGGCATTATAGCGGAACAACCAAATGTCACTCTGTGCCCCTTGCTCTAGCACACTCTCGAAGGGCAGCGGCAGCGAACCACTACGGTTATCGTCCTTCCAGGGATAGTCCACACCGGCATCCACCAGCAGGCGTCCTATCGTGCTCCTTCCGCCTGGCACGTACCACACACTCCCCGTCTGCTTATCCATCAGCACCCGAGGCTTCTTCACATCGCCCTTCGCCACTCGTTCCGCCACCTTCGATTTCAGTGCCTGGTAGTTCTTCTCCACCACCGCAAACAGACTGTCGGCCTCCTTTTCCCGTCCGAAAAGCATGCCGTAGAACTTCATCCATTCCGCCCTACCCAGCGCCGAACTCTCCATGTAGTCGGCCATTTCCACGATGGGAATCTCCAGTTTCTCCAACTTCCCGTAACCTCCACTGTTCTGGAAGGGCGAGAGGAAGAGCGCATCTGGCTCCAAGTCGATAATTTTTTCTATCGTAGGCTGCAGGCCACTGCCACAGTCAGCAATATGCCCTTTCCGGCATTCCTCCTGCACCCACGGCAGATTGATATACTGCAGGTCGCAAACCCCCGCAATGGCACTCCTTCCCCCCAGTTGTTCCACCAATCCGCATTGCACGCTGGTGGCTATCACCGCCCGCTTCAGCGGAATCTTGATGACAGATGTGTTGGGGTGTTGGGTGATGGGTGTTAGGTGTTGGGGGATACTATTTGGCTTTTCGTTATCGTTATCGTTATCGTTAATCAAGATGTACCGATGCAGCGTCTTCCCCGTGTTCCAGGGATCAGCCAGCAACACCTCCGTGAAACCCTCATGCCTCACGATGGTCAGTTTCTCCGCATACTTCAGTCGCAGTGTATCTCCCTGATCCGTAGCGACAGCCGTGCGACTGTCCCTGCATGAGCAGCAAACAGCCAGCACGGCTCCGATAATGCATAAAGCCTTTTTCATCACGATGAACCTGCCTTCCGTTTCTTAATACTTCATATTCACGATGCTCGTGTTGAAGACGATTGCATTGGGGCCTACGCCGCAATCGAACTCTCCCACCTTCGCACCCGTCAGGTCATACTCTGCCACGTAGCCGTTGCCGCTGTAGTTGGCATAGCCCGTGTCCTCATTCTTCCTGTAGGAAGCCACGAACACATGTCCGTTTGCGTCCACGGCGATGGCATTCGGACTGAACACACCGTCCTGCGTGAAGTGCGCGGTGCTGCCCGTTGTGATGTCATATTGCAGATAGTCGTGCTTCTCAGCGCCCCAGGGAGCATTCACGGCATAGATAAACCTATCGTAGAAGGTCACGAAGCTGGCATTAAACAGTTTCACGCAGTTGCCGTAGCCATTGATGTTCCACATGGCCGAAGGCTTGTCATTGTAGTTACCCATATCCAGCACGTAGAGTCCGCTTCCGGCCACGCCGATCTTCGTGGGGTTCACGATGTTCTCGTTGGTATAGGTATCCACCACCTTTTTCTGCTCCAAGTCGATAATCGAGATGCTAGCCTTCGTGCAGGCACTGTAGTCAGAGTTGCACACGTAGAGTCTGCTACCGTAGGCAGCCAGTCCCTCGGGGAACGATCCCACCTCGTAAGTATCCTTCAGCCCGAAGTTCAGCGTGTCGATGGCAGCCACGTAGCCGTTGCCCTCTGTTGTCACCGACCAGTCAGCGCCGTAGGTGCTTTTCGAGGCTCCGTATGTGCTCACGTAAATCATACCGTTAGCGCAAGTGATATGACGCGGATGCACGCCCTTGTCAGCGCCCATCAGGTCGGTCATACTGATTCGTTTGATGCTTTTCAGCGTCTTGGCGTTCACCACCTCCACCGAGTGCTCACCATCTACCACGATATACATCTTCGTGCCATACACGAGGGCATCGTTGGCCGTCAGTCCCAGACCTCTTCCATTAGCAGCCTGGAAAGCCTTCTGCGAAGCCGTCTTCGTCGTGTAGTCATAATACGTCAGGCTTCCATCGATGTTGTTGCTCATGTTACCGCCGCAGATTACGTAGGCACCATTACTCACCAGCACCGGATAGGTGCGGTCTGTGTTGTCATCGTCATTGTCACTCAGACACGAGGTCAGTGTGCCGGCACCAGCCAGCATCACCACCATACTCCATAAGAATTTTCTCATTTTCATTTTCTGAATTTTTATTTTAATTATATATAAAGTACATCCATCACATCCCATACCTCACCGTCACCATCCAGCTTCTTCCCGGCATCGGATAGTGGCCCACCAATTCATACTGTTCGTTCAGCAGATTCTTCACGTCCACGCGTCCCTCTATCCGGTGGTTACCCCATGCGAAAGAACGGTAGGCCGTCAGACCTATCTCCTTGTAGCCTTTGATCATCGTCCCCTCGTAGTGGTCGTTGTTAGGCCATCTGGCTGTCACCCCATGTCCGTTTATCGAGACATTCACCCACGGGTTCTCGTAGTTCACGCCTGCTCCCCACAAATGCTCCGGCATATAGGCTATCTGCTTGTTATAGTTAGGCGATTCCGGATTCGTCCTGTTCTGCGCCCTTTGGTAGCTGTAGTTTCCCGTCACCATCACCTCATGTCCGCCCCTGGGCCTCCATCTAAGGTTCATCGTGGCATCCGCCCCCAGAATCCTCACCTTTCCTACATTAACGCACGACCACACGAACATATTGTAAGGCACCGATACAATCATGTCCCTCACCCTGTTGTAGTAGCCGTCCAGCGTCACCCTCACCGTAAGCCCCTCGTCCTTCGTCATCCGTCCTTCCTCCATCGTCATTCCCACGTTCACCTGATCCGTCACCTCCGGAGCCAGGTCCGTGCTTCCGTAGTGGTAATAGTAACTCTCGTTGAACGTCGGCGAGCGGAAGATGTTCTTATACGAAGCCCTCACGTAGAGTTCCCTCTCCGGCAACAGCCTGTAGGAGAGCGACACCGAAGGTGACAGTCTCCTCATGTTTCTCGCGCTCGGGCCCTCCTTCGCATCGTTCAGGTAGAGCAAGTAGAGCAGCCTGCCAAGCATCGTCAGCCTTCCGTCGCGGTAGCGGACCGTAGCCGATTGCAACAGCGTGTGCCTGTAAGGCCTTCCCACCACCGTCCGCCACGAACTTCCGTTCAGGTTATTGAAGGCGTAGTCTGCCGAATAGTCCATTGCCCAGCGTTCATCCGCCACGTAGAGCAGTGCCGCCGACGTGTAAGCCTCCCGTTGCCAGTAGCTCGCGTCGTTCACGCCCCCCGCATACAGTTCGTCCTTATATACCGACTCCGCCCAGTTATATTTTGCGATACCCCTCAGTAGCCATTTCCCCGTCAGCTGCGTCCTCACCGTCAGCTGTCCGAAAGCATTGCGCTCCCTCAGGTTCTCGCCGCTCAGGTTAGTGTAGAGCCTCACCATTCCCGGCAGTTGCCGGTCATTGTCATAGTAGTAAGCCTTCGCCCCCACCGTAGTCGTCGCCGTGGGCCTCCAGCTCATGTTCAGTTCTCCGTGACCCTCATTCATGCGGCTGTGCGTCCGCCGCTCCTTCGTCACCAGCGTCACGTTCCTCAGCGTGAACGGATAATCATTCTCCGCATACGTATATTCTGCCTCCGCCGCAATGGCCAGGTTGCGCGTCACGCTCTGCTCATAGCGCACGAAGGGACTCGCCAGTCCGAACGACCCCACCTTCATCTGCGCCGTCAGGTGCGCCCTTGGATCCTCCGAGGGCATCCGCATGGTCTCTATCGAGAGCGTCGCCGGCGTGCTAGCCTGTCTTGCCGGGATGAAAATATCCTCATGATCCCCTATCGTCAGCGCCAGCGCCCCCACGTTGTCAATCGAGTAGCGTGAGATGTCAATCTCCCCACTCTGACAGTTGCTCAGCATCACCCCGTCGTAGCACACACCCGTATGCCTTGCACCGAAGCCGCGCACCGACACCGTCTTCATGCCCCCTGCGCCCCCATAGTCTCTCAGCGTGATGCCTGGAATGCGGTGCAGCGCATCCGCCACGTCCGTCACCCCCAGTCTCTCGAAATCTCCCCTTTCCATCAGATGGTAAGGCGTTGTACTTCTCACAGTCTTCTGTCTCCGCTCCTCTGTCACTGTCACCCCCTGCAGCCTATGCGTCCTGTCCGCAATCGTATCATTGCGGAATCCCTGCGCCGCTGCCGGGAGCCACGTCCCTATGCAGACCATCGTCAGCATCAAACCTTTACCTATCTTTCTGTTCATAATCCTTACAGGCGCCTATCCTCGAAGCGCTGAAGCACAAAGCCAACGGCAGGTCTTCTGACTCGTTCCCTGAAGGCCCCTTCCCGTCAATCCATTTCCGACAGTGGTTTTCATGCCTTCATCCAACGGAACACACAGCAGCGGGACTGTCCCGGATTTCCACCGGGTTCCCTCTTTCCTCGCCGAAGCGAACCAGTTAGCGGGGGACAAAATTACGAATAAGTAAGCGAAATACAAAATAAAACTTTATTTTTTATTTCCGAACGCGAGTAATTTCACGACTTTAGTCGTAAAGGTAGTACAAACGAGCGAAAAAACCAAATTTATTTGGATTTTTCATACATTTGCACTACCTTTGCAGTCGAATGGTGATGTCACAGGCCCTACGGCCTTGGCATAAGAGGGAATCCGGTGCAATTCCGGAGCAGTACCCGCTACTGTAAGCCCCATTATCAGAAGTGCACACGAGCCACTGTCCTTATCCGACGGGAAGGCGCATTTCTGGGAGCGAAGTCAGGAAACCTGCCGTTCTTCACGCGCCCATGCATCTCACGGGAAAATGAGATCATCCGGTCACATATCAATCCATCCAAGATCCATACCGTTGCCGTTACCGTCATCGTCAAGGTCAGGTTATCGTCATCGTTATCTTCATGGTCATCGTTATCGTCATTGTTTAGATTGTATTATATAAGTAAGTATGTTAATCGGAGTGCAAGGCGGAGTCGTGAGATTCCGCCTTTACTTTTCCAACACAATCATTGGAAGAAAAGAAAAAAATCATTACTTTTGCACCATCAAAAAGACAACACCTATGGCAAAACTATTACTACCCTGGCTCATAGCCGCACTCTTTCTTACAGCTCATGCGCAAGACAGGGATGAGGATTGGAAGAGTTATCTTGACCTAATGGGGGAGATAGAGGATGTGGAAAACACAGATTGGGAAACAGCCTATGAAACAATGAGCGAACTGGCGGCTCACCCTCTGGACATCAATAGCGCTACGCTCGAAGACCTGCGACTGCTACCTTTCCTTACGGAAAAGGAGATTAACGATATAGCGGAATACATTTACCGCTATAGACCATTGAGATCGATGGGGGAATTGGCGATGATTAAGAGCTTGAATTATGAGAAACGGCAACTCTTGTCATACTTCTTTTATATTGGCGAGGAGCAAAAGCAGGGATTCCCTAAATGGGGGAACATTTTCAAATATGGCAGCCATACGCTGGTGGCCACAGGAAAGATTCCTCTCTATAAACGGAATGGTGATGAAGAGGGGTATCTGGGCTATCCGTACCGACATAACATACGATATACGTTTAATTACAGCAATTACTTAAAGGCAGGGATTGTGGGTGCGCAGGATGCAGGGGAACCTTTCTTTGCAAACAAGAACAAAACTGGCTATGATTTCTATTCTTACTATATTTTATTAAGGAATATGGGGCGACTGAAAACGTTGGCTTTAGGTCGCTATCGTGTGGGCTACGGAATGGGACTGGTCATCAACAATGACTTTTCGATGGGAAAGATAGGTATGTTGGCAACGCTAGGACGGAGCCAAAAACAGATTCGTGCTCATTCATCTACGATGCAGGCTAAGTACTTGCAGGGAGCTGCGGCAAAGGTGGAACTAACAAAAGGAGTTGACCTGAATCTGTTTGCTTCATGGCGGAAACTTGACGCCACTCTGAATGATAGCGGCAGGATACAAACAATCCGTACCGATGGCTATCACCGCACTCAGGCTGAAATGGACAAGAAGAATAATGTCGAGCAAACCGTGGCTGGAGGGCACTTAAATTGGTTTTACAAGGGTTTTCATGCCGGAATTACAGGAACATTCACACATCTGAGCCGCAATCTGCAACCTGCCATTTCAGCAATCTACCGCAGATATTATGCCCATGGCAACGATATCTGGAATGCCAGTGTGGATTATGGTTACACAGGAGCAAAACTGACGTTCAACGGAGAAACTGCGACCGGATCTTGCGGGGCCATGGCAACCTTGAATTCCCTCAGTTGGAAAGTCACAAGTGAATTCTCACTGATGGCCATACAGCGTTTTTACAGCAAAAAATACTACTCACTTTTTTCTCAAAGTTTCAGTGAAGGCAGGCGCATCCAAAATGAAAGTGGCCTTTATGTGGGAGCCACATGGCAGCCTTCACGAAAATTCCAACTCATGGCTTATAGCGACTTCGCATATTTCCCCTGGCCACGCTATCAGGTAAGTCAGGCTTCTCACGCATGGGACCACCTGATACAAATGACCTGGCAGACAAACCAATGGAAGATAGGTATGCGCTACCGGCTGAAAAGACGCGAACAAGACATGAATGAGGGGCAACTATTGAAATGGAAAAACGAGCATCGGGGAAGACTCTATGCAGCATATGACGGTGGAAACTGGAATAGCCGGACTCAGGGTGATTTGGCCTACAGCCAGTTTACGGGGAACAGTCTGGGATGGATGGTCTCACAACAGTTACAAGCCCATTATAAATGGATGAAAGCATCAGGGGGAATCGCTTACTTTCATACTGACGATTTTGACTCACGGCTATATGCCTACGAGCGAGGCATGCTCTATAGTTTCAGCTTTCCCGTGTTTTATGGGGAAGGTATCCGCTACTGGATAATGGCGCAAGCGGACGTGAGAAAGAATATAAAAGTAATAGTCAAAGTGGGAACTACGAACTATTTTGACCGCTCAGTCATCGGAACGGGGTACCAGCAGGTGAAACACTCAGCCATAACGGATGTGGAAATCCAGGGGAGATTCTCGTTTTAAGAAACCACGACGTGAACTTTACGGCTTCAGCAATTCCTCATAAATCCGAAGGACTTGTGAGGCGACGTCGGTGCCTTCGAAGCGACGGATGTACTGCTGGCTCTGGCGGATGCGCTCTTCGCGGCCAGGGGCTTCACGGAGTACCTGAAGAAGGGCATGGGCAAGGGCTTGCTCATCGTCGGGATCTACATAGAGACAGGAGGGACCTCCGGCTTCTTCGAGGCAGCTGCCAGTGCAGGCAACTACGGGGAGACCGCTCTGGATGGCTTCGATGATAGGAATGCCAAAGCCTTCGTAACGGGAGGGATAGACAAAGGCCTCGGCCATCTGATAGAGGGCGGGGAGATCGGCATTGGGAACTCCCTGAAGGAGATGAAGACGGGAGTCAACTCCGAGGCGACGGGCTTCGGCAAGGACTCGACGGGCATAGGGTTTCTGACGGCCTACGACAACAAGATGGACATCGGAGGGCAGAAGGGGAAGGGCCTTGACGGCAAGGAGGATGTTCTTGCGCTCTTCGATGGTGCCGACGTGGATGACGTAGCGGGAGGGAAGAAAATAGCGGGCATTGACTTTCTGACGCTGGTCTTCGCCGACGGGCTGGTGGAACCAGGTGCTACAGGACTGATAGACGAGGCGGATCTTCTCTTCGGGCACGTGGCCGTAATGGATGATGTCGCGGCGGGTACACTCGGAGATGGCGATGATGAGGTCGGCCTGGCGGATGGTGCGGCGGAACTTCCAGGCGTAGATGTGGGCGTCGATCCAGGAGTAGTATTCGGGATGACGGAGGAAGATGAGGTCGTGGATGGTGACGACGGTGTGGATGCCACTGCGGCGGATACGCAGGGGAAGCTCACCGGAGAGGCCATGATAGAGCTGGACACCATCGCGAACGAGGTCGCGGACAATGCCGAGGGAACGCCAAAAGAGGCCTCTCCCCCAGCCCCTCCCCTTGGGGAGGGGAGTAACTGGATCCTGAGACTTGGAACCTGAAACCTGAACGGGGTCTCCCCCTTCGGGATAACTATAGGTAAGACGGGGGGACTCTTGTACTTGGCGGCGGAGGTCTTCGCTACCTTCATTGGGGGCATAGAGGCGGAAATGATAGTCGGGGGAGCTGGCGGCCAGGAGGTCGTTGATGAGCGTGCGGCCGTAGGAGCCGAGTCCGGTGCGGTTGTTGACGATGCGCTTGGCATCTATGCCGATGAGAGTCATTTTTAAAGTGAAGAGTGAAGAGTGAAGAATTTTTTTTAGAGTGATGAATCTTTTTTACAGTGAAGATTTCACGGCCTGGGCGATCTCGGTGGCTTGCTGGTCGGTGAGCTCATAGAAGAGGGGGAGCCGGACGAGGCAGTCGCCGTAATGGTCGCAATGGACGAGGGGTTGGCCATGGAAGCGAGAACGATAGTAATCGCTGCTATGGAGGGGGAGGTAATGGAAGGTGGTCTGGATGCCACGGTCGCGGAGGGCGCCCATGAGGCGGGTGCGGAACTCAAGGCTGGGGCAGACGAGATAGTACATGTGGCCGTTGTTGGTGGCGTAGTCGGGAATATAGGGGAGCTGGACTCCGTAGGATTCCACCTGGCCACGAAGGATGCTATCGTAAATTTGCCAGATGCGGATACGGCGCTGCTGGATATCGTCGAGCTGTTCGAGCTGCGCCCAGAGGAAGGCGGCATTGAACTCGGAGGGGAGGAAGGAGGAACCGATGTCGCACCAGCCGTACTTATTGACCATGCCGCGATAGAACTCGGCGCGGTTGGTGCCTTTCTCCCAGATGATCTCGGAGCGGCGCACGAAGCGTTCGTCGTTGACGACGAGCATGCCTCCCTCGCCGCAGTTGATATTCTTGGTCTCATGGAAGGAGAAGGCAGCGAGATGGCCGATGGAGCCGAGGGGGCGGTCGCGATAGTAGGAGTCGATGCTATGGGCGGCATCTTCGACCACGAGGAGGTTATGCTCACGGGCCAGTTCCATAATGCTGTCCATATCGCAGGCCACGCCGGCATAATGGACCACGACGATGACGCGGGTGCGCGGGGTGATGAGCGGACGGATGGTATCGGCTGTGATATTGGGATTGAGCGCTCCGCTATCGGCAAAGACCACGTTGGCCCCTTCGCGGAGGAAGGCGATAGCGGAAGAAACGAAGGTATAGGATGGCACGATGACTTCATCGCCGGGATGGAGCTCACAGAGCATGGCGCACATCTCGAGGGCATCGGTTCCAGAGGTGCAGAGGAGGCACTTGCGGAAGCCGTAGCGCTCTTCGAAGAAGGCATGGCAGCGCTTGGTGAAGTCGCCGTTGCCTGACATGGTGGTGGAACCGCACACCTGGCGGATATAGTCGAGTTCGCGACCGGAGCAATAGGGTTTATTGAATGGTATCATATATGGGTATCTTTATAACTTTTTGCAAAGGTACAAAAATAAGTGATAAGTGACAGGTGATAAGTGATAAATTTTTCGTAATTTTAGATAAATTACTTTCGCTCGACATGACAAATTAAAACGGGTTTTATTTGTTCATGTGCTCACTTATTCGTAATTTTGTAGGCAGATATGAAAAAGGAGACTTTGGGAGAACTGGTGCGGTTCGGTATCGTGGGTGTGATTTCCACGGCGCTGCACTATGGCATCTATTGGGTGCTGCAACACTGGATAGAGGTGAACGTGGCCTATACGGTGGGTTACGGGCTGAGTTTTCTGGTGAATTACTACCTGACGGCGCACTTTACTTTCCACGAGAAGGCGACGAAACGCAACGGGCTGGGGTTCGGCGGTGCGCATCTGGTGAACTACTGTCTGCAGATTGTGTTGCTGAATTTCTGGCTGTGGGTGGGACTGAGTCGTGAGGTGGCTCCGCTGGGCGTGTATGCGATTGCGGTGCCGACGAACTTCCTGCTGGTAAGGTTTGTTTTTAAGAAGAGCCTCTGAAGACCCTCTAAATCCCCCTTAAGAGGGGGACTTTTTGTACCTCAAATCATGCAAGGACTGTTCCGGCCTTGAAAGATTCGAAGAGGTAACTCGGATTCTCGTAATACATGGACGAATTGTAGTTGTCTATCTTTCGTGTAATCCACGAGTTGTAGATCAGCAGGAGTGTATCAATGATTCCACTGTTCATGGAATGTGCCACATCCAGAATGAGGTGCTGATATACCTTGCCGATATCCCAATGTGAAGGTATGGAGTAGCGGGCGGAAGCTATGTTGTCAAAATTCCCTTCCGAAATATGGTATTTCCCAATAAGTTCATCGGATACTTTGTCGATATTTTCACAATGATACACATCGGCATAGTCGTAGATGTGTTGTAATTCTTTCTTTCCGAGGGCATTGACAATCACGCTACGGTGGTTTTTCGTTTTGCGCCCAATATATTCAATCAGACTGCACACGAAAAAAAGATCATTCTCCTTGGGGGCTTCTCTTCCTGTCATGGCTGGTAAGCAGATTTAAAGGTGAGACATTGTAATGCTTTATCTGAACAGAAAGCGATTTGATGGGTAGGATATTTGAATTTTGCCAATATCCAAAATTGTTCCTTGGTTATCGTTCCCCGGATATAGTCGGATACGTAATTGTATATCTGATCGTCGGCCATTGCACCAATCACGACATCGTAATTGTGGGGTTCATTATTTCTACAAGCAACAACAAAGTCGAGCCATTCGTCAGTCATTTCTTTGAATATCAACATTTTCAATCTTGCATTTTGTTCGTATTCATAGATATTGACCTGAGGCGTGTCGTATTTTCCTGCCCATCGCTCAGCCTGTTCTTTCAACTGTGTGCAATAGAAGCCTACGCCAAAGTCCTTAGTGTATCGTCCTCGTATGATTTGAGGTGCCACTATCTTAGTATAACTTCCGTGGTAAATTTCCATCTTTCAACGATTATTTGCTTGCAAAGATAGTGAAACTTGCAAGATTTACCAAACATTTATTAAAACATTTTGTCAGTGTAAACAAAATGTGTATCTTTGCAAGGTCTTTCCTTAACCATGAGTAAGGAATAGACCGACATAATAGATTAAGCGTCATTAATGCTTTGTTTTTGGACATTTGAACGTCGGAAACTCAAATCCCATTCAAAGACATTGCAGAGATGAATGCCGAAGGGTGTAGTATATACTCCCGGAGTGTGCAGAGGGTTCATCCCCTCAAGCACACTTTTGGGCGCAATATATACTGACTAACGTGGGTATTCATTCTTTGTTCGTTCTTTTGGGAAGGCTTCCGACGGCCTAAATGTCAGAACGAGCATAAGAGGATACCCCGTTTTTCTTTATGTTGCTTAAAAACAAGCATATAAGGCTTCTGACATTTGGGTATCAGTCAGAGTATAATTGAGAGACTGATGCCAAACGAAAAAAGACCTAAAATCACTCTATTAATATCTACCTATAACTGGGTGGATGCATTAAAACGCGTTTTAAAAGGGGTTTTAATGCAAACCGTTTTACCTGACGAGATTGTAATTGCCGATGACGGCTCCCGTGAGGATACCAAAAAGTATATAGATAGCATTCGTAAGCAATTCTCTATGCCTATCATTCATGTATGGCATGAGGACAACGGTTTCAGACGATCTGTCATCCTCAACAAAGCGATAGCGCAGGCAACGGGAGATTATATCATAGAGATTGACGGTGATGTGATTCCTGAACGTCATTTCATCCAAGACCATGTGGAAGTGATGAAACAAGGCTATTTTGTGTGCGGCAGTCGTGTAATGCTTCAAGAAGACGGTTCCGTTCGTACCTCCCATATCGGAAACCTTTTACGCATTAAATTGTTACGAAAAGTGTTCGCAGCCTATAAAACAAAGTTCTCTGTTCGCCATGTACGAGGTTGTAACTTTGCTTTTTGGAAAAAAGACTTCTTTTCAGTCAACGGCTATAACGAAGACATTGTAGGATGGGGACGTGAAGACAGCGAACTTGTTTTTAGGCTTATATATAAGGGCGTTAAGGAGGAAAGGCTCAAATTCGGTGGAATCATCCGGCATATATACCATGGAGCACCATCTATGGATAATTTTTCACATAATCACGATTTGCTATGCGAGACTATGAGAAACCGGACAACGTGGTGCGAAAATGGTGTCAACAAATATTTGGTTAAATGAAATTATATCACTAACTTTGCACCGATTATGAATAAAATACGTGAATTCTTTTCAAAACCGTTTTTCCATGACTACCGCACGCTGTTCTGCGTGTGGATGCTGCTGCCTGTGATCATGTGGATCATGAAGATGACACGGGCGAATAACTATAATATCTACCGGGGAGCGTTCTGGAATGCCGTGAGGGGATGGAATCTTTATCTGCCGAATCCGGCTGAATATGCAGATACACATCACTACGGGCCGCTGTTCTCGCTGCTGTTTGCGCCCTTTGCCATCGGACCGAAATGGATAGGGCTGCTGCTGTGGGGACTTGTGCTGACGGCGTTTCTATATTGGGCTATCCGCAAGTCGCAGTTCACGAAACGGCAGCAAATATTCATTCTGTGGTTTTGTGCGCACGAAATGCTAACGGCGCTCTTCATGCAGCAGTTTAATATTGCGATAGCGGCCACCATTCTGTTGGCTTACTACCTGATAGAGAAGGAAAAAGACTTTTGGGCCGCTTTCTTCATCATGCTAGGAACGTTTGTGAAAGCCTATAGCATCGTGGGACTTGCCTTTTTCTTCTTCTCCAAGCACAAAGGGAAGTTCATCGGGGGGCTGGTGTTCTGGGCTATAGTCATGTTCTTGGCTCCGATGCCTTTCTTCCACGGATGGGACTATATCGTAAGCCAATATCATGAGTGGTATCTCTCGCTGGTAGAAAAGAACCAACTGAACGCGGGTTCGCTGATGCAGAATATCTCGTTGATAGGAATGGTGCATCGTGTGACGGGCTGCCAATTCAGCGACTTGTGGCTGATTATTCCGGGCATGGTGCTTTTTGCGCTACCCTATCTGCGCATCGGACAATACAAGAACGTGTCCTTCCGCCAAACATTGCTGGCCTCGGTGATGATGTTCATCATACTGTTCTCTACGGGTAGTGAGTCGAGTGGCTATATAACGCCATTTATCGGCATTGTCATCTGGTACACGGCTGCTCCCTGGAAGCGCAGCGAATGGGACATTGCGCTGCTGGTGTTTGCCTTCATTCTGTCGAGTCTGTCGCCGAGCGATCTCTTCCCTGCCTATCTCCGCAAGGAGTTCGTGCAGCCCTACGCCCTTAAGGCGTTGCCCGTGACCATCATTTGGCTTAAGCTCTGCTACGAGATGCTGACGAGGGACTATTCTGAACGATAACGCTAACGTTAACGATAATGATAACCCCAACTTAACATGCAAACTTGAAATAATAAATATGGAATTATCAGTAATCAGTCCGGTGTATGGAGCACCTACGCTGCTGCGGGAACTGGTGCGGCAGATAGAGGAGACGGTCAGGGAACTGACGGCCGAGTATGAGATTATCCTCGTGGAAGACCATAGCCCCGACAACAGCCGGGAAATCATCACGGAGATCTGCAAGGAGAACAAACGGGTGAAGGGTGTGTTCCTGAGCCGCAACTTCGGACAGCAGTATGCGCTGAACGCAGGCTTCGATGTCTCGACGGGCGACTACGTGGTGACGCTGGATTGTGACTTGCAGAACCCACCGGCACAAATCAAGGACCTCTATGAGAAGATTCAAGAGGGATACGACATCGTGATGGCAAGCAGGCAGAACCGACCTGACAACTTCTTCATGACGCAGGGTTCGCACCTGTTCAACAAACTGATGGGCTACCTGACGGACACGAAGCAGGACGAATCGCTGGCGGAGTTTGCGATCTATCGCCGCAAGGTGATCGACGCAATGGCGCTGATGGGCGACTACCGGCGCTACTATCCGCTGATGAACCAGTGGGTGGGCTTCAAGACGGCGAAGGTGATGGTGAACCACGATGAGCGCACGGACGGCAAGGAGTCATCTTACTCCATGCGCAAACGCATAGACCTGGCGGTGACCACGGCGGTATCGTTCTCCACGAAGTCGCTGCGACTGATTGTTTATTTCGGACTGATCATCACATTTATAGCCATCCTGTTTGCGCTATTCCTGGTGGTGAAGACGCTGGTGACGGGCATCGACGTGAGCGGATGGGTCACGCTGTTCGTCTCGATGTGGTTCATTGCGGGCATCATGATCATGGTGATCGGCATCGTGGCCGTGTATATCGGCAACATCTTCGACGAGGTGAAGCATCGCCCGTCGTATATCATTGACGAAAAACTGAACTTCTGACGATGAAGAATCTTTTGAAGAACAAATATTTCTGGTGGGGGCTAGGCTTGGTAATCGTGCTCCTGGCCACCTCGCTGGAGGTGTTTCGCGGAAGGAATACCAACTACTTCGACTACCAGGACTCCACGCGTATGTTCTGGGAGGGACTCAGTCCCTACAATCTGGAATATGCCCAGGCGCATCAGATATACTTTCTGTATTCGCCGGTGTTCAGCGTGATCTTTGCGCCGATCTTCTTCCTGCCGTGGTGGTTGGGGCCTTACGTATGGAACGTAGGCAACTACACGCTCTTCTCGCTGGCCATCAATTGGCTGCCGAAGCAGTTTGACAAGTACAAACTCTACATCTTCGTGTTTCTGCTGTCGGTCATTTTGCAGACGGTGTTCTGCTATCAGCATAACATCATCGTGGCCTACATCTATATCTTCGCCTTCATCCTGTTGGAGCGGGGAAAGGGATTCTGGGCCGTGTTCCTGATCATGCTCTCGGCCACGACGAAAATCTACGGAGCAGCGGAACTGGCCATCCTCTTCTGCTATCCGAAGACGCTGCGCAACTTCGGGTATGCCGCACTCTGCGGGGCTTTCTTCCTGCTGTTGCCGGCTATCAACACGAATTTCGACAATGTGTTCGTGCTCTATCAGCAGATGTTCGACATGATTGCCGCGCATCACAGCGACTCCGACTATATAGGCATTCTCTTCGCCGTAGGATTGAAACCCCTGCTGCTGCCCAACTACCGGATGGTGCAGATAGCAGTGCTGGCAATGCTGGGGATACTCTTCTTCTGGCGCTACAAGCGTTGGAGCGATTTCCGCTTCCGTGTGAGGGCACTGGGCGTACTATCGGGATTCATGATCCTGTTCAGCGACTGTCCGGAGACGCATACCTATATTATATGCCTGCCTTTCTACGCAATGGCTTTCTGGCTCCAGGAGAAACGCACGTGGATAGACTGGACGCTGTTCTGGTCGCTGGTGGTGAACTTCTGCATACTGCCCACAGACGTGCTTTGTCCGGCATGGCTGCATGAGTATATCCACCGCACGTTCTGGGTGGATGTATATACCTATTTCTTCTGCTGGCTCAGGATGATATGGTGGGCCGTAGGACCGGAGGAGGAGGAAGGTTCCAGGTTTCAAGATTCAAGTTTCAAGTTTATTCGCCATGGCTCATCAGCAAGCAGTCAGGTTTCAGGTTTGAAGGTGCTTTTGCCCATGTTGCTGCTGATGGTGCCCTTAGGAATGCAGGCCCAGAAAAAGGTGGGAACACAGGTAGTGAAGGTGAAGGGCATCTTCTACAAGTTGAAATACGTGGAGGGAGGACGCTACATGATGGGAGCCTTGCCCCATGACACGCTGGCGGATGCCGACGAGGTGAGACATGCCGTAAACGTAAGGGGATTCTATATCGGAGAGACGGTCGTGACACAGGATCTTTGGGAGGCCGTGATGGGTAAGAACCGCTCAAAGCAGAAGGGTCCGAAGATGCCAGCGGAATATATCACCTGGGAACAATGCCAGGAGTTTATAGCACGGCTCAACAAGATGACGGGACGCCGTTTCCGTCTGCCCACGGAGGCCGAATGGGAATATGCCGCAAAGGGCGGCAGAAAATCGAAGGGTACACTCTATGCGGGCAGCAACAATCCCGACGAGGTGGCCTATACGCTGACTTACGACTTTGACGATCATCATAAGCCCGTAGGACAACTGAAGCCCAACGAACTGGGGCTCTACGACATGTCAGGAAACGTGTGGGAATTCTGCCAGGACAGGTATCGCAAGACACCTACGAGCAAGCCTTCGCGCTATTTCCATGTGATTCGCGGTGGTTCCTACGATTGTGATGCCCGCTATAGCAGGGTGACCAACCGCTTCATGTACGATCAGCGCCGCAGAAGAATGGAAGTGGGATTCCGGTTGGCTATGGACTGATTACAGCAATCACGTTATCACGACATCAAACCAAATTGCGGAACCAATAGGCGAAGCGCTTGAATGAGTCCTCCGTCAATTGGTTCTCATCGGCGCTGTCCATCCAATAGAGAGGCAGGTCGCGATACATGGATGCCACGAGGGAGAAGGTGCTGGGAGGACCTATCAGATAATCGCATGCCGAAAGCATGTAGAGGTCTTCGGGGGCGCTGCCCTGTAGATGGTGAACCCTGACGGAAGGACAAAGCCGCTGGAAGACTTCTGCCGAAACCTGTGGATCGTTCGTGGAAAGATATACATGAACGGCTCGTTCGGGATGCATCTCCGCAAAGCGGTTGATATAGGCCGCATAGACTTCATCGGAGTAGAAATACTTTCCGTTGCGCCATTGGGCGTAGTCGCCGCGGCGGATATGGATGCCGAGTCTGATGGCTGATGGGTCTTCTGCTGCTTTCATTTTAGCCTCGACGGGAGCCGTGTACTGCTCGTCGAGGGTGAACAAATCCACGATTTCATCACGATATTTCAGGAAAAGGTCGTAATAGCGCACGAACCATCCGCTCACCACGATATGCTTGTGGCGAAGCATCTTCCGCTCCAATGCCTCGCGGTCGCAGTCGCGATGCTTGAAACTAGCCGTAGGCAGGAGCTTGAGGGCTGCCATATACTTAGCCAGCAGATACCATCCGAAGCCTGTGAGGTTGGTATGGCAAATCTTAAAATACTGATATTTGTAGCTGAAGCGCATGGAGATGACCTTGCGCCCATGCTCCCTACCCCAGGCATACACATGGGCATACTGCAACAGGTTGTTGCACATCTGGGCTTTGTCTCTGGCAAATATCATAGGGCAGAATTGGTGACGTCGAAATATTTCTTGAGGACGAGCAGGGAGACAAGCTTCTCGCACTTCTTGTCCTGAAACTGCTCCACATACGTATGGGCATGACGGATGATGGCCTCAGCCTCATCGGGATGTTGGATATAATAAGTGAGCCGCTCCTCCAGGTCGGAGAAATCGGGCTTCACCTCTATATAATGGTAGTTGGGGATGAGCGTGCCTTCCATGAACCACGTCTCGCAGGTGAGCTTCGGCGTGACGGCAATGGAATTGGACGACATCACCCACTTAAGATTGGAAGCCACGTCGTTGCCTTCGAGCGACATGATGAACTTATAGTCGAGATGTTCGCCAATGGTCATCTTCTCGCGCTGCCATTCGGGATGGCCCTCGATGGAATCGATGGAGGCGGCATCTACCATGGGATGGCCAAACCAGCGCTTCATGAAGGCCACACGATTGGGCTTCACGTTGCCGTCCTTGGGATTGCCCACATCGCCGCGAAAGATGGCAATGTCTTTCTTCTCGCGCCACGGCTTGCGGTCGTTCACAAAGAGGAAATGACGCACGCGGTTGAGATTCAGCACCACCGAACATTGGTTATCGTCACCGATGGGACGACTCTTCAGGATGGTGGGCAATGGCTGGAGGTCAGAGACGTCGCCAGGCTTCAGAATCCAACGGAGATGACCGTCGAAATAGCGTCCCACGTTCATCGCATCGAAATAATAGACCTTTGGCTGAATGACGGGTTGCTTTGCAATGCTGACGGACTCGCGGCGGAAAGCTTCGCGGTCGAAAGGCGTTTCGGGAGTGAGCTTGCAGTAGTAGTCGGCACGCCATAGCAATTCCATTCGGTCCTCCCGGTCATCCACCTGCCGCAGATAATGGTTCAGCATCCGGCGGGTAATCCATGAGGGAACGCATTGCTGCAGATAGGCTTTCAGGAAGAACTTCAGCTTGCTGTTCTTGCCGCTGTGCAGCAGATAGTATAATTTTCTTTTACGTGTCATGCGCTTTGCTTTGACTGCAAAATTACTGTTTTTCCGTCAATCCGGCAAAATTTGATTCATTTATTTGCTCATTCTCCACGAATTAACTACCTTTGCGGCATTAAACCTCTTGCTGATGAAAATCCTCTATTACCTGCTTCTGGCAGTATGCTACCCCATTTCGCTGTTACCCTTCTGGGTGCATTACCTCTTTGCAGACGTATTGTACCTGCTGATCTACCATGTGGGCAGATACCGCCTGAAGGTGGTGAGGAAAAACCTGAAGAGTGCTTTCCCCGAAAAGTCGGCGGAGGAGTTGCGGCGCATTGAGAAGGATTTCTACCAATGGTTCTGCGACTATCTTGCGGAGACGGTCAAGCTGATGACAATGAGCCGCAAGGAGATGAAACGGAGGATGGTGTTCAAGAATCCCGAAGCACTCGATGAAGTGGTGGCCAGCGGACAGTCGGTGGGTCTCTATCTGGGACATTTCTGCAATTGGGAATGGGTTTCTTCGATACCGCTTTGGGTAAAGCCCGACACTTGGTGCGGACAGATTTACCACCCGCTGGAGAACAAGGCATTCGACAAGCTTTTCCTGCTGATCAGAGAACGGATGGATGCCCATTGCATCGCCATGCAGGATACGCTGCGCGAAATAGTGAAGCATCATCGAGAGAAAGAGCCCGTCATCATCGGTTATATCTCCGACCAGAAGCCCAATTGGTTCAATATCCATCATTGGGTGGATTTCCTGCATCACGACACCCCCGTCTTGACGGGTGCCGAGCGCATACTCAGGAAATTCAACCATGCCGTGTTCTATTTGGAGATCCATCGTGTACGCCGAGGATATTACGAAGCAGAAATCAAATTCATCACGCGTGAGCCTCAGCAGCTGGAGGAATACGCTCTGACCACCATCTACTACCAAATGCTGGAAGAGAGCATCCGCAAGGCACCGGCCTATTGGCTTTGGAGCCACGACAGATGGAGCCGAACGCGCGAGGAGTTCGTCAGGCGCTTCGAGGTTGTTGACGGAAAAGTCATCAAGAAGCAGGAAGCCACGAAAAAGGACTAAGGTTTCAGCCGGTCTTTCGTCATCCTGACCATATATTGCTGGATGATGGCCTTCAGCCTCTCCTCCATCTTTGGAAGTGAAGAGTGAAGAGTGAAGAGTGAAGAATCTGCAGCTGCCTTTGTTTTTCCCAACAAATTCTGTTTCATCAACGAGTCGCTGAGGGCGTAGAGTCCGATGGTCTTCTTGCCGTCGAACTGCAGCACATAATCACCCGCTACATACTGGTAGATACCATTCAGGTAGTTCACGGCCCATGTCTTCTCTTTGGGCGTATGCAGCACGTCGATGCCAAAAGCGAAGTAAGGTTTCTGATAGCCCAGCATGCCCAGGATGGTAGGCAGGATATCTATCTGCTGGGCAATCTTGTCTTGTACCTCCCCTACGGGATTGCTCGGGTCAAAGATAATGATCGGAGAGCAGAATCCCCCAAGATCCGTCTGGTATTCCGCATGGTCGCTCATATTGGTATGATCGCTGGTGAGCACGAAGATGGTGTTCTCAAACCAGGGTTGCCTGCTGGCTGTCTCGAAGAATTTCCCGATGGCCATATCGGTATAGCGGATACATTTCTGAATGGGCAGATGTTCCTCAGGGTATTGCGCCTTATACTGTTCAGGCACGACGAAAGGATGATGGCTCGAAGCGGTGAAGACAGCTGTCATGAAGGGCTCCTTCAGTTTTCCCATCTCCTCGGCATAGTATTGCAGGAAGGGTTCGTCCCAGATAGCCCAAGTACCATCGAAATCGTTGGTTCCCTTGGCAGCCTCATACTCCGTACGTCCGAAATAATGCTTGAACCCTGTCTTATACGCAAAAGCCTGAAAGCCCATCGAACCGTTCTCCGCTCCGTGGAAGAAAGCCGTCTCATAGCCCTCGGCTCCGAGGATACCTGCCAATCCCGTATAGTCATTCATAGAAGCAGGCGTCAGGATAAAAGGTTCCACGAACATCGGGATGCTGGAAAGAATGGAAGGCATACCGTCGATACTCTTGCGCCCGTTGCAGAAGCTGTAGCGGAAGGTGGTACTCTTGCTGATGAGCGAATCCACGCAAGGCGTATAGCCCTGGTATTTGCCGCCTTCGAGGTCTTTGTTCAAGGCCCCGATATACTCGCGCCCAAAGCTCTCCACAATCAAGACCACCACATTCTTCCTAGAAAAACTAGAATCCCTAGAGCTACTAGTACTACTAGTACCACTAGAACTACTAGAATCACTAGAACTACTAGAATCACTAGAATCACTAGCCCCCCTAGCCCCAGCATGCACCGGCGAATAAATCCTCTCCATCTCCTGCTCACTCTTAAAATAATCAGGAACCGTGAAGACATTCTTTCCGATAGAACGGATCAGCGCAAAAGGCGTATTGAGCACCAACGCTGCATCCAGCGGACGCTCCACATACTGATTGGCATTCGACAACGTGATGGGGCGCACGGCCGTGGTAAAACCGCCTCGCATTCCTGCAATGGTGAAGGGAACCAGCAACAGCAAGGACAGCAAACAGGCAAGGTCGTATCGCCACCATGAAACGATCCTGCGACTCTGAAGGCGGGGCTTGGCATAGAAAAGCCAGAGACCCATCATCACCAAGAAGAACAGCAACACCAGATACCAATGGGTCAGAAACTCCCTGCCGATGATACCCGCCAGATTGCCCTCGTGCGAAAACTCCTGCACGACGGACGTGGTGGTGCGCCGCATGGTAAACTGGAAGTAAACAGAGTCAGCGAGATTGATGGCAAAGGCCATGCCGTTGACAATCATGAAGAGCCACTTGCACAGCTGCTGATAGGTCTTGTTCTCTTTCCAATGCAACGGAAAGAGCATCATGACGATATAAAGCACATTCGTGTAGAGAATGGCGGAAGCATCAAACAGCAGACCTCCCTTGAACACGTCAAAGGTATAGGTGAGATAGGCTGCATTCTCCAGACAATACTCCAGACGCGCTATCTGATAGACCAGGAATACTAGCAGCAGGTTCCACAGAACCGCCAGCAAGGGGGAATATATCTTGTCATGCCATTGTTTCATCGCTCGTTCAAGTCTTTAGTTGCGGCCTGCAGGATAGCCTGCGCCTTTTTGATGAGCTCGGAGGTGCCGTTGCCTTCCGTCTTCACCACTCTGTTGCTGATAAAGTCGTAGTTCACGAACCCGGTACTGTCGGTGATTGAAAAACCATCGTCGTAGGTATGCATGGCAACAGGCTTGGTATAAGTCTTGCTCAGCACGTCACGGCTGAAGGTAAACTTGTCGTGATTGATACCCAACTGCGCCAGAAGCGTGGCAGGCAAATCCGTCTGATTGCAGATTTGCTCGATGCGCCGGGGTGCTTTCACGGCTCCGCCTACCCATATCATCGGAATATGGGTGAGCAGCGGGTTGGATTCGTCTATACCATTATGTACGATACCATGATCGGGGAGCATCACCACCAGCGTGTTCTCCCAGAGGGGCGACTGGCGGAGCTTTCCGATAAACTGTCCCACGCATTGGTCGAGATAATAGAACGCATTCAGCACCTCGTCATCGAAATGATGAATGGGAACATCCCAGGGCACATGGCTGCTGAGCGTAGAATAGCCAATGAGGAAAGGCTGGCGCATGGATGTCGAGAGCTGATAAAGCGTGCCGAAGGTGATATCGTCTCTCACGCCCCATTCAGCCGTGCGTTGCTCTTCTGCGGTATAGTCATCCATCCACGTGAGATCCGAGAAACCGCCCGAAACAAGATAGCTCCGCATATTGGTGAAATTGATGTCACCGCCATAGAGGTAATGCGTCTGATAGCCTCGCTCCTGCAAGGTGCGGGCCATATTGGGAAGCGTTCGCGACTTCGAAGGAATCTTCATCACCGACATCGTGGGAAACGAGGGATAACCGCTCCAGGTGCATACCGTGCCACGATCCGTGCGCCAGGAATTGGCATAGCAGTTGGTGAAATAGATGCCTTCCTTGGCAAGACGGTTCAGGTTGGGCGTAATGTCTGAACGTCCGCTGATCTCCGTAAACTGTCCGCCACAACTTTCCAGCAGAATCACGATGATATTGGGGGTCTGTGTGGTCAGCAGGGTGTCAGTCCCGATGCTCTGCGTGTTGTAGAGTTCACGGATGATTTTCTCGCATTCCGCATCCTCCATAAAATGATAGGTCACGTTATTGCTCGCCGTCTTCTCGAAAGAGGCAAAGAAGGAGAATACAGGATTGACCGCCGAATGGTTCAGAAACTGGTTCTGCGAGTAATACACCTGTCCGATATTCGTCGTTGACTCGCCGAGTCCTCCCCTGATACCTATCACGATCAAGGGGATGAGCAGCACCCCTGCAATCGTGGCTATCAGGCGATGGGAAGCCTTCTGGAACCGAGGCGTAATCCGGTCATAGAGGAAATAGACTACAAAACCGCAGAGGATGAGACACAAGAGCCTGACTATCAGATAGCCTATGCTCACGCTCGCCATAGCCTCCGTGGGCGTTTCCAGATACGACAGGCAGGAAGCGTCGAGCTTGAACTGCCAGAATTCGTAAAGGCTGGTGTCTGCCACGAAAGCCAGCGGCAGGAGTATGGCCAGCACCACATACCAAATTCTGAACACCCACCTGGGCATCCGTATCCATAGCGAAACGATGGTCAGCAGGAAAGGAACGGTGAAGAGATAGAGCGAAGTACTGAAGTCAAGTGATTTTCCATGCCATATCACCTCCACGACATCCTTCAGCGAGAAGTCGTGGCCGCTATGGTTGAAAAGCATGAATAGGATTTTGGCGACGATGAAGATACATACCGTCACCAGAAAGTACTTCAACAGATAGGATGCTCGCTGCCTCATAGGCTCTGCATATCGTTCAGTTTCTTGTAATAGCCGTCCATGCTGAGCAGTTCCTCATGCGTGCCGCGCTCCACAATCTGGCCTTCATGAAGCACACAGATCTCATCGGCATTCTTGATGGTGGAGAGACGGTGGGCAATAGCCACGGTGGTACGGGTTTTCATCAGCCGCTCCAGCGCATCCTGCACCAGTCGTTCGCTCTCGGTGTCAAGGGCAGAGGTGGCTTCATCCAGAATCAATATCGGCGGGTTCTTCAGGATAGCACGGGCTATCGACACTCGCTGGCGCTGTCCGCCGCTGAGCCTTCCGCCACGGTCGCCGATATTCGTCTCAAACTGATGCTCGCTCTGCATGATAAAGTCGTAGGCATTGGCAATCTTGGCCGATTCTGCAATTTCCTCGTCGGTAGCTGAATCCACTCCGAATGAGATATTGTTGCGGAAGGAATCGTTGAAGAGGATAGCCTCCTGGTTCACGTTGCCTATCAGCTGCCGCAGGTCCTGAATGCCCAGGTCCTTCACGTTGATGCCGTCGATAAGCACCTCTCCCTCCTGCACGTCGTAGTAACGCGGTATCAGATCCACCATCGTTGACTTGCCGCTGCCGCTCTGTCCCACGATGGCAATGGTCTTGCCCTTGGGAATAATGAGATTGATATGGCGCAGAATCCAGGTCTCGCCATAGCGGAACGACACATCGCGGAACTCTATCTGATGTTCGAACGATGCGATATGCTTCGGGTTTTCAGGTTCCTTGATCGTGTTTTCGGCCATCAGGATCTTATCCACACGCTCCATCGATGCCAGTCCCTTGGGAATATTGTAACCCGCTTTCGAGAATTCCTTCAGCGGATTGATGATGCTATACAGGATAACCAGATAATAGATAAAGGTACTGCCCGACATGGAGGCGTTGTTCAGCACCTGCACGCCGCCAAACCACAACACGATGATGATCATCACCGTGCCCAGGAACTCACTCATCGGATGGGCCAGCTGCTGGCGGGTGTTCACCCACTGGATATTGTCGCGATACTCATTATTCACCTTCGAGAACTTGGCGTTCATCTTATCCTCGGCGTTGAAAGCCTTGATGATGCGCAGGCCGCCCAGCGTCTCTTCCACCACGCTCATCGTATCGCTCCAGAGCGACTGCGCCTTCACCGAGTTCTGCTTCAGGCGGCGGCCCACATAACCCATGAACCATCCGAACAGCGGAACAAAGACAATGGTGAACAGCGTGAGTTGCCAAGAGATGAAAAGCAGCGTTCCGAAATACATCACGATCAGGATCGGGTTCTTGAACAGCATGTCGAGGCTCGACATGATACTGGTTTCTATCTCCTGCACATCACCGCTCATGCGGGCAATGATATCGCCCTTGCGCTCCTCCGAGAAGAATCCCAGGGGCAAAGAAGTAATCTTCTGGTACAACTGGTTGCGTATATCACGCACCACGCCCGTACGAATCGGTATAATCGTGGCCGAAGAAAGGAAGTAGGCTCCCGTCTTCAGGAAGGTGGCAAAAGCCAAAAACAGGCCGATGACCAACAGCGTCGTCGTGGCGCCCCAATCCAGGATAAGCTCCTGCATGTAGTAGTTCATGTTGTTCATCAGCGCTTCCTTCAGGTTACCCATCGTGATGGGCATATACTCCACCTGGCGGAGGCTCTCTTCCGTCCTGAACAGGATATTCAGGATAGGAATGATGGCGGCAAACGAGAAGATGTTCAACACCGCAGAAAGGATATTGAACAGTACCGTCAGCACCAGATATTTTTTGTAGGGCGGCACGAATCGCCGCAACACCTTAAAGAATTCTTTCATTCAAGCACTCTGAAAATCGATTCCCAAAGAATCGGTTACTTTCATATTTAGGGTACAAATGTAATACAAATAAACAGAAACACCAAAGTTTCGCCCTCAGTTTTTCCATTTATTAAACTTTCCACAAAGAAAACCTACTTTTCAGCACCTAACAACATAAAAAAACACACAAAAGACACTGACACAATATAAAGTACGCATAGACACAAAGAAAGCATTGTTTTATGAGAACTGAATGATGATACATTTCTGGATGTGTGGATGTAGTATTATTAAGGTGTTGCAACAAATAAAAAAACTTCACCGTGCGGTGTAACTTGTTTGATGGCAGGGTGTTGAGGTGAAGGGTTAAAAGGAGACCCACCCCAACCCTCCCTGAAGGAGGGGGAGAGCCACCCCGACTGGAGACCCACCCCAGCCCTCCCTGTTTAGGGAGGGAGTCTTGCAATCGTGCATTCGTAAGTTTGTCATTTACGCATCGTAAATGATAGAGTTACGTCTCGTAAATGATACATTTAGACTTCATGTTTCTATGTCACTTGGATAATTGGAATTGTATTCCGTTTGATGATGTTTTGGTCTTCAATCTATGATGTTTTGGGATCCGTTTGATGATAGATTGGAAGGCAAAACATCATCGAATGAAATGAATTTTCTAGATTATTCAGAAAGTAAAATTATCAAACAAAAATCTACAAAAATCTCACAAAAATGTAGCTTATGATGAAAGATTTGCGATAGATTTTTGAAGATTTTTGTTTTTTAATGAAACACAAAGACACGAAGACACAAAAATGTTCAACGATAACCCTAACCTTAATCCTCACTGGACTCCCTCCCTAAACAGGGAGGGCTGGGGTGGGTCTCCCCCTTCCCCTCGGGAGGGCGGGGGTGGGTCTCTTGTTGTGGGTCTCCTTTTTCAACCCTTCACCGTAAAGTACTGGCAAATAAGATATTAACCACAATTGTGAAGCTTTTTAAAACTTCAAACAAGTCGTAAAAATAAGGGAATATCCTTCCTAAAGGGCTTCACCGAAAAGGGTGGCGCTGGTGCTGCCGGTGATGCGCACGCGAACACGCTCGCCGATATGATGACCGGCTTTATCGAAGACTACCATTTTGTTCTGCTCGGTGCGGCCGCAGAGCTGCTCACGGCTGCGCTTGGAGAATCCTTCTACGAGCACTTCAAACTCCTTGCCTTCGTCCAGTTTGTTGCGCTGGGCGGAGATCTCCGTCTGCAGGGCGATGAGTTCGTTGAGGCGGCGAATCTTCTCTTCCTCGGGTACATTGTCAGGCAGATGACGGGCGGCAAAGGTGCCTGGACGCTCTGAATACTTGAACATGAAGGCGGAATCGAAACCTACCTCACGCACCAGGGAGAGCGTCTGCTGGAAGTCTTCCTCGGTTTCATCGTGATAACCCACAAAGACATCGGTCGTGATACCACAGCCGGGGATGATGCGGCGGATGGCATCAATCTTCTGCAGATAGTCCTCACGGGTGTATTTGCGGTTCATCAGTTTCAAAATCCGGTTGCTGCCGCTCTGGGCGGGGAAATGTATATGGCGGCAGAGGTTGGGTTCCTCGGCAATGGCATGAAGGATGTCTTCGGTCATATCCTCGGGATTGGAGGTGGTGAAACGCACCCGCATTTCAGGCACTTCGCGGGCCACGAGGCGGAGCAGTTGGGCAAAGGAAGTTTGGGTGTTGGGTGTTGGATGTTGGGTGTTGGATGACAGGCTTAGCCCGTAGCTGTTCACGTTCTGCCCCAGAAGCGTCACTTCCTTGAAACCACGGTCGCGCAGATCGCGTACTTCGCGGAGGATGCTTTCCACATCGCGGCTGCGCTCACGGCCACGGGTGAAGGGCACGATGCAATAATGACAGAAATTGTTGCAGCCACGCATGATGCTGACAAAACCGCCTATCTTGTGTCCCAAGCCAATGCGCTGGGGAATCACGTCGCGATAAGTCTCTGTCGTGGAGAGTTCCACGTTGATAGCTTTATGGCCGAGTTCGGCCTGCGCCACCAAGTCGGGAAGCGTGAGATAGGCATCCGGTCCGGCCACGAGGTCGCAATGGTGGTTTTCCAGAAGGTCATCTTTTACGCGCTCCGCCATACAGCCGAGTACGCCGATGATCAGGGTGTTGGGTGTTGGGTGTTGGGTGTTGGATGCTTCCCGCTTTCTTTTGAGGGCAGCGAGCACATCGAGGCGATGGTATATTTTCTGCTCGGCATTATCGCGCACCGAACAAGTGTTGAGAAAGACGGCATCCGCCTCCTCTACCGTTTGGCAAACTTCATAGCCTGCCATCTGCATCACCGAGGCCACTACTTCCGAGTCGGCCACATTCATCTGACACCCGTATGTTTCTATCAGCAACTTTTTCATGGGTGCAAAGTTACAAAATTAAGTGAAGAGTGAAGAGTGAAGAGTGAAGAATTTGCTTCCGCGGTAGCAAATTCGGCTGAATGACAATGCAGAAAAAAGATTTTAGGGTAAAAATATCATAAATTATTTCAACGCGGAAATAAATTCTTCACTCTTCACTCTTCACTCTTCACTTTTATTACTATCTTTGCAGCCGTGAGAACGTTATTGTTGATACTGATGGCAATGCCCGCACTCTGCTGGGCGCAGACAGGCAAGTATGTGAACCCCGAAGACAGAGAGGTTGACATGGATAACCCTACGTTTGTGCCGATGGTGAAAGTCAGCAAGGTGATGCACGAGGGTGACAGTATCCAATACGTGGAGTTCAACAACGTGTATGTCTATCCCAAAATGGAGTTCAAGAACGCCAAGGAACAGGCTAAATACAATCGGCTGGTGTATAACGTGAAGAAAGTGCTGCCCATCGCCAAGGAGGCCAACCAGATTATCATTGAGACCTACGAATACCTGCAGACGCTTCCCGACAAGAAATCGAAGGACGAACACATGAAAAGGGTGGAGAAAGATATCAAGCAGCGTTATACGCCTAGGATGAAGAAACTATCATATAGTCAGGGAAAACTGCTTATCAAACTGATCCACCGCGAGTGTAATTCCTCTGGCTACAATCTGATTCAAGCTTTTCTGGGACCGGTGCGCGCTGGTTTCTATCAGGCATTTGCCTGGACTTTCGGGGCTTCGCTCATGAAGACTTATAAGCCCGAAAGCGTTGACCGGCTTACGGAGCGCGTGGTGCGACAGATAGAAGCCGGACAACTGTAAGAGTTTATTCGCTGAAAAGAACCTGAATGACGGTCTGCCCGACGGCCTGCAGCGTGTTTTTATCTATGTGCTGCATGTCGTCATTCAATGTATGCCATGTGGGACCGAAACTGCTTTGCTGGCAGTCGGGGTAGCAGGGAATGATGTCGATGCAGGGAATCTTGGCTACTTCGTTCACCGGTACGTGGTCGTCGGTGATGCCCCCGTTGGCTTCATCGGGGAACATGGTGCCGTAGCCCACCACCTTGGCGGCTGCCCACACCTTCTTCACAATATCAGGCGCATATTGCTTGGAGACTGCCTCCTGATAGAAACGGGCTCCCTGACCGCCCACCATGTCGAGCAGAATGCCGAAACGGTAAGACTTTCCGTCTGCATTTGCGGCATATTGCTGGGCCCAATACTGGGCGCCGAGTGCCCACGGATCACCGTTGACCTGCGTGGTGGTGTCCCATTGGGGAGTTCCCCAGTCTTCGGCATCAAAGCAGATAAAGTCAACACCTACCTTCAGGGAGTCGGCTTTCTGGAGCAAACGGGCAATCTCAAGCATCACGGCCACGCCCGAAGCTCCATCATTGGCAGCCATCACGGGCTTGCGCCAGGCTGTAGAGTCGGGATCGTTGTCGGCCCAGGGACGGCTATCCCAATGGGCACAAAGGAGAATGCGGTCTCCATTCGAAACTCCCTGGGAGGATATACTGTCGCTCGGATTGTAGCTGGCAATGATATTGGTACTCTTCAGCGGTGTGCCGTCGTAGCCTGTGAGCGTGGCTTGCTGGGTAGAAACCTTGCAACCAAACTGCTCAAACTTCTTGATAATCCATTGGGCACACTGCTCGTGGGCATCGCTGTTCATCGTGCGGGGACCGAAATCGCATTGCGCCTGACAATAGGCATAGGCGGAATCGGCCACAAAAGCCGGACCTACGGGCGTCAGCGATGACAGGTCGCTGGTGGCCTGCCTGCTCTTGCAAGCAACAAGCAGGATGACTGAACACAAAATCGCAAAGACACAAAGTTTTCTCATTCTATTTTTCTTATACAAATAACCATCAACCATAAACTATCAACCATCAACCATCAACCCTTACGCTCTGCACTTGCGCCATCACGCGCAGCCAGTTGCCTCCCCATATCTTCTTGATGTCACGCTCGCTATAGTGGCGGCGAAGCAACTGGAGGGTAAACTGGATGGCTTCGGAAGCGTCGGCATAGCCGCGCACACCACCGTCGCCATCGAAATCGGTGCCCAGTCCCACATGGTCGATACCCATCACATCGATGGCATGTTCCAGATGTTTGACGGCGTCGATGATGGTGGCTTCGCCTTCCGTGCGAAGGAAACCATGATAAAGCGTGGTATGAGCCACGCCACCGGCCTGAGCCAAGGCCCGAAGCTGGTCGTCGGTCAGATTGCGGGGATGGTCACAAAGGGCGCGGCAGTTGCTATGACTGCACACAATCGGCGTACTTGAAATCTGCAACGCATCATAGAAACTCTTCTCTCCGGCATGGGAAAGGTCAACCATCAGGCCACAGCGGTTCATCTCCTGGATGACCTTCTCGCCAAACTGACTGACTCCGTTGTGGGTGTTGCAGCCGCGGGCGGAGTCGCAGATGTCGTTGTCGCCATTGTGGCAAAGCGTGATATAGACGACACCCCGCTGGGCAAAATGCTTCACATTGGACAGTTCATGACCGAGAGCCAGGCCGTTTTCAATGCCGAGCATGATGCTGCGGCGCCCCTTGCGCTGGTCTTCGTAAAGATCTTGTGGGGTGCGGGCAATGCTGAGATAACGACTGTTTGACTTCACGATATCCTCTATCTTGTCGAAAATGGCATTGGCATAGGCCGTAGGAGTGACAGAAACAGACTGCGAACCATCGGTCAGATGGGTTGGCTGCATCCACGAGGCATCCACTTTCTGCGAGAAACTCTCGCCGATTTTGGGCTGTGGCAGATAGGCCACCATCGTGACGGCCTGCTGACGGCCGTCCTGCATCTTGTGCATATCCACGAGGATACGGGGATCACGCTGCTCGAAATGGATACCCTGCGGGAAGAACATCGGCGTGTCGCAATGGGTGTCGAGGGTAATCATACGCTGATGGAGCAGCTTGGCCTGATGGAACTCCGTAGCCTTGCGAATCATCCATTTGAAGATGGGGAGTCCGCTTTCGAGCCATTCGGGATGCCATTGCACGCCCATGATGCTCTTCTGCTCCGTGCTCTCGATGGCCTCGATGGTGCCGTCGGGGGCAGTGGCCGTCACCCAGAAACGCTGTCCGGCATCGCTTACGGCCTGATGATGGAAGGAGTTTACGAAGATATTCTGTGTGCCATAGAGTCGGCAAATCTCGCTGTTCTTGTGAAGTGTCACGCTATGAGTCACTTCCCCGCGATCGGCATCCTGCGAGTGCTTGATGGTGGGAGAGGCAATATCCTGTGCCACATGACCATCGAGCGCCACGGCCAATGTCTGGATGCCACGGCAGATGCCAAGCATCGGTATCTGGCGGTTGTAGGCCAAGCGGGTAATAAGCAACTCCGGCAGGTCGCGCTTGCTGTTGATGTTATGCAGGCGCGGCGATGGTTCTTCGCCTGACCATAGCGGATTATAATCGCCTCCGCCTGAAAGAATCAGACCATCAAGGCTGTCGAGTGTGCCTACGAGCACATGACGGTCGCTGACAGGAGGAATGATGACGGGAATGCCCCCCGCCTCAATCACCTTATTATAGTAGGCATAGCGCAACGTGGCATCCATACCCTCGTAGTTGGAGGTGATGCCGATGAGCGGTTTCCAGTCGCCTTCGGGATACTGCTGGTAGATATCGTCGAGATACTGCTGAAGATTAAAAGAATCCATTTCTTTAAAGTTGCTTCTTACTGAAAATAAAAAGCCCCTCCAAAAGATGGAGGGGATGATTGATCATTTTCCTTACTCCGTAGCAATGGGAATCTCACGCCGGATGCTCTGTTCCAGGGAGATGAGTGTCTCCGTGGCTACCACGCCGGGAATGTCCTGCAACTGATTGTTGAGCAGGTCCATCAGCTGCTCGTTGTCGCGGGCGAAGAGTTTCACAAGCATGGTGTAGGGACCGGTCGTGAAATGGCATTCCACAATCTCAGGGATATGGCAAAGGCGCTCCACGACCTGCTTGTACATGGAACCGCGCTCAAGCGTGATGCCCACATAGGTGCAGGTGCTGTAGCCCAATGACTTGGGGTTCACATCAAAACCGGAGCCCGTGATCACACCGTCGTCAATGAGATGCTGCACACGCTGATGAATGGCGGCACGCGAGACGCCACACTCTGCTGCCACATCCTTGAACGGGATGCGGGCATTCTTCGACAAGATATTCAATATCTTTCTGTCCAGATTGTCTATCTTTTCCATTGTTATGGATATTTCCTTTTTGTTAATAATCAGTTTACTTCGTGACAAAAATAGGAATAAAAAATGAAATGCGCAACATTTTGACAGGAAAAGTTGCGCATTTCGTGAAAAAACGTTCAAAAACGGACTATTTTTTCTTCTTTACGACCTTCTTTGAGGAAGTAACTGGCTTTGCAGAAGGTTTCTTCGCGGTTTTCGTTTCTTCCACAACAGGCTTCACGATATCGAGCAATTCCACGGTGAAGATGAGGGCGGAATAGGGCTTGATGTCCTGTCCGGCACCACGCTCACCATAGGCCAGATCGTAGGGGATATAGAGTTCCCACTTACTGCCGACGGGCATCATCGTGAGAGCTTCGGTCCAACCCTTGATGACCTGATTTGCCTTGAACGTGGCAGGCTCGCCACGCTTGTAGCTGCTATCGAAGACTTTTCCGTCAACCAGACGGCCTTCATAATTCACTTTCACTTCATCCGAAGCAGTAGGGATGGCACCCGTGCCCTGAGTGAGCACCTTATACTGCAGGCCGGAAGCCGTGGTCTTCACACCTTCCTTCTTCGCATTGGCTGCCAGGAAGTCAACACCTTCCTTCTTGAGCACCATCACACGGCGGTCAGAGAAGAATTGCTCTGCATCCTGCTGCTTGAAATGGGTGGTATCTTTCTTCAGAGCCGCAATGAAACCCTGCTGGAACTTCTCTGCATTGATAGAGTCGGGGGTTCCCTTGAAGTCGTTCTCGGCATTGGGCAGCATCCGGTCGTTGACCATCTGCGCAATCTGCATACCGGCAATACGGGCTTTCTGCTGAGGGTCAGTGCCAAGCTTGAGGGCCTCCTTGAAACCGGCAATGAAGTCATCCATGAAGACCTCATCAAACTGATACTGCTGTTTCAGGAAGGGCAGCAAGCCATTTGTCATGGCCACACCGGCAGCATAGCTGACGGAATCACTCGGAGTGACAATCTCAACAGGCTGTTCTACGATGGCCTGAACCACCTCAGCCTTCTTTTTCTTGTCTTTCTTTCCGGCATTGGCGGTCAAGAAAGAGGCACTCACCACGAGGATGAGTGCCATGATTGCATATCTTTTCATAGACGATTACTTCTCGATACCTAAGAGTTCGATCTTGAAGATAAGTGCGGAGAAAGGCTTGATCTCTCTCTGCTCACGTGCACCGTAAGCCTTTTCCTGAGGAATCACAACCTCCCAAACAGAACCTACAGGCATGTGGGTGAGAGCCTCTGTCCATCCGGGGATCACCTGATTGGCGCGAAGCTTAACAGGCTCCTTGCTCTTATAGCTGCTGTCGAACACCTTACCGTCGATGGTCTTGCCCTCATACTGAACAGACACCATGCTTGTATCGGTAGGAATGGCACCAGTACCCTCCTTGATAACCTTATAGAGCACACCGCCCTTGAGTTCCTTTACGTCCTTGCCTTTCTTGTATTCCACCAGGTATTTCTCACCGGCAGCCTTGTTGGCACCAAACTGCTTCTCCATATTCTTGGCCTTGATCTGCTCCATCTTGGTCTGGGCAATCTGCTGAGCCTGCTCAACGGTCATCAGACCCTTGGCACCGGTAGTTCCGCTCACGAAACCAGCCATGAAGTTTTTCAGGGAGATTGTCTGTGTGGAATCATCGCCGAACACCTCATGATTGATGCCCTTCACCATCTGGTTGCCAATCTGCTGACCAATCTGGATACCAGCATAGTAGGCAGCCTGCTTCTTGTCGTCACCGGCATTTGCACCGTCGTTCAGACCCTTGATGAAGTCGTCCATATAAGCAGTGTCCACACCGAGACGCTGTACGAGATACTCTTTCAGACCCTGAGTCTGTGCCATACCGATGGCATAGCTCATGGTGTCAATGTCGTTCTTAAGATTGGCCTTGGGAGTGCCATTGCCGCAAGCGCTAAACGATGCAGCAACAATAGCCATAGCGGCTAAGATTGATAATTTTTTCATTTTGAGTTTATTTGTTTATAAGTTTTGACTTTTTAGATTTTAGAGAACCTCTATCAGTTCCACGTCGAAGATAAGCGCAGCATAAGGAGGAATGCTCTGGCCGGCTCCGCTGGGACCATAGCCCAGGAGATAGGGAATGAAGAAACGGGTCTTGCCGCCTTCCTTCATCAACTGGAGACCTTCCGTCCATCCGGCAATGACCTGCTGGAGTCCGAACACGGCAGGCTCTCCGCGCTGCACGCTGCTGTCGAACACCGTGCCGTCAATCAGGAATCCCTCGTAGTGGCATTTCACACGGTCGGTGGCCTTAGGAGCCTTGCCGGTGCCTTCCTGCAATACCATATACTGCAGACCACTCTTGGTCGTTATCACACCTTCTTTCATTGCATTCTCAGCCAGGAAACGCTCACCGGCTGCCTTTGCATTACGTCCCTGCTCTTCGCGAGCCTTTGCCATCTTGGCCTCTTTTTCCTGGAAATACTCCTGCACGATTGTCTGTGCCTCACGGTTATCCACCTTCAGATTATTACCAGCCAGCACGTCCTTGATAGCAGTGGCGAAATCATCAATATTCAGACCTTCGATATCCATCTGCTTCAATTGCTGTCCGATGCCGAGGCCCAAACCATAACTCAGTTTGTCCATCTTAAACTAAAAAATATATTACTAATTTTGCAAAATCGCGGCAAAGTTACACTTTTTCTTTGAAGAAACGAACGTTATTCAAAAGAAATTTGTAATTTTGTACATTATTAATATATAATCTATGAAGAAGATTGTCGTTTTAACTGGTGCCGGCATGTCTGTAGAGAGCGGACTGAGCACTTTCCGTGATGCTGACGGACTTTGGGAAAACTATCCCGTATCACGTGTGGCTACCCACGAGGGCTGGGAAGCCGACCCCGAATACGTGAATGCCTTCTATAATATGCTCCGTACGAAATACACCGACGTGAAGCCCAACGAGGGTCATCTGTTGGTGGCAAAGTTGGAAGAGCAGTATGAAGTGACGGTGGTGACGCAGAATGTGGACAACCTGCACGAGGTGGCAGGTTCCACAAGAGTCATACACCTGCATGGTGAACTGATGAAAGGTTGTTCGAGCCGTGATGTGGACAATCCCCGCTATCACGTGCAGCTGGGTGGTGACAAACTGACCATCGAGCCGGGCGAGAAGGCTGGCGACGGTTCGCTGCTGCGCCCCTTCATCGTGTTCTTCGGTGAAGGAGTTCCCAATATCACGATTGCCGCCGAAGAGGTTTCCAAGGCCGATATCGTGATTGTGATCGGCACCTCGCTGGTGGTTTATCCCGCAGCAGGCCTGCTCCACTATGCCCGCCCAGGTGTTCCCGTTTACCTGATTGATCCGAATCCCACCGTCGGTGCCAACTTCAGCAATGTCACTCATATCCAAAAGGGAGGTTCTGAGGGCATGAAGGAATTGTCTGCCATATTGATGAAATAGCCGATATGGTAGGAACGATGAAATTGGATCGCAAAAGCCTCTTCATGGAGGTGCGCGATTATGTAATGATAACCATTGCGATGCTCTCCTATTGCATCGGATGGACGGTTTTCCTTTTGCCTAACAATATCACCACGGGAGGTGTCCCCGGTATTGCCTCTATCGTCTTCTGGGGTACGGGTATTCCGGTTCAGATAACCTATTTCGGCATCAATGCCATCCTGATGGTGCTAGCATTGCACATCTTAGGACTGAAATTCTGCATCAAAACCATCTATGGCATTCTGGTATTGACCTTCGCCCTGGATGTGGCCCAACGAATGGCAGCTGGTACTCATCTGCTTCAAGACCAGCCTTTTATGGCTGCAGTGATAGGAGCGGCATTCTGCGGATGCGGCGTAGGACTGGGACTTTCAAGCAACGGTTCCACAGGTGGCACCGACATTATCGCAGCCATTATCAACAAATACCGTGACATCTCCCTTGGACGCGTCATCCTGATTTGTGATTTGGTTATTATCTCCTGTAGTTATTTCGTGCTTCACGACTGGGAACGCGTCATCTACGGCTACGTGGTACTCATCATCACCAGTTTCTGTATAGACCAGGTGGTGAATGCGATGCGGCGTTCGGTACAATTTTTCATTATCTCCGACAAGTACGAGGAAATAGGCCATCGCATCAACAGCGAGCCCCATCGTGGCTGTACGGTGATTGATGCCCATGGATTTTATAGCGGCAAGGAGGTAAAGATGCTTTTCGTGCTGGCCAAAAAGAGGGAATCGGGTGTCATTTTCCATTTAATCAACGAGATAGACCCCACCGCCTTTGTGTCGCAAAGCGCCGTCATCGGAGTCTATGGAGAAGGCTTCGACCGCTTCAAGGTGCGCAGCAAATCGCATAAATCCTAGAAATTCTAGCAATTCTAGAGAATCTAGATTGACTAGAACATCTATAACAAACAAAAATATGAAAGACGAAAAAGACCAAGTACAATTGCCCGAAAATGCGTTTCGGGAACTGAAAGAAGGTGAAGATTACGAACCCGTGATGTCACCGCAGAAAGAATACCCTGAAGTGAACGGATGGAGCGTCACGTGGGGAATCCTCATGGCCGTGCTGTTTTCTGCTGCAGCTGCCTATCTCGGACTGAAAGTCGGACAGGTCTTTGAGGCCGCCATTCCGATTGCCATCATTGCCGTAGGCGTAAGCACTGCCGCCAAGCGCTCTAAGGCACTGGGTGAGAATGTCATCATCCAGTCGATTGGTGCCTGTTCGGGAAGTGTGGTGGCAGGTGCCATCTTCACGCTGCCTGCCATCTATATCCTGCAGGCCAAATATCCTGACATGTCGGCTTCGTTCATCAATATCTTCATGGCTTCCCTCTTAGGCGGTATCTTAGGAATCCTTTTCCTGATTCCTTTCCGTAAGTATTTCGTGAAGGATATGCACGGAAAGTATCCTTTCCCCGAAGCTACGGCCACTACGCAGGTGCTGATCTCCGGCGAAAAGGGTGGCTCGCAGGCCAAGCCCCTGCTCATAGCAGGTATCGTGGGCGGTCTTTACGACTTTATCGTGGCCACCTTTGGGTGGTGGAACGAAAACTTCACGACCCGCGTTATGGGATGGGGTCAGCAACTGGCCGACCATGCCAAACTGGTGTTCAAGGTCAATACGGGTGCTGCCGTATTGGGTTTGGGCTATATCGTGGGACTGAAGTATGCATTCATCATCTGCATGGGTTCACTGGCCGTATGGTGGATTATCGTGCCGGGCATGGCGCTGATCTTCCCGCATGACATATTAAATATGTGGGATCCCTCGATCAATACCGCCGTGGGCGATATGACTCCCGAGCAGATCTTCAAGGCTTACGGCAAGTCGATAGGTATCGGCGGTATTGCCATGGCTGGTGTAATCGGTATCATCAAGTCGTGGGGCATCATCAAGAGTGCCGTCTCTCTGGCTGCCAAAGAGATGAAAGGCGGCTCTGCTGTCTCCAAGGAGCAAATCCGCACCCAGCGCGACATTGCCTTCCGCATCATTGCCATTGGCTCCATCTTAACCATCATTATTACTTTCCTCTTCTTCTGGTTTGGTGTGATGGATAATCTGCTTTTTGCCGTTGTAGGTATTCTGCTGGTTACCATTATTGCATTCCTCTTCACCACCGTGGCCGCCAATGCCATCGCCATCGTGGGATCAAACCCCGTTTCGGGTATGACGCTGATGACGCTCATCCTGGCTTCCGTTGTGATGGTTGCCGTAGGACTGAAAGGTCCCGGCGGTATGCTGGCAGCACTCATCATGGGTGGCGTGGTCTGCACGGCGCTTTCCGTGGCCGGTTCGTTTATCACCGACTTGAAAATCGGTTACTGGTTGGGTACTACACCTAAGAAACAAGAGCAATGGAAGTTCCTTGGCGTACTCGTTTCCGCAGCTACCGTGGGTGGCGTGATGATTCTGCTCAACAAGACATACGACTTTGCAAGCGGTGAACTGGCTGCCCCGCAGGCCAATGCCATGGCTGCCGTTATCGAACCGCTGATGAGCGGTGTGGGAGCACCCTGGCTGCTCTATGGTATCGGTGCACTCATTGCCATCATCCTTAACTGGTTCAAGGTGCCTGCCCTGGCTTTTGCCTTGGGCATGTTTATCCCACTCGAACTGAATATTCCGCTGTTTGTCGGTGGAGCCATCAACTGGTTTGTCACCACACGCTCGGATGACAAGAAGGTAAATGACGAGCGCGGCGAGAAAGGCACACTCATTGCCTCTGGCTTCATTGCCGGTGGTGCCTTGATGGGTGTAGTATCTGCCCTCCTCCGTTTCGCAGGCTTCAACCCCATCAACGAGTCATGGCTGGCCAATCCGCTCAGCGAGGCCCTCTCCCTGGCCGCCTATCTGCTGCTTATTTCCTATTTTATTATAGCCACGCGCAAGAAGGCTTAACACATAAAATCCCCCTCATCCTGGCATTGGATGAGGGGGATTCTTATGTTTATCAAGAAAAGCCTCAGGCTTCTTTCTGACGTGTTCCCATGCGGGCTTCCACTACGTTGACCACGTAGTCGCCCAGTTTCTCGCACTCGTTGATCAGGTCCATATAAATGGTACCTACGGCATAGGTATAGACGTGGTTGTTCACGTCAGCAATGTTCTGGCTCTTCAACTGGTTGCGGAAGTTGTTGATTTCGTTCTCAATATTGAAGGAACGGTTCACGTCGAAATTCGTCTTGCGGCCATTCAGCAGTGTGTTCATCTGCGTCAGGGAATCATCCGTGAGCTGCATCATCTGGTGCATGTGCTCATACTGGCGCTCGGTGAAGTGCTCCTGCTTGCCTTGCACCTTGCGGGAGATGGTGCGGGCCATGTTGTAGCAGGCGTCACCGATACTCTCCAGCTCGGAAATCTCACGAAGCATGGCACGAATCTTGGCCTTCGTGTCATCACTGAGATGGGCATCGCTCACCTGATCCAGATACTTGGCAATCTCTATCTCCATGTTATCGGAGATGCTTTCATACTTCTCAATGCGCGAATAGAGCTTGGCAAACTTGGCGTCGTCCTTCTCCTGAAGGAGTTCCCTGACCATCCCGAACATACGCTGCATACGCTCCGAGAAACTGGAGATTTCCTTCTGCGCCTCCAACACGGAAAGCTCTGGGGTCTTCATGAATCCGGCCGTAATGAAATGCAGACGGAAATCCTCTTCCTCTTCGGCCTTCTTTCCCTTGATAACCCAGCACACGAAGCGCTCTATCTGCGGGATAAACCAAATGAGGATAAACGTATTGACCACGTTGAAACAGGTGTGGAAAGCAGCCAGCACAAACGTCAGTTTCAGCGTGCTGTTAGCACTTCCCATATTGTAGCCTAAGGAATTACCGGCCCAATCGACCAATGCCACCACTCCATCCACAAACGAATGGAAGAAGAGCAATATCCAGAGCACACCAAACACATTGAAGAACATGTGGGCCAATGCAGCGCGGCGGGCTTGCGTATTGGCCGACAAGGCTGCCAGGTTACTGGTGACGGTCGTTCCGATATTCTCACCAAGCACCAAGGCTATGCCCTGATAGATAGGCAGCACACCACTTCCGCAGAGAATCATCGTGATAGCCATCACGGCAGCCGACGACTGCACGCAGAAAGTCAGGATACCTCCCAGCAACAGGAAGATGATGGTGGTCAGGAAAGAATCGGGGTCAAACGAAGAGAAGAATTTCAGGAGTGCCTCATTATGGCCAAGATCCATATCCGTTCCGGTCATACGCAATGTGCCCAGACCCAGAATCAGGAACGACAGGCCGAAGAGGAAGTCGCCGATATAGCGATACCGCTTCAGATAGATGAGCACGATACCCATGAAAAACGCCGGATAGACCATGTCGGTGATGTTGAACGACATACCGGCCGACATAATCCAGGCCGTCAGCGTCGTACCGATGTTGGCACCCATAATAACCGAAATGGCCTGTGCCAGGGTGAGCAATCCCGCATTTACAAACGAGACGGTCATCACCGTGGTTGCCGTGGAAGACTGTACAGAAGCCGTGACGAGCATACCCGTCAGCATTCCCGTAAAGCGGTTGGTAGTCATGGCTCCCAGAACATGGCGCAGTTGCGGTCCAGCCATCTTCTGCAGGCTCTCACTCATCGATTTCATACCGAACATGAGAAGCGCCAGCGAGCCCAACAATTTGAATATTACCAGTATTGACATATTTTATTGTATTTATGTGCCAAGTTTCACTTTTTTTTGTATCTTTGCCGCTGATAATGTATCAATTTATAAACTTAATTGACAATCAATATGAAGCAGACTATTAAAATCCGTTGCAAAAATAATAAAAAAACTGGAAACTTCCCCATCGGAAGCACACTTTCTGAAATTTTTTCTGATTTCGGGCTTCAGATGAATCACGGACCCATCTCTGCACGGGTGAACAACAAGGTGGAAGGAATGCACTACCGCGTCTATCACAACAAGGATGTCGAATTCCTGGATATGACGGCTTCCTCGGCTTCACGTGCCTATACCCGCTCGCTCTTCCTCGTACTTTGCAAAGCCGTGAAAGACCTTTTCGGACTGGCACTCGTCGTTATCGACATTCCCGTCAGCAACGGTTTCTATTGCGACTTGGAACTGGGACGTCCCATTACCGAGGAAGATGTCAACCGTCTGCGCACCCGTATGCAGGAGATCATCGATGCCGAGATGCCTATCACCCGCCACGAATGTCCTACGGAAGAAGCCATCCAGATGTTCGACCGCCTGGGTGACATTCAGAAGGCCAAGATCCTCCGCAGCAGCGGACAACTCTATTGCTGCTACTACGACCTCGACGGCTATGTGGATTATTTCTACGGAACCTTGGTCACCAACACCCGCGAACTCTATCTCTTCGGACTGGAGAAATACTACGACGGACTCCTGCTGAGGATTCCCTCCCGTTCTAATCCCGATGAACTCGGCCCCATCATCCAGCAGAACAAAATGTTCGAAATCTTCAAGGAGCATCACCGCTGGCAGGAGATTCTCGGCGTGCGCACCATCGGCGACTTCAACGAAGCCGTCAGCAAAGGACTGACCACCCAACTTATCAACGTATCCGAGGCCTTGCAGGAAAAGAAGATTTCACGCATCGCCGACCAGATTGCAAATCCCGCCTCCTTCGGGGGAGTCGGAGGGGGCTCCCCAAAACGCCTCGTGCTCATCGCCGGACCTTCCAGTTCCGGAAAGACAACCTTCTGCAAAAGGCTTTCCGTACAATTGCTGGCCTGCGGACTGAAACCCGTCATGATATCACTCGACGACTACTTCGTTGACCGCGAACGAACACCTCGCGATGCTTCCGGCGAATTCGACTATGAGAGCCTCTATGCACTCGACCTTGAACTCCTCAACCAGCAACTCCGTGAACTCTTCGAAGGCCGCGAGGTGCAACTGCCCCGCTATAACTTCCAGACCGGAAAGAGCGAACCTAACGGCGGTGCCAAACTCAAACTCGGGGAAAACGAGATACTCGTGGTAGAAGGCATCCACGCCCTTAATCCCGAACTGACCGCCCAGATTCCCGACGAGTTCAAGTTCCGCATCTATGCCTCAGCCCTCACTACCATCCTGCTCGACTATCACAACTATATCCCCACTACCGACAACCGTCTGCTGCGCCGCATTATCCGCGACTACAAATACCGCGGCTGTTCAGCCCAGGACACCATCCACCGCTGGCCCTCCGTACGCGCCGGCGAAGAGAAATGGATATTCCCCTATCAGGAGAACTGCGACGTGATGTTCAATACCGCCATGCTCTTCGAGCTGGCAGTCATCCGCGAGCAGGCCATCCCCATCCTGGAGCAAGTTCCCGAGTGTTGCGAAGAGTATGCCGAAGCCTACCGTCTGCTCAAGTTCCTGAAGTATCTGGTGCCCATCCCCGACAAGCAGATACCGCCCACATCCCTCATCCGCGAGTTCCTCGGCGGTTCCTCCTTCAAGTATTAGTGTCCGGTCCGCCGTAGCTGACGGCTGAAACACTGGTTCAACATGCCAAGATACCATGAGCAGAGAGAAAGAAATATATAAGGTGACACTGGTGGGTAGTGCAGGCAATGCAGCACTACTTACCTTTAAGTTCATTGCCGGCATATTGGGTAACAGCTCGGCGATGATTGCCGATGCCGTCCATTCGCTGTCCGACTTCGTGACCGACCTGCTCGTACTGGTCTTTGTAAGTATCAGCGCCAAGCCGCAAGATCAGTCACACGACTATGGGCATGGCAAATTCGAAACCATTGCCTCGTTCCTCATCGGATTAGCGCTGATTGCGGCAGCCACAGGCATTGTGGTGTCAGGCTCAGTGAAGTTGTACGCTTGGTGGGGCGGTGCCCATCTTGAAGCCCCCGGATGGATAGCGCTCTGGGCAGCCTTGCTCTCGATAGTCATCAAGGAATTACTCTATCAGTACACGGCACACCGAGGCCGAGAGCTCCATTCCCAAGTGATGATAGCCAATGCCTGGCATCATCGCAGCGATGCCCTCTCATCCATAGGAGCAGCCCTTGGCATCGGCTTAGCCATCTGGTTGGGACAGCGCTGGACGGTATTCGATCCGTTGGCGTCCATCATTGTGGGATTGATGTTGGTGAGTGTAGCCTACAAGCTACTCAAGATCAGCTTCAACGAACTGACAGAGACATCATTGCCCGCTGAGACAGAGCAGGAAATCATGCAGATTATCCAGTCGTTCGACGATGTTCAGCAGCCCCACAACCTGCGCACCCGTCGCATCGGCAACCGTATCGCTATCGAGGCTCATGTGCGAATGGACGGGCAACTGCCTCTCGTCATTGTCCACGAGCGCGCCACAGCCATTGAACGAAAACTGAAAGAGCGATTCGGTGCCGACACACACATCTCGCTCCACATGGAGCCTATCAAATAGCCCCAGGGATACAAGAACCGACACCTGTTCACGCAGACAATGAGCCGCTTGTTCACAAGATTACCAGTTTCAGGAACAAATATGTATGGTTCATTAAAGAGTTGCAATAAATAAAAAAACTTCACCATACGGTGTAACACGTTTGATGACAAAGAGTTGAGGTGAAGGGTTTCTATTTGACAGACATAGGCCTCATATATAATTGAGATAAAGATGGGGATGCGCTTTCCTTTCCAGCCCATCCCAATCTTTACGATACTACAAGTTTATTGCTACTTCATATGAACGAAGAACCTGTTCACATGCTCCGATAAGATGCCGTCAGATACTTCAAACAAATAATTAGTTACAAAAGCATATTTACTCCAAACCGCCCGTAAACACGGGCGGTTTGGAGGTTTTAATGTAGGATAAGACCCATTATCCTTCTGGAGTCAGAAAGAATAGCCGACGGAAGCCCCGACATGCGAATAAGTCTTTTCCGTAATATGGGCATCCAGCGTGAACCGCAAATGGTGAAATGCTAAGAAACCAAGACGCGGAGCCACACAAAAACGAGTATGCTTTTCTTTGTCACCTATTACAACTTCACACCTGCCAACACCCATACCAACGCCAATGAACGGAGAAAACTTGGTACCACGAGAGAAGTTATAGTCCGAGACGGCAAGCAGAGAGATGGTACGGTTACTCAAATCCCCCCTCGTATCATGATCCCTTACAGCACTTCCAATATATAACTCTGCTCCAATGTCAATAGGCAGATGCCGTAAATTCCACAATGCCTCAAGTCCAAGTTGTGGTCCAATCTTACTACTCGTTTCATCCATGCCATCCAAAGGGTATGTAGCCCCCACTTTGGCAACAAAGGAGAATTTCTTTACGTCGTTGCCGTCACTTTGGGCAATGGCCGGGCATGCAGTACAGAAAAGCAAACCCATCATAGCTGCTATAATGCTTACTTTCTTCATTTTATTTAATTCAATTATACAATTTCAAAAGTGTGAACGGGAACCGACCCCCGTTCACATCTGTTCACACATTCATTCGTTCACAGATGGAACCGATAACCCAACGTGACAGATAGATAGCGGTTATGAGCTTTGTCTGGGTCTTCTGTCTTGTCCACTCTCCTCAAACCGAAATAATAGCGGGCATTCAGTGTGATGTTCTTGTATTCATACGACAATCCCACAGGAATGCCGAAGTCAATGGACTTACAAACATCCGTCATCTCTGCTTTGCTAAAAGCTTCTTTGGGCCAGTGGCTATTCTCCATTAGTCTCCAATACTCCGGGGTTCCCCAGTCTATGGGAATAGCCACCGTATGCGTTTCAAGATTTATTTTGTCGTTTACCAACACCCCCATCTGCAGACCTATCTTGACAGCAAGTCCTTTCACCTGGGGAATGTAGATATTGGCAAGCAGCGGGAAATTCAGATAGTCGCAATGCAGTTTGCCGCCCACCACAATTCCGGTATCATACTTTACGCCTTGTTCGTCAGGTATCACCATTGCGGTACTCCAATCTATGTTTGCTCCCTGCTGTGAATAAAAGGCACCCAGCGAAAGTCCCAGCCAGTCATTCACGGCATATTCGGCTTCTGCGCCGACAGTCATGCGTACCTTATACTTATAGGCATCAAGTGTCCCTCCGCCGAAACTCGTCACGTTTATACCTGCCATAGGTGTCACCGAAAAACTACCCTTAGGATTTTGTGCAGAAATCGCCAATGGTAATAATCCAAATAGTAATAATGTGAAAAAAAGCTTTTTCATTCGTTTTTTAAATTCGTTATTGTTTAATTTTCCTACAAAAGTATAGTTTTCCTGCTAAACGCCCAAACAATCTACTTAACAAAAGTAAACAAAATGATTTACCCCCGATGAAATGGGCGATTTTTAAAGCACAGGGGGACAGACCCCTTGTGAGCAGACCCCTTGTGAGCACTTCGCTGGTTAAAGGGTTAAAAATAGAAGCGGAGACCCCCTAAGACATCCACATGCTGGATGCCGTAGAATTCGTTGTCTTTCAACTCATAACCCTCGGGCTTGTCAAGTTTCAGGGTACTCATGCCAACCTGCAGACCTAATCCGATATTCTTTGCCACCTTATACTCGATACCCATGCCCATCTTCGCACTGATATGGCCTTCTGAATACTTATCGCCTGCCATTTTCTCCGAGAACCAGCCGTAACCGAGGCTCATCGACACATCCCAGCGCCATAACGACTTGTTGCCGAGCATAGTGCTGAACACCAAACTTGGACCAATAAAGTTCACGGAAGTTTTCACACCCTCGTCAAAAGAGTAAGCCGTATGGGAGAAATCAACTCCGGCACCAATAAATCCCCACAGATGTTGATAGGCAGCATTGAGCGTATAGCCTGTGCGTCCCTTGTAGGTATGGTTACCAATCTGATAATCAGAACTCAGAAAAGAGACGCCGCCATTCACCTTAAAGATATTCCTGGGAGTCTGCCGCGCACGTTTGGCACGATTCTCCTGATCATGAATATAACCCAGCAGTTCCTCATCCCGTTTCTTCTCCAGTTCCTGAAGGGTCTTCATGGTGCTGATATTTTTCACCAAACTGTCGGGAAGGAGCAGCATGGTTCCCCAGATGCGGTGACAGGTAGAGGCAAAATCGGGCTGCTTATGGTTGTCGATATGCAGGGCGTTTCCTCCGCTTTCAGCCGTCTTCTTCACAGCCAGTGCCAGCACATTTCCATAAAGACAATCCAAAGTTCCAGTCATTCCGCCGTCGGTCACTTTCACTTTTCCTACGACGGTGGCATTCGCGGGAACGGTATCGCCTTCCTCATAAATCACCACCTGATCGGCAGAACGCTGGGGATAGGTTCCCATCAAATCGGCTGTAACTTTCGGATTCATTGCACAACTGGTCAAGCAGACAGCAAGGGCTGAAAACAAGACCATTTTCATAAATTCTTTCTTTTTCATATTTTTACCTTTTTAATTTACAACCAGAATAATCCTATTTTCGTGTAAGATTCTACTTGTTTTTTACACTTATCTGCAAAATTACAAGTTTTAAAAATTTTCTTCTTAAGCACAGGGGGACAGACCCCTTGTGAGCACAAGAACCGGCATCTGTTCACGCAGACAATGAGCCGCTTGTTCACAAGACTACCAGTTTCAGGAACAAATATGTATATCCCAACAGCAGGAAAAACAGATTTCCGAACAAATGCAACCTTTTATCATTGATTACCTTTTTATTATCAACCAGCACAGTTATATTGTATATTGTCAGGCCCACAAGTATGGCACATGATATTACTGTTGCGTAGTCGAAAAACTTCATGCCAGTCTTCTGATACAGAATTCCACAAACTCCAATCAGGATAGCCAATATCGTAACTCCGTTCTTCAATATCTTTTCCATTTGCCTTTAAGATTTCACTACGTTATTGCATCTCGTTTTTTACTTACTTTTCTTCCTTTGCCTTCCTCCGGATGCGTTCCCCCACATAATCGGCAGCCAACATACCGACACCGAGTGTCAATGCAGATCTTAAGTCTAGGAAGCCCAAGAAGTAGCAGACCATTGCTATTCCGAAATATAGAATAATGCCTACAATGAAATACTTTATTTTACACTTGTCCATATTACAAAGAAGTTTCGAATAAATGCGGGACTCTGTTCACATGTTTTATTGTAATTTAAACGTTATGGGCAACGTGTGTGATACCCTAACCTCCTTGCCACGCCTTTTCGCAGGAATCCAGTCGGGCATCAGGCAAGCCACTCGTCTAGCCTCGTTTATCATTTGCCGTTTTCCTTCTTCGATTATCTGATTCTTTCTTTCGTCAGACAGTCGTTCGTACTTGGGCAGATGGAACACGTCGTTGAGTTCAGTAACCTTTGCACCAGTAACATTCACTTTGCCGTCTTTCTCAATCACGAAATCTACGACTACCTTTCCTTCCATACGAAAGCGTTCGGAAATACTCGGATACCTGAGGTTTGCACCCAGGAATTTCATCAGCACCGGAATGCCGCCTACGAATTGTGGCAGTTGATCCTCACCCTCCAGACTCGGTGCCACCAGCTGACGATTATTTTGCAATTTCTTCAACATGCCTTTCAATTTGCCGATATTCTCTGTCGCCAGTACCACTTTTCCCTCAGTATCGATAAGATACATCGTCGGTATCTTGTTCAGCCGATAGTCCTTAGCCGTGTTCGTCTCTTTCCATTCCTTTAGTTCACAAATAGTTTTCCACTGTATCGATTCTTTTTTTAAGTATTTATCCAGAGTTTCTTTATCAGTATCATAGGACACACCAATAAACTCCACCCCTTTCATGTCATAGGTAGCAAAGAGTTCTTTCATCTTAGGCATATACTCCTCGATGTTCGGGCACCATGACGCCCAGAAGTATAGCACCACACAGCGGCCACGGTTGTTTTCTAATGAAAGCACATTGCCCTTTTCATTCACCAGGTCAGGTGCCACAGTACCAACATCAAGTAAGCCGCCGAAATCTTGTGCCATAGAAGATAAGGCAGAGAATGCAAACATGAAGCATGTTAAGATTTTACTTTTCATCATTCAGTAATATTTTATTTTAATTATTCTCCAATGATTCACCAGTTTTTGAATTTCACGACAAAAGTATTATATTTCCACAAATCCTCCAAATAATCTACTTAACAAAAGTAAACAAAATGATTTGCCCCCGATGAAATGGGCGATTTTTAAAGCACAGGGGGACAGACCCCTTGTGAGCAGGGAAAACTTTTCTTACGTGTATTATGTGAAAGGGGAACCGACCCCGTAATCTAAAAACTTTTTACAATTCTTAAAATTATTCCAATACTCTTGGCGGCAGCACTCTCGGATTTGTCGTTTCACTATATGTTATAAGTGTTTTATTATTCCACTTAGTATCATTCGTTAGTAAATCAACCAAGTACTGTGCCGTCTTGTCGTCAAGCCTGACTTCTCTGATCATACCGGCTTCACTACCATCCTTTTTATGTATCGATTCATAAAGTTTTATACCTATAAATTCTTTACCTTCACCGAGATTATGGTATATAAGTTCTTTAACTCTTGGGGGTTCATGGTATGAATTATCATCCTTATAAGAATTTTTTATATAGTAAACATTATAAACATCCTTATCTGCACCAATTTTCACCGGTTTTGTAAAGACAAGATTAGCGTTGACTCCATTACCAACCGCAGGAATTATTTCCTGAATTTTAAATCTGCTGAAGAAAGCAACTCCAAGCGGGTAATTCTGCTGTGTTTCCTGAACTTCACGAAAATCAACTGTTGCGGCATCTTCCGCCGGAATCTGTGCTACAACTTCGGTCAATTCCTGAGCATTCATCGGCATATATTGTTCGGGAACACTGCTATTCAACATCGCAGGCGACATCGCAAGCATCACGACTACAGGCACTCGTTTGAGACTGCGCTGCTGATTGTTCATTTCAAGGTGTTGTTCCATATATTCTCGTTTAATGGGTTTGAAGACAAAAGTACAAAAATATTTCCAAACGGCCAAAAAATTTGTGCTATAAATGTTCCGAGAAGTGAATGATGATACATTTATGGATGTATGGAGATAGTATTATTAAAGAGTTGCATCAAATAAAAAACTTCACCGTGCGGTATAACGTACATGATATCAGTTGGTTGCGGTGAAGGGTTAAAAGACAACCCCTCCCCACCCCCTCCCGAGGGAGGGGCCTTGCAAATAGGTATTCGTAAATGTGCCATTTACGCATCGTAAACGATAGAGTTACGCCTCGTAAATGGTACATTTAGAGTTCAATAATGCCTTTTCTTTTTTGCTTGGATAACTGGAGCGACTACAAACTAAGTTAGTTTGTTCTTCAGCGGATGATACTTTGACCTCCGTTTGATGATGTTTTGAGGAACAAAGTAATTTAGTTTGTAGTCGGACGGATGATGTTTTGGAGTCCATTCTATTATGTTTTTTAATGAAACACAAAGACACGAAATAAGAAAAGACCCACCCCAACCCTTCACCGGAAAATGCTGATTAGCAAATGGTTGCACAAAAACGTGAAGAGTTGTGCAGAAAGAAAAACGTTGTTATAAAGAGAAGATTATCTGTCTTGTTTCATGCCAAAGGGGAATCTGAAACAAGACTATCGTTGCATGGATCAACGATACGACTTGCGGTCGAGTTTGCCATTGTAGGTGCGGTTCACACGCTCTACCTGCTCATAGAGTAGAGGAACCTTGTAGGACTCCAGGCGCGACTTCAGATAGCGGGCTATCGTGCGCTTGTCGAAGACTGCGCCCTCGGTCATCACTACCAGCAGTTTCAGGGCGCGGCCCGCAATGGGATGATCGGCGGCGATACATACGCAGTCGGCTACGTCGGGAAGCGACATGGCTATATCTTCTACTTCCGTGGGGGCCACCTTGAAGCCTCCCACGTTGATCGTATCATCGTCGCGGCCCAAAAGATGGAGCATGCCTTCATCGTCGATGAAGCCTCGGTCGGCGGTAATGAAAGCCCCCTCCGACTCCCCCGAAGGGGGAGAGATTTGAACAGACTGAACCTCCTCCCCTTTGGGGGCATTGATATAGCCCGTCATCAGCGTGGGACCCTGGCAGGCTATGAAGCCTTCGGGGGTGATGAAGAGGCGGGCGTGCTTCAGTGGGCGGCCTAAGCATCCGGCCTGACACTTGCCGTTGTTATAGTCATAAGTTGTGATGATGCCCGTTTCGGTGGAGGCATAGGTGTTATAAAGGCGCGTATGGGGCAGCACGCGGCAGAGTTCCTCCATGTCGCTCTGCATCATGGGGGCGGCACCCGTCTCCAGAAAATCTATCTTCGAAGCATAAGAGGCCAGCCGGTCATGCGAGAATTGGAGCAGGATGCGGATGCTGGCTGGAACGAGGAAGGTGGCAAAACCCACCCCTGCCCCTCCCGAAGGGAGGGGTTTTTTATGGGGGGTGTAGTCTAGGGCGGTGAAGAACTCTTCTACGTTCTTCATGCCATTGGTGATATAGAGCGTTGCGCCCTGCATGATGACGGGCCATATCTTGGAAAGACTCCCGATATGGTTGAGGGGGCCGCTGATGACGAACACGATGTCGGGCGTGAAACCTTGACCGTCAATCAGGTTCTCAGCATCTGCAAGGATGGTGCGGTGGCTCATGATGACTCCCTTGGACCGTCCGGTGGTTCCCGTCGTGAAAAGCACATCGGCAGTACCTTCGGGAACGGGGGTTGCGGCCAACAGGCGGGCTATCTCGTCGAAACGCTCTTCTGAGATGTCGTGCTCCAAGGGAGCGGCAGCCGCTCCTGCCATGTGGATGGCCATGTATTCCACTAAGAAGTCAATGCTTTGGGTGGAACGGAAGGGGATAACCCCCCTCCAACTCCCCCGAGGGGGAGAGCAGAAAGCCTCCCCTCGGGGAGGTTTGGAGGGGGTTAATTCTTCGGCACGTTGGCAGACGCGCTGATATAGTTCCTCGTAGGAGCATTGCTGTTGATTGCAAACTACGGCAATCTTCTCAGGAGTCTCCTTCGCATGGAGTGCCAGATAGTCTTCGAGTCTGTTCATCCCTGCTTTTCGCTGAGTTTCCGTTCCACAAGCGCCACGATGCTATCGAGCGTCTTCAGGTTTTTCGGTGTGGCATCAACGGCCTCCAATTGGATACCGTATCGGTCGGAAAGACTCATCAGAATCGTGGTGACGCCCAGCGAATCCAGTTCGCGGAACAGGAAGTCGGAATCGAAGTCAACCATCGGAAGCAGATCTTCGAGCAAGTCGCGTATTTCTTCTTTCATTATATTTCAGTAGTTAGAACTTTAAACTATAAACTATAAACTATAAACTCTAAACCATAAACTCTAAACTCTATTTATTATCGACAGGATTAGAGTAGATGCCCAGGAAGATATCTTTCAGCCGGTCTATATCGCAAGTCTCGTATTTCTCAAGCGAATCAAGGCGCTGCTTAAACGCGTCATATTCCTGCTGGGTATATAAGTCGCTGTAGGTTTTGTTGCCGAACCGCAGGTCGTGGGCAATATAGTTGTTGGGATAGAGCCGGTAGTTGGTGTTGATACGGGTGTCTATCAGCCGGGCCACGGCCTTGTGGTATTCGTTATTGGTGAGACGGGAAAAGGCGCTGAGTTCAGCCCGCTGGATAGGCGCACAAAACTCGATATGAACCTGCCCCTTAGGTTGCAAGATGCCCGTGATGATACTGTTGAGGTCTTCGCCGGGTTTCTTGGTGTATTTGGTGTATTGCGATTCGTAGAGTTCGAGCGTTTTCAGGATGTCGCACGACTCCCATTCATAGGATATGGCAATGGGGGCAATGTTCAGTTCGCTAATTGCCGCAATCTTTTCGTCGGGCTTGCTCATGCAGAACATCTTGATAATGCCTTGGTCCGTCTGGTCGTTGCCGTCCTTGGTACGTCCGTTGCGCTGGGCAATCCACACGGATTCATGCTCCTTTGTAATGACCTGGCGGATATATTCCGAGAGATGCAAGGAACTCTTGTAGAACTCCTTGATGCTGCCTCCGGGGCGCTCCACACGGAACATCTTGTTAGACTTGCCGATATCCACGACCAGCGGATGAGTCATGAGGTTTGCACCGAAGGTGATCTGGGATGTCTCATGACCAGTATCGGCCAAGACGTTCTGCAGCAGCGAGGCATCGAGCATGATGTCGCGGTGGTTGCTGATGAAGAGATAGTGCTTCGAGGTCTTGAGCTGTTCGATACCTCCATAGGTAAACTGGGTGATGCTGTTCTCAATAATCTGCTCGTTGGCATGGTGCATCACGCCGAGCTGGAAGTCCTTGATGGTCTTGAAACTCCGCAACATCGCCCTCACCTCATCGAGGGGTTTCTCGGGACAGACATAGGAAGCCAACAACGGCAAGGCCGAACTCTCGGCAATGCGGTTCATGGCTGCGGGAATCTCCGCATCGTTGAATGGTCGGATATCATCAAATTTCTGATCCATAGGTATTGCTTGTTATGTTATGATTTCTGATAAATCGATTATATGGGTGCCTGCCGCATGCTCCCTGGCTTCATGGAGATTCCTGCACTCATGCACATGCAAGTTGGCCGGCAAGGGGTCACAGCCCATAGCCAATGCCGCATCATCGGGGTCGAAGGCATAGGAATGAACTTCCAGATGGGGGTTGACCAAGGCGAAAAGCAAGGAGAACTGCCCTCGGCCGGCGTTCATGACGGAGACGGCTTGGGAAGCATCGGCGGAGGGTTTGTAACCGTCAATCCACCGGCTGAAATCATCATACTGATTCAGCAGTCGGCGGGTTTCGCGCTCCACGCCCAATCCCTTGTAGGTATATTTGGAAATGACGTAGTGGTGGAAATAGTGGGTGTTCTCTATCGCATGCTTCATTTCCTCGAGATGATCCTTATACGATTGGCTGACGTGGCTCGTGATTTCATCCTCCGTTTCACCATAGTCCGAAAGCCGCTCTGCCGGAATGCGCTTTCCCACTTCCATATTCACCTTGCCGCTCATCAGCATGCTGGTGCCCTCGGGCATCACGTCTGACGTGCCATGAATAAAGACCGGGAGGATGTCGGCATTCAATTGCTTGGCAATCCGAGGGGCTTCCTCGTAGGATACCACCACGTTGTAGCCATCGGCAATGGCCTGGCCTAATTCCTTCTTGCCATTTGTCGTCAGCAAGACGCGCGGACTCAAAGAGCGCAGAAATGCGGAATCAATCTTTGACTGCTGAAGGCACAGGATCACGCTGCCCCGACTGAAGTCCTCGCCATATTCATTCTTGACCGTATGCTTCACGCCCCGGGTGAGACCTACCATCTTGCAATAGCCCGTACGGATGATTTGCATGAAGGTAATCGGCTCACGGCGAATCTTTCCGCCAGTCTTCACCAGCCAACCGAAGATGAGTGGCGGAACAATCCATGCCATCAGCACCACGGTGAGCATGCCCACAATGGTCACTTCGGCCAGAGAATGGAGGGCCGGATGCTTGGCAACGATCAGCGAGCCCATACCGATAAACATGATGAGGGCCGAGATGACGATGCTGTTCTTATAGGAAGGCAACAGTTTCTTCCGGTATGCGTATTCATTGATCAGTCCGTCGGTCATGAAAATCGTGTAGTCATCGCCCTGTCCGAAGATAAAGGTGGCCAGAATCACGTTGACAATATTGAACTTCATGTCGAACAGATACATGATGCCCAGAATCCAGATCCATCCCAATGCCATCGGCAGGAAGGCCAGCAGGCTCAATTCGAGGCGGCCAAACGAAATCCACAGGAACACAAATACGATGAGTCCGCAGGCAAAACCGATATAGTTGAAGTTGTCGGAAAGAGAACGGGCCATCGCACTATTCATACCCACAAAGTCGAAAGCATACCCTTCCGTCCCCACCGCTTCATTCAGCTTTGATTCCAACTGGCCGATAGCCTTGCTGTCGGTTTCCATGACATCTACCACAGAGCAGCGCCCCGTGCTCTTAGAGAAAGAGTTCTCCAGCAGGACCGAACGGATGGGCTCGAAGTATTCAAACGGATGCGTTGAATAAGTCCTTGAGATAATCTCCTTAAAACCATCGAAAGCATCCTCGCTGAAACCGTATTGGGGGGCATGCTGCTTCAGCAGGAGCAGCACTTCCTCGCGGTGTTTCTGCCAGAAGCCGTTCCATCGGTCTATACGGCGTTGCTGTTCTTCGGTGGAATTAACAAACTTCGTAACGTCCGAGTAGTCCTTCAGCAGTCCCTTGTCTTTCAGACTGTCGAGCAGCGGAGCGATACGAGTCCTTTCCTTCAGGGCCTCATCCCAGGTATCACCCTCGGTCACGATATATACATTAGACGTATCGTTAATGCCTGCCGATGCATGGAGATTTGCCAGAAGCTGCTCCTGTTCGGCAGTCATGTAGTTGATGCTGTGCATATTGGCATCGAAAGACGTCCTCATACTGAAATAGCCAAACACCACCGTAAGTACGAGAATCACCCAAAGCAGCCAGCGATGACCGTCGATCGACATGGAAGAAATCTTTCCGAACAGAAGCCTTTCCTTACCGGAAGGAGCAGTCTTCCTGACAAGATGGGGCAGGAATATCAACACAAACAGGATGGTTCCCACCAGCATAAAGGCAGCAAACAGCCCCAGGTCGCGCAATGCCGGAGCATCCAGTGGCATCAGACTCGCAAAGGCACCCACCGTAGTGATATTGCCGATGAGCAGCGGGGCAACCATGTCCTTCAATACCTCCCTTGCCGTTCCACCGTGATCCGTATGGGCTATGAAATGCAACGGATAGTTCACCGCGATACCGATAATGATAGACCCTATGGCCAAGACAATCAGCGACACATCGCTCCTCAAGGCCGCAATAAAGCCCATGGCAAAGAGCCATCCGAAAATGATAGACACCCCTATCAGCAGCAGATTCTTCACCCGCCGGAAAGAGAATACCAGCAACAGCAGGATCAGCGTCACGGCGATGGAGATAGCCCACTGGCTGTCGGTCTTTATCTGACTGGCATTACCGACGGCAATCACCGGTGAGCCCGTAATGGCTACGTCAACGTCGGGCATTGCCTGCTCCGTCTGTCGGACCACACTATCTACATAACTCACAAGGCGGCTGTTTTCTGCCGATTCCGTTGCCCCGTATGGTGAGGAGAGCAATGCGATGGCATATCGTTTCCCTGAAGTGAAGACGTAGCCGTTGTCTATCTCGAAAGGCATCGACGACTGTCTGCCCTGCAAGCGGTCCATCACCGGACTGAAAAGTGCGAGCGGATCATTGCCGATACTCGTCGCGAAGAAACCCGTGGCGGGCATCATGACCATTTCGACATCCCTGGCCAACTGGTCTTCAGCATAACCCTGCGAAGCCAGCAGCCCTTCCATGCGTACATAATCGGAGTCGGTAAGCATCAGGGGAATGTTCTGATAGATGAAGTCAGTAACGCCTGCATACTTCTCAAAATCCACCTGTGTCATCACCTCACGAATATGCTTTCTGCCCGGGTTCTGCTGCAACTTGGCAGCAAACGTATCGACAGCCTCCGTCAACCGGTCTGCATCCGTAGCTTCGCCATCCTTCATGCCGAACATTGCGATGATGCGTTGTCCGCCCGAAATATCCTGATACAGCGTGATGGCCTTCTGCTCGTCGCCGCTCATCGGCAGGAAATCGAAGATGTTCTCGTTATACTTCAGAGAAGCCACCATCAATATCAAAACACCCGTCAACGCAGCCAACAACCCCATACAGAATCGGCGTCTGCGCTGAAAGTAGTCGAATATCCTAAGAAAGAATCTTGTCATGAGGGTTGATGGTTGATGGTTTATGGTTGAGGGTTGAGGGTTGAAGGTTTCGTCATCGTTCAGTTCCCTAAGAGTTTGTATAGCCATCCCAGAAACTTTTCCTTCCATCCGATGGCTTCACTGGTGGTTCTGCTGGCCGAAACGCCAAATCCGTGACCACCCGTGTGGTAATGTTCATATTGATGCGGTATGCCCCTCACCGTCAATGCCGAGTCAAGCAACTCTGCATTGTGATAATGCACCACAGGGTCATCGTCACAATTCATCAGGAACACCGGCGGACAATCAGCGGGAACATGATTTTCCAACGACAGCGAGTCAAGCAATGCCTTGGGCGGCAACTCACCCAGCAGTCCGCGTCTTGAACGCTTGTGTGTACAAGGATGGGTCATGGAAACCACCGGGTAGAGGGGTGCCACAAAAAACGGCACTTCCGGCTTGCCGGCAAGTTGCTCTGCCGCATACATCACCAGATGGCCACCAGCCGAGAAACCCATGCATCCCACGCGGTCCTCCCGAATGCCATACTTCGCGGCATCAGCGCGCACACTGGCAAGTGCCCTCGACAGATCATTATAACCGGCAGGAAAACTGCGTCCCTTCGTACGCACATGGAATGCAAATGCGCCCCATCCTCCATGACTGTATTCCAGCACAAAGGCCGCTATACCATTCTCACGGAGCCATTCAGCCACCTCGCGACCCTCATGATCCTTATCCAGCCAGAAATAACTTCCCCCAGGACAGACTATCACGCCCACCTGCTGCGGATTCTTGTCTGGGATATATGGCGTCAACTTATAGGCAGCGGCAGCCATGCACCACACGGATAACAATAACGATAGCCCTAACCTTAGCTTACCACTCATCTCTTACTTACCACTCTTCAGATAACTCGTCACCACGGCATCAAGATCCATGAAGAAGTCACGCTCCTGCTTTCCTATCGACTCAAGCAAATCGCCCAGGTCGTCGTATGTGAACTGTTCACCTTCACGCTTCTTGAAAATCCTTGATGCCTTATAGGCAAACTCACGCCACTGGTCGCCGATGGCTGTTATTCTCTTGGAGAAATCATCCAGTTCGGCCACACCCGTCTGGGTGGCTGCTTCCTGAAGAAAGGCTCCATAGATAAACCTGAAGCCCGCTCCGCCGGTCCCGATTTCTTCCAGCATGCGTATCAGCTGTGCCAGATTGAGCGACGCACGACGCTTTCCCATCTTCTGTTCCCACTGCCGGATGCTCCGCGAGAGGTAGGCAATACCATTGACACCCACGTATGGGATAAAACTGGGTTGCGAAGTCATATTGCGGCATGTCTGATGAATCGACTTTAGGATGAGAGGCTTCAGCGGGGGCAGCTGCCGGGGTACGGATTTAATCCAGTACATCTGTCCGAGCAAGGGATACGTGCCACCCTTGGCAAAGCGTACTTTCAGCAGGTCTTTCCGGCTCAGCGTCACTATCTGTGTGGCATTCGAGTCGAGCACCGAATACTGTTCCTGCTGCTCATCCTTCCCGATGATGCAGATGTTATGACCATTGAAATGGAAACGGTATTCCATGGGCATATAGGGCAGATAGTACATGCCTACCACACAGCCTACGGGTGTCTTCTGCTCTAGGAGCAAACGGTCAAGATCGCGCATGGCGTGCTCCTTGTTCAGATAGCGCCGTGTGGCTGTCTTGATACCTAAGAGCTTGGTGATGCGCTTAAACAACACTCCCGGAAAAGTGCGGAATGAAGTGACGGGCATACCGGCCATCTTCACAAAAGGGAGATGGGTAAAAAACAATCCGCTGGCCAGCCCGAAGATCATCGGCTCCGAAAAATCGATGCCATGATAGCGCAAAAGCGCAGAGATGGCACCGTTCTCGCAATGGGCGGCTACGCGATGGCTTAAGTCTAGTTGCATGGTTTATGGTTTATGGTTTATAGTTTATGGTTTATGGTTTATGGTTTATGGTTGATGGTTTCAGGAATACTGGTCAATTCTGCCACCGTGATACGCAGCACGTCGGCATAGACCTCCAGCGTCTTTTCATCCAGTTTCTCAAAATTGTCTGGCAGGAAATGCTTGCGGATGGTACGCTTCGAGAAACCCGTATAGTCAGACAGCAGACTCACATCCATCAGATTCCTTGCCGCATGATATTCCAGCGGACTGCTCTCGCCCGCCTTCACGCGCTGAAGTATTTCCCGGCACTGTTCGTCAATATCGGCCATCGTTACCTCGAGCGCCTCGTTCTTGGGCGTCCAGCCATCGCTGACTACCATCTGATAATTCCCATCGGCATCAACGGCATAATCTACATCCCGGACTACTGTTCCCTTGAAATATTTCAAGTCTTGAGGTACTTCTTCTACTTTCATAGATTAAAGATTCAAGTTTCAAATCAGCAAACCGTCAGCATGCAATAACAATAGGAAAAACGTGCACTCTCAGGAATCATCATCAGCAGTCGCTGCCCGCGTTGCAGGCGGTTTGTGTTCATCAGCTCTTCCAGCATGGCAAAGGCCGAAGCCGATGCAATGTTGCCTACCGTGGGGAGGTTATAGAACCATTTCTCCTCCGGAATGAAGCAACCGCGGCGGGCCGATTCCTCAAGAATCTTATCCTTGAAAAACAGCGACGACAGGTGAGGCAGGAACCAATCTACATCGCCCGGCGTGAAATTGTACTTTTCCGCAAGTTGCAGCAGATAGGTCACACCCAGCGGCACGATATACTCCTCCAGCATTCGCGTGTCCTGCTTCAGCATGAAGAGCGACTGCGTGAGCCACTCCTCGCCCGGAAACATAGACCATCCCCTCAGGCGACCCTCTTCATCCTTTTCTCCACCGCAATACATGCAGGTTTCCTTCGTATTGGCAAACGACGTGATGTCTATCCAATCCACGCGCAACGACAATGCGTCGGGGCGCGGAGCACCTTGCAGCAACAACGCGTACGCACCATCGGAAAGCATCCATCGCAGAAACTCCTTCCGGAAAGCCAGCATCGGCTGCTGCTCCAGCAGCGCCAACTGCTCCGACTCCTTCTGGAAGTAAGAGGCACGCATCCATGCCGACAACCGCTCCGAGGCCGAAGCTACGGCTTTCATCGAGGGATCAATCTCCACGGCCATGGCGGCATACTTCAGGGCATCCACACCCGAACAGCAAGAACCGGCAAACGAAACCACCTCTATGTTGCGCTCACCGCCCAGCTCGCCATGAACCATCACGCCATGCGAGGGCATTACCTGCTCGGGCGAAGCCGTTCCGCAAGCCAGCAGGTCGATATCGTTCACGCCAAACTGATCGTCAAGCAGATTCCGAATGGCACGGGCAGCCATCTCCACGTTGGTGTGGGTCACGTTGCCGTTCTTGTCAAGCGCATAGTAACGTTGCCGAATCCCATTCCGTTTAAGCACTATTCGCCGGGCCCTCGACGGACGCCCGTCCACCATGCCCAGGCGGCTCTCCATCTCATCGTTTCCTACAGGTTCGTTGGGGAGAAACTTTGCAGATTTCGTTATATATACATGCATAATCAAAAAATACTAAACACACAAACAATCCTCCCTCCGCTGCCTGGCCACATGCTGCAGCGGATAAGAGAGATAGAAAAACAACTGGCCGAACGGTGACACCACAAACAGCACCGTGAGCAGATAAGCATAGAAAAGATTGAGTCTCGTCCTGCGGCGGGGATCGCCATAATTGCCCTTCCGGCGTACGAACTTTGCCCAAAGGCCAAACATGCGGTGACCAGCCTTTTCAAGAAACAAGATGGAAGGTTTATACCTGATAGCTCCCGCAGCGAGCAGCCGCTCTTGCAGCTGTGCGTATTCACCGCTGTGCAGCACCTCGGCCACAATCCCGCCGAAACGCGAAGACTCCCTGATGGCACGGGGCGATACCCCCGAGGCAGGCAACAGCCAGCCAGCCTCCTTCCTCCCGTAAATGAGCCATCGGATCACCGTCAACACGCTGACCAGATTAGGCGCTTCATCCTGAAGCACAATCTGACCCACCATCTGGGCATGGGCTTCGCTCAGATAAGCCTTCACCTTGCGGCTCGTCATCAGCCACATATTGCGGCAGGCATTCACAAACACCACCTTGCGCCCATTCAGGTAACCCTTCACCTGCTCATCCGTAAAAAACGACTGAAGCGGCAACGATGGCGACAAGAACCACGATTGGCCTACGACCACCGTGAGGTCAGCATCCTCCACATCGCTTAAATCCATGGGTGCTATGCCCGATGGGGGAATTCCCAGCCGAGTCTCTGGGAAAGCATCGAAGAAGGCATTCTTGCTCCAGGGGTAGGGATAGACCGTCAGCGGAACTATTTGCTTATAGACCACGCTGATGCCGTCCATCCGGCCGAAGAGATGGCGAGCCACGCTAAGAGCCTGTCCGCTCTGCGTATAATAGAAAACGGCTATTTTCATGAAGGTTTCAAGTTTCAAGTCTCAGGTTCCAGGTTCAAAATCTGTGCAAACAACCTGTCTTGTGTAAGCACCTCACTACACGTCATCATACTCCCTGCCAAAACACCTACCATTCCGTGGAGCGAGACATCCTGTCCGGCCAACAGCAGATTAGGAATTCTTGTCTTGCAGGAAACTTTGCCGAAGCCTGGCGCATTCACATCGGTGGCCATCCCGTACATGCTGCCTTCAGGCACACCCGTATAGTCATGATAGGTAAGCGGCGTGGACGTGTAGTAACGTTCGATATTCGCACTGATGCCGGGCACTTCTTTTTCAAGAGCTTGAATGGCAGCCTCAGCCTTTCTTTGCTTGAAGGCCTCATAACTCTCACCGCGATGACCGACGCTTGTGCCCTGCCACGGCTTAACATCCTCATATTTCATATAAGTAAGAATCTCCCCCGTTTGAGCATATTCGGGGTTTTCCTCATGGCAGAAATGCATATACAGTAGCCCTTTAGGCCATGAAGACTCGTCGTAGTCCTCACATCCCCATGTGCTTTTGCCACGATAGCAATAGAGGTTGTAGTTCATATACCTAACTGCATTCTTACGAAACTTCAGATAGACCGTGAACGGCGAAATCGTATTCCGGGCTTGTGCTATCCGATGCCGGTAAGTACTGCGCAGCAGCCGGCTGTCAACTAGCCCGACCGTCAGCTGTGGATGAATGGCGCTGATGACCAAATCGGCAGCAAACTGCTCTCCATTTGCCGTCAGGACAGCAGTAGCATGCGTATCATCACACACAATCTTCGTAGCACGGTGCCTGGTCAGCACTTTTCCTCCCATCCGTTTGAGCGTGTTAGCCAGCGACGAGGCAACCCTTTCGCTACCCCCCACAATGCGGAACGCGCTCTGGTTGAAAGATTCCGTTATCAAAGCATGGGTGGAGAAAGGCGTGCGGTCTTTCACCCCGGCATACAATGGCTGTGTCCCCACGAGAACCTCCCTCAACAACGGGTCGCTAATCAAACTGCTGACAACCTCGTTTACAGTACGCTCCTGATAATAAAGGTACGCGCGCAAGTCGGCATCCTTGTTCAACGTATGAAAAGGTGACGACAATGATACCCTGCTGACCGTATCATAATATGCCGACAGTTCATCACTGCTGTGAGGGAAATGCGCTGCCAGCCTGCTGATGAAATGCTCTTTACCATTGGCCAAGGGGAACCGCTCCCCTCGGAGAGAGACTACATCGTAGCCCATCGGGTCAAGGCGCTGAAGACGGACGTCAGCATCCACGCCCAGATAATGAAGCAGTACGCCGAGCGTCTGACTGGCATCGGCACTGCCGATATAATGCATGCCCGTATTGAATACGGAACCATCACGACGGAAACACTGCAGGCAACCACCTATCTGCGGGGCCTGCTCGAGCACCGTGACCTCATATCCATTCTTGGCAAGAATAACACCGCACGACAGACCGCCAAGTCCGCTACCGATGATGACACACTTCTTCATCTCTTCTTTTCCAGATAGACCCGATGCAACTTGCGGGCTTTCTCCCTGTAATCACCTTGCGAAGGATCGTCATGAGCCACACGTGGCATCACCTCCAGCGTCATCTCTCCAGGATGCAGGTGGAAAGAGGTCTTGGGAAGCACCTTCCCAAAACCATCAATGAAAACAGGCAGAATATCCAGTTTCAGCTGCTCTGCCAGATAGAAGGCACCCCGATGGAACCGCTGAATCTTGCAATTTGGCGAACGTGTTCCTTCAGGAAAAACCATCACGGAATAGCCTTTCTCTACCAGTGCCGACAACTTGGGCAGCATCTGCTCCATATCGCTTACTGGCAGGTAATCGGCATATCTGATGATAATGCCATAAAAGGGATTATGCCATACCCAGTCTTTGGTGAGTATCACCAGATTGGGGGTGAGCATCATGATCGCAGCCAAATCAAGATGCGACTGATGATTGCTGATGATTACAGCAGGTTTTTCGAATGTTTCGCCCACAGGGTTCTTATAAGAGAAGGTGGTGCCCGGAATATGGCTGATGACAAATCGTGTCCGTCGCTGCAGCAACCGGTGATATTTCTTCTTATGCTCTTCGGTAGAACCGCCTATGGTAAGGATGAAGAATCCCGCTACTGTCAGTTCCACTGCCAGGCAGAGAAAACAACAAAACGAAAAGACGGTGTAGAACCACTGACGTATCGCGAGAAAGAGTTTCAAGATTAAATATTAATGATTAAAGTTTATTCGACGTAATATTTTCATCGGCCAGCCGTAAACCAATGCACCGATACATAACACGGTGTTCAGCAAACTGATTCTGATAAAATCATAAGTGGGGCGATAATGGCTCACCCGTTCGCCGGCTGGCGGATAATACACCCTGATGGGCAGAGACGTTACGGGTTCGCCGGCCCATGCTGCAAAAACAAGCAGTTCCAATTCGGATTCATAGCGCGAAGTGATGAGACGCAGGCCATGAAGCGAAGAAAGGGTATAGAGACGGAAACCACTCTGCGTGTCTGGCAAGTCAATCCCCGTCTGCAGCCGGAACCAGAAATTAGAGAAGCGGTTGGCAAAGGTGTTCTTTCGGGGCATGTTCTCCTCGGTCAGATTGCGGCTGCCCACGATGATTCCCCGCTGACGACTCTCCAAAGCATTCACGAAGAGCGGAATATCAGAGGGATAATGCTGCCCGTCGGCATCAATCGTGATGGCATGGCTGAAGCCCATCGACATGGCTTTGCGGAAGCCCGTCACCAAGGCATGGCCCTTGCCCTGATTCTTTTCGTAGGAAACTACCGTCACCGGGATGGTCAATGCTGCAAGTATCTCGGATGTACGGTCAGTACTGCCATCGTTGACTACAATCACATCCTGACAGTAGCTGTACACCTGGCTGACTACCTCTCCGACGGTACCAGCATTGTTATAGGTTGGTATGATAACACACAACCTGGGAGTCATCTTGTGCTCATTGTTCTTCATTCGGCTATGTTGTATCGTAACGACATCTTGGCATATTGCTTCCCATCAGCTTCAATGCTGATGCGCACAGAAAGCACCTCATCGGAAAACTCGACCTTATTGAAGACAAACCACGGACAGTCTTCGGGGCCAATCGGCATCTTGAACTTGATGTTCACGGCCGTCTGAAGCATAAGACGGCGTTGATACCGATTCTCAAGAATCTCTTCTGCCATTTGAACCAGACAAACGCCGGGGGTAATGGGATTTCCAGGGAAATGCACCTGATAGATAGGATGAGCGGGATTCATACGGACCTTGAACTTCAAATCCTCCTGACTGTCATCTATCTCGGTAACCGTAAAAAAATCGTTAATCAGTTTCATTAGTAGGGGTTTCCATTGGTGTAAACGTATAGCTGATCTTGAAGCGGTCGTTGCGAAGGGTGACAGTCCCGTCAGGCTGATGAGTGAGCGTCCGCTTCTTCTCCGTCAGGTCAGGACCTGACCACAGATTCTTCAGCAGGAAAGTAAAATCTTTGCGCAGCACTTTTCGGATGTACCATTTGTTGAGCGGTCCCACTACGTTGAGCACCTTAGCACGGCCTTGCGAATAGGTGAAATCAAACGCCTTCACACCAAATTCATTGACGACGGTTCCCACCACGCTCTGGTCTGGCTGCAGGTTCATCATGCAGATACTGGTAATCTCCTGTCCCCGCACCTGCATCAGCAGATGATACTGCCGGAAGGTTTCAGAGGGAGTCTGAGAGAAGGCCACTGTAGTGTTGAGACACAACAGCCAAAGCAGACTAACGAATGCTAAACATCTTTTCATTAATGGATGTATTATACTTGATACCGTTCAGCTCGACCAATGTGGTGTCGCCGCTTTTCTCGATCATCTTCACGCTGCTCACGCGGTCAAGGGCAGGACTGAAATAGATCTCGATGATCTGATAGACCTGCTTGAGCTCTTTCTTCTTGGGATAGAGCCGCGCGAAATAGGTGTTGCCCGTCTTATACATTTCCAACTGGAAATCGGAAGTGCTCCTGAGACTGCCACCCGTGATGCTGTTGAGGATGATATTGGTAATCTGACGGAACATCTTGTTGCCCTGAACGCTGATGTCCTTGGTTGACTTGGCCGACTTCAGACGTATCTTGTCGCCATTGAGCAAGAAGGTATAATCGTAGGGTGAGGTGTACTGCCAACGCAATTGACTGGGGCGCTTGAAATACATCACTCCCTTGGAAATCATCTTCTTGCTCAGCATCTTCATGCTCTTCGTCTGCGTGAAGGTGCACTGCATGGTGGTCATACGCTGTGCCGAACGGTCAATCTTTTCTACAATCTGTTTCTGCTGGGCCTCAGTGAGGCGAGTCTGTCCCCATGCCTGAAAAGAGATGAAGGCTGCCAGCAGGATGATGGAAAATCTCATTTTTTTCATTTTGCAATAAGTACACAACCGGTCAGGATCAGGAATACGCCGATCCATCTGACCAATGGTATCTGTTCGTGAAAGAATATAATAGCGGCAAACATTCCCATCACATAGCTCAGGCTGATCATCGGATAAGCCATACTGAAGGGAAAGTGCTTGATGATATACATCCAAAGGATGGAACCTGCCCCGTAGCACAGGCCGCAGCAGATGAACTGCCAATTGATGAACAACCGGAGGAAATACTGCCACGACCAAGAGAAATCGCCGGCCTTGATCAGACCGTATTTCATCAGCACCTGACCGCCAGTCAGGAGCATGCATTGCAGGAGCGATATGGGCAGGAGTCTCAGAAGCATACCTAAGTTTCAAGTTTCAAGTTTTATTCGCTTTGCTCATCAGCAAGCAGTCAGGAGTATGAGGGAATATTCCTTACCGCCTCTTTGATTAATCAGCAGGATGCTTTCAGGGGAATCCTGGCGGCAGGGGGTATCGTCAGCATAGAGTGATGTGGGTAACACTCGCTGATGCAGACAGTGGGCTGCGGCATAGACGCCAAGGGCTGATGCCGTGAAATTCTCGCCAAACAAGTGTTTGTAATGCAGCAAGGGCTTGTCCGGAAAGAGTGAGCGGACTATCGCGTCGTAATGGCAATCGTTCTGAGGATTACCGTTCACACCTGTCATCACGGCACTGAGATCGCCGTATGTCATACCGGCATTGCTCAACATCTTTTCCACCTGCTGTCTCATCTGATCCATGGAGATGAAACTACTGATGGTGACAGCAGCCAGTCCACACAAAGAGTCGGCTTTCTTTTCGGTATTCAAGAGCATCGACATCGCTACCTCACCACAAGGAACCATACCCTTGATACCTACGTAACCCGTGCGCTTAAGCAATTCGTAATAAGAGGCTATCATCTCATCGTGTCCTCCCACCACGGCTGTGGAAATCCTTTCCAGTTGCATCTGCATCCAAGCATCGAGCAGACCCGCATCGAAACTCAATTCGCCATGTGAATAGGTCACGTTGTAGCCATGCGTCTTCGTATAGATGGCCAGGGCTGAACCTACAGTGTTGTGGGTGGACTGCATGAACCATGTAGGACTCAGCATCTGTTCTCCGTTCTGCGTCAGGTCATCGAGAAAGCGCTCAGTATAGTCGAGACAGCCCAGACTGGTGCCCGTGATGATGGCGTCGGGATGTTCTACCCCGGTATCGGCCACAAGTCGGAGCATGGTGACAAGGGCGCGCTTCATGATGTTACCCATACGGCGCACTTCGTTGGCGGGGATAAAGACGCGGAAAGTGGGATTCACCGCTCGCACGAAAGGCTCATCATAACGGATGGGCTCCGTCATCCACGCTTCCGTCAACGGTTGCTGGATGGATACCTGATGGGCGGCTTCTATATAGATTTTCGTAGAATGCATCTGACTGTTCATAGCTGGGAGAGGATGATGCTGGAATCATTGCCTCCAAAGCCGAAGGCATTACTCAATATATGCCTGATTTCTCCCTGGGGGCTGACATCGGTAACGGGCGTCAGGCCACCGTCCATCGGCGTGTGCCAATTCAGGTTCTGCGGCAGGAACTGATGTTGCAGGGCAAGCAGGCAGAAAACGGCCTCTATGCTTCCCGATGCACTTGTGGTATGGCCCGTAAACGACTTTGTGGAAGATACGGGGGGAATGGCTTCGCCAAAGATGCGGCGGAGGGCGCGGGTCTCGCTCTCATCGTTGTTGGGTGTGCCCGTTCCATGGGCATTAATGTAATGGATATCGCCGGGCTTCAGGGCGGCCATGCGCAAGGCTTCGCTCATAGCCATAAAGGCACCCTCACCCTCAGGCGAAGAGGCGGTCTGATGGAAAGCGTCGCAGGCATTACCGTAACCGCTCAGGCGGCACAGGGGTTGCAGGCCCCGACGGGCTGCCGACGAGGCTGTCTCCATGACCAGATAGGCGGCACCTTCGCCGAGATTGAGGCCGGCGCGGTCTCTGTCGAACGGGCGGCATGGTTGGTGATCGAGGATCATCAGCGCATGGAATCCGTTCAGATGGAAAAGGGTGAGACTTTCAGAACCTCCCACCACGACTCTTTCTGCCAAGCCGCATCGCAGCATGTTGGCACCAGTAATGATGGCATTAGTGGCTGAGGAGCAGGCCGTGGAAACGGTGGTCTGCATGGCAAAGGGGCCGAAGGGCGAGGCTATCATATCGGTAGATGCTGCACAGCCGTGGGTTGCGATGGCGGCATGCAGACTGTCGGGGGTGTCTTCTTCGGCATGGAAGAGTTCGCGGCGATCCATTCCGCCGACAGTCGTTGAGGAGATAAACGGCACCTGCTGCAGGGCTTCGCCCGAAAGACGGGCCTCCGCCAAAGCCTCGCGCAAGGCCAGCCTGCCGATAAGAGCCGTGCGCGTGAGCCGGGGATCGGGGTCGGCGCCGAGCATCTGCATCATCTCCGCATTGCTGAGTTTTACCTCGCCCACGGGGAGTTCACGATGAACGGAACGGAGATACTTCATCTCTCCGATGCCTGAGAGGCCCTTCTGGAGCGAAGCCAGCGTCTCGGTTTTCCCGATACCAATGGCCGAGACTACGCCTGCACCCGTAATATAGATTGGCTCCAACATCTGGATGCTGATTATATTTATTTAGTTCTGTTTTCGGTAATGAACTGTGCCATCACGTTGATTGACTTGAACACCTCCTTGCCCTTGGCAGGATTCTCCAGCTTGATGCCGTACTTCTTCTCCATCAGCACGATGAGTTCCAAGGCGTCAATGGAGTCGAGACCGAGGCCGCTGCCAAAAAGAGGTGCATCGGCATCAATGTCTTCGGGGGTGATATCCTCGAGGTTGAGGGCTTCAATAATTTCTTTTTTTAACTCTAAAACTAATTCTTCCATTTGTGATATTCTTATGTTCTGTTTATTAATTTCAGTTTTGCTTCAAAATGCTCCTTGTCTGCATAATCCACCCATCCCGTCAGAACGCTCTTCGTGGCATCGTCCTGAAAGGCTGCCATGAGCAGCTGCTTGATGACCGAATCGTCGTAATGGTCGATGACATAGAAGGCCGTCTCGCCAAGATACTTGTTGCGGATGGCAATCTCGCCCGTCACGATATTGGGCAGCGTATAGACAAAGACCGAAGGACTGGGGAAAAAGTTGTCCTTGTCGCTGATGGTGGACTGGAAATGAATGTCGGCATCACGGGAACCGCTGCTACCCAGAAGTATCACGGCCCGGTCGTCGCGGCTGACGAAACGCTCTTCATGGAGGCTCTTCAGCAACAGTTCGGAGGCCAGGAACCCCAGTTTGCCCAGACCGTCCATCTTGAAGAACTTGGGGTAATCGTTCACATAGCTACGATAGGCATGGGTAAGCATGTCGAGTCCGTTTCCTGTCGTTTCAAGACGCTCACCATTCAAGACGATGCCCGAAGTGGTGATCTCTATATGTGAAAGGGTTTTAAGTTTATTCGCCATGGCTCATCAGCAAGCAGTCAAGTTACAGGTTGCAGTTTATTTCTTTTTAAACAGGATGGCTGCATTGCAACCGCCAAAGCCGGAGAGCAACTTGACGAATGCCTTCCTGTCGGTGGCGGAATGATCCGGCCGGATGTTCAGTTCGCGGCTTACGCCACTATGTTCATAACCTCTGGTTCCCAAGACGATGCCGCCGTCAACGGCACGCATGGAGAGGATGGTCTCGAAGATTCCGGCTGCTCCCATCGTATGACCGATGTAGCCCTTCAGGCTGTTTACGGGCAGATGGGCCAAACCGGCACGGTCGATGGCTACCGACTCCATCTCGTCGTTGAAGAGGGTGCCCGTGCCATGGGCATTCACAAAGGCGATTTCCTCGCGGTCTTCATCTTGAAGAATGGCCTGCAAAGCCCTGTAGGCACCTTCTCCTTCATAAGAAGGGGCCGAGATGTGGAAGGCATCATTGCGCATGGCTCCCTTGGCATAGTACCAGGTGCCTACGCTGAGGTCTTCAGCTTTCACACCTTTATATATAATAGTGGCAGCAGCGTCTCCCAAGTTGATGCCCGTGCGGTCTTCATCAAAGGGGCGGCAGGGCTGGGCAGAAAGTGCCTTCAGCGACTGGAAACCGGAAACGATAAAGGGCGACTGCACATCGACTCCGCAAACAACCACACTGTCGTAACAGCCCATAGCTATCAGACGGGCAGCCTCAATCTGTGCGGTAGCACCTGAAATACAGGCGTTTGAAACCACGACGGGCTGATTGGGATTGCCGAAATATGCAGCAATGGCTTTTGCGGCCTCACCCAGTTTCTCCCTTTCCGGAGGAACGCCCTCGGCATTCTCCCTGAGCAAATCGACGTTTCCCTTCGTGGTAGAGAGAATCAGGAGTGTCCGCCCCGAAGTGATGTCAACATCGCACGCCTGCAACGCCTTGGCAATGGAGAGGATGGCCATCTTCTCGAAATAGGTGAACAGGCCTCTGATGCCTTCATGCTCACATGCTTCCAAGACTGCCGCACGATCCATCAAGGCAGCGACAAAGGGTTCCGGTAATCCCCATTTCCCTTCATAACGCCTCAATTCGGAACGTCCTTCCCTCACCGCCGCAAAATTGTCGGCAGAGGTGAATCCCAAAGGTGAAACTATATGATCGGCTACTGCCGCAACTATTCTTTCAGCCAATGCTCTTTCCAATGATCGTAGAAAGCAGGATTACTCCAGATCAGTTCGTAGTTGAAATCCATAAACACCTGCACGGAATGGCCTGTTGCCATCAGCTCGCCGGTGGCAGCGTCATGAATCTCATAATCGAAAACAATCTTTGCCGCATCCGTGGGACGATAGATAATGGTAATCTCGGGCCTCATGTCGTAGCGCAAAGGTTTCTTGTACTGAAACGACAAATCCACCAGGGGTGCATAATAGCCACTCTTCTCTATCAGGTCGTAACTGAGTCCGAACTCCTTGCCGAACTGCTCGCGGGCGTCCTCAAAATACTTGGCATAGGCTCCGTGCCACACCACTCTCATGATGTCAATCTCACTAAAGCGTATCTTGAACGGCAATGTGGTCTTCAGCGTCTTCATGCAAGGGGTTATTGTGTGTCGTCGGAAGCCTCGGTGTCCATCAGCGCAATCTTCATGCGGGCGCTGGCCACCGTCTCATCGGCTACTTTTACCGTGACGTCGGCCAATGTCAGATGGAACACATCCTCGATGATATGCACATGCGTGGTGAGGGTTTCTCCAGCCAATGGATGGCGCAAGATGTCGCAGTTGCGGATATCGCCGATGAAACCGATCTTGACGGTATCTCCCTTCATCAGGTTGAGACATCCCATACGGGCAGCACACGACTGCGCCATGTTTTCAATGATACCCGACGAGGAAAACACCTTGCCGTCGCAAAACAGATTATCCTCGCTGATGCGAAGCACGGTGGCAGCATCGGTGATATTGAAACTGATTACCTTGTCAACCATGACAAACGGCGGCCGCTGGGGAATCAATTGGGTGATGGGTATTTCCTGAATGTTTTGTAAGTCCATGTCTGTTTCAGTTGTCTGACGTTTCCCAGAAGTCATAATAATTGAACCACTGGGTGGGATATTTCCTCACTACCGCCTCCAGCTCACTGGCAAAGTTGCGGGCAAGCATCTGCATGCGCTGCTTGGAAGGCAGGCTCGCGTCGGCCTTTATCTCGCGGATATGCACGTTGTAGCTGTTCCACTTGTCTTTCATCACAAAGACGGCAAGGATCTTCACTTCGCGCATCACGGCCAAGGCAAAAGGACCAGCCACGAATCGGGCAGGACTGCCCAGCAAGTCGCATTCGAAAGTTTTCGACGACTCGAAGAAACGGTCGCCCGCAATACTCAGGATCTCGCCGTTGGCAAGGGCCGAATTGATCTTGAACAGGTGGGAGAAGTCGTCGGTAACGGGTATCAGGTTGATGTTGTTGCCGTAAAGCATGCGCTGACGGTTGCCCATCACCATCTCCGTCTCTCCACCATAGACCAGTGCATTGAAGGGTTTCTTCTCGCTGACCAGCGTATAGCCGGCCATTTCGTAATTGCCCACATGTGAGGACAGCATGATGAAGCCTTCGGGCTGATCGGCATAGCTGAGGAATTTGTCGTAACCGTCCATGTTGAGCTTGAACTTCATACCGCTATAGGCGGCAAAACGGTCGATGATAACCTGTCCGAATACGAAGTGGTTGCGATACACATTGACAAACGACTTCATCCGGCCATATCCCATCCGCCGGCGGAAAAAGCGGTAGGTGACGATGTAGCCCTTATGGGCAAACAGCATGTAGAAGGGTACTACCAAGGCCAGGACGGCATACATGGGCCTGAGCCCTACGATCTTGTAGAGCTTCATCAGGGAAACCTGCATAAAGGGTGTCCCTCCGGTCTTGCCGTTCCATTTCTTTTCTGCCTGGCCCTCTCCCATTTCCACTTATCCTACTTTTGACTCGATATAATCACAGAACTGCGACATGGTCTTCACGTTGGCCATCTCCTCAGCCTTGATCTTGAAGCCGAAGTTCTTTTCCACGATTACTACGATATCCACATAGTCGAGGCTGTCGATACCCATGTCTTCCTTCAACTTGGCTTCGGGGAAGATGTTCTCCTCGTCAATTTCAAGATCTTCCAAAAGGAACTCCTTTACCTTGCTTTCAATTTCTTGTCTGTTCATAAATTCTTTGCTTATTATAAAAATTAATTACTTGGTTTTACACTTCAATATGGTATGAGCCTGCCCCAGACAGTCGTACGTCTGCTCCACTTCCATTCCGGCATTACCGATAAGCCGCACCAGATCGTCGGTGTTGAACATCTTGCTGTTGCCGTTGGCCATGGCCGTGAAATAGACCGATGTCATGGTCAGGCAGAAGGCAGCGGGCTCAAAGCGCTGACGGTCCCACACGGTCTCCATGATGTAAAGACGCGTATCGGCATCCATGATACGGGCAGCACGACGGAGGATACTGGTCACCTGCTCCTCGTTGAAACAATCCAGAAACTGGCTCATCCATATCACGTCGTAATGCTTGCCGGTGGGAAACTGCTGACTGTCGTCTAGCAGATTCATGCCATAGCCGTCAATACGTTCGGCTCCGTTCTTTCCCTGAGTGTAGGCCTTCATCATTTCCAGCTGCTGCGGCAGATCCACTACCGTCACGTTCACATCGGCATTATAGCCTACACACCGCAGAGCCCAGCGGCCTGTGTTTCCGCCTACGTCAAGTAAAGTCTGGGGACCATCGGCAAAGACGATCTTCAGGGCTTCCTCAAACGAACTGTCGCTATAGAAATGGTCAAACGCAAACCAACTCTTCTGCACGTCGGCAGGCAATGACGAGAGTCCTTCATAGATGGTAGGCCAGTCGCCGAAATGCTTCAGTCCGGCGGGGATGCCCTCTTTCAAGGCTTCCTCCAGACGAAACATACCCATGTAGTTCACGTCGTGGTTGAAATCCAGATTCACCTTTGTAGCCGGATCGTTGAGCAGGAACCATCCCGTCTTGGCCAGATGAAAGCGGTTCGTTTCCGCATCCACTATCACCGTACCGATGGAAAGCGAGGCTTCCGTCAACACTTTCACGGCATATAGCGAGAGGCCAGTATTGGCGGCTATCTCTTCCTGAGTCATCCCGTTGTCTGCATTGCGCAGGAGGTCCAGTACACCCAGCTTCATCATCAGCCGTGATATCTGGAACACAACAGGACTAAATGCAATAAACTCTGCCAGGCGCTGGGCTTCCCGAGCGCTTATATCGTCTTGCGTGTATTTTGCTTTTACCGAAGGTGACAGGTTCATTATTATTCTGTTTTCAAAATGCTTGTTTACTAAAAAATCATGACTTCTGGAGGCTGTCAGTCCAAAGGTCAAAATAATTGAACCATTGCAGGGGGTACATCTCCATCAGCCGTTCTATCTCGGCCGTATAGGCATCTGCCAGTTGCTGGCGTTGCTGACTGGCCGGAAGTTGCTTGTCATAGGTGAGCGGAGTGAAGAAAGCCCTGTAGGAACCATTCTTCTCCTTCATCGCATTGACCATTACCACATCGATTCCGCGGGTCACGGCCATCGAGAACGGCCCCTTGGCCAGACTGACTCCATAACCGTGAATCCTGGAGGTTATCACCTTCTTGGGATTCATCAGACGGTCGGCAAAGGCAATCACGATTTCCCCACGGTCGAAGGCTCCCACAATCTCTTCGCTATGCGTGGCCTCAACGCCTACGGGAATCATGTTCACGTTCATCTCGCCGAACGACGAACTGCGGTAGCCCATCAGCGACTGCTTCTCGCCTCCAAACACCAGCACGTTGCAGGGTTTGCTCACGTGGTATGAATAGCCCAGGATTTCACTACATCCGATGTGGGCACTCAACTGGAGAAAGGCATCGGGGCCTTCCGTCATCGCCCTGTAGCGAGCCTCATCGTCGAAGATTACCTTGAACCGATGACCGGCATACATGGCAAACTTGTCAATCACCGTCTCTCCGAAGATGCAATGATTTCGGTAGGTGGACCAAAGCGACTTCAACATTCCGTAGCCCCTGCGCCAACGGAAATAGCGGAAAGTGAGCCGCGAGCCGTTGCTCAGCACCAGGGTGACGGGAATCACGAAGACATACATGAAGACATAGAACACCCTGCGGTCCACTACCTTCAGCAGACTGATCAGTGTCTTGTGCATCCAGGCATTGCCGTAGGTGATGCCTTCCTGTCGTTTGTTATCGCTCAAAATTTCTTTAAGACAAGGGCTGAATTGGTACCGCCGAAGCCGAACGAGTTGCTCAGCACGGTCTTGATCTCCGTCTCCACGGTCTTAGCCGCGATATTCAGCGGTTCTGAGTATTCATCGGGATTCTCGAAGTTGATGTTGGGGGCCACAAAATTGTTACGCATCATCAGCGTGCTGTAAACCACCTCACTGGCTCCTGCCATCCAACATTCATGGCCGGTCATGCTCTTCGTGGAACTGATCAGGGCATGCTTGCCGTTGAACAGTCGGCTCAGGGCCATGGCCTCAAACATATCGCCCTGATGGGTGGAAGTGGCATGGGCATTGATGTAGTCAATGTCATCGGGAGTCACACCGGCATCATTCAACGCACGGCTCATGGCCACCACGCTGCCTTCATCGCTGGGCTGACTGATACCACCGCCATTGCTGGAGAATCCATAGCCGCAGACCTCTGCCAGGATGGTGGCTCCACGCTTCACGGCGTGTTCATATTCCTCCAGCACAAGTCCGGCAGCACCGCCGCTGGGAATCAGTCCGTCGCGGTCACGGTCAAACGGACGGCTTGCCTTCGTAGGCTCGTCCATCCGTACGGAGAAGGCATTCAACGCGTCGAACGAAGACATGGCATACTTGTTCACCTCCTGGGCTCCGCCGCAAAGGATCACATCCTGCAGACCCTGCTTGATCAGCAAGTAAGCCAAGCCGATGGCATGGGAACCGCTGGCGCAGGCCGAACTGACGGAGAAGTTGACACCACGGAGATGGAAAATCGTATTCATATTCATGTTCACCGTGGAGTTCATGCCCTGGAAAATCAGGCCCGAACCAATCATGGCCGAATCGTGCTTCTCATCCATGATCGTGGCCGACTCCACAATGGCTTTCGCTGAAGAATCGTTACCGAAAATCACGCCCACCTCGTTGGCCAGCAGGTAATCGTCGTCGATACCGGCCATCTGGAAGGCCTCCTTACTGGCCATGAAGGCGTATTCGGCCTCCTCCGAAAGTCCCATACGGGTGCGGCGGTCGAGCAGGCCCTTCAGCTGCGGACGCTTCACAATGCCTGTCAGTCCGGAACGGAAACCGTAGTCTATTCTGTCCTGATCGATACCTATTCCCGAAATGCCGTGATAAAGCGAATGACACACTTCCTCCAGGTTCGTTCCCAGACACGACCAGATGCCCATTCCTGTAATTACAACTCTTTTCATTTGGTTGATCTGTATTGATGATTAATCGTTAAGAATGCTGAATCAATTCGACGTCGGTAAGCGCTACCTCGGCAATGGCACACCCGAGGAAATCCAGTTTCACGGCCACGTATGACTTGCCCGAATTGCCTTGATAGACATGACCTTCAAGACCAACCAGACTGCCACGGATGATGCGGACGGCATCGCCGGTCTTCAGCGTCAGCGGCTCCATGGAAACCTCTTTCTCGTCCTGCCCGAGCATAAACTTGAATCGTTCCATCTGTCCGTCGGGGATCACCGCCAGCGGATGACGGTTGTAGGCATCGGCCTTTCCGGCACGGTCCACCATGAACCGTTTTACGAAGGGAAGGGCTACCACATCCTTGCGCTCAAGCTCCGTAAGATGCAGGAACAACAGGTTGGGCAACACGATACGCTCGCGAAGTTTGCGCCGCCCGTCTTTCCACACGCTGACCACTTCCTGAACAGGCAGATACACCTCGTAGTCCATTCCCTCCAGACGCCGGGCAGCAACCTTTTCCTGGTTGTTTCCCACGAAGGCAATAAACCAGCGCCTCTCGTTCTGGGGTAAGCCTACGGCGCGGCTCGCACAAGATGCAAGTCGGTTTGATGTAGCCATTTCTTGAATATGCCCCTCTTTTTTCAAAGATAACATTTTACCGTCGTTTGAGGACATAATGTTTTCTCTTTCACCTGCCATGGTCGATATCACGCGTCCAAACAGATAAAAACCGAGTGCAAAGGTACGAATTATTAATGAGAAAACACAATTATTAATGAGAAAACATTAAATAAGGTGTATTTTCTAAAAACAACAGGAACATTTCCAAATAATTACTTCCTCAGTTGTTGAACGTAAGTTACGGGGATACCGTTGCCTTTCAACTCACTGGCAAACTGATGTGGAGAAATAGTGACTGGCCCCCTCATGAATTCTGGAATATTATAGCATCTCAAGAACTGACGATGATAGTCAGGGTCAGCACACGGCAGTTCGAATGGTTTGGTGGCATGGCCGGATTTATCAACATGCGCAAAAAAGGGGCGCGTATAATTCCCATCGTAACGTCGGCTGCTGAAGACCACCCACCGACCGTTACTCGACCAAGAGTGATAGCTCTCGGTATCTGGCGAATTGAGTTCAGCCATTTCGCGGGCTTCGCCTGAGGAGAGGTCCATCATCCAGAGGTCGGCATCGTGATGCCAAATGTGGAACACGCCGTATTCGGCCAGCGTGAACATCAGGTAGTGACCGTCGGGAGAGATGCGCGGAAAAGTGGCGCTCTTGTCCATGGCCGATGCATCGAACACGATTTCGCGCGGTCCGAACTGCAGGGTCGCTGGGTCAAAACTCTTCTTGTAGATGTTGTATTTCACTTGTTCTGCACGATGCATGAATTCCACACCCGGGTCGATGGTGTCTTGATACTCAAAGTGGGCGCTGCAGTAGTATAGCGTTTTGCCGTCAGGTGCCCAGAAGGGGAACACATCGAGTTCATTCGGATCGTTCTCGATGTTGGTGACTTCGTTCTTCTCCACATCGAAGGCAATCAGGTCGCTCTTCGTGTCGTACACCTCGATTTTATTAGGATTGACGGTATGGAAAGTCTGCTGCGTCTTGTCGGTGGAATAGACGATAAGCTTCAGCCAGGGATGCCAGGCGGGATAGACACCAGCCGAAAGCAGGTTGTCGTTCTTCATATTTATCTTCCGCACCTGGCCATCGTAGGCGATAACCGTACCGCCCATATTCTCGCGGGCATGAAACTGCATCCTCCCAGGGTTGTATTGCTGGTAGTTGTGGCAGTTAATACACTGACCCGCCGGACCTTCAGTGCAGAGCATGTTGTCGTAGATGACACTCTCCTCATAGCCCTCCAGATAGCGCTGGCTGATGGTCAGGTCCTCATAGGTGACGTAAGAGGGAGCTATCAATCGGTAACTGATGTAGGGATCGATGGAATCGGGCGAAACATAGATATCGAAAGACTTATAGCGCGTCCAATGTCCCTTGTTGCGCGCATAAACCTCCACCTTGACAGCTTCCCCCTGTGCGGCCTCCACCAGTTGCCGCCATTCGTCGGCGTCAGGCTGTATCTTGGTTCCGCTGCAAATAATCTTATGGTTGCCAATGGTGAAACTTGCGGCCATCTCCTCGGCAGGCTTTTCCATTTCGAACGTCAGCGGTGCCATGTTGACTGGGACGGTCACCCCGGTGTAGTCAGGATAAATTTGCGGAAGCGACTTTGAATCACTGAACACCGAAGGCAGCTTGTTGCCGCAAGCCGTCAGTATGATAGAAACAGCTATGATTTGGAAAAGATTCTTCATAAATCAGAAATAGGTAATATCTTTGAGGAAATAATATTCGAAGAAGTAAGTATTGCCAAAGTGGGAATAGAGTGCGCCACGGAGTTCGCGACCATCCCGTCCTTCGTATTTCGACCACGTATCCAAGAAGGCATCGTAGGAGTCCTTAACGCTTTGATCAATGGGAAGACTGAAAATGATTTCTTTCTCCTGCATATTACCGAAAAGCCATACTGCCTCTTGGATAATGCGCGGAATCTTTTGCTTTGGGCGCAATTCCAGATAGCGCATGAAGCGCGGCCAGAAGGCGTCGGGGCTTCTCATCCACATGGCACCAAGCACGGCCTGCTCCTGGAAATAGGGATCGTCGGAGTCGTTAACCGACAGTTGCTGCATCAGGTACTGCTCCACAAAGCCGTTGTCGGCTCCCTTATTGTTCAAGTAATGCAGCATGTGGGTGATGGGGCCCGTTTCCCGGTCTTCGCCCATTTGCTTGCGATTGGCAAGCAGTTGTTCCATATGGTCTGCCCACGGGCCATAGAACTGTGTCTGACGCAATAGCCTCAGATACTTCTGCGCTGCATTGGTTTCTCCGCCAAGCATGGAACAGCGGGCCAGGTACTGCAGCAGCTCCACGCTCCATCCCTGCTCCACTCCCTGTTCCAGACACATGCGGTGGCACTCGTTCAGCATACCATACTGATAGTAAATCTGTCTTCCGGTCGTGTTATACATATAGACAGGCAGAGGAGTATTGGTCTTCTTCGAGCCTTTTCTGAAGTTGTACATCTCATCGCATTGCCGTCCTAGCCGGCTCAGGGCCAGGTTGTTCATCATGACGATGGCTCTGGTGGGTTCGTTGTTCACCTTTTCACCCTCAGTCAGTACACCTTCCCAGTCAGTCTGTTCTATGCAGTGCTGCATGCGCAGTTCATGGTGGAAATTCTCGTCTTTATACCAGAAATACCAGACAACTGCAGCAAGACCGCAAAACAGCACGCCCTGCAACGCCCATTGCACAACAGGTCGCCAGTCGCGTTTCTTCGCGGATTCTTTCTGGCCGGAACTTTTCTTCCGATCCTTTTTCTTGGTGCTTACCGGCTCAACGACAGGCTGTTCCGTCTTCTTCTGGGAATAGACGCCGCGTGAAACCACGACAAAGACCAGATAGCAGGCTGCAAGCAGATAATAGGGAACCTTGAAAACAGGATAAGTCTCAGAAACAAAGAAACCTGGCATTCCTGCCAACCAGACATCGCCCAGACTTGTTTCATGATAGACGAAACGGTAGAAGACCAAGGGTATAGCCACCAAAGCCACCAAGACGATACCCGACAGTATAGCATTCTGTAAATTGTTCTTTTGCAGCCGCCAAATCCATACAGCCATCAGCAGTGCCGCCACAAGGCCATAGACACCCATCAGCGGATAACCCACAAGAACGGTCAGCACGACAAACATAGCACGCATCCATAACTTCTGTGGCAGTGAGCGGAAAGCCCATAGCAGTGCCACGGCAATGGTGGTTCCGATGGTAGGCATGAAGAAATAACCGCGCAGTCGCATAAGATAAATCCAATAGCCCAGATTCATATTTGCAATCAGCAGGATGGCCAAGGGAATCAGCGTGACGGCACACCATCTGTCAGGAATGCAGAACGTGCGTTTGGTAAGCCATAACAACAATAGCCACCAACAGCTTAACAGCAGGACTCCCTGCCAGGGATGGAAGAAATACTGGGTGAAGAATGCGCCAATATAGGACAGCATTCCTCCTGGCACAACCATCATCTGTTTGAAGAACAGCGGGGAAGAAAGGAACAGGTTGTACTGCTGTATCTTCCATAGCATGTCACCTTCAAAACAGATTAAAGCCGCACCAATAGCCAAAAGTGCCGCCATCCAGAGAACTATGGATTTAAAGCTTTTCATCTGCCTACAGCCTCGATTTCATCATCTTACCCAAGGCTCCTCCAGTCAGCGCAGCCCACACTTTCATACGGGCAAGCTTGGTGCCTGGTGTAAAGAAAGAATCACTATTTCCTTTTACGTTTTCTGCCTTGAAGAATGTTGCTCCTGCCTTATTTGTCAGCAATACGTCGCAAGTCATGAAACCGCTTGTTGTAATACTTTTTACAGTAATCACGATTTGATAGTCAGCCTCGGGATAATCACCGAATTTCAGGTCCTTGTCAAGCACGAGATTGGCAGCCGAACGGAACCTATCGACGATTGAAGGTTTGTCTTTTTCCCAGTCTGGTTCATATTTGGCAAAATCCGACTCTGAGCGGTCGTGGATCGTGGCTCCCGAGAAGTCCATCGTGAAATCAACACGCGAACCGAGTGGGATCTTCGTAAGGCTGTCGGCCTTGATGTTCTGGGCCATGGCGCTGAGCGACATGACAGCCATCAGGATTGTCATCCATAAAACATTCTTTTTCATTTTTCAATCAAGGTATTAAAGGGTTAAACTTCTAAGTATAGAGTCCGCCGTTCACGCTGATTACCTCACCCGTGATATAGGCGGCTTCTTCTGAAACCAGGAAGGCCACCGTGGCTGCCACTTCCTCTGGACGTCCGAAACGGCCTACAGGCACCTGCTGCTTCAATTCTTCTTGAGGCAGATCCTTGGTCATATCGGTCTCAATGAATCCGGGAGCCACGGCGTTCACCGTCACTCCGCGGGCAGCCACTTCGAGCGCCAAGGCTTTCGTGGCACCTATCAACGCTGCCTTTGCCGCACTATAGTTGGTCTGTCCGGCCATGCCTTTCAGTCCTGAGAGCGAAGCCATGTTGACGATGCGCCCACCACGGCGGCGGGGCATCATGTGCTTCAGCAGCCGACGGGTGATGTAGAAGAATCCGTTGAGCGTGGTGTCGAGCACCGAATGCCATTCTTCGTCGCCCATCATGAACATCACGTTATCGCGACGGATGCCGGCATTATTCACCAGCACGGCCACGTAGTCGGCCTCGTGGGCAGCTTCCCATTGGTCGAGGGCGGCTTCCACTTCTTCTTTCTTGCTGACATCGAAACGCAGGAGTTCGGCCTGTCCGCCTTGCTCCTCAACGAGGCGCTTGGTCTCTTCGGCAGCCGCGCTGTTGCTCTGGTAGTTGATAATCACAGGCCATCCCTGCGAAGCCAGTTTCAGACAGACGGCTCTGCCCAGTCCGCGGGAACCTCCCGTCACAAGTGCGTATTTCATTTTTGTCGTCTTTATTTGTTCAACTTCCAAGTGGCACCGTCCTTGGTGTCCTTCACTTCAAAACCGGCTTCGGCAAGGGCATCGCGGATCTGGTCGCTGGTAGCCCAGTCTTTGGCGGCTTTGGCCTTGGCACGCAGGTCGAGCACCATATCCACGACCTTTCCGAAGGCTTCTTCGCGGGCCTGCTGGCCGTTGCCGGCGGCAGCCTGACTCTTCAGTCCCAGCAGATCGAAGGCAAAGAGATGCATCACCTCCTTGAGTTCTTTCAGACAGTCGGCACAGATGCTGCCCTTATGGTCCACGAGGTTGTTGATGGTGTGGCAGGCCTCAAAGAGATGGCTGATGACAATCTGCGTCTGGAAGTCGTCGTTCATGGCATCATAGCACTTCTGGCGCAGGGCCTTCACCACCTTCTCCGTCTGCTCGTCGCAATGGTCGGCAGGCTGGATTCGGTCAAGATTGGCAATACCATCCAAGAGTCGTTCCAGTCCTTTCTCGGCAGCCTTCAGCGCATCGTTGGAGAAATCCACCGTGCTGCGGTAGTGGGCCGAGAGGATAAAGAAGCGGATGGTCATCGGCGAGTAGGCCTGGTCGAGATTCTTGTTGGAACCCGTGAAAAACTCTTCGAGCGTAATGAAGTTGCCGAGCGACTTGCCCATCTTCTGTCCGTTGATGGTGATCATGTTATTGTGCATCCAGTATTTTACCATGTCGTCACCCTGCGAAGCCACGCTCTGGGCAATCTCACACTCATGGTGGGGGAACACCAGGTCCATGCCGCCGCCGTGGATGTCGAAATGCTCACCCAGATACTTGCGGCCCATGGCCGTACATTCGCAGTGCCATCCGGGGAAACCGTCGCTCCAGGGTGAGGGCCAGCGCATGATATGCTCCTCGGAGGCTTTCTTCCAGAGGGCAAAGTCGGCCTGGTTCTTCTTTTCACCCACGCCGCTCAGGTCGCGGCTGGCGTCCTTGATGTTCTCCAGCGAACGGCCCGAGAGTCGTCCATACTGGTATTTCTCGTTGTATTTCTCGATATCAAAGTAGATGCTGCCGTTCGACTCGTAGGCAAAACCGTTATCGATAATCTGTTTCACCAATTGCTGCTGCTCGATGATATGGCCCGTGGCATGAGGCTCAATGGATGGTGGCAGCACGTTCAGGGCCTCCATGGCCTGATGGTAGCGGTTGGTGTAGTACTGGGCAATCTCCATCGGCTCCAGCTGTTCCAGTCGGGCCTTCTTCTCAATCTTGTCGTCACCCTCGTCGGCATCGTGCTCCAGATGGCCCACGTCGGTAATATTGCGCACGTAGCGCACCTTATAGCCGAGGTGTTTCAGATAGCGGAAAAGGATGTCGAACGTGATGGCCGGACGGGCATGTCCAAGATGGGGATCACCATAGACCGTGGGACCGCAAACATACATCCCCACATGGGGTGCGTGCAAAGGCTCGAAGCGTTCCTTCTGCCGATGCAAGGTATTGTAAATCAAAAGTGTCTGTTCCATATCTTTTAAGTTCTTTATTCTAAGTGAATTACTATTTTTTGCGTGCAAAGGTAACATTTTTAATTCGTAAACTTTCATTTTTGATTGGAAATGTGTAACTTTGTGCCCAAAATAACAAAACTTAGTATTTTTAAACAACAACATGGCTTATACAATCCTGACAGCCGCCGAGGCTGCCGCAATGATTAAGAACAACGAGAACATCGCCCTTAGTGGATTCACACCTGCCGGTGTGGCTAAGGCAGTAACCAAAGAACTGGCTAAAATTGCAGTAGCCGAACACGAAGCCGGACGCGAGTTCAAGGTGGGTATCTTCACTGGTGCCTCCACCGGACAATCCACCGATGGTGACCTGGCTAACGCACAGGCTATCAAGTATCGTGCTCCCTACACCACGAATCCCGATTTCCGCAAGCATGTGAACCAGGGCGAGATTCCCTACAACGACCTGCATCTGAGCCACATGGCACAGGAACTGCGCTATGGTTTCTACGGACAGGTGGACTGGGCTATCCTCGAGGTCTGCGACATTGAGGAAGTAGGAAATGACTATCATGTATATCTCACGGCTGCCGGCGGTATCTCTCCCACGGCTGCCCGACTGGCCAAGAAGGTGATTCTGGAGCTCAACTCGTTCCACAACCCCAACGCCAAATTCATCCACGACGTCTATGAGCCGCTGGATCCTCCCTACCGCAAGGCTATTCCCATTGAGCATGTTGGCGACCGCATCGGCAAACCCTATGTCTCAATTCCCAAGGAGAAGGTGGCTGGTGTCGTAGAGTGTAACATCCCCGATGAGGCACGCGCCTTCAAAGACAGCGATCCCGTTACTGATAAGATTGGATACCTCACCGCTGAGTTCCTCGTAGAGGAGATGCACAAAGGCCGCATTCCCAAAGAGTTCCTGCCGTTGCAGAGTGGCGTAGGCTCTACTGCCAATGCCATCCTCGGCGCATTAGGAGCCGACAAGCATGTGCCCGATTTCAATATCTACACCGAGGTGATCCAGAACTCCGTGATCGAGATGATGCTCAACGGACGTGTGAAAGACGCCTCAGCATGCTCGCTGACGGTTTCCAACGAGTGCCTGATGCAGGTGTACGACAATATGGACTACATGAAAAACCATCTCACCTTGCGCCAGAGCGAGATATCCAACTCACCGGAGATTATCCGCCGACTGGGCGTCATCGCCATCAATACGGCCATTGAGGCTGACCTCTACGGAAACGTGAACTCCACGCATATCAGCGGAACCAAGATGATGAACGGTATCGGCGGTTCGGGCGACTTCATCCGCAACGCTTACCTGAGCATCTTCACCTGTCCGTCAACAGCCAAGGGCGGTGTGATCAGCTCTATCGTTCCCTTCGTAAGCCATCAGGACAGCTCGGAACACGACGTGAACATCATCGTCACCGAACAGGGTGTTGCCGACCTGCGCGGCAAGAGTCCCATGCAGCGTGCACAGACCATCATCGAGAACTGTGCACACCCCGACTACAAGCAGCTGCTCTGGGATTATCTGAAACTGGGTAAAGGCGGTCACACGCGCCATTGCCTCACCGCTGCCTTCGCCATGCACGACACGCTGGCCCGCAAGGGCGACATGCACCTGACGGATTTCTCGGAATACGTGAAGGACTAATAGTCATGGTTATAGGTATCGACGTAGGTATCAGCACCACCAAGATTGTAGGACTGAAAGACGGGAAGGTCATCTCGCCCATGCGCATCCGTGCCACCGACCCCGTCACCTCGCTCTATGGCGCCTTCGGAAAGTATCTCTACGACAATAAGATCGAGCTCTCCGACGTCAAGAAGGTGATGCTCACCGGTGCCGGGAGTGCCTACGTCAAGGAACCTATCTACGGACTGCCCACCGAAAAAGTCGATGAGTTTCTGAGCAACGGACTGGGTGCCCGCTACGAGACGGGGCTCCAGGAGATGATCGTGGTGAGCATGGGCACAGGCACTTCCTACGTGAAATGCCAAGGCGATGACATCCGAAACATCTGCGGACTGGCCATGGGTGGCGGCACCCTGCAGGGACTCTCGCGGATGATGCTCAAGACAAGCGACATCAAATACGTGGCACAACTGGCTGAGAAAGGCAACGAATCGAACGTCAACCTCCTCATCGGCGACATCACCCAGATGCCTTTGCCCGGACTTCCCCCCTCAGCCACGGCCTCTCTCTTAGGCAAAGCCCAGAGCAACACCGCGCCGGAAGACATGGCCCTCGGTATTATCTTCATGGTGCTCCAGACGATTGGCTCCTCAGCCATCTTTGCCAGCATCGGCACGGGCATCAAGGATATTGTCTTCATAGGCAATCTCACGCTCTTGCCGCAATGCCGTAAGATACTGATGCCCTTCGAAGAACTCTATGGTGTGCGCATCACGATTCCCGAATGCGCCGAGTTCTGCACGGCCATCGGCGCAGCCCTCTGCCATAAGCCTTAACAATCACAATCATATTATAGTATGGAGAAGGCGGACTCCCCGTAAGGGAAGCCCGCCTCTCAATTATTCATTCTCTCAATTTCTCATTTTCTCAATTTCTCAATTTCTCATTTTCTCAATTTCTCATTTTCTCAATTTCTCAATTTCTCATTTTTCAGAAATTAATACCCACATTCAGCATCAGGGCTGAGTTCTTCGTGTCATCGAAGTCGTCATGGCCGATATTGGCAAGGCCCAAGTCGTAGGTAAGGTCAGCATAGAACATGTCATACTGAACGCCCACACCCATACGCAGGCCACCGTCGAAACGCTTGAACTGGTCAATGTCATCGCCGAAGGCACTATAGGACTCACGGTAATAATAGTCCTTGATCTTACCGCCCACACCCGCAGCCACATAACCGCCAAAGAATGGCTGGATAGAGAAACTGCGGTCGAAGTTATGGATATACTTCAACACGAAAGGCACTTCCAGGTAGTTCAGCGAGAACTTGAAGTCATCCTTTCCCTTGCCGCCCTTTTCGGTATAGTAAAGACCTGACTCGAAGAACAGGGGCACATAGGGTGAAACACCGAAGCCTGCAGCCACGCCCACATTGAGACCCGTCTTCGTGGAGCTGCCGTCCAGGAAATCATTATCCGAACTGACCGACGAGAACGAAGGACCCACACGGAAACCTATATAGAAAGGATTCGAGCTATAGTTTCCATAACGGGAGTGGTTGCGCTGACTATAGTCCAGCCGTCCCGTATTACGGTTGTAGTAACGGCTGTTGCGATAACTTTGGGCCGAAGCCGGCATCACGGTCACCAGACCTACCAATGCCATTAAGATATACTTCTTCATATTTTTACGATGTTAAAATGGTTCACGCTGCAAAGAAAGGCATAAATCTTGACACCGCAAAAGATATTTCCCTAAAAGCACGGGGGAAATCCCTATTCAGCCAGCCACTTGAAATAGGGAGCGAGGCCGTGCATCAGTCCGAGGCATGCCCTTAATGATTAGCGGGAGAACCACCGGCATCGTTGCGCAGCCCTTCGTATGGGGAGTCTCCACGCCGTATGAGTTGCCATTGTCGTCAAAATAGTAGCGCAGCGTGGCCACCAGGTCGTAAGGACCGTCGCCGCAGATGCTGCCCGTGAAGTGCAGATCCTTGTCCAGTCCCTGCTGTTCGATATAGCGGTGAACGGCCAGCGTAGTAGAACCGCCCTGCGAATAGCCGAAGGCAAAGGTCTTCCAGTCATCGCTCAGGGGCAGCACCTTACTGCCCGTCTCTGCCGCTTCTTTACGATACAGCTCCAGTCCGTAGGTCACGGCATCCGTCACCTCCCCTCGGGGAGATTGGAGGGGGATTGTTCGTTGGAGGTTACTTCATGATGACTTTCCTGCCGTTGCGGATATAGATGCCCTTCTTCGTGGGCTGTTCGCTGACGAGGCGACCGTCCAGAGTGTAGGTGTGCACTGCTCCGGGTTCTGCCTGCTCCACATTCTCGATGCCCGTACTGACGCCGGCGTATTCCGCCCAAACACTACCATTCCATGCATACACCATCCATCCCTTGGCCTTGGCCTTGGCCACCAGTATGTCGGTCATTTCGTTCTTTTCGTTAGCATAGACCAAATTGCAGAAATAGAGTCTGCTATTTGTCACCGAGGGCAGACTGTTCACGAAGGCCTCTGTCTGCGCACCCTTTATCTGGTTGCTGCTGCAATCAAGTGTCGTCAATGCCGTGTTCGTAGAAACATCGAGAGATGTCAACTTATTGTTGCCGCAATAAAGCGTCGTCAATGCCATGTTCTTAGAAACGTCAAGAGATGTCAGCTGGTCGTCGGCGCAATCAAGTGTCGTCAACGCCGTGAAATATTCGATACCCTTCAGCGAACTGATGTCTATACCATACGCATCAATTTCCGTGATACCGTTTATTTCCTCGGTAGTCAATATGCCATCGGCACCGTAAGACTGCGCGAGCAGATACTCGCGGAATTTCTGGTCGGGGAAATTGCCAGAGTTGATGGCAATGTTTCCCTGCGCTGATGTCTGCGTGAGCATATTCATCGCGAGACAGAAAAAGAATAGAAGTCTTTTCATAATGTGATTTTTTAGGGAGAATAAAAATTGCTTTGTTTTTATTTTTGCCACAAAGATAGTCATAAATTCGTTAATTGACGTTACCCCCCCCTAAAAGATGTTAACGCAACAAAAATATTTTGGAAACAAAACAATGTCGTGAATCATGGGGTCGGTTCCCCGTTCACATAATACACGTAAGAAAAAGTTTTCCCCGTTTTTGCTATCACTGCTATCACTAAATTAGCAAATGATTGGTTTACAATAAATTGCTGAGATAATTTTAGTGATAGCACAGGTGATAGCAGTGATAGCAAAACGCCGAAATCCTGAAAAAGGTTGATAGTTAATCCTGATTTTTTATGATAAAAAGCCTGTTTTTTTAGATTATTCACGCAGTGTGCATGGAGTTTTCAGAGTGAATAATATCTCTGCGAACTCTTATGACTCGGCGTGAGTTTTCTTAGGAATTGTGTGTTGGCTGACGATGCGTTAAATTACTGCGAAGCCTCCGCAGTAGTACTGCGGATGATGCGCAGTACTACTGCCAATGGGTTGCAGGAGTATTGCAACTGGTTCGCACTTTTGCGAGAAACAACAGCGCGTTTTGCGAGAGATAAAAGCGTATATGTGAAAAACTGAGTGTTTAGAGGCGATTTTTCAGCGGAAGGCCTTTTTGCTATCACTGCTATCACCTTGCTATCACTAAATTTAGCGTTGAAACTCACAGACATTCAACTGGTTACTGATTTCAGTGATAGCAGTGATAGCAAAAACGGTGAAAACTTTTCTTTCATAGACACATCTTTCTTTTCTACTCTTAACGAGAATCACATGCTCACAAGGGGGCCTGGAATCACAGGGATTCTTTGAGAATGATTTATTGCAGAAAATTTGCTCGAAACAAGATTTATGTTTACCTTTGCTCCAGAATTGCATTTATTATTATCTGTATCTATTTATGAAAAACTTGATTTTCAGCTTGATGGTCATGATGATGGCCACGGCAAATGCCTTCGCCGACAGCGAGGTTGTTTCTGGCGATGTGAACGTGCTGAGAGATGCAAGTGCAGCTTTCAGCATAGAGTACGATTTCTCGAAGACTGTTGTGGAGGGAACCCCCTACAAAAAGTATGTTTCAGGGCGCGATGCCAACTGGCAGCGCGACTGGCCCAAAGACCAGAAGGAAGGCATCGAAGCTTTCATGAAGAAATGGAACAAGAAAAACAAGAAAGGAATGAAGGCAAGCGAGACAGGAGGTGCTTACCGGCTGGTCATTAAACCCACGGAACTGCATTTCGGCAGCACCGCCTTGGCCCTGACCATTGGTTTCGGAGCCGGCGGAATGAAAATGTCGGGCACAATGGAACTCTACCAAGGCAAAACGCGCGTGCTCGTCATCAAGGTGGATGAACAAACGGGTAAAAGCAAAATGACCGAAACCCAACGCTACAGAAGCCTGATGGAAGAACTTGCCGACGACACCTACAAAGACATACTGAAATAGAAGAACCCCCATCATTAGAGGTTCCCAAAAAACACGGGGACAGTCCCTTTGTTACCATAGGGATATTGCCTAATCGCTTCAGCTCTTCGTATGGATTAATCTTACTCATTTCGGCCATAAATATATTGAATTCTCGCACAGAAAAGAAAGAAAAACTTCCTTTTCTGTGCGAGAATTAATACTTTTTAGGCTTTAAGGAGTGTCATGGGATTACTCGGCCCACTCTATCTTTTGAACAAAAATCTTATCCTAAACGGAGGGGGTAATGTACTCCCCGCCCCTCAAGGGGAGGGGAGTTACTATGCGGCTCCATTTTTGTTAGATTTTTGGAGATTTTTGTCCTTTCCCCATCTCCAGTTCAAGCGAACCAACGGTCGTTGGCCGAAGGGTAAAGCAACCAGTTCAGGCGAATTTGCAATTCGCCTGCCATGAATATAAGAATTTGTAATTCGATTAATTAAATCAATTTACAATAACGCGGAAGGGGGATTGCAAATCCCCCCAACTCACAACAGGCGAATTACAAATTCGCCTGAACGAAGGGTCTCATCACTATTTACTCCCCTCCATATAGGGAGGGGTAAGGGGGTGGGTCTCTTCTTTTCAAAACAGATACTGGCGGGCGAACTCCCAGATAACGATACCGGCAGTGACGCTGACGTTCATGGAGTGCTTCGTGCCGAACTGCGGTATCTCCAGACATGCATCGCTCATGTCAATCACTTCCTGATGCACGCCCTTCACTTCGTTGCCGAGGATAACGGCAACCCCTTCCGAGCCTCCCCCTCGGGGGAGTTGGAGGGGGGTCGGAGCTTTCACACTCCCTTCGCATTGCTCCACACTCCACACGAAATAACCATCTTCGTGCAACTGCTCCACGGCTTCCTGGGCAGTCTTGAAATAGCGCCATCTGACACTATCCTCAGCACCCAGGGCTGTCTTGTGAATCTCCTGATGCGGCGGACAGGCCGTAATGCCGCAGAGATAGATGGCTTCCACGCGGAAGGCATCACACGTGCGGAACACGGATCCGATATTGTACATCGAGCGCACATCGTCGAGCACCACGATTAATGGCATCTTCTCCGCCTCCCGGAATTCCTCTATCGAGATGCGGTTCATCTCCACGGTGCGTAGTTTACGACCCACCCTATGTCCCTCCCGAGGGGAGGGATTCTCATTATTATCAGAGGGATTTATCATATCAGACTTCCCTCCCCTCGGGAGGGATTGAGGGTGGGTTTCACTTTAAATGCCAGCGCATACATACGGATTTGCTTCACCATGGCCAACAGTCCGTTGCTTCGGGTGGGCGATAGATGATCTTTCAGTCCGATGGCATCGATGAAATAGAGTTCTGAATCGAGAATCTCCTGCGGTGTATGTCCGCTGAGCACACGGATAAGCAGGGCGATGATGCCCTTCACGATGAGCGCATCGCTCTCAGCCTTAAACACCAGAAGCCCGTCCTTGTAGTCGGCCTGCACCCACACGCGGCTCTGGCATCCCTCGATGAGGTTGCTTTCCGTCTTGTATTGCTCTTCGAGCGGTTCCAGTTCGTTGCCTAAGTCAATCAGCAACTGATATTTGTCCATCCAGTCATCGAAGCCAGAGAATTCCTCTATCACTTCGTCTTGCAGTTCATTGATTGTCATGTCTTTACCTTTTGTGCCTGCAAAGGTACGAAAAAAAGTGAAGAGTGAAGAGTGAAGAGTGAAGAATTTCGAAGAAATCGCGAGCGAAGGGAGAATGAAGTGGCAATTTTTTTCTTGCGCAAAACAAAAAAAAGCCGCAGGGGAAATTAATCCGCTGCGGCTCCTTTATGTTTTTCTGTAGTATCAGTTAATCATCTACTTCCATCAGTAGGTTGCACTTGTTGAACTTCAGTTCAAGACCGTTGGAGAGTTTCACCTCTTTCTTGCCCTTTTCCACGTCGATGTGGCAGATGAAAGCATCGGGGAAGGCCGTATTCACGTAGGCCTGGATTGCCTCGGGGATAAACTCTGAAGGAACGGCCTGGGTGTTCATATCTACCTCTTTCCACTGGCCTTTCTTGTTGAACTCTACCTTTGTGGCGTCATCGAATACAACTTCGTATGACTTCAGATATCCCGGATCCAACATGATGTAGGCAACTTTCTTGTTGTTGAAATGGGTATTGACGATCTGCTGGGCCTCTGCGGGCAGCTGTGCAAACTGGATGAGTCTGTCGTTATCGGCAAACGTTACTGACTGGAAGCAGAATACACTCATCAAAACCATTACTAACTTTTTCATAATCTTTGTCTTTTAATTGTTATTGTATTGTGTTTATTTTTCGAACAAACTTTTTGTTGTTTCTGATGCAAAGATAGAGTGAATTTCTACTACCTGTATCAAAAACAATCTGATTTCTGCTGAGTTTGTTACGACAACAACCCGTATTTGCGACAGATGGGTGAAGCACCCTGAAAAACTGTCGCAAACACGCTGATTATTTAGAAAAAAGTATGATTTTTATATCCGTTATCGCTTACTCTTCCCGGGTGAAGTAGGCATTCAGTTCGGAGGTGGCAGAACCATCGTGGTTGGGCAGGTCCTTTACCAGCTGACCCTTCTCCAACAAGAGAATGCGGGTGGAGATATCGGCTATGAAGTTCAGGTTATGACTGGAAATGAGAACGGTGGTCCCTATCTCCTGATTGATCTTTTGGATGAGTTTGGAAATAATAATCTGCGAGGAAGGATCCAGATAATTAAATGGCTCATCGAGCAACAGCACCTTGGGATTGATCATCATGGCACCGATGATACCTATCTTCTGGCGGTTGCCTTCCGAGAAATCCTTCAGATACTTACGCGTGCCGAGAATCTCGCCGTTCATCAACGGGGCATATTCTTCCAGACGCTGTTGTAACGTCTCTTTGGCAATGTCGTAGATCTTGGCTATGAAGGTGAAATACTCCTCGGGCGTGTAGAAATCGATCAGGAAATGCTTGTCGATAAATGAGCCGGTATAGGTTTTCCAGACCTCACTGGCGGCCACGTTCTGATCACCCGAGAGCACACGGCCTTGCGTAGCCTCAATGACATCGAGCATCAGGCGGAGCAGTGTGGTCTTTCCTGCTCCGTTGTTACCTACCAGTCCTACCAATTCTCCGGAGTGGATGGTCAGTTCGGGAATGTCCAGCACGGTGTTTTCACCGTATTTCTTTTGCAGTTGTTCTATTTTGAGTTCCATATGATATGGTTTCAGGTTTCAAGTTTCAGGTTTCAAGTTAGGGTTAACGTTAACGTTATCGTTAAAATCATTCCATATACGCTTCAAGCCGCCGATAACGGCGTTTTAAAAAAGCTTTCGCCAGACGGTCAATAACCCAACGGTGAACGGCAAAACCTAAAAGTCCCAGGACAAATATCACAAGTGCCGTAATCTGCGGAGTCGTGAATGCCCCTAAGACACCCACCATCACCATCGGAATCAGGATGACCAGCGAATAAAGATTGACTCCCTTGTTGGCACCCTGATAATTGAAAAAGGCCGAAGAGAAGAGGTCTATACGCGTAGAGAAGAGGCAGGTGGGAAACATCACAAGGTTGCAGAAACCTGCCACGAAGACAAATCCCGAGAGCACAAACCATGGATTGAGGTGAACCAGCCAGATGCCGGGCACCAGCAGCAATGTGCCTGCCATGGAGAGCAAGGCATAGAAATAGTATTTGTTGAACAGGATCTGACGGATGCTGACAGGCTTGGTGATGAGTCCCTGGAAATAATTGCCCTCAATACCGAAAATCCATTGTCCCAACATCAGGGAGGGTGCCCAGATGACGAAGATGCACATCAGGTAGTTCATAAATTCATTATCTTCCAACGTAGGATTATAAGCATTGGGGAGCATACAGAGGGGTAGCACAAGTACGCCAAGACGCAGCCGCTTCGAACGCAACACGCTGATATATTCCATGGAGAAAAGCGATATATCACCCAGATGGCGAACCTTGGAAGCACGGGCCTGATGCTCATCGTAGCGCTTCAGATGGGCAAAGTATATATATAAGGTATAGATACCCACAAGGGTAATCAGGGCAAATACCGTCATCAGCAAGGTTGAAGACCATCCCAGGATGTTGATGCTATAGGCAAAGGCGAAGATGATATAGAAGAAGAGGGCCAGGAACATGGGCAGCTTGAGTTCCCATCCTTTGCTCTTGCGGATATTTGCCAACAGCATGGAGTTCATGGCCGACATCACGTAGGCCGTCACGATGGCCACCAGGGCTTCACCCACCGACATCAAGAAGAAGGCAAAAATACCTATCAGGAAGGGTAGCATCAGGTTCCACCCGTTGACAAAACAGGAGAACAGGATAAAGCGATTCCAGTCACGCTGCCTCACGGGCTTGGTTTTCAGGAAGTCGTCCATAAGCACGGAGTCGTTCATGAACATAAACTTGAAGAAAAGATCGCTGATCAGCAAAGAGGCAGCAATGATAATCATCACACTGCCCATGGCTATCTCCCCTTTGTACTCTTCAAGTTGGGAGCCCATCTCGAGATAGACAGCTGCACCGATGACCAGGAACAGGAAGGCGAAGTAACAGCCCACAAACACTTCCATCCAACGGAACATACGCCGCTTCTGGGTCCACCAAAGAGAGATGAGAAGACCCACCCCCCTGCCCCTCCCTCGAGGGAGGGGAGTAGATACATTTATTTTGTTATTCATTGATTCTGCCATTTCTTGAAGGTAATAACTCCCTCCCTATAGGGAGGGTGAGGGGTGGGTCTCTAGCTTAAACAATTTATCACTCTCCCTGACCTTCTCGGGCACGGCAATCGAGACGCGCATGCCTTGCCGCGCTTCGGGGATAGGACCATTGTTGCCGTGGATTTCGGTAGGCGTCACATAGATGACTCCCGTCGTAGGACCCGTAATCAGGAGTTTGTCGCCGGGCTTGAAGGTGCTGGCCTCTACCTGGAACTCGGCCACACCAATCTTGGAGAAATACTTCCGGCCCTTGCCCACATAGACTTTCCGTTCGGTGGCGTTGGAACCGTAGTTCTTGTTCCATTCGCCCAACAGCTGTCCCTGATAGTAACCGTCCCAGAAACCGCGGTTGAAGACGCGGGCAAGCTCGGTGTCCCATTGGTCTTTCTTCTCCTCGGTGAATGTTCCGTCGAGCACGCTCCGGATGGCTTCCTTGTAGGTTTTCACCACGGTATAGACATATTCCGGTCCACGGGCACGGCCTTCTATCTTGAAGACCCGCACGCCGCTCTTCATCATGCGATCGATGAAGCGCACGGTCTTCAGGTCCTTCGGACTCATGATGTATTTATTGTCTATCTCCAGTTGGGTGCCGGTCTCTGCATCGGTGACGATATACGAGCGGCGGCAGATCTGCATACAAGCCCCGCGATTGGCCGAACGGCCGGTGTTGTCGAGACTCATATAGCACTTTCCCGATATGGCCATGCATAAAGCGCCATGACAGAACATCTCAATACGGATCAGTTCCCCACCAGGACCTTTCACCTGCTGCTCCACCACCTGCCGATAGATTTCTGCCACCTGATCCATGTTCAGCTCACGGGCCAATACCACCACATCGGCAAACTGTGCATAGAACTTCAATGCCTCTATGTTCGAAATGTTGAGTTGCGTGGAGAGATGCACCTCCAGTCCGATACTGCGGCAATAGGTCATCACCGCCACATCGGAGGCTATCACGGCCGAGATGCCTGCCTCACGGGCAGCATCGCATATCTCATGCATCGTGGGAATGTCCTCGCCGTAGATAATCGTATTCACGGTGAGGTAGGTTTTCACCCCGTGCTCATTACAGGTAGCGGCAATCTCGCGCAGATCGTCTATCGTGAAATGATTGGCCGAATGTGAACGCATATTCAGTTGTCCGATACCGAAATACACGGAGTCGGCACCTGCCTGCAAAGCCGCCGCCAACGATTCGCGTGACCCCACGGGGGCCATAATCTCAAAGTCTTTTATCGTATTCATGGGGGCAAAGATAGTGCAAATGAACGGAAAAACCAAAACTTGTTTTGTTTTTTCCTGAGTGCAGCCTATCTTCACGGACTAAAAGGACGTAAAGTTACGATGAAGTGAGAGAAAAACCAAAATAAATGATAAATGATACTAAATTCTTCATGCTTCACGCTCAATCTTCACTCATCACTCATCACTTGTCACTTTTATTTCGTACTTTTGCAGCATGAAAAAGTTTCTCCCCATTCTTTTCATGCTGTTTCTCCTGACAGCCTGCAAGAAAGAAACGGCAAGAACCGTTGCCCCGCCCCAGACGGAGACCCTTATCAAGACAACTCCCGTCAAGGATCAGGGCAAGTCGGATTTCTGCTGGATCTATGCCATGCTGGCCACCATCGAGAGCGAACACCTGATGATGGGTGATTCGGTAAACCTCTCTCCGGTATATCTGGCACGCCACTATCTGACGGATCAGGCCTTGCGTCGGCAGATCATCAGAAAACAGCGCCCCTCGGAAATGACGATCCAGGCATTACCGCCTATCACCACACGCGGCATGGCCGGTATGACCGTTTCCCTGCTCCAGCGCCACGGCATCACGCATATGGATGCCTATCATCCGGATGTCAACATGAAAGTGCTGGCACGTAAGGTGGAGAAGACTGTTGACATCAACCACAACGCAAGCCTCATCAGACTCCACAAGAACATAAAAGACATGATGGACGAAACGATGCGGCCCCTTCCACAATACGTTTTTTTGCTGGGAGCCGAATACACGCCGCAGGAGTTCGCACGTTCGGTATGCCGCCCCGATGAATATGTGGCACTGACGAGTTTCGCCCATCATCCTTATGGGGAAGCCTTTGCCTTGGAAGTGCCTGACAACTACGATCAGGATCGTTTCCTCAACCTGCATCCCGACTCCTTGATGAGCCATATCGATCAGGCTTTGCTCACAGGACATCCCGTATGCTGGGAGGGGGATATCACCGAGGATGGCTTCAACTGGCCGATGGGTATCGCCCGTCTGGAAAGGCCGATGGAGCAAACCGCCTTTCATGGCACACAGCTGATCAATACCCGCCAACAGTACTTTGAGGAGGGCAAGACTACCGACGACCACGTCATGGAACTCATCGGTATCGCCCGTTCCACCAGGGGCCGCAGATACTATATCGCCAAGAATTCCTGGGGGACGGAGAATAGATATAAAGGCCTGATGTATCTCAGCGAGAATTATATCCGCCTGAAAACCATCGCCGTCTGGATGAGCCAGGATGCTTTCGGAAACTAGGTGGCTAGGAATCTGGAATGCTAGAAAACCATAAGATTTATGCTGAAAACGATCATATTTGATTTTGACGGAACGATTGGAAACACCCAACAGATTATCCTACGTTCCATGCAGGCCACCATCAGGGAACTGGCACTGCCCGCAAGAACCGACCTCCAGTGTGCTGCCATGATTGGACTGCCCCTCACGCAGTGCTTCACCAACCTTTATCCCGACTACCCGGAAACCGTCGTGGATGCCGTGAAGGGCGAACAGTGTGCTGCCACCTACCGCCGACTTTTCGACGAATTCAATGAAAAAGGAGCCGTCCCGTTGTTCCCGCACGTATTGGAGACCATCCAAACGCTCCATCGGCAGGGCATCGAAATCACCATTGCCTCCAGCCGAAGCCATCAGACACTGGACGCCTACGTCCGCGACTTGCAGCTGGGCGATTATATACATTATATATTAGGTGTAGAGGATGTCCAGGATGCCAAACCGGGTCCCGGCCCTGTGCTGAAGACATTGAAGGACCTGGGACGACTGCCCGAGGAATGTATCGTCGTGGGTGATACGAAATACGACATCCAGATGGCCCACAATGCAGGGGTCAAAGCGGTGGGCGTCACCTACGGTAACGGCTCCCGCGAGGAAATGGAAGAGGAAAATACAGAATGGATCATCGATGATTTTGCACAAATGATCGACGTGTGCAAAAGCCTGATTTGATGAATCCTGATATATTTTATAGTTTGAGGAAGGCCGCCATCGCTGGCGGCCTTCCTTTTATTCTACCGGTGAGAACTCATCCTTGCCTACGCCGCAAAGCGGACATACGAAATCATCGGGCAGGTCTTCAAAGGCCGTTCCGGGCTCAATGCCGTTCTCAGGGTCACCCACTTCGGGATCATACTCCCAGCCGCAGGTATCGCATACATACTTTTTCATGCTTACTGGATTTAAAATTAAACAATATTCTATTTGAACTCTATTCGGTTAACCAAACATCACCGCCTCCACCTTATTAATAATCTGTTCGGGCGAGATGTTTTTCAGACACGCCAGATCACCGCGCATACATTTCTTGTTACCGTAAATACTGCACGGACGGCAAGGCAAATCCAGCTGAACGGCATTCTCCGGACGCTGTCCGAAACCGTAGAAACCGGCATAGGGATGGGTGGCTCCCCAGATGCTGACCACCGGCAATCCTACCAAGGAGGCTAAATGCATATTGCCGGAATCCATTGAAATCATCACATTCAGTCTTTGCATCAAGGCCAGTTCCTGATCAAATCCATGCAGATGGTCGCCCACGACCATACAACGGGGGTATTGCTTGGCCCATTGCTGGAAAACGGCCAGCTCTTCCTGACCGCCTCCGAAGAAAAACATCCTAGCGGAAGGATGACGCTCTGCCAGTTGGGCAATAACCTTCTCCATCAGATTCAGCGGATAGACCTTCCCTTCATGGGCCGCAAAGGGGGCAATGCCAATCAGCGGACCACCCTCAAGCATGTTATCGGCAGCAATCTCTCCCCCGCTGGGCAAGGGAAGCTCTCGCATCTTGAATCCCATATCCAACTGAACAGGATAACCCAACTTGGCAAAAACCTCGGCATAGTTCTCAAAAGCGGTAGGCAACTGCCGCAGAATCTTATTGCGGGCTGACACCAGCTGGCACCGGCTCTGACGGTGCTTGTTGATATGAGCCACTTTGTAACGACCCAAGTCGAAACGCAGACGCAGGTATTTGGACCGCAACACGTCATGGAGGTCGGCAATGGCGGTGAAATTCTTGGCCGTCAACCGTCGGTAAAGGGCGTTCAGTCCTTTCACGCCATGATACTCCGTCTTCAGGTCGGCACCCATGAAACTCACGTTCGGTGCCAGTCCTTCAAAGAGCGGACGCACAAAATCCTTACTGAGCATCGTGATATGCACATGAGGATATTGACGCGCCAATGAGGCCACCACCGGAACGGTCATGGTCACATCTCCCAAAGCCGAAAATCTTATAATCAGTATATGTTCCGTCTTCATAATCAAACTCACTAAACAGGGAAAGGCTACGGGTAGGCGCTTCAGCGGGAATGGGCAGGGGTGGGTCTTATTTCTTATACAATACAGGATTCGTGGATGGATCGTTATACATCTTCATCTGCCGATACACCTTCATGTACTTGCGACCTGCCTCAATGTCTTCCAGCAACTGATCGATGGCCGTGCCCAGATCCACCTGTTGCTCTAACAGCACATGGAGCTTGTCCTGGCATTTCTGCCGATGCTCTGCCGTGGCGTCCTCACGTTCGGCCTGCTCCTTCATGTGATAGATCTTCAGGGCCAGGATACTCAGACGGTCCACGGCCCAGGCGGGACTTTCCGTATTGATACGGGCGTCGGGCAACACATTCACTTCTGCATATTTCTGACGGAAATAACTGTCTATCTGTTCCACCAAATCCGTGCGGTCCTGATTGGAACGGTCGATGCGGCGCTTCAGTTGCAAAGCCTCAATGGGGTCTATATGTGGATCGCGGATGATATCCTCGAAATGCCACTGCACGGTATCTATCCAGCATTTCAGATATAACCGGTTCTCTATGGATTCTCGTTCGTAAGGATTATTGATAGGGGTATCAATATCGTCCTTCACATGATAATCGGCAATAGCCTGATTAAAAATTCGGTTGCATGTTTCTGTAAATGACATATTTCATTTGCTTTTTATTTTCTGCAAAGATAGTGTAATTCAAGTGAAAATCCAAATTTTTGCACGATTTTTCCATAGATGACGCAGTTACGGAAAACATTCTATCCCCAAAGAAAACGGTCTTGAATTTCATTTTCCCAAGAAAAAATGTTTAAAAACACATGTTTTTTTGCACAAATAGGGGGTGTGTGTGCAAGTTCGGTTGCTTTTTTCTTAAAAATATTTGCACAATTAAATAAAAGTTTGTTCCTTTGCACCCGAATTTTGATTTTAGGAAACATTATTAACATTTTAAATTTAAGAATTATGTCAGAAATTGAAAGCAAAGTAAAGGCTATTATCGTTGATAAGCTTGGTGTTGACGAGGCTGAGGTAAAGCCCGAAGCAAGTTTCACTAACGATCTGGGTGCTGATTCACTCGATACTGTTGAGCTCATCATGGAGTTCGAGAAGGAGTTCAATATCTCTATCCCCGACGATAAGGCTGAGACTATTGCAACCGTTGGCGACGCTATCTCTTACATCGAGGAGAACGCTAAATAAATCACTTTGGTGATAGGTGATAGGTGTTGGGTGTTGGTTGATACTTTTCAACCAGGATTCAACACCTATTCAGTAATAACAGACACCCATCACCCCCATACCAAACAACAATAAATCATGGAATTAAAAAGAGTAGTGGTAACTGGATTGGGTGCCGTGACCCCCGTGGGCCTCAACCCCAAGGAGACTTGGGAGAACCTCGTGGCTGGTAAGAGCGGTGCTGCTCCGATTACCCTTTTCGATGCCTCTAAGTTCAAGACGCAGTTCGCCTGCGAAGTGAAGGGGCTCGACATCAACGCATATATTGACCGCAAGGAAGCCCGCAAGATGGACCGCTATACGCAGCTGGCCATCATTGCTGCCATGCAGGCTGTAGCAGACAGCGGCATGGACCTGGAAGCCGAGGACAAAAACCGCATCGGTGTTGTCTATGGCGTGGGTATCGGCGGTATCAAGACATTCGAGGAAGAGGTGATGTACTACGGCAAGAACGAGGAGAACGGTCCTAAGTTCAATCCTTTCTTCATCCCGAAGATGATTGCCGACATCGCTGCCGGACAGATTTCCATCATGTACGGCTTCCACGGTCCTAACTATATCACGGCTTCTGCCTGTGCTTCTTCCAGCAATGCCCTGGCTGATGCCTTCAACCTGATCCGTCTGGGCAAGGCCAACGCCATCGTTGCCGGTGGTGCCGAGGCTGCCGTTTGTGCCACAGGCGTGGGTGGTTTCAATGCCATGAAGGCGCTCTCCACCCGTAATGACGAACCCGAAAAGGCCAGCCGCCCCTTCAGCGCCAGCCGCGACGGTTTCATCATGGGCGAAGGTTCTGGCTGCCTGATTCTCGAAGAGTTGGAGCATGCCAAGGCTCGCGGTGCCAAGATCTATGCCGAAATGGTGGGTGCCGGTATGAGTGCCGACGCTTATCACATCACGGCTTCTCATCCCGAGGGTCTGGGTGCCAAACTCGTGATGCAGAGTGCCCTGGAGGATGCCGGTCTGAAACCTGAGGATATCGATTACATCAATGTTCACGGCACATCCACTCACGTAGGCGACATCTCTGAGGCCAAGGCCATCAAAGATGTATTCGGTGAGGCTGCCTATAAGCTCAACATCTCTTCTACGAAGAGTATGACCGGTCACCTGCTCGGTGCCGCCGGTGCCGTAGAGGCTATGGCTACCGTCTTGGCCGTGCAGAACGACATCGTTCCCCCGACCATCAACCATGAGGAAGATGACAAGGACGAGGAAATCGACTACAACCTCAACTTCACCTTCAACAAGGCACAGAAGCGTGAGGTACGTGCTGCCCTGAGCAACACCTTCGGTTTCGGCGGTCACAATGCTTGCGTAGTATTTAAAAAATACGCTGAATAATGATTTTTCAAGATATCATGAACTATATAAAGCTCCCTTTCCGCAAGGAGAAGGAGCTTTATTATTCTCTCCGCCCGATCATCGGTTTCTATCCCGGCAATATCCAATACTACAAACAGGCCCTGATGCACAAGAGCATCGGCCGCAAGGAAAAGGGAAAGCCCGTCAACAACGAACGCCTTGAGTTCCTGGGCGATGCCGTGCTGGATGCCGTGGCCGGACATATCGTGTACAGCCATTTTCCCGGAAAAAGGGAGGGATTCCTTACCAACACGCGTTCCAAACTGGTAAGCCGCGAGACTTTAGGACGTCTGGCCAAGGAGATGGGGGTCATCGACCTCATCCTGAGCAATGGTCGCAGTTCTTCTCACAATTCATATATGGGAGGAAATGCGTTCGAGGCACTGGTCGGAGCCATCTATCTCGACCGTGGCTATGATGCCTGCATGCGTTTCATGGAGAAGAAAATTCTGAAAGAGGTCATCAATCTCGACAAGGTGGCCTATAAGGAGGTCAACTTCAAGTCGAAACTCATCGAGTGGGGACAGAAGAACCGCGTGAATCTCGAGTTTGAACTGATAGCACAGGAGAAAGACGAAAACGGCTCACCGAAGTTCTACTACGAGGTGACACTCGAAGGGGTCAAAGGCGAGAAAGGGGAAGGCTATTCCAAGAAAGAGGCCCAGCAGCTGGCTTCCAAACTGACGCTCCAGCGCTTGCGCAAGGAACCGCAGTTCATCGATGCCGTCTTCGCTGCCAAGACAAACCGCACCAAGATGGAAGAGGAACCGGTCTGCGTGGCTCCCAGCACCGAAGAACCAGCCATCGACGCAGCTCCCGTTTCTGCCCCGGTGGAAGAAATCACGCTGCCCGAGGAACCTGCAGAGTCCGTTTCTGAAGAGGAAGAAGAGGATATCTATTCCCTCGACGACATCACCGCCAACCCGAAGGAACAGAGCCGCGAAGACATCATCGCAGCCGCCGAGGCTGCCGCTTTTGCAGAGGAAGAGTGATAAGAAAACATAAAATTTAGGCGTTTTCTTATCTTTTCTCTTTCTTTCTCCTTACCTTTGTACTCTATTATACGCTGTAAAGAGATGAGCCTAACAGGAATTGTACGCAAAGTATTCCAACCCAGGCAGAAGGAGTTGGAGCGACATATTAACGAGGGACCGGTCCTCCAGCGGGAAGTGCTGGAGAATCTGATCAGCGAAGCCAAGGATACTGAGTACGGCCGCAAATACATGTTTTCTCATATCAATGGATATGAGGATTTTGCACGTCATGTGCCGGTAAACACATACGAGGAACTGAAGGGATATATCGACCGCATGCGCCACGGCCAGCACGACGTGCTCTGGCCGGGACAGGTCAAGTGGTACGCCAAGTCGAGCGGCACGACCAACGATAAGTCGAAGTTCATTCCTATCACACGGGTAGGACTGAAAAACATCCACTATGCGGGAGGATTCGATTCCGTGGCGCTCTACCTGCGCAACAACCCCCAAAGCCGTATCTTCGACGGACGGACTCTCATCCTGGGAGGAAGCCATTCGCCTAACTATAATCTCCGCAACTCGCTGGTGGGAGATCTGTCGGCTATCCTGATCGAAAACATAAACCCGCTGGTCAACTTCATCCGGGTTCCCAAGAAACAGACGGCCCTGCTCTCCGACTTCGAGATCAAGCGCGACCGCATCGCTCATGAGTGTCTCAACAAGAACGTGACCAGTATCTCGGGCGTTCCTTCGTGGATGCTCAGCGTACTGACGCGTGTCATGGAGATCTCCGGCAAGCAGCACCTCGAAGAGGTGTGGCCCAATCTGGAGGTATTCTTCCACGGAGGGGTGGCTTTCACGCCTTATCGCCAGCAGTATCAGGAACTCATCACCTCTCCGAAGATGCATTATATGGAGACTTACAATGCTTCAGAGGGTTTCTTTGGCCTGCAGAGTGATCCCAACGATCCGTCCATGCTGCTGATGCTCGACTATGATGTGTTCTATGAATTCCGCGAGATTGATGCCGTCGCTCCCGACGGTTCTCCCTCGGATCATCCCACCATCGTTCCCCTCGAGGGAATCGAGATTGGCAAGAATTACGCCATGCTCATCTCTACGTCTTGTGGACTCTGGCGCTACGAGATTGGCGACACGGTGAAGTTCACGTCCAAGAATCCTTATAAGTTCATCATCTCGGGTCGCACGAAGCATTTCATCAATGCCTTCGGCGAGGAACTGATTGTGGACAATGCGGAGAAGGGACTCCAATATGCTTGTGAGCAGACGGGGGCCGAAGTACTCGAATACACGGCCGCTCCGGTCTTTATGAACGGAAAGGCTCAGTGCCGCCATCAGTGGCTCATCGAGTTCTCCCGCGAACCGGCCGACCTCCAGCAGTTTGCCGCCTTGCTGGATCAGCGGCTCCAGGAAATCAACTCCGACTACGAGGCCAAGCGCTACAAGGATATCACCCTGCAGCAGCTGGAGATTATCAAAGGCCGCAAGGATTTGTATAACGACTGGTTCAAGAAAAACGGCAAACTGGGCGGTCAGCACAAGGTGCCGCGCCTCAGTAACTCGCGTCAATATATCGAACAACTCTTGAAGATGAATCAACCATGAAGATCCGTTTCTCTCATCTATGGCCCGTATTAGTCTTCGTTATCGTCATCGTTAACGTTGTCTCTTCTTGTGCCAAGATGGGTAACCCCGACGGTGGATGGTATGATGAGACACCGCCCCAGGTCATCGGGGCTGAGCCTGAAGATAAGGGAATCAACGTGAATTCCCGCAAGATCAAGATCCTCTTCAACGAGTTTATCAAGATTGAGAATGCTACGGATAATGTCATCGTCTCTCCGCCCCAGTTGGAACAGCCGGAGATCAAGGCGGCAGGCAAGCGTATCCTCATCGAACTGAAGGACTCGCTGAAGTCGAACACTACTTATACCATCGACTTCTCGGATGCCATTTCCGACAACAACGAAGGGAATCCCTTGGGCAATTTCACCTATTCGTTCTCTACGGGCGACCGGATTGACACGCTCGAGGTGTCGGGAAATGTGCTCGAAGCCGAAAACCTGGAACCAGTCAAGGGCATCCTCGTGGGCTTGCATCCCGTCGCCGACTCCCTGAAAACGGGCTCATCGGTGCTCGACGTGGACTCTGTTTTCCGCAAACAGCCGCTTCTCCGCGTATCACGCACCGACAGCCGCGGCCATTTCGTCATCAAAGGTATTGCACCGGGAGCTTACCGCGTCTTCGCCTTGCAGGATATGGACGGCACCTACACCTTCTCACAAAAGAGTGAGAAGATTGCCTTCAACCACGAAATCTTCGTGCCTTCCTTCAAACCGGACGTCCGGCAGGATACCATCTGGGCCGACTCTCTCCATATCCGCAGCATCACACCGGTTCACTACACCCACTTCCTGCCTGATGATATCATGCTGCGGGCCTTCACCGAACTGCAGACCGACCGCTTCTTCCTGAAGACCGAACGCAAGCAAGCCAACCGCTTCGATGTGTTTTTCAGCTACGGTCACGCCGAACTGCCTACCATCAAAGGCCTGAACTTCAATGCAGAGGATGCCTTTGTCATCGAACCTACCGAAAAGAAGGATACCATCCTCTACTGGCTGCGCGACACGACGCTGGTCAATCAGGACACGCTCTCGGTGGAGATGACTTATTATGCCACGGACTCCCTCGGCGAACTCCAGCTCAAAACCGATACGCTGGAGATTCTCTCCAAGGATCCCTATGCCAAACGCATGAAGAAACTGGCCGATGAACACAAGGAATGGAAGAAGAAACAGGAAAAGGCAGCCAAGAAGGGAATGCCGGTCGATTCGGTCATGCCCGTCAAACATCTTGACCTGAAATGGAACGCTCCCTCCGAATTGGCACCCGACCAGAACATCTCCGTGACTTTCACGACGCCGCTGGCGCTCGCCGATACGTCGAAAATCCGTCTGTACTCCAAGATTGATACCTTATGGTATGAGGCTCCTTATGAGTTCCGACCGATGAAGAACGCCCACCGCACCTATGAGCTGTTGGGCGAATGGCGACCGGAAGTGGAATACAGTCTGGAGGTGGATTCTGCCGCATTCACTGATATTTACGGCCTGACATCCAACAAACTCAAACAGGGATTCAAGGTGAAATCGCTCGATTCGTTCAGTTCGCTGATCTTCACGTTCGAGGGAATGGCTGGCAAGAACATCATCGCCTACCTCCTCGACAAGGGTGGCAACACCATCAAGACGGCAACCACCACCGACGGATCCGTACAGTTCTTCTACATCAAACCGGGCACTTATTATCTCCAAATGCTCGTGGATCATAACGGCAACGGACAGTGGGACACGGGAAACTACGACGAAGATCTCCAGCCGGAAGAGGTCTATTACTATCCCCACGCGATAGAATGCAAGGAGAAATGGGACGTCACCCTCTCTTGGAACCCGAAGAGCACACCGCTGCTCCAACAGAAACCGCGCGTACTCATCAAGCAGAAGGACGAAAAGAAGAAGGCGACCATCAAGAACCGCAACGCCGAACGTGCCCGACAAAAGGGTATCGAGTACATCCAGGGCGTCACGGGGGTTAAACTTTAAGGTCCTGCTCGCGTCATAAAGATATCAACTATATTTTAATACGACTATGATTTGCAACATGAAACATAAGAAAATGATCTCGAAAGGACACCTGAAAACACTCTTTTTGCTGTGTCTTTTCACGCTCCTGCCGCTTCATTCACAAGCACAATGCACCTTCCGCAACACGGCTTTCGGCGGTGGTGAGTTCCTCAGCTACAACTTATACTACAACTGGAAGTTCGTCTGGGTGAAAGCCGGAACGGCTTCGATGTACACCGTGAAGAGTAAATACAAGGGAGAGGATGCCTACCGCGCCTCGTTGACCACCCGCGGTAATAAGAACGTGGACCAGATGTTCGTGCTCCGCGATACGCTTCTCTGCTATTCTTCCGATGAACTGGCACCGCTCTATTTCCGCAAAGGTGCCCGCGAGGGAAGCCGCTACACGGTCGATGAGGTATGGTACACCTATGGCAACGGCAACACTTACCTCCAACAGCACCGCCAGAACCATGAGGGGAAGCACGAATACCAGAAGAAGACGCTCAACGAGTGCTGCTACGACATGATGAACATCTTCCTCCGTGCCCGTAGTTTCAATCCCGAGGGATGGAAGAAAGGACACGTGGTGAAGTTCCCCATCGCCGATGGTAACAGCATCGAGAAGGCACAGCTCCGCTACCGGGGCAAGAGCACCATCAAGGCCGACAATGGTAAGAAATACCGTTGCCTCGAACTCTCTTATATGGAATACGACCGGGGCGATGCCAAATATCGGGAAATCGTTCGTTTCTATGTCACCGACGATGCCAACCATATCCCCATCCGTCTGGATATGTTTCTGAAGTTCGGATCTGCCAAGGCCTTCCTCACCAATATGAAAGGTGCACGCAATCCCATCACAAGTATCGTAAAATAAACTTATTATGAAAATAGCAGTAGCAGGTACAGGCTACGTAGGCCTGTCTATCGCCACATTGTTGGCACAGCACAATGAAGTAACTGCTGTTGATGTCATCCCCGAAAAGGTGGATCTCATCAACAACCGTAAGTCGCCCATCCAGGACGATTACATCGAGAAATATCTGGGAGACCCCTCCCTCCTCCCGAATGTTGGAACTCCCTCCCTCTTAAGGGAGGGCCGGGGTGGGTCTCCGAGTCGGGGTGGGTCTTCCCTTTATGCAACCCTCGACGGCGCCAGTGCCTATCGCGATGCCGACTTCGTCGTCATTGCCGTTCCCACCAACTACGATCCGGTAAAGAATTTCTTCGACACCCATCTCATTGAGGATGTCATCGACCTGGTAATTTCGGTCAACCCCGATGCCATGATGGTCATCAAGAGTACCATCCCTGTGGGGTATTGCCGCAACCTCTATGTGCGCTATGCCCTGAAGTTTGCGAGCACACCGGAACTGCGCGACAAGAAATTCAACCTCCTTTTCTCCCCCGAATTCCTGCGCGAGAGCAAGGCACTCTACGATAACCTCTACCCCAGTCGCATCATCGTGGGCTATCCCAAGATTATCGACAATCAGGAATTCACCGAGGAGAATGCCGCCATCAATGCCTTCGGCAATCCCAAAGCCGAGGAATATGCCCACACCTTCGCCGCCCTCCTCGTAGAAGGCGCCATCGGACCCGCTGAAGCGGGTGTTTCAAGTTCCAAGGTCCAAGTTTCAAGTAAACCTGAAACCTGTAACCTGACTGTCTCGCTGATGAGCTCTGCGAATAAACCTGAAACCAAAGGTATCCCCTGCCTTTTCATGGGTATGAAGGAGGCAGAGGCCGTCAAACTCTTCGCCAATACCTACCTCGCCCTGCGTGTCAGCTATTTCAACGAACTCGACACCTATGCTGAGGTGAAAGGTCTCGACTCAAAGGCGATCATCCAAGGCATCGGTCTCGATCCGCGTATCGGCATGCATTACAACAACCCGTCCTTCGGTTACGGTGGCTATTGTCTGCCGAAAGACACCAAACAGCTGCTGGCCAACTACCAGAACGTACCGCAGAACATGATGACCGCCATCGTAGAAAGCAACCGCACCCGCAAGGATTTCATCGCCGACCAAGTACTCAAGAAAGCCGGCTACTACAGCTATTCCCAGAACAACCAATACTCCCCTGCCATGGAGAACAAAAAGTCCTCCCTCTTAAGGGAGGATTTAGGAGGGTCTCCTATTATCATCGGCATCTACCGCCTGACGATGAAGGCCAATTCCGACAATTTCCGCCAGTCTTCCATCCAGGGTGTGATGAAGCGCATCAAGGCCAAGGGTGCCACGGTCATCATCTACGAACCGACGCTCCCCAACGGTGCCACCTTCTTTGGCTCCAAGGTTATCAACGACCTCGCGCTGTTCAAGGCACAGTCGCATGCCATCATCGCCAACCGCTACGACCCAATCCTCGATGATGTAGAGGAAAAAGTCTATACCCGCGACCTCTTCCGTAGAGATTAACCCACCCTCAACCCCTCCCCTACATCCTCTCCTTTGAAGGAGAGGCTTGGTGAGGTAGAGGCTCTTTTGGAACTTTTCTCTAGAGAAAAGTGGAAAGTAGATAATAGAAAAAAGCGACATATTGATAAAATACAAACCATATGGAAAAGAGCAATGAAACTCCCTCCCTAAACAGGGAGGGTTGGGGTGGGTCTCCGGTTGGTGGGTCTCCTTCCTTCCACATCTACTCCCCCTACCGCGTCTGTCCGCTCGGCGCCCACGTCGATCATCAGCACGGCCTGGTCACGGGCTTTGCCATCAACAAAGGTGTTGACCTCTGGTTCGATATCCGCGAGGACGGTATCGTCAAACTCTCTTCCCGCACTTTCGAAGGGGATATCGAGTTCGACATCACCCGCCCTACGCAGGTTCGCGAACACAACTGGGGCGATTATGCCCGCGGTGCTAAGTTTGCTCTGCGCAAACGCTTCGAACTCACTCGGGGTATCGAGGGTGTCATCCAGGGATCGCTACCCGTCGGCGGACTCTCCAGCTCGGCGGCTGTCCTCATTGCTTATGTGATGGCTTTTGCCAAGGCAAACAATATCACCCTCAAACCTATGGAGGTCATCAAGATTGCCTCTGAGGCCGAACGGGAATATATCGGCCTCAACAACGGCATCCTCGACCAGGCTTGTATCGCCCTCGGACAAAAGGACGGACTGCTCTTCCTCGACTGCGACTCCAACGACTACCGCATCATTCGCCGCAACCCCGACATGCCGCCCTTCGAAATCGGTATCTTCTTCAGCGGCCTCACCCGTTCGCTGGTCAACAGCGACTATAACCTGCGCGTCTTTGAGTGTAAGACGGCAGCCTGGAATATGCTGGCCTATACCGACCAGCCTCTGAAGCCTTTCGACAAGACTTTCCTCCGCGACATCCCCAAGGCCACTTTCGACAAGACGCGCATCGCCATGCCGCAGCGTTTTGCCCGCCGGGCCGAACATTTCTATTCTGAATACCGCCGCGTACGTCAGGGTGTCACCGCCTGGGAAACGGGTAATCTCAAACTGTTCGGCAAGCTTTGTTTCGACAGTTGTGAGTCCAGCATCCATAATTACGAGTGTGGCAGTCCCGAACTCATCGCCATCTACGACATCATGCGCACCCTGCCCGGTGTCTATGGCGGTCGTTTCTCTGGTGCCGGCTTCAAGGGAGCCTGCATCGCCCTCGTCGATCCCGCCGAGAAAGAGAACATCGCCCGCGAACTCACCACCCGTTATCTCGAACAGTTCCCCGAATACGAGCACACCTTCCAGATCAACTGGGTACAGCCCGATGATGGGGCACGGTTCGAATAAAGCCAACCTTAACGTTAACCCTAACCTTAACAAATATGAAAGCTCGCAATTTTAGGGATTATAAGGTATGGCAAGATGCCGTTACACTCAGCACTGACTTGTACAAAATAACTGATAACATGCCTTGGTTTGAAAAGAAAGGATTATGCGGTCAACTTCAAAGAGCAGTTGTTTCGATCGCATCAAACATTGCAGAAGGAGCTTCAAGGCCTTCTGACATTGATTTCGCTCATTTTCTTGACTTCTCACTTGGTTCTGCTTTTGAGGTTGAAACACAACTCCTAATTGCAAAGAACATAGGTTATATAAACGCTGATACATATAACAGAATCATCCAAAGGCTGAACGAGATTGAACGTCAACTCCATGGCCTTATTAATATATTAAGAAAACAACCCAACAGTTAGGGTTAAGGTTAACGTTAAGGTTTATAAATGAAGAAATGAAAACAGTCATCCTCGCCGCAGGCTACGCCACCCGTTTGGGAGAACTGACCAAGAACTTCCCCAAACCGCTGCTCCAGATTGGTCAGAGCACCATCTTGGGCCGTATGCTCGATGACATCGACCGCATTCCCGATATCACCGAACATATCATCGTGACCAACCATAAATTCGCGCCCATTTTCCAGAAATGGGCCGCCGAACAGCATTACACCAAACCGCTCCGCATCATCGACGACGGAACGGAGACCAACGAGACGCGCCTCGGTGCCGTCCGCGATTTCCTCCTTGCCATCAAGGATCCTGGCTTGATAGCAGAAAAGTCCTCCCTAAACAGGGAGGAGACAGGTGGGTCTTTCTTAGTCACCGCCGCCGACAATCTCCTCGATTTCTCTTTCCAGGGCTTCGTGGATTTCGCCAAGGAGAAAGGCACATCCTGTATCATGTGCCACCACCAGCCGTCTATCGAGAAACTTCAGCGCACGGGTGTCATCGAGAAAGACGCCAACGGAAAGGTGCTCAGCATGGAAGAGAAACCCGAACATCCCAAGAGCCACTGGGCCGTGCCGCCTTTCTATATCTATATGAAGCAGGACCTCCCGCTCATCCTCGACTGCCTCAACCACGGCTGCGGCAGTGATGCGCCCGGCAATCTGGCTCACTATCTGGCTGGCGTCACCACCCTCCATGCCTACGAAATGCCCGGCACCCGCTTCGACATCGGCTCCCTCGACACCTACGAAGAGGCCAAAAGACTATTTGGAAACCCACCCCTCCCGTAGGGAGGGGATTCTTCACTCTTCATTCTTCACTCTTCACTCTTAACTCTTCACTTTATTATGCTCCCATACAACATCGACCTCACAGGAAAAACCGTTTTCCTCACCGGCGTAGCCGGATTCATCGGATCCAACCTCGCCAAACAACTGCTCAACACCGTTAATAACATCCATATCGTCGGCATCGACTCGATGAACGACTACTACGACGTGCGCCTCAAGGAAGCACGCCTCCAGGAAATCGAAGAGACCCTCCAAGCCCCCCATGTTCAGAATGCAGTTGCAAGTCCCCCTCTTAAGGGGGATTTAGAGGGTCTCCCCTCTTCCTTCACCTTCATCCGCGGCAACATCGCCGACCGCGCCCTCATCGACCGCATCTTCGCCGAATACCATCCGCAGATTGTGGTCAATCTCGCTGCCCAGGCTGGTGTCCGCTATAGCATCACCAACCCCGATGCCTATATCGAGTCCAATCTCATCGGCTTCTACTACATCCTCGAAGCCTGCCGCCACGCCAATGATAACGTTAACGATAACGCTAACGTTAACCCTAACGAACAGGAAGGCGCAGCCAAAGTTAAGGTTAAGGTTAACGTTAACGTTGGAGTAGAGCACCTCGTCTATGCCTCCTCTTCCAGCGTCTATGGCTCCAACAAGAAGGTACCCTACTCTACCGATGACAAGGTGGACAACCCCGTCAGCCTCTATGCCGCCACGAAGAAGAGCAACGAATTGCTGGCGCATGCCTATTCCAAGCTCTACAATATCCCATCCACAGGACTCCGTTTCTTCACCGTCTATGGTCCAGCCGGTCGCCCGGATATGGCTTATTTCGGATTCACCAACAAACTCCGGGAGGGAAAGACCATCCAGATTTTCAACTACGGCAACTGCAAGCGCGACTTCACCTACGTCGATGATATCGTGGAAGGCATCCAGCGCGTCATGCAGCATGCACCCGAAAAACAACTCGGCGACGACGGTCTGCCCATTCCTCCCTATAAGGTTTATAACATCGGCAACAGCTCACCCGAAAACCTCCTCGACTTCGTCACCATCCTTCAGGAAGAACTGGTTCGCGCCGGTGTCCTGCCCGCTGATTATGATTTCGAGGCACACAAACAACTCGTTCCCATGCAGCCCGGCGATGTCCCCATTACCTTTGCCGACACCACCCCGTTGGAACAGGATTTCGGTTTCCGTCCCAACACCCCACTCCGCGAAGGCCTCCGCCGTTTCGCAGAATGGTATGCAAAATACTACAATAGCCCCACCCCATCCCTCCCTTAATAGGGAGGGAGAGACCCACCCCGCCCCTCCCTGTTTAGGGAGGGAGTCTTGTTTCAGGTTTCAAGACTAAGGTTAGGGTTAGGGTTAACGTTAAGGTTGAAACCACGGTTTTCAATGTATTTCTCTTTTCTGTAAAGACAGGCCTGAAAGGCTGTCGAAAGGAGTCCATCGGCAGACGCAAGCTTGCTTGCAGGATGCAGATGGAGTGCTTTTGACACAGCCGTGCAAACGGCACGGATGCTTTACAGAAAAGTGGTTTTCTGAGGTTTTTGTAAAATCTTCGTGTCTTTGTGTCTTTGTGTTGAGTTATTATTTGTTAGCGTTAAGGTTAGCGTTATCGTTGAACATTTTTGTGTCTTTCGTGAACGTACCTTAGTGAACATAAATAATGTGTCAATGACCGAAGAGGAGTAATTCTGTGTTCTAAAATATCTTTGACCTTGTGCTCAGTAAAAGAAAACCAAATTAAGTTTTGGTTTTTCCATTCATTTGAACTAACTTTGTCCCCATGAAACTGCTCATCTGTTCCCCGGCATTCTATATTTTCCTCCTCATTGTAGGAGCATGGCTCTGTCGTCGTCACAGACGATGGAAGTGGACGCTCTCAGCCCTCGCCGTCTGCGCATCCCTCTTTTTCAGCTTAGAACCCATCTACGAGGTGGCCGCCAAGAAGTGGAGCGAAGGATACCCATGGGAAGTTCCCGCCGGTAAGACCTACGAGTACGGCATAGTCCTCGGTGGTTGCAGTTACTGGGATTGGGAGCGCAACCGTCCGGAGTTCGGGGGTAATGTGGACCGCCTCACCGAAGGAATCCAACTCTATCATAAAGGCATCATCCGCAAACTCGTCATCGCCTCCGATGGCTCCATCATCCAGCGCAAAGACCCCAACAAACAGAGTGGTAATCCCCAGGCCATGACCGACTATCTCGTCCGCCTTGGCATCCCCCGCGAAGATCTCATCCTCGAGACCAAAGCCACCACCACTCACGAAAATGCCGTCTTCATCAAGCAGTTGCTTGTTGAGCACGCAGAGCGTGCGATTCAGGATTCAAGTTCCAAGTTTCAAGCAGAAACTCCCTCCCCAAGGGGAGGGTTGGGGAGGGGCATTGTTTTAATCACCTCCTCCATCCACATGCGCCGTTCCTTAATGGCCTTTGAGCAGGAAGGCATCAAGGCCGACCCATACGTCACCGACTGCATCGTCAAAGTAAAAGGGAAAGAAGACCGTTGGCTCCCTTCCCTCCATGTCCTGCGTGACTGGCAAGCACTCCTCCACGAAATCATAGGCTACGCCTATTATAAGAGACCCACCTTATAAAAGACCCACCCCTACCCTCCCTGTTTAGGGAGGGAGTTTTTATTTCCAAAGATTCAGAACCTTTTCTATAACTGGTGCCATGTCGTAGTAACGATACTCGGCGAGACGACCACCAAAGATGACGTTGGGCTCTTGTGCGGCGAGTTGGCGGTATTGGTCGGCAAGTGCATTGTTGCGGTCGTTGTTGACGGGATAGTAAGGTTCCATTCCTTCCTTGTATTCCGTACTATATTCTTCACTGACAACGGTCTTGGGACATTCATAGACTTCTTGTCCGAACATCTCGAAATGCTTATGTTCGATGACGCGGGTGTATGGCTCATTATGACTGGTATAGTTGACAACGGCATTTCCCTGATAGTTGGGCGTATCTTCAATGCGGGTCTCAAAGCGGACGGTACGCCAGTCGAGTTTACCAAACTGAAAGCCAAAATACTGATCAATAGGCCCGCAATAGACGAGCTGATGAAAAGCCTCCCTAAATCCCTCCCGCAGAGGGACTTTTTCTGAGAGCCACATTGCGAGTTTCACCTTTTTGATTACTCCTTCAGGATTACCGATGACTTCTTCGTTTCGGAGTCTTAGGATAGCAAAACCATAATCTTTCAGTTCTTCTGAGCGAAGATTGTCTTCTATTTGTTGCTCTACTTCATCATGATAACCACCATCAATCTCTACAATCAGTTTATTCTCAAAACAGACGAAATCAACAATGTAATCACCGATTATATGTTGATGACGAAATTTTGCCTCTAGTCGGCCGCTCGTTGCTATTTCCCAAAACGCTTTCTCTGCCTCTGTTGGTTCTTTACGCATTTGTTTCGCGTTGTCCTTGAGATTATTATAATTCTGAGGATCAGCCGTCTCGCGATAGCCTCCATCTGTAAATTTCTTCACTTTCTTCCCTGCATTCAAAGGCAAATCTATACCAGTAAGAGTCTCAATAAACCCCCTCCCTACGGGGGAGGGTTGGGGAGAGGCTAAGAGTCCCTCAATCAGTTTGTTATAGCCACCGATGGGGATGCCCTGGTATTTGTCGTTGAAATAGTTGTTGTCAAAGATAAGACGTACGGGAAGACGGCGGATGATGAAAGCCGGAAGTTCCGTGCATTTGCGGCCCCACTGCTTCTCGGTGTATTCCTTGATGAGCTTTTCAAAAATATCCTTGCCCACAAGCGTCAGGGCCTGTTCTTCGAGGTTGGAAGGTTCCCGTCCGTTCAGTGCTGCTACCGCATCGGCTTTCTGTTCCTCAATCTTTGCCGTAGCCTCTGCCGGCGTCTTCACTCCCCAGAGTTTATTGAAGGTGTTCATATTGAAGGGGAGGTTGTAGAGCTGCCCTTTGTAATTGGCCACGGGAGAGTTCGTATATCGATTGAACTCTACGATGCCGTTCACGAAATCCCACACTTCCTTGTTGGAAGTGTGGAAGATATGCGCACCGTATTGATGAACGTTGATACCCTCTACCTGTTCGCAGTAAACATTGCCGCCCAGTTGTGGACGTTTGTCAATCACTAAGCAAGTCTTGCCTGCCTGACGTGCCTTATAGGCGAAAGTGGCACCGAAGAGGCCGGAGCCAACGATGAGATAGTCGTATTTCATGATCAATCACTTTTATGTTTGCAAAGATAATGAAAAAAGTGAAGAGTGAAGAGTGAAGAGTGAAGAATTTTACGAGTAGCGAGAGAATAACCAAAATTGGGGTGTTGCTGTTGGGTGTTGGTCTCCCTCCCCAAGGGGAGGGTTAGGGAGGGGCTTTTTACCTCATCGCATTAGCTCCCAATACGCCCAACAGGGCAGTCAACACAGCAATAATAAACTCTACGATCTTCTTCCAATTAATGTTTTTCATACTAAAATTTGGAGACCCACCCCTGCCCTCCCTGAAAAGGGAGGGAGTCCTGCAAGGGTTAGGGTTAAGGTCATTGTTAAAGGTTAAAGGTTAAAGTTGAAAGATTAAGGTTAAGGTTAGCGTTAACGTTAACGTTGAATCCGGTTTTTAATGTTTTTACTTTTCTGTAAAGATAGGCCCGAAGGGCTGTTGATAGAGGGGAGGCAGCTGGCGCAAGCTTGCTTGCAGAATGCTGCTTCCCATCTAGCGACACAGCCGTGCAAAGCACGGATGCTTTACAGAAAAGTGGTTTTCCACCGGTTTTTGTAAAATCTTTGTGCCTTTGTGTCTTTGTGTTAAGTTAAGGTTAAGAGCCCCTCCCTCCTAAGGGAGGGCTGGGGAGGGTCTCTTAAGGTTCCTCTGGAGTATCCTCCTTACTGGCATCAAGAGCAGCCTTCGAAGCCATGGTGGAGATATCACCGATGGTGACACCACGGAGCAGACTCTTGGTACGCTTACCGGAACTCTTGTCCGTCTCCGACTCAGGCAGGAAGAGGATATGCATGCCCGTTACATTCTCCGACACAGAGAATTTCTTCACCGTCTCAGCACCCTTACTCTTGATACCCATCTTGAAGGAGCCCAATCCGGAGATCTTCACACGATAGCTGTCCTGCAGCATATCCTTCAACACCTCAGGCAACTCCGTCAGCACGGCCTTCACGTCCGACTTCTTGACGGTACAGTTACGCTGGATGATCTCAGCGATGTCGTCGAGGTTCTTCGTACCAATGGCCACAGCCTTCGCATACCACTTATGGAAAGCATCAGTCATTCTCTCATTGTTGTTTTGCACAAGTTTGTAAAATACCATAGTAATTAAATTTTAAAAAGAGACCCACCCCGACCCTCCCTGAAGAAGGAGGGGGAGACCCACCCCATCCCTCCCTGAATAGGGAGGGAGTTCTGTGAGGGTTAGGGTTAGGGTCATTGTTAAGGTTAAAGGTTAATGGTTAAAGATTAAAGATTAAAGATAAATGGTTAAGGTTAGCGTTAAGGTTAGGGTTAAAAATCAATACTCATACTGCAACTCCTCCAGTCTCGGCGGCACCACATAGTTATCAATCGCCTGCCTCCGATTCCTGCGCACATGGAACTCCCCTCCCTTCGGGAGGGGCTGAGGGTGGGTTTTATAACTCACATGCAACCAGCACGCCCCATTCTCCTGGATACGTTCAAAGAGCAGCTGGTCGAACTCCAGGTTCTCCTTGATATAGCGGAACATCTTACGGCCCACCTCGATGTTCGAGACGTGGATGTCGGCAGCCTCGCCCAACCGGTGTTGCGAGTTCTTCACGCCGCCCACGGCTTTGTTCAGTCGTTCACAGCGGTACCCACTGGTGATCCGGATCACACCGAAGCGTTGCCGTAAGGGTTCCAACACATGCTCGCACAGCTGTTGCAAGCGGTTAATCACTTCTTCGCTCGGTTCATTTTTGATTCCGAGTCGGATGGCGGTGCCGCTGGCGCACATCTCCCTAAGGGAGAAATGTGCCGTCAGCATCCGCTCTTGCATTTTGGTCGTTGATATATTCTTCATTTTTTAGAAAAGGAGACCCTCTAAATCCCCCTTAAGAGGGGGACTTACTGACTGCATTCAGCCGGGCAGGGTCGGTCATTTAGTTTTAGTAATTATTGTTATATATAATATCAGTTACAAGTTTCAAGTTTACGTTAAGGTTAACGTTAAGGTTGAAACAACGGTTTTCAATGTTTTTACTTTTCTGTAAAGACAGGCCCGAAGGGCTGTTGAAAGGAGTTCATCGGCAGACGCAAGTTTACTTGCAGGATGCAGATGGAGTGCTTTTGACACAGACGTGCTAGCAGCACGGATGCTTTACAGAAAAGTGTTTTCCGCTGGTTTTTGTTATTTTCGTGTCTTTTGTGCATTTCGTGTTCTAAAAAACTTTGTATCTTTGTGACTTTGTGTTCCATTAAAATAGTTATCGTTAGCGTTATCGTTATCGTTATCGTTTACCCCCTCCCTCCTAAGGGAGGGCTGGGGTGGGTCCTTTTTCCGTTTGCAAAGATACAACGAGCGCGTCCACGGAGAGTGAACGCGCCCAAATTTTTTCAAAAATAATTTATAACTCATTGATTTCCAAGGCTTCCCGGAATCGCTTTTTCAGCGTCTCACGGAGGCTCACAGGACTCACCACCGCCATCTCACCTGCATATTGCAACAGCTCCTGCACCAGCTCCGGGTTTATAATAAGGTTCATACGTACCTCAGTATATCGGTCGTCGATGGGAAGAAACTGTTGCGACTCGTGGATTTTCCGGGAGCGCAGATAAGGCACCAGCTGATTTTTGACGCGCAGCACCACCGCTTCCTTCTCATCTCCAGGCCGCCGGGTGACGCCCACCATGTCATCGAAATAAGTCTCCACCGCTTTGTCAGGCTTGCGGTATGCCACGTCTTCACACCGTTCTATATTCACGATACGGTCCATTCCGAAGGTAGAAAGCTGCTCGCGATGAGTATTCCAGGCCAGCAGATACCACCGTCCGTGGAAGTATTTCACGCGGTAAGGATGCACCACGCGCTTCAGCGAATGCTCGCAGTTAAACTTATGATAGTCCAACAGCAAAGGTTTCTGGTGCTCGATAGCCTGCTGCAAGGGAATCAGGAAGGAAATACCCGCCCCATTCTGCTCGTCGAGCAGCCGTTGCAACCGCAGGTAGTCATCTACGGTATAGTCATTCTTGAAGATCGACATACCCCCTTCATACCAGTAATACCATTTGTTGTGTCTCCGTTCTCTGTGGATTCTCACATGATGGTTAGCCTCCATCGAGTAGATAGTACGCATAAAGGTAGTTCGCGAACTGATCGTATCGAAGCCGTTCTCTTCCAGGTATCGGTTAGCGTAGTCCATCATCTCCCTGCTGGTCATCGCCCGTCCGTTCTGCAGACATTTGTCGAACAGCATCTCACGTAATGAATAATTCTTATGATTCATAATCTTTTCCTTATTTTAATATCCGTGCAAAGGTATTACAAATGATTCTGAAAACAAACATTCATCAACAAAATTTCTCTTTTCAACAAATTTTTCCGTCGCGTTCACTCTCCGTGAACATCCTCCCCGTATCTTTGCACAACGAAGTGGGAGACCCACCCCACCCCTCCCTGTTTAGGGAGGGAGTCCTGTTTGGGTTGGGGTTAGGGGGTCATTGTTAAAAATAAACTTAAGGTTAGGGTTAACGTTAAGGTTGAAACAACGGTTTTTATTGTTTTTTCTTTTCTGTAAAGTCAGGCCTGAAAGGCTGTCGGAAGAACTTCATCGGCAGACGCAAGCTTGCTTGCAGGATGCAGATGGAGTGCTTTTGACACAGCCGTGCAAAGCACGGATGCTTTACAGAAAAGTGGTTTTCCGCCGGTTTTTGTTCATTCTTTGTGCCTTCGTGTCTTTGTGTTTAGTTATATAATTTGTTATCATTAATAATTTTGTTCAGATTTGTCAGATTTCTAGTCCTTTAGGACTATCAGTAAAAACTCCCCTCAGCAAGTCCCCCTTCTAAGGGGGATAAAGAGGGTCTCCATTATTACTATGAAAATAACATTATTAAAACCCTCCCGAGGTAAAATTACAACCTCCTGGATGAACGTCCGCGACATCGCCACCCTCATCCGAAGTGAAGAATCGCGTCGCTGGGTAGAACCCTTCCGCGACCTGTATGCCATCCCTACATACGGCAACACCCAACTGCCGCATGTCAACCCTATGCTGCCAGCCCTCTGCTTCGGCGGCATCCTGAAGAAAAGCCGCCACAACGACTACACGTCGGCATCCCATTTCCAGCCCGAGATCCTCCGCCGCAACGAAGTGACCCTGCTGGAAATCAACCGTCTGGAAACCAGGGACGAAGCCTGCCGCCTGCGCGACCTTGCCGCCGAACTCCCCCAGACGCTCCTGGCCTTCGTCGGCTACGACGGCCTTTCCGTATGTATCGTCAGTGCCGCCCCCTGCCATGGTGGACAGGTTTTCTATCAGGCACAGCTCGACATGGAGGTGGAGATGCGGGAATCCCCCACCGCCCTCTGTTCGTTGAGTTATGATCCCGGCTGCTATGTGAACCCGTCGGCCTCCCGTTCCTTTGCCGATACCTACCGTGAGATGTCCCGTCGGAAGGAACGTCCCCTGAAGAAAGTAAGTCAGAATATGCTGCTCATGTGGCAGACACGCCATTTCATGGACACCCATTACGAGCTGCGCCTCAACGAACTCACCCGTCAGGCCGAGTTCCGCCTTCGGGATATCCCCAGTGATCCCTTCCGTCCGTTAGCCAAGGAAGACCAGAACACGATGACCATCCGAGCCCTCGAAGCCGGACTTCCCTCCTGGGATCGTGACCTCGACCGCTATATCAACTCCCGCGAGATCCGACAGTACAACCCCGTTCGCGACTATCTCAACCAACAGCCTACTTGGGATGGACAAGACCGCCTCACCCCGTTGGCCCAGCGCATCCCCACCGATACACCCCATTGGCCCGACTATTTCCATACGTGGATGCTCGCGATGGTCGCCTGTTGGCAGGGCATCGACCGCGAACACGGCAATGCCCTAGTGCCCCTGCTTACCGGATTCCAAGGTTCCGGCAAGACCAGTTTCTGCCGCATCCTGCTCCCTCCCGAGCTCCGCCCCTATTATGCCGAGAACCTGAACCTGAAGAGTGAGACCACGTTAGCCCTTGCCCTCTCCTCCCGCGCCCTGATTAACATCGATGAATTCGACAAATACAGCAGCAGTCAGCATCCCCTGCTGAAGTTTCTCATCTCCCAGAACGAAGTAGATATGCGTCTCCCCTTCGCCGCCCACATGGAACAGCGCCGCCGTTTTGCCTCCTTCATCGCCACCACCAACAACAGCCGTCCGCTGGTAGATCCCACCGGTTCCCGCCGTTACCTCTGCGTCAACGTCACAGGCCCCATCGATTTCCTCACCCCCGTCAATTACAGTCAGGTCTATGCCCAGCTCCGCGATGAACTCCGTCACGGCCGCCGCTACTGGCTCAGCAAAGCCGAAACCACCCGTCTGATGGAACAGAACGAACGATTCTACGAAGTCAGTGGCATCCAGCAGATGCTCGCCTCCATGATTCTTCCTGATGACGAACAGGGCGAATGGCTGTCATTGACGGAGATCCTGAAGCAAATACAGAAAAACTTCCCCCAATACAAGCCCACGGGCAACATCTTCCGCGAGATGGGCCGCAGCCTGAAAGCCCTGCACGTCGAAACCAAGCATACCAATACATGCAACCTGTATAAAGTAAGGTTCAAGGCCCCCACCCTCTAAGTCCCCAAAATCAGTATCACACTTTCACTCACACATAACACCCTCACAATCACCACAATACAAGTGAAACTGCACAATCACTCCCTCACAGAGAAAGGAGACCCACCCCAATAGATATTCATTTACCTAGTGATTAGACCCTAATCACTCTACAAACAAAAGTGAAACTGAAACCAAAATCAGTATCACCTTCAACAAAATGATAATCAACAAGTTGCAGAAAATGATACTGGTGAAACTGAAATCCACCCAAAAGACAAAGAAACAATTATGGCAATCATTTGTACCCTTGAAAAGAAGCGGACCGACAACCGCTACTACGCCCGTTCCCGCAAGACCGGCCGCGTAGGCTTTGCACAGTTCGCCGAAGAAATCTCGCGTAACTGCACCGCCAAACCCTCCGACGTCATCCTCGTACTCACCGAACTATGCGAAGTGATGCGCCACCACCTCCTGGACGGCGAAGAAATCACCATCCCCGACCTCGGCAGCTTCCACATCGGCATCCAGAGCGACTCCGTAGAAAATCCCCATGACTTCTCCCCCCACCGTCACATCCATGCCCTCCACATCAAGTTCCGCCCCACCTCCCACCGCGACCCCACCACCTGGCAACTCTCCCGCCCCATGCTAAAAAATGCCCAAATCAAGTTCATGCTCCAAGATTAAAGGCTAAAGATTAAGGATAAAGTTAAGGTTAAGGTTAACGTTAACGTTGAATCCGGTTTTCAATGTATTTTCTTTTCTGTAAAGACAGGCCCGAAGGGCTGTCTGAGACTGCTCTTCCGCAGGATGCAAACTCGTTTGCAGAAAGTGGAAGAACAGACGCAGACACAGACGTGCAAAGCACGGATGCTTTACAGAAAAGAGGTTTTCCGCTGGTTTTTGTTAAATCTTTGTGCCTTTGTGTCTTCGTGTTCAATTAATTTGTTATCGTTAAAGTTATCGTTAATAATTTTGTTCAGATTTGAAAGATTTCTAGTCCGAAGGACTATCACAAACATCCAACTTTAACCCTTAACCACAAAACATTAACCCAAAATTTGCCTTTATCCCAAATTTTTCCTATCTTTACCACCGAAAATGTCATCAAAATGACGATTAAAACACCCCCAATCCTCGTAATAACCTTTAAGTCAAGCACTTACGCCACTTAAGGGGAATTTAGAGTATGTACCTTAGTTTAAGGTAAACGTTCTCGTATGAATCATACACTATGGCCGATTTAGTAAAAACGACTGATACTTCGGGCCTCATCCCGTTTAAAGAAGTCGAAGATAAGATTGCAATTATTCGCAATCAACAGGTGATTGCCGATGCAGATGTAGCGGCATTGTATGGAGTTCAGACCAAAGAAGTGAATCAGGCTGTTAGGAACAATCCTGATAAGTTTCCTAAAACTTATATGTTTGAGCTGAATAAAAATGAGTTGCTTGATTTGCGGTCAAAAATTTTGACCACAAAAGTATCAAGAAAGAGTCGTAGCGCCACCAAAGTATTCACCGAGAAAGGACTCTATATGATAGCAACCATTCTACGAGGCGAACGAGCACTTGGAGCAACCTTTGCTATCATTGAGACCTTCGCCAAGGTTCGTGAGCTTAAGCGAGAACTGTTAGATCTGCACAAAGAGACCGATAAGGCCAAGCAGCAGACAAAGATGCGGCATTTCGGAGAAGTACTCACCGACATTGTAATGCCAGACCTTCAAACCAGCGAGACCGAGTCTTCACTTGAAATAAACTTCCTCATTGGCAAGATCAAGCACACGGTAAAACGCGTACGCAAAGAAGAGCCAAAGAAGTGACAAATAATCCGTCCCGCAGCGCCTCATTACCACTTGCAACTCAACTGTTGACGAGATAAACACCTTCTTAAGAAAGATGCAAGAGCATCAGTTCGTCATCTACACCATTTAACCAGTTTAAGCCAAGGATTAATACAACATCTGAATCCGTGACAGGAACATATTCCTTGCCACCAAAAGGAAGGCAACAAGTCGGTTACAAACTGTAACCAACTGAGGCCAGTATCTCCAAAGATGGAAAGAAATACAAAAGCCTCCGACTATCTGCCCCCTGCCGATCGCCACCAGATGTTGCCAGAAGAGAACGACGATGAGTGATATGAAGAGAGTAAACGTCGCCGCAAAGTTTTTTTACGGTTTTTTCTTTTCTGTAAAGCCAGGCCCGCCAGGGCTGTTGAAAGGAGTTCATCGGCAGCCGCAAGCTTGCTTGTAGGATGACAATGGAGTGCTTTTGACACAGCCGTGCAAACGGCACGGATGCTTAACAGAAAAGAGGTTTCCCGCTGGTTTTTGTTAACTCTTTGTGACTTCGTGTCTTTGTGTTTCATTAATTTGTCACTATGGCTATGGTAAAAGATTTTGTGAATTTTGTATTCAAAAAAAGTTATCGTTAAGGTTAACGTTATCGTTTTTTTACCTATCTTTGCACTCAAGAATTGTCCAGTTTTGGCGTTTTAACACCTCTGATTTTCGTAATGACCTTTAAATCAAGTATTTACGCCACTTAGAAAATTTAGGGTGTTCTCTTATATCTGTTATAGGTATTCACTATCACCCATCGCTTATCACCCCAATATTATTGTTAGGATTAAGGTTTAGATTTATTTACTGTATCAGTTCTCATTAAAATAAAAACATATTATGAACGTACAATTCGACAAGACAAAGGCTTTGAATGCACTGCTGTATGTAGCTAATCGCATTCAACGGAAAGATTTTCATAAAATCTTCAAGGTTATCTACTTTGCCGAACGTCAGCATTTGGCAGACTGGGGCCGTCCCATCACAGGCGATACATATATTGCCATGGAAGCTGGTCCTGTCCCCTCGCGTATATATGACATGTTGAAGATAGTACGTGGTGATTCCTATCTGCCAGACACAGAAGGCCTTGGCCAATACTTCCAGGTTGAGAACTGGATGTATGTCCGCCCACTGCAAGATGCCGATCTCAATAAATTATCCCCCAACGAGCAGAAGGCACTTTCTGATTCCATCGAGAAATATGCTTCACTCTCGTATGATGAGATAAAAGAAAAGTCCCACGATGTAGCCTGGCGTTCCACCGCCCGAGACTACTCTATCAGTTGGGAAAGTATTGCCCGTGAGGCAGGATTAGACAGTGAAGATTTGGAGTGTATCAACGAGTATGCAAACTTAGAAGCAGTACTTCGCTAAACAACATATGGTTAAGAAGAACACATTTTCTAATCTTGCAGGTCTGCGCGACATATCTATAGCACCTGGAGCCGTTTTTCTTGGGCCATGGGCAGACATCGATCATGAAAAGTTTCTTGTCGTAGCTGGAGTTTCAGATGACCGCATACTAGTTTGTTCTGTAATGATCAACTCCGAGATTAACCCCTATATCCAGAAGCGTCCAAGAATGCTTTCCTGCCAGGTCCTATTGAAGAGTGCTGACTATGGTTTCCTAAGTCATGACTCCTATGCCAACTGTGCCCAACCCATTCGTGCCAAATTTGAAACATTCACGAAGGACGACCGCAAATATTGCGGCATCCTGAACGAAGCCGACCTCAATATAGTCCAGCAGCGTATCATTGCCAGTGGCAACTTGACTGTTGACGAAATAAACACCTTCTTCAAAAGGTAAACCTCTCTCTGTCACTCGTAGATCGAGTTGTTAATAATCCAAGTAATGTTAGAGTTAAATAAAAAACGGTCGGAGAAACCGACCGTTGAAAACACACCTTCTTTAATCACCTTTTTTATGACGATGTGGTTTTAATAAAGGATTGTTGCCGGGAGTGTTCTTGTTATCCCTTTGCCTTCTGTCAGGCAGACCTGTTGATTTGGCAATTCTTTTGGGTCCTGGTTTAATTCCCATAGGCTTATTCTATCCGTCCTTTAGCGGAGTTCTTTATTGGCTGCATGTTTCAGGCAACCGTTATACTCTTTGAGTAGCAAAAAGCATGCCGCAAATCATTACCGCGAAGGTTTTAAATGTTTTTTCTTTTCTGTAAAGTCAGGCTCGCCAGGGCTGTCGAAAGAAGCCAAGCAGCAGGAGGCAAACTCGTTTGCAGAATGATGCAGAGCGTCTTTCGACACAGTCGTGCAAGGCACGGATGCTTTACAGAAAAGAGGTTTTCCACCGGTTTTTATTTATAATTATTTAAAAGATTATGTTCTGATTTGTATGATTTCTAGCCTTTAGGCTATCAGAAACACCACCATTAACCTTTAACCATAAAACTTCAACCCAAAATTTGCCTTTATGCCAAATTTTACCTATCTTTGCCCCTAGAAATGTCAATTTTCGGCGTTTTTACATCTCTGGCTTTCGTAATAACCTTTAAGTCAAGCGTTTACGCCACTTAAGGGGAATTTAAGGTATGCTCTTTCTATTCTAACAGTTCTTATAGAACATGAATAAACCTATTCACATTTATCACGGTTCAGTCAATATTGTGGAGAAACCCGTTTTCGGAGAAGGTAAGCCTTACAATGATTATGGAAGGGGGTTTTATTGTACTGAACACGTGGAACTTGCTAAGGAATGGGCATGTTCTTCTGACAGTGATGGCTACGCTAACCACTATCAACTTGACTTGGACGGACTCCGTGTCTTGTATCTAAATGGGGTAGAATACAACATATTGAATTGGTTGGCTATCTTGTTAGAAAACCGGAAATTCAATGTTGCTGAAGGCTTGCCGCAGAGAGCCAGAACCTATTTGTTAGAGAACTTCAAAGTCGATTATAAGTCCTATGACATCATCATTGGTTATAGAGCTGACGATTCCTACTTCTCTTATGCAGGGGATTTTATCAACGGTACCCTTTCGCTACGCGACTTATCCGAGGCGATGAGGTTAGGTAAATTAGGCGAACAGGTTGTCCTGAAATCCCAAAAAGCCTTCCAAGCATTAACATTCATTGAGGCCATTAAAGCCCCACATGAAGAGTATTTCGGCAAATACAAATTACGTGACGAAGAAGCCAGAAATAGATACAGAGAGATGGCTAAGCAGCCTATAGCTGAGAATGAAATATACGTGATTGACATCATCAGAAACAATTGGAAGAATGGCCAGGGCATATAAGAAAACCTATCTGAATGGAGCCATGCGCAATCTTGCAGTTATGCTTGATTGCGGAGTGAGAAAATATGGCTTTTCAATACATGACTTTTACAATAAGTTCTTGTCATGTGATGTTTCGCGCCAGTTTGCCAACGGGAATCCTCGCTATTTAGTGGGCGTCTCAGGTGCAGAGTTGGCAGATATGGTAGTGCAGAAATCAGGAAGTACCGTCTCTGAGAAAAACGACGGAACTTACTCCGTTGGACCAGAGTATTGGGCCGGTTGGGTATTAGCCTATTATCAGTGGTATTCATGCCGCAGTTTTGCATATATGCAGAAACAAGGCCTGGGAATCAATGAAGTCATCAGTATGTATCACCCTTTACACGAGGCCGATCTGACCAAATTCGTCAGTGCGGCTAATAACATCATTGAAAGGAACAAGAAATCTTCAAAGAATTAACATTGAAACAGGACCGATTACTTAAGCGTAACAGGTTCCTGTCACTTGTCACCTAGGCTAGCGCAAGCGGAAATATGAAAGAACATTCTGAATAAATAATATCACATATGGTAATTGATGAGATAAAAGAAGAAAAAGAGGAAAGAATCTCTAATGACGACCTCTTTAATATAACATCCTGGGGAGCCGACCCTTCTGTTCGAGAGTTGATAGAGCAGTATAAGGATGGTGATATCGTAAAACCAGAGCTCCAGAGAAAGTATGTTTGGAAGAAACGCGATGCTAGTCGTTTTGTTGAGTCGTTGCTCTTAGGATTACCAGTACCAAGTGTTTTCTTAGCTAATATGGAACCCTCAGGAAAGCGACTTATTATTGATGGATACCAGCGTATTCGTACCTTATACGATTATATCCATGAAGGGATATGGAGTGGCGATGATACTGCTTTTAGGCTCGTTGATTCCGACATAATAAATGAGCGTTGGAGAGGAAAATCATATAAGGAATTGACTGATGATGACAAGCGGAGATTGAGAAATTATACAATCCATGCAATTATCTTCGAGCAAAAACAACCTAGAAATGATTCGGGATTATATCAAGTATTTGAGAGAATTAATACTAGCGGAACAACTCTAAACGCTCAGGAGATTCGTAATTGTGTTTATCAAGGCACCCTTAATTCTCTTTTGTTTAAGTTAAACGATAATACGTTTTGGCGGCGGATGTTCGGAAACGACAAGGAAGATTCTAGAATGATTGATTTAGAGCTTATTCTTAGGTTTTTTGCAATGAATACGCCAAATGTATATGAATCAAATAATTATTATATAAGTCTTACACAACTGATGAATCGCTATATGAGTGATCATCAGAATGATAGTGAACCCTTTATCAATTCATTATCTAATGATTTTGAACAGGTGATTAAATACATATATAATCATTTTGGTGAAGACGCATTCTTTAATCTGCAAAAAGATTTAACAAAATTACGTAGAAGACTATATCCAACAGTATATGATTCATTAATGATATCAACATATATTGCTATTCAGCGTGGTGCTGCTCCTGATGAAATGCTAGAATCTCGAAGACTCTCTTTGCTAAGAGATGAGGAATACAGGGAGAGTATAACTCAAGGCACGATGCAGGTTGTTAATATTAAAAGAAGAATATCTAAAGCTCTCAAATTAATATATGATTTAGATCTGTGATGCATAATACTACCGCAGAAGGGCTTTTAAATACGTGTACTAACGATTTGGCTCGTATAGATAATTATATAGCATTGATAGGAAGTACAAGTCCTGCATCTAATTTCCTAACAAAGTATGCGTTAATGCATATTTGCGGAACACTAGAAAGAGCTTACAAAATAATCATTACGGATTATTATAAACGCTTTTCCCATGAGTTAGAAAGATTCATTGATAAGAATGTTTCTGATGCAAGTTTGAATGCAACATATGACAACATTTGTAAAGTATTAAAGCTGTTTAATGAGTCAAAAAGCACAGATTTTAAAAGTAGAGTGCATAACCTGCCCAATCATGAAAGGATATTGTTGTCATTCACTTCACTGAATAATTTAAGAAATGATTTGGTTCATGGTCGCTCTATGAATGCTTCTTTTTTAGAAATTAAGAAACTATATCAAGACGTCTCGGTGATAATTATTGAATTAGACAATGTTTTACAATAGATTCTTTGATAATCAGATACATAACCCACTTCTTATTTCTGATAAAAATGGATAGCGAACTCATCAACATATTGTGCTATCAACTGTCGGGTGATGTAAGTCGGGCGGTGCATAACGAGTACGAGAACCGTTGGAGGGAGATAAAACATATCTGGGATTACCCGAAAAATCGCTTCAAGGTGTTAGAGGACTACTCTAAAACTGTGCAGCATCTTCTCGCTATGAGCACATTCTACCGAAGGGTACTAAGCGGCATAGATGGAGCCTGTGACTTCTATAAGACAATTTCAAAAAACGCAAGCGGAAATCGCGAGCATTCCATTGCTATTGGCAAATACAGGCTAAACAAGGAAGAGTACAACAAGATGCTTGCTATCAAGATTACCTTTCGGGAACTGCGAAAGAAATTCTGTATTGATGATTGTTTTTTTGAATATACAGAAACTGAAGAATTCTTGACCAATTGTAAAAATCTCTACTTTATTCATCATAACAAACCAGATGAAGACATCGTCAGCTCAAAACCAGATGAAGACCTCCCCTTTTAAAGAGATAGAAGAGTTCGAGAAAGAGCTGAAGTCCTTTACTAATAAATACAAAACCGCTCTCTCCGAGCACTCCCACCGCATCAGCAACTATTTCGAAATGTCTTGCTATAATATGATAATTCGCTATTATGAACATCGAGGGTATAAAGCAAAAGTTGAAAATGAACAAGCAGGGCGTTTCCGCTTCAAATGCTCGCCTTCTGGCCTACTTGAGAACTTTTCTTTTATGAAGCTGACAAAGAATAATGTGACATACCATCTATACCATAATGCATCTGTACAGTCAGCCTATGACAAAGAGGTTTTTACAACCCCAGATATTGTGGTGGCAACAAATGTAAAACCATCAATATCAATAGACTATTATAAGACCAAGAAACGATTCTCTTATATACCAAATACAGAGTTCATCACCTTCTGTGAGGCAAAACACCATACGCCTTTCCCTGAGTTGATAATTAACTTTATAGGAACTGTGAACGAACTAAAGCCCTCATGCCTGCAAGGACTCAATGAAGTAGAGAAAAGCTCAGAACACATTGCACCATCTTTGATGATGTCAGGCAGCCTTAGCAAACCAACGGAGAAAGTGGCCGAATCATTAGAACGTAGATATTTTGTTAATATGCTTGGAAATTTGTTCCTAGAGCCTTATAAAACGACCTTTTCATCAAATAGTATTTATAACTTGGCGACATTGGGACGGAAGAGGATTATGGAAAGCGAATAAACAATCCTTTCCGTATAGTAAGAGCAGAGATGTCACAGACTTGTCTCATGGAGTCTTGATTACATCTGTTTTATCTGTTCGATTTTTAATATTTTTGTCCGATTTCTCGCCTGCAAGGCGACTCAATAAGTTGCAAAACGCACTCCGCACTCCATTCGTTATCGTTAAGGTTATCGTTAATTAGCATTCTTCCATCATACATCAAACATCATACATCAAACATCTTACATCATTATGTCCCAAATCGGAGATGCGATCCAAGCCAAATGCCTTGCCTTTGGCGACAGGATAATCAAGTTGAATGACTACCTGTTGGAACAAGCTGCCAGCAGTATGTCAGATGTGGGAGGTCGGAAGCCTGACGTAAGTAAAGGAAAATCAGCCTTCATACATCATACATCAGCCATCAACCATCATACATCAGACATCTCTCAGCCATCATACATCAACCATCACACATCCCGAGTTCCCGTGCACCTCAAATCGGTGGCTACGCTAGCCAACCAGTTGCTGAGGTCCGGAACGAGTATCGGAGCCAATAATGCCGAGGCAACCAACGCGATTAGCAAAGCAGACTATAAGTCGAAATCATACATCGCGCTGAAAGAAGCAAGAGAAAGTCTGTATTGGTTAGAATTATTACACAGGAATGATTATCTTAGCGATGTGCAGTTCAATTCCATCTATGCAGATTGTGAAGAACTTGTTAAGTTATTAGTCCATCGCTGCAAAAAGTTAGACGGAGTATAATAACATCAAACATCTTACATCAGACATCAAACATCCTACATCTTCCACCAAACATCTTCCATCAAACATCTTCCATCAAAATATCCCCTGTAATGCATCAACCCCGCACATTGAAGCATTACAGGGATTTTTGTATCCTATCCACTCAACATAAAAAGACTTAAGTTTAAGGAGGCCCACCCCAGAAAGGAGCCCCCTCCCTAGGAGGGGATTCTTCACTCTTCATTCTTCATTCTTCACTTTATAACACCCAACTTTAACCCTTAACCACAAAACTTTAACCCAAAATTTGCCTTTATCCCAAATTTTTCCTATCTTTGCACCCAGAAATGTCCATTTTTTGGCGTTTTTACATCTCTGGTTTTTGTAATAACCTTTGGGTCAAGCGTTTACGCCACTTAAGGGGAATTTAGAGTATGTCATTTTACCTATTCTAGGTATCCACTATCACCCACCGCTTATCACCCCAATATGATTGTTAAGGTTTGCGCCTACCCCTATTCATATCCTGTCACCTAGAAAACAATAACAATAATGGTAAACGAAGTAACCATAAAAGGATATAAATCGTTTAAAGACCTCCACTTGAAATTGGAAGGTCTTAACCTGCTTATTGGTTCTAACGGGTCAGGAAAGAGTAATTTCTTGTCTTTGTTTGAACTGCTTAACAATGCTTTCGAGCAGCGGTTGGCAGAACATATCGCAAAAACAGGAGGTGTAGATAAACTTCTGTACCAAGGACGCAAGGTGACTGAACAGATTGTGGCTCAGTTGGTGATGGGACATAACAGCTACAAACTGACGTTGCAGGAAGCAGATGGCAAGCTTATTGTTGCTGATGAGGAGTTAGGATATAACAATGACAATATCAGCATCTCCAAATTCTCTCAGGAAGCAGGCATCAAGTACTATCATGGTCTAAAGCGTGGCGACTATATTAAGGAATACCTGTCGCACATCAGGAAATTCCATTTCCACGATACGGGCAGACGGTCGCCATTCGCTTCGGAGTGTCATGTGCATAACGACGCCTATTATCTATATGCCCACGGAGAAAATCTGTCTGTAATTCTGTATCGCATCCATAGGGAGCAGCCTTTGGTTTACCGAAGGATTATAAAGGTTATCCAAAGCGTGGCTCCGTATTTCTCAGATTTCTATTTCCATGTGTCACAGGCCGACACGCTACGATTGCAATGGCGTGACAGGTTCAGCGATATGATATACGGTCCCAATGACTTATCGGATGGTACGGTGCGATTTATAGCATTAGCAACACTCTTCCTACAACCTCAGTTGCCCAGTGTCATCATCATCGATGAACCAGAGTTGGGGTTGCATCCTGTGGCTATACAAAAACTGGCCGGTTTAATCAATTTGGCAAAAAAGAGAGGTACTCAAATCGTCATTGCCACACAGAGTGCCGACCTGATAAGCCAGTTTGAGCCTGAGGACATTATCACCGTTACCCAACATGACGGTGTCACGAATATGGAAAGACTAAGCAGCGAGGACTTGAAACTATGGCTTGACGAGTATACAATAGGCGACTTGTGGAAACAGAGCATTGTTAAAGGAGGCCAGCCATGAAGCGATTGATTGTGATTTGTGAAGGACCGACGGAGAAGGAATTCTGTCGCGATATGCTTGCCCCACATTTCCTGAAAAAGAATATTATAATAGTGGCTTCTACTATCAAACATTCTGGTGGTGGCATTGTGCCATGGCGTATTCTGAAAGACCAGATAGAGAAACACCTTCATGAGCGTGATGCTGTGGTAACAACTTTTATAGATTACTACGGAATCAAGGATGAGCATGGCTTCCCAGGATGGGATGCTTCCAATAAAGTTGTGCACAATATTGACAAGGTGCATATTTTAGAACATGCTATGTATGAAGATCTTCCTGATGAATGTCGCTATCGTTTCATACCAAATTTGCAATTACATGAGTTTGAAAGTCTACTGTTCAGTGATGTAGATGTGTTTGCCCAGAACTTCGAAGCCCATGAAATGGACTTGGTGGAGCTCAAGAACATTGTGGCAGAGTTTCCTAATCCAGAAGATATAAACAACAATCCTAAGACTGCTCCATCTAAACGTATTGAGAATGCCGTGGAAGGATACAGAAAAGTACTTTTCGGCAATTGTCTCGCTATGGATATCGGTTTAGACAAGATGAGGCAGAAATGTCCTCACTTCAACGAATGGGTCAGTAATCTGGAAAAGATTTAAAAACATCTAAAGGTTATCACTATAGTTAACCTTACCCCTGACACGCCTATCCCCAACCATCCTACAATATGCTCTGTTGTTCTGGTATTTTATTTAACCATGAGTCTGAGCGACGCGGTGAGACCTTTGTAGCTCGTAAGATTACACTGGCTGCAGCCCATATTTCACAAGGCGTTCAGGATTGTCTGCCCCCTGTCGCTATGGTATAATTTCATAAGAAATGATAAACTCTATACTATTAGAAGCGGCTAGTGCAACCGTGCAAAAGACAGGGACATCAATGTCTCTTTGGGTAACACTCATTATTCCACTTATCTTTTTGATATTGTGGTCAATGATTAAGTACATTGTTGCCATTGCAAGGAAACAGATTGAATGGATTCAAATGCTTGCAGAAATGCCAGTAGATTTCTTACTTATATGGGCAACTCTTTTAATGAGTAGATATTTTGTTCATCAGCAAGATATTATGGTGATTATAATTGCCTTTGCTTTAATCTTGTTCTCATTGATAATTGCAGTGTTGTCATGTATATACAGACAATTTATTGTTGAAAAAGCAGGAGATGTGGCCAATCCCGAATGGAATAAAGTTCGTAATCATCTGTTCGTTTTGTGGATTTGCGTTATTTTTTGGTTGATATTAATATTAATTTTACCTTCATGGAATTTACTGAGATCCATATAGTTGTATTATTTCTAGTAATATTCCTTTTTACTATACTTTGCCTTATATATTATTATATAAGGAAATTGGAGAGCAAAATAGAAGTTTATAATAGAGATAATCTTTTAAAATATCAAAGAAGTCGTTTAGAGGATAAAGTATATGATGCTACAGATAAATTGGTATTAGACAACCAGCATTTTGCTGATGCTAATCATTTATTATTGGATGCCTCCAAGAATAATGAATTAAAATCAAAACGCGAGGTACCCAATTATAGCTATTTTAATGATTTAGGAATTCTCGAAAATGATTTTAAAGTTGAAGACAAATTTGTGACATGTCTTATGCCTTTCAATAGTAAATACAATACTTTATACGATACAATTAAGCATGGGTGTAAATTTAATGGCTTTACATGTATACGTACTGATGAGGAAAAGATAGAAAGTAATTCAAATTTGAGGAAATATATTGTAATGAAAATTATCCAAGCTCAGTTCGTTATTGCTGTTTTAGATGGACGTAATCCCAATGTGCTATATGAAGTTGGAATAGCTCATGCTATTGGGAAATTAGTAATCTTATTAGTAAAAAGGGAAAAGACAAATGAGCTTCCTGAGAATTTAAAAGGGAATCGATTACTCATATATAAGAATGAAGATGATTTATTTGATCAACTAAGTTCAACTCTTTCATCAATTGAGTATGCTTAAGGACGAAGATAAAAATCGAATAATTAATGTTTTAATAAATCGAGTAGGTCAATTTAATTGCCCTATTTGTCATAAAGGTCAGTTTTCAATAGTTGATGGTTATTCATCTCATGCATTAGGTGATAATTATCGCTCAGTAAACTTAGGTGGGAAAATTATCCCATTTGTTATGTTAGCATGTAACAATTGTGGATTTATATCACATCATGCGTTAGGTTCATTAGACTTGTTGGAAAAAACCGGTCCAGATGACAAATAATTTCAATTATGAGACAAGATCGAATAGATTTGTATAAGGAATTAGAGGCAAAACGGAAGTCAAAGCTCCTTGTCTATGCCACCAGCCATAGACAAGGAATGGAGACCTCTATTGCTCCCGATGTCTTACCATGGTTCACAGAACATTTGGATATCATTGAAGAATCTGAAAAAATCTCTCTTTACATAATCACCAACGGTGGAGATACTTTAACAGCATGGAGCCTTGTTAATCTTATTAGAAGCTTCTGCGATAAATTTGAAGTAATCATCCCTTTCAATTGCTTCAGTTCAGGCACATTAATATCATTAGGTGCGGACAGTTTGCTCATGACAAAACAGGCTACACTCGGTCCTATTGATCCTAGTACAAATGGACCGTTTAATCCTGTGGTTAATGGTACCAATCAACGGATTCCTGTAAGTGTAGAATTTGTTAAGGCATACATAGAAATGGCCAAAAATGAGTTTGGAATACATAAACAGGAGAATATGACGGAAATCCTTCTAAAACTATCGGACAAAATCCATCCTTTAGCACTCGGACAGGTTTATAGGTCAAGGCAACAAATTCAAATGCTAGCAAAAAAGTTAATGTCTTGGCAAAAACTAAGCAGTAAAAAAGAGGAGAAGATTATCAATTTCTTGTGTAGCGAATCTGGTAGCCATGATTATGCTATTAGAAGGAAAGAAGCACGTGACAGTCTTGGGTTAAATATTGAGAAACCTGATCAAGATACATATAACGTAATAAAAGCAATATACGATAATATCAGTTCGGAATTGGAGTTTTCAAATCCTTATAATCCTGAAATTATTTTAGGTGGAAATCCAACGGCTAATTATTGTTGTAGACGTTGTATTATTGAGTCTGTAAATGGCGGAACTGATGTACTTGTTTCAGAGGGAGTATTAACAAAACACATTATACCCACACCCGCAGGTGATAAACTTATGATTCAAGATGGGAGAATCTTTGAGGGGTGGAGACACGAGGCTTAAAAACAAATGTTATGAAGACCGATATTCTTTACGATAGTCGTAGTACGGTAAGTAACCGTTACTATGACTCTAAGTCTTCTGTTAAAAGTAGACAAGTAGAGGTGGTAAGACCTACAGTAGAAGTTCATTCCTTAGGGGAATATAAACGTATGAAGGCTGTGGTAAGTGAAACAGTTGTACAAAGAGGTTGTGATATTATGAAGGTATAGCCATCATTCGTTCAATTCTTGTCTTCAGTGTTCAACTTGAAATTTGATTTTTGAAACTTGAAACGCACTCCGTGCTATTTAATATGGAAAAAACATTCAAAATTATTGTGACTATTGTAGCAGCAGTAATAGTTTTACTTTGTGTTTACACATTTATTATTGATTAATACTAGCCGATGAGGATAGAAAAAAACTAGCCATTGTTTTAAGCTAATTCTTCTTGTTAACAAGATAAGTTCCAAAATAAGAAGATTTAAGGATAACATTAAAACCATGTCTCAATTAAATAACGATAGAATATTTAAAAATACAATTGCGCTATACGGGCGGACATTATTTATGCTCGTAATTTCCCTCATTACGAGCAGAATAACGCTACAGGCTCTTGGCGTAGACAACTATGGCATCCAAAATGTTGTCGGTGGAATTGTTACTATGTTCAGTGTTATATCAGGCTCTTTGTCAAAATCTATCAGCCGATTCATCACATTTGAACTTGGCCATGGAGATAAAGATAAACTGCAGCGTATATTTTCAACCGCCATCAATGTTCAACTACTAATTGGTTTCATTATCATCCTGATCGGAGAAACTATAGGCGTATGGTTTTTAAATACTCAGATGAACATACCTGCTGATAGGATGACGGCAGCAAACTGGGTATTTCAATTTGCCATCTGGTCTTTCTTTATCGGTCTAACACAAATCCCTTATACGGCATGCATCGTTGGCCATGAAAAGATGTCCGTCTTCGCCTATTTTGGAATTGCTAACTCTATCCTACATTTAATAGTTGTACTGCTCCTATACATATCTCCTCATGATAAATTAATAACGCTATCTGCTCTTCAGTTTTGTGTTACTTTATCCATGCGTATTATACAACGACTATATTGCGCGAGAAAATTTGAAGAATGCCACTACACATTTATTCACGACAAGAAACTTACACGAGAAATGACAGGCTTCGCTATCTGGAGTTTCTTGACAAATACCGCTTGGATATTCAATACACAAGGTCTCAATATTCTGATTAACATATTCTTCGGCGTAGAATTGAATGCAGCACGAGGAATCGCGTCCAGAACTGAAGGTTACATCAAGAAGTTTACAAATGACTTCACAACTGCATTAAATCCTCAGATTACTAAAACTTATGCTGCAGGAGAATTAGATGCTTGTCATTTATTGATTTGCAGAGGGGCTAAATTCAGCTTTTTTTTGTTGTTTTGTCTTTCACTGCCTTTTATGTTCGAAGCAGGAAGAGTTCTTTATCTTTGGCTTGGAATTGTGCCCAACCATACTATTACTTTCTTTCGGCTATCAATAATCGCCACATTGATAACCTTGCTGGGCCAGACGGGTGTGACAGCATGCATGGCAACAGGCAATATCAAATGGTATACCATTATCATAACGTCGGTTGGTTTTTTGGTTTTCCCGCTCACATGGATAGCCTTTAAATTAGGAATGCCTGTAGAATCATCATACATTATATATATTATCATTTATGCATTGATTGATTACATTAGATTGCTTATCATGAAGAGGCTATTGAATTTTCCTATTGCAATGTATGTCCGAAATGTCCTTATACCTGTTTTCAAGGTTACAACAATAGCGATTATATTACCTTTGGTTTGTTATGTTTTACTTGAAACCTCAGTATTAAAATCATTTATCGTCATAGTTTTAAGTCTCTTAAGTGCTTCAGTTACAAGCTACTATATTGGTCTAAATGGAAATGAGAAATTATTTGTCATCTCAAAAGTAAATACATTGTACCACAAATATTTAAAGCATTAATCCATGAATCTGCGAAAATATCTAAAACGCGGGCTTCAATATGTAAGATATGGTATACCAGAAAAACCTGTATACGCACAGATTTCAACTCTTGCCCCAAACGAATTGCTGAAAGAGCGTACCGCTTTGATTACAGGAGGTACAAGCGGTATAGGATATGATATATCCAAAGCTTTTTTACTGGCTGGAGCCAAAGTTATAATTACAGGAAGAAATAAAGAAAAAGTCGATAAAACCTGCAATTCTTTGATTCAGGAAACAGGTTTGAATACAATATATGGCATTCAAATGGACAATACAGATGTGCCTTCATTTCAACCTAAACTTGAATCTATCATCAAGTTGGCTGGCCAAATTGACATACTAGTCAATAATGCTGGAATCCTGGGCGGAAATATAAATAACTCTACAGAAGTAGAGTTTGACAAAGTAATTCAAACTAATTTAAAAGGTGTTTTTTTCCTTTCACAAATCGTAGGACGCTATTTTAAACGGAACAATATTCATGGAAATATTTTGAATGTCGCATCATCTTCCAGCTTACGTCCTGCCACATCTGCATACACCATTTCAAAATGGGGTATTCGAGGATTAACGCTTGGGCTAGCCAGAGTTCTTGCGCCTTACGATATCGTTGTAAATGGCATTGCGCCAGGGCCAACAGCTACACCTATGCTAATGCGTAACGGAGTTCGAGATGATATTGCCCTTCGAAAATCTTTAGCAGGCCGTTATGCTACTCCGGAAGAAATTGCAAATATGTCTGTTGTGTTGGTTTCAAACATGTCTCGAATGGTGATTGGAGATATCGTTTACATGACAGGAGGAGCCGGCTTACTTACAAACGATGATATAAACTACAATTTTGATTAATATGGAGCAGAAGTATTATACTAACGAGCGAAACATACAAATTGTAATATCATTACTTAAACAACATGGCATTAAAAGAGTGATTGCTTCCCCTGGCGCAACGAATGTAACATTTGTAGCAAGCATTCAGCAGGATCCATGGTTTGAGATATATTCGTCAGTCGATGAACGCTCAGCTGCATACATGGCTTGTGGAATGGCTGCAGAAAGTGGGGAGCCTGTGGTTATCAGTTGTACGGGAGCAACTGCGTCACGTAACTATATGCCAGGACTAACAGAGGCTTTTTATAGAAAACTTCCTGTCATCGCCATTACTTCCCATCAAGGCACACACCGTATAGGACATCTCATAGCACAACAGATAGACCGCAGAAATCCTCCGGCAGATATAGCTATAGAAAGCGTAACTGTACCTGTCGTTAAAGACAACGCTGACGAACGTTTCTGCGAGATAGAAGTCAACAAAGCTCTTTTGGCCCTGAAGCTACATGGCGGTGGTCCTGCCCATATCAATCTTTTCACCACATATAGTAAAGATTACAGCGTGGTACAGTTACCGAAGGCACATGTCATCAGAAGATATAGTCAATATGATAAATTGCCAGAACTAAGTCGCAATGGTCACATAGCTGTTTTCATCGGTTCACACAAGCCATTCACAGAAGAGGAGACCAAGGCTATCGATGTTTTTTGCGCAGCCAATGATGCTGTCGTCTTTCATGACCACACAAGTGGTTACTATGGGCATTACGGGGTACGAAATGCCCTCATGGTCAAACAGCATTTCAACACATCCGTTAAACAAATAGACACACTTATCCATATCGGAGAGGTTAGTGGAGACTATGATGGTTTTGGGTTTAGCAAAAATATAGTCTGGCGCGTATCAGAAGATGGTGCTTTGAGAGATTCTTTTGGGAAACTTACGGATGTATTCCAAATGCCAGAAAAAGTTTTCTTTGAAAAATATACACCAAAAGATGCCCCCACACATCATGAATATCTGGATGAATGCAAGTGTGTTTGTCAGAAAGTACTCAGCGATATTCCCGAACTTCCATTCGGCAATATTTGGATGGCTCAATATCTTTCGAAACACATTCCTGCAGGAAGCAATCTTCATCTTGGGATACTCAACACACTAAGATCATGGAACTTCTTCGATGTTGAAAAAGACGTAACGACAAACTGTAATGTAGGAGGGTTTGGTATCGACGGCAACATGTCGTCGATGATTGGAGCCTCTCTCGTTCATCCCGACAAAATATACTTCGGAATTTTTGGTGATTTGTCCTTTTTCTATGATATGAACGTTGTAGGAAATCGGCATGTCAGCAATAATGTACGAATCTTGCTGATAAACAACGGACGTGGGACCGAATTCCGCAACTATAATCATCCAGGAGCCGCCTTTGGTGAAAAGGCAGATGAATATATTGCTGCAGCAAGACATTATGGAAACAAGTCGGAAAACCTGGTCAAACACTATGCTACAGATTTGGGCTTTGAATATCTCGCAGCCTCAAACAAGCAAGACTTCCTGACTAATGTAGAGCGTTTCCTGACTCCCGAACTAACTTCCATGCCTATTCTATTTGAAGTATTCACAGACTCTCAGAACGAAAGTGACGCTCTTTATACAATAAACCATCTTTACCCCAAAGATGCAACAAAACCCAGTATGAAGCAGATCGTAAAAAACGAGATAAAATCTGTCATAGGTGAACGTGGAATGAAGATAGGCAGAGCCATTTTGGGTAAAGATTAGAAGTGTGAAAATGTTTTATCTTGACTCACAACGACTCGACAGACAATCAAATATAGAAAGTCTCCGCATTCTTGCAATCTTTCTGATTTTGGTTGTACATGCTGATTTCTGGGCATTAGGTGCACCTTCTCCACAAGAGATTCATGATTTTCCTACAGCTTCAACCACAAGATTCCTCATTGAAAGTATCTCTATCTGCGCTGTAAATGTATTCATCATGATTTCTGGCTGGTTTGGCATTCACCCAAAGGCAAAAAGTCTGTTTAATTTCTTGTTCCAATGCGCTTTCTTTCTGTTTGGAATTTATTTTATTAAAATCCTTGCAACAGGAAAAGTCAGCGGTGAAGGAATCAAAGGGTGCTTTCTATTACTCAAGTGGAACTGGTTTATCAAGGCTTATTTGATGCTTTATATATTCTCGCCTATTCTAAACGCATTCGTGGAAAATACAAATAAACGTACGTTTAAAATAGTTTTAATATGCTATTTCTTGTTCCAAACAATATATGGATGGTGTAGTGTTGGTGCAGAATGGTTTAAGGACGGATATTCTGCAATTTCATTTTTTGGTATATACTTGTTAATGAGATACTTACGGTGTTACCCCCCCCCTATGCGGGAGATCAAGCAAGTTCTATCTGACTATTTATTTGGCCTGCGTGATAATTCTCACAGTACTTGCCATACTGAAGACACTTCACATGATACCAAGTTGGTTCATGTTTGGAAAAATGTACTCGTACATAAATCCTCTCGTTATAATAGAGTCACTGGCATTGTTCCTTCTGTTTACCAAATTCGAATTCAAGAATAAAGCCATCAACTTTATTGCAGCAAGTACGTTTGCAGTTTTTCTTCTCCATTCGAATCCCAATATTGCCAAACCCTATTTTGCTCCCCTTATTAATAATACTTATCAATCATACGATGGGATTGCATGTTTTAGTATAATATTCGCAATATTAGTAATAATTTTCTTCTTGGCTGTTATAACAGATCAAGTCCGCATATGGTTAGGAAGTTGCATTTGGAAAAATAATCATAACACTTCTCAATGAAAATAGCGATACTTACACAACCTCTCCGCTATAATTACGGAGGACTGTTGCAAAACTATGCTTTACAGTCAGTTTTAAAGGAAATGGGGCACGATCCTGTTACCCTTGATCCCAGCCCATATGCTCATACCGATTGGAAGACTCCTTTTCGTGCTATCAAACGAACAATTCAGAAATACTTTTTCCATCAGCAAAAAATAGATATCCTTAGAGAATACAAAAAGAATCATGACGTTAAGCTGCTTGAAACCAATACTGGGAAATTCATAAAAAAACACATCAATTGTATCAGATATAAAAAAATAACTGATATTAATCCTCATGAATATGACGCCTTTATCGTAGGCAGTGACCAAGTATGGCGTCCAAAATATAATGGTAAACGGCAAGGTAACCTATTTCTTGATTTTATTAAAGGAAAAGATGTAAGACGCATCGCTTATGCTGCATCCTTTGGTACAGACAAATGGGAGTTTTCTGAAGAGGAAACCAAGCTATACAGTTCGTTTCTTGCAGACTTCGATGCTGTATCTGTAAGAGAGGATAGTGGAGTTGAACTGTGTCATCATTATTTCCACAAAGAGGCTCTTCATGTTCTTGACCCCACTATGCTTCTTACAAAAAAAGACTATATCCATGATATCTTGCAAAATGAAAAATGCCAAAATGGAAATCAACTGTTTTATTATATTCTTGACGAGAATGAAGAAAAACTACAAATAGTAAACGATTACGCCACGAAATTACATCTTACTCCATTCACTTCGAATAAAAGTGTTATAGGAAAGAAATCTGATGACATCAGTAAGAGTATCCAACCACCTGTAGAAGACTGGATAAGAGGGTTTAATAGGGCACAATTTGTGGTAACAGATTCTTTCCATGGCAGTGTCTTTTCAATACTCTTTAATAGGCCCTTCATCGTAATTTTAAATGCTGAACGAGGAACTTCCAGAATAGATTCTTTACTTAAAATGTTTAAATTGGAAGAAAGAATATATAACCCATGCAAAAAAAATGAAGAATTAGCCATTAATTGGGAGGAGGTGAATACGATATTAAGTGAAAAAAGATCTGTTGCTGTTAGTTTTATAAAAAAGAACCTTGATAATTAAGAGATAAATATTCATGCCTAAAATATCCATAATTACACCCATATTTAATTCTGAGGAATTTCTCCAAAATTGCATCGAATCTATACAGAATCAAGTCTTTCAAAACTGGGAACTTTTACTCATAGACGACGGAAGTACTGATAATTCAAGGAAGATTTGCGAAGAATTTGCAGCTAAAGACAGTCGAATACTTGTCTTCTATAAAAAAAATGGTGGTGCGAGTTCGGCCAGAAATATCGGATTGGAAAATGCCTCAGGAGAATGGGTAACTTTTATTGATAGTGACGATACCATAGAACAGCATTATTTTGATCTCCTTGGCTTTAAGGAAGCAGAATTACTTATCCAAAGATGGAAATTTTCTCGTGACAAAGATACTCACGAACCTTTAGAAGAGGGTATATACAATGGTGATTCTTTTATTAAATTTATGGAAGAAAATGCTCATAAAGACATTATGCGCATGGTAGCAGCAAAGTTCATTAAAAGAGAGGTTATTGAAAAAAAACATATTCGATTTAACACTCAAATTAAACTTGGAGAAGATACTTTATTCATGCAAGAGTATTATAATCACATCCATTCACTTGCGGTTAGTAACACTTCAAATTATATTTATTATAGACCTGACAATTGGGGGAAGATAAAATATGAAATAGATTACGACGAGTTCAGACTCTTTTTTCGGGAATTCTACAAATCATACAAAACACTTCCATATAAAAGCCAAAAATTATATTCTTTTCTATTTCGATTTTTTAGGGGCAAATTAAAAAACAAAAATAGTTTAAAGTCCAAGTTATTTGTCAACACTTTACCAGAATGCATACGGCTTGAGTGGATGTTTATTTCTCATAAGAACTTGAAGCAATTAACAAAAAAGAATGTTGCCTTATTTTTGTCAATGTTTAATCGTTTTATTAAATAGAGAAAACTAAATTCAAATTCTTCTGGGTGTTAGGCAAGTCTGAAAGAATAGTTTAGCTATAAACCGTGTATTAATAACCGATTACTAAATCAGCGGTCAAATTTTAATGCTCTTTTACAATAGATATGAACCCAATAATTTCAGTTATCGTTCCCATTTTTAATTCGGATCAATATCTGAAGAAATGTCTTGATTCTTTACAACATCAAACTTACCCGCATATTGAGATTATACTTGTCGACGATGGAAGCACAGATAAAAGCGGGAAGATAAGCGATGAATATGCAGAGAAAGACCCGCGTTTTGTTGTTGTTCACAAGCAAAACGAAGGCGTAGCTAAGGCTAGAATTTCTGCATTTGAACATAGCAAGGGAGAATATATTACATTTGTTGACGCTGATGATTATGTCGATGAACGATATATCGAACACCTCTATGACTGCATAGAAAAACACCATGCAGATGCCTCGTGCTGTCAATACTACAAAGTGGATGATAAAGGCAAACATTTAAGCCGACGTAAGGCATTTGGATACTTTGACAAAAAAGGTATAGAGGAAGTTCTTATTCCAGGGTTAGCGTGGGATTATAAACTCGGAAAAGAAACTATTGCACCTTTCCTTTGGGCAAAAATGACAAAAAGAGATTTTATAAAAGAGGTTCTTGATGCAGGAAAAGGGCTTTGGTACGGTGAAGATCAGTGTGGGGTTCTTCATATGCTCTATCAAATAAAGTCCATTTATCATTCTGACAAGCCTTTGTATTATTATGTATTTCACAAAGGACAGGCTACCTCAAAGATGGACCGTTCACGATGGAACGCTTATGAAACATTTTGGCAGAGGATGATAATCAAAGATGCCAAGGGACTCTATTCTTATCGTCTACCTTATAAGATTTTAGCGCACCTGAGAAGATATCTAACTTATTGGGTAAACCAAAAGGTTCCGTATAAGGTTTTCAAAGAAGAAGCGTTATATGCTTTGAATTCCGAGATTTTAGAAAAGCATCTCTTTCAAGCCGATATGGAAGGCTTGACTGTAAAACAGAGACTTAAACTAATTCTGTTAAAAAAGAAATGTGTATTTCCGTATTATTATTTCAAGAGAATGCGCTAACTTTTCGGTTATAAAGAATTCTATAAAATTATTAACTATGAGTATCTACCATAAAATAAAATACTTTATATACCACAATTGGATTAATCCATTCAAGTTGTATTTGAAGGAGATGTCTTTCTATTTCTTTAGATTATTTCCTTTACAAAACAAGGTTATTGCGTCTACTTTTAAGGGAATGAAATATGGAGATAACCCTCAATTTATTTACGAACAATTACGATTGTTAGACGATAAGATTGACTTTGTATGGTTAAGAAGAGATGGTTATACGTATGAAGTTCCTTCATGGATACGTGTGGTTTCATGGAACATGAAATATAAACTGATTTATGAGTTGGCTACAGCCAAAGTGATCATAGACACTCATAGGTTTAGAAAATTCGTAAAAAAAAGAAAAGGACAGGTTTTCATAGAAACGTGGCATGGAGGGGTAGCTATCAAGAAACTTGAGGCTGATGTTCCCAAGTTTTGTGACAACGAGGTCATTATGGCAGAAATAAAAACAACCAATAAGGTCGCGGATGTCTACATTTCACAATCAGATTTCCTTTCCGATATTTACAAACGGGCTTTTAAATATGAAGGTCCTATTTGGAAATGCGGGTATCCAAGAAACGATATCCTTTTTTCTGATAATAGCGAGATAAGTCAAATAGTAAGAAAAAAATATAGTCTGCGTGATGAACACATCGTACTATATGCCCCCTCATTCCGAGACTCTTTTTATGAGAATATTGATGTCAATGTGTATTCTGTAGATTTTGAAAAACTCAAGCAAACTCTTTCTAAACGGTTTGGTGGCAAATGGGTGGTCATGACAAGATGGCATCCCTTGTTTTCATCTCAAATAGCACAAAATATGAGTCTTACTTCAGATATTATCGATGCAACAAAATATCCCGATATTCAGGACTTACTGATGACTGTTGATGTCGTTGTTTCTGACTATTCAAGTTGCATGTTCGACGCTGCATTGAGAAATATCCCATGTTTCATTTACGCAACAGATGTAGAGGACTACAAATCCGATCGTGGTACATATTTCGAAATGGAGGAACTGCCATTCTCGTATGCACCTAATAATGAGGGGTTGATGAAGAACATTCTGAACTATAATGAGCAAGATTACCTTTTTAGTCTAAATTGTTTCTTTGATCGAATAGGACTCGTTGAAACAGGACATGCTGGTAAAGATATTGCTCAAAAGGTAAATCGTTTTTTAAAAGGAGAAAAAGTGGAATGGGGACAGAATTAAGGGAATCTGTGGGCACCGCGCGTCTTTCTTATTTGGACTATGCGCGAGTGTTTGCTGCATATCTAGTAATACTCGGCCCTTTATTATCAGTTAACAACACTTCAATCCGCCCGTATATCTATTCTTTCCATATGCCTTTCTTCTTTCTGGTCAGTGGTATGCTTCACAAGGACCGAGGCGGTATTGCTTGGAATAAATACTGGAAAACATTGATCGTCCCGTTTCTTTTTTTCAATGTGTTGTTCTTTATACTTTGGCCCGTATTATGGAAAAGTGGTGTCTGGGGAGGTGGTCCAAGTCGTTTTTTTGATAATAATGCAAGTTTAGGGAGAATATATTTAAATTACTTCGGAAAGGCTGTTTCTGACATAATAAATGGCAAAGGTGGGCCAGATGGGCCAACATGGTTTTTGTTGGCATTATTCTATTGCAAAGTTGCAAATGACATGCTTTGTTGTAATAAATTGAAATCGCTAGTTGGAATTGCTTTAATATTAGGAGTCATTGGAGTTGCTATCTACCCTCATTTCAACTATTTACAAATAGGCAGCTTTTTGATGGTATTTCCGTTTTTCTATGGAGGATTCTATTTTAAAGAGCAAATACAACAATGGTGTAATGATAAGGGTTCGTGGATTATTGGCTCTTTTCTCGTCTTACTCATCATTCCGGTTACAATGATTAATGGAAGAGTATCAACTTTAAACCTCAATTATGGGCAATGTTTGCTTCCATTAAATGTAATAGTATTCTACATTAATGGCTTTACAGCGTCTTTGGGCTTGCTTACTATATGTATGAAATTTAAACATCATCGACTTGTAACAAAATCAGCGAAGGCTCTCATTTCCATTTTGTGTTTTCATGGTGCCTTTGTTTTCTTTTTCAGAACTCATGGGAATTCCAATAGTTTTATCTCTTGTATTATTACATCTTTTATAATATTAGTCGCTTGCATTGGAATGCATCAATTATTTGAACGTTTCATTCCATATGCATTAGGTAAAAAGGGTAATCATTAATATTTATTCAAAATCCATCTCATATATATAGCAAATATGAGTAATTTAGTGCCACAACTTAAAAGAGAAAGGCTTCCATATTTAGACTATGCGCGAGTCTTTGTGATGTATTTAGTAATATTCGGCCATTTATTATTGAATGATGATATTACGATACGCCCATATATCTATTCTTTCCACATGCCTTTTTTCTTTTTAGTTAGTGGTATGTTGCATAAGGACCGAGGTGGTATCGCTTGGAAGAAATATTGGAAAACCCTGATAGTCCCGTTCCTGCTTTTTAATTTTTTGTTCTTTATACTATGGCCCTTATGTTGGAAAATAGGTATCTGGGGACCAAGTAATAAATTTGACAGTAGTTCTGGGTTCATAAGTATATATCTCAGTTTCTTTAAGCAATTCTTGATCAATTTCTTGTATGGTAAAGCACCCGCAGATGGACCGACATGGTTTCTGGTAGCCCTTTTGTGGTGTAAGATTTTAACGGATTGTCTATGTCGGAACCGATGGAGAGCTATCATTTTAATTACTATTTTAGCTGTTGTCGGAGCTATTCTTCTTTATGGCTTTAACCATAGAACATTTTTGCGGATAAACAATGCTCTAATGGTTCTGCCTTTCTTCTATGGTGGTTTTAAATATAAAAAGCAAATACAACAATGGTGCAGCAAACGGTGGGCATTGATTTTTGGCGTTGTTCTTTTACTGCTAAATATTCCGTGGACATTAATTAATGGAAAGATTAGTACCGATGCCGTACGTTTTGGCCAGTTGGTAACCCCTGTTTGCGCTTTGGTTTTTTATCTCAATGCTTTTTCTTGTTCTCTAGGCCTATTAGCAATTTGTATGCAATTTCCCGCAAAGAAATATGTCACAATATCTGCAAAGGCGCTCATTACCATACTTTGCATGCAAAACTTTTTCTGCTATACATATCGTCATCTTTGCGATCAAACTAACATCCCACTCATTACAGTAACGTCTGCTTTGATTTTTATAACATGTGTGCTCATCCACCAATTATTAGAAAAATATTTGCCATTCACTATTGGGAAATAATAGCAAATTATTGAATGAATGTGTTGATAATGTACCTGCATAAATGAAAAAGATATATAGTATATTATACCTTCTATTTATGTTGCTGCATTTCCCAGCCTGTTCGTCAGCCTCTGAAGAAACAACAGAAATTATTAATTATACCGAGAAAACGGATTCTATATCTGGGGAAAAAGATTCTAAAACAGAGGGTACTGATTCCATTTCAGGTAATAATTCAGAAGGAGAGACTTTTTCTTCACAAGATGAGGAATTGCCCGACACGGTTTTCAAACTGGAAGAATACATCCAATTACATCACGGGAATAACTACGCGGAAGGTGCTGCGCTATATGGTGACTATCTCTTTCAGGCATCACTCAATTCTGAATTGCATATTTACAACTTTAGCGAAAAAAAATATGTGACTTCTATAAAATTGCCAAGCGTAGGACATGCCGACACAATGTGTTTCGGGACAGAAAAGGTTGATGAAAATGACGAATTCCCAGTTTTGTACATCAGCGGTTCAAATGCCTACGAAACAGGGGGAAAAGGGACTATTTACGTTTATCGACTTTTGCGAGAAAAAGATGAGCAAGGAACGGAGAACTGGAGTGGGATTTTGATTCAACGCATAAAAACACCCGATGTTGTAGTCGTAGGCTGCTATCCTGATATTGTCATTGACGAAAAGGAGAATTGCATGTGGATTATAGGATGGTTTCAGAACATGGGAGATAACACCAATGACGGGAGCGGCTGCACGTACATCTTCTCCAAATATCAAACACCTTCCATAACAAATGGGACGAAAGACAAAAAGGGCGTTTACCAGTTGGTTCTATCTGAAGAAAACAGACTGTCCTATTTCCTACTATATGATGTACATGCAATTACACAGGGTCTATGTTTTTATAACGGAATAATCATTTGTCCCTATGGGAAACCCACAGTCTCATATAAAGGGATTGACTTCGTGGATGTTAAGAAACAACAACTGATTGCAAATGTAGATTTGGCCGGATCTTTAATCAACGAAGCGGAGGCTGCTGTGGTTGTCAATGACGAACTGTATCTTGTAGGACAGAAAAGTTATGTCTATAAATGTATCGAACTAGACCTTTCCACTTTAGGGGAAAATGATGTCTTAGACAAATAACTACTAATCAACCAATGATGAAAACAATACATAGACCCTTATTATTTATCATATCCTTGTTTGTCATTTCCTCTTGCTCGTCTGCTCCGGAGGACATCTTGGAAATTACGATTAACAATACCACAGATAATCAGGGGGAGAATTCAGCTAATTCGTTTTTGAAGCTGGATTATTATTTCCAGTTAAACCGCGGGAATAACTATGCGGAAGGGGCTGTAGTATTTGGCGATTATCTCTTCCAGGCTTCATTAGGTTCTGAATTACACATTTACAACTTTGCAGAAAAAAGATACATTACTTCAATAAAACTTTCCAGCATTGGTCATGCAGATACCATATGCTTCGGTACTGAGAAAGTTGATGAAAACGATGAATTTCCAGCTCTCTATATCAGCGGGTCGAAGGTTTATGAAGAAGGTAAAAAGGGCGATATTTATGTTTATCGAATTTTAAGAGAAAAAGATGAGCAAGGAACGGAGAACTGGAGTGGGGTTTTGATTCAACGCATAAAAACGCCCGATGTTGCAGTCATAGGCAGTTATCCAGATATTGTCATTGACGAAAAGGAGAATTGCATGTGGATTATAGGATGGTTTCAGAACATGGGATATAACACCAATGACGGGAGCGGCTGCACGTACATCTTCTCCAAATATCAAACACCTTCCATAACAAATGGGACGAAAGACAAAAAGGGCGTTTACCAGTTGGTTCTATCTGAAGAAAACAGACTGTCCTATTTCCTACTATATGATGTACATGCAATTACACAGGGTCTATGTTTTTATAACGGAATAATCATTTGTCCCTATGGGAAACCCACAGTCTCATATAAAGGGATTGACTTCGTGGATGTTAAGAAACAACAACTGATTGCAAATGTAGATTTGGCCGGATCCATCATCTATGAAGCTGAAGCCGCAGTGGTTGTAAAAAGCGAAATGTACATTGTAGGCCAAAGAAATTTTGTTTATAAGTGTAATGGCATAGACTTTAATTCATTAACAGAATCATCATCAAACGCAAAACAAATATTTTTTGAAATAAAATGAAAAAAACATTTCGATTTTTATTAAGACGTGGGTTTTATTATAAAGTCGTTCTTTTATATTATTACTACCGTTTTTTTCCGATGCAAAGAAAAGTAGTGGCCTCGACAATGAGAGGAAGACGATTTGGAGATAATCCAGGTTTTATTATAGAATGTCTTAAAGAAAAAGCAAAGGACATTGATTATGTATGGCTGAAGGCTGATGAATACGATTATGTAGTGCCTGATGGAATCAGAACGGTTTCATATAAACATAATCTTAGACAAAAGATTTACGAGTGTGCTACTGCTAAAGTTTGGATATATTCCCATAGAATGCCGAGTTATATCAGGAAACGCCGTGGGCAGATATTTATAGAAACATGGCATGGAGGATTAGGCATCAAGAAAATCGAAGGTGACGTACCTAGTGTAATGAAGGGAAAAAGAAATGTAAAAGAAATTAAAAATACCAGCAAGTTAGCTGATGTGTTTATTTCGAATTCCAAACATTTAGACGACATCTACAGAAGGGCATTTGGCTTTATGGGCCCAATATATAAATGTGGCTATCCTAAAAACGATGTTTTTTTCAAAGACAATACAGAAATCATCAAAAAAGTGAGAAACCATTTCGGTTTAGAAGATGAAAAATTATTATTGTACGCCCCGACCTTCAGGGATTCTTTTGAATTAACCAATATGGTGGACGTAAGTGTTTATAATGTTGATTATAATAATTTGAAGAAAGCCTTAATAAGCAGATTCGGTGGTAAGTGGATTATTTTGGTAAGATGGCATCCTATTATGAGAACTTACATGGAACAACAAAAAAGCGTTATACAAGATGTTATAGATGCTACTTCTTATCCAGAAATGCAAGAATTGATTTTGGCCTCTGATGTCTTCTTGTCTGACTATTCCAGCAGTATTTTTGATGCCGCTCTTCGTGAAATACCATGTTTTACATTTGCCACTGATTTCAACGAGTATAAAAAAGATAGAGGCGTGTATTACGAGATGGAAGAACTGCCATTTCCATGCGCTAAAAACAACGAGGAACTCATTAACCATGTTTTGAACTATGATCATGATGCTTATATAGAAAAATGGAAACAATTTGCAAAACGCACAGGTCTCTTTGAGACAGGACATGCGGCTGATGATATTTCCAACAAGATTATAGATATCATGAACGGTAAAAAAATAGATTGGGTTTAATTCCTTAAAAAACATGAATATTGCTGTTATTTTCGCAGGAGGTTCAGGAAAACGAATGAACACCGTGGCCCGTCCAAAGCAGTTCTTGGAACTGAATGGGAAGCCTATCATCATCTACACGCTGGAACTATTTGATAATCATCCTGAAATTGATGGTATCGTGGTGGTGTGTATAGAGTCATGGATTCCCTTCCTCCAAAAAATGCTGAAGAAGTTTGAAATCAATAAAGTTGTGGAAGTAGTGCCAGGAGGAAAGACGGGGCAGGATTCCATCTATAATGGTCTGTCAGCAGCTGCAAAACACTATCCTAAAGACAGCATTGTACTGATTCATGACGGTGTGCGTCCACTCATTGTAGAACAGACCATCACGGATAATATTGAGACTGCTAAGAAAGAGGGAAACTGTATAACCTGTATTCCCGCAACCGAGACATTTGTTGTCAAACAGGAAGATGGCTCACTAAACATACCAAGCCGCGACAGGTCTCTGATAGCCCGTGCCCCCCAGACTTTTGTTTTGGGTGATATCTTAGAGGCTCACGAGGAAGCGCGTAAGGCAGACAAACATGACTTCATCGACAGCTGCACCATGATGAGTTATTATGGACACCAGATGCATACCATCATAGGCCCCATGGAAAACATCAAGATAACGACCCCTACCGACTTCTTTATTTTCCGGGCGATGGTGCAAGTGCATGAAAACCAACAGATATTTGGATTCTAGAAAGAGCGACCCAACCCTCCCAGCTTAGGGAGGGAGTAAAAAATAACAATATCACTAAAAGAGTATGTTTGAATATAAGAATAAGGTGGTACAGGAGGATTTGAGACTGATGGCTGAAGAACATCTTGACTGGCATCAGTTTGATGGGAAAACGATATTAGTAACAGGTGCAACAGGAATGTTGGCCACCTATATATCCTATTTCCTGCTATACTTAAAAGAAGAAAAAGGTATAGACTTAAAACTTATAGCCCTGTGCCGGACAAAGTCAAAAGCAGAAAAAGCTTTCAAAAACTTCTTGGATAAGCCTTATTTTAAATTGCTTTTACAAGACGTTTGCAATCCCATCCAATATGATGGAAGCATTGACTATATTTTCCATCTGGCAGGAAATGCCAGTCCGCATTTTATCAATTCCGATCCTGTTGGAATAGTAAAGAGCAATATGCTCGGAACTTTCAACATTTTGGAACTGGCCAAGGAAAAACATTCTTCAAAAGTCATCTTTGCCTCTACCCGCGAGGTTTATGGGAAAAATGAAATAGAAGAAAGACTTACAGAAACTTCTTTCGGAACCATCGACCCGATGGAAAACCGTAGTTGTTACCCAGAGAGTAAACGAGCTGCAGAAACTATCTTCCGTAGTTATTTCCTTCAATACGGTGTCAGCTTTAACGTCTTAAGAATAGCTCACAGTTATGGACCAGGCATGAACTTGCATAGTGACGGTCGCGTTATGGCAGACTTGATGGGCAATGTGGTTGACGGAAAGGATATTGAACTGAAAAGTACGGGTGAAGCCTTGCGGGCATTCTGCTACATTACAGATGCCGTTCTGGGAATATTTTATGCTGCTCTGAAAGGAGAACCGGGAGAAGCTTATAACCTTGCCAATGAAACAGAAGAAATTTCAATTCGTGATTTGGCTAAGATGCTCGTTTCTCTACGAAAAGACGCAGTCCTAAAGGTTGTCTTTAATATACCAGAAACGAATACAGGTTATTGTAATTATAGACGCGTTGGCCTCTGTACAGATAAATTAGAGGCATTAGGGTGGAAACCCAATACAAACCTTTATGCCGGAATAAAAAAAACTTTGGACTCATTCTTGGATTAATGGGTAAACGATTGAAACAATATAAGGGACTTTGAGATAACTACCAAAAAATGAAAAAAATTAGTACCATAGAGGAAATCAGATCCATACAATTAGGTATGATGGACTCTGTTCATCAATTTTGTGAGGAACGTGGAATTCGTTATTCTTTAGGAGGAGGAACATTATTAGGGGCTATCCGTCACAAAGGATATATTCCATGGGATGATGACATTGATATTATGCTGCCACGTCCTGATTTCGATCGGTTCTATAATGAATATCCCGGATACAATGAGCACTATATTGTACAAGATTATAGGAATGAAAAAGAATCGTGTTATCCCTATATCAAATTAATTGATAACAGGACAATTTTAAAAGAGTTGCTTATAGTTAACGGTGTGTATATTGATATTTTTCCCATTGATGGTTATCCAGATGAAAAAGATTTAGAAGCTTTTTATAAGAAATATAGGAGATTAAGAAAGCATTTATATTACACTACGAGAGGTAATAGGGTTGAGAACTTAAGCCTTTTTAGGAAATTTACCTATTATATTCAAAAGCCTTTTATGCCAAATCATGAAACTGCCGTAAAAGAATTTGAGAAATGCGTAAGGACTTACGATTTTGAGACATCAAAAAATGCCGGGTGTCTGGTTGGAACATATGGTGACAGGGAACGAATGACCAGTCCTGTTTTCAAATCATATATTTCTGTTGATTTCGAAGGTCGTCAATACAAAGCAATTGCTGATTATGATGCTTATCTGACACGGCATTTCGGTAACTATATGGAATTGCCACCAAAGGAAATGCAAGTTTCACACCACTCTTTCGAAGCTTGGTGGAAAGAATAAAAATCATTTTGTTTTACATCTGTAAGATAAATTACCATTATGATAGGAACATATATGTCCGGAAGATTGGGGAACCAATTCTTCAGATATGCATACACAAGGGCGATTCAATATGAACGAGGTAATCAAGATTCTCTCATCTTCAATTTCAATATGGTTTATAATAAAGACCCTAAAGACAAGTCTTTTGAAAACGTATTGAAATATTTCAAGGTCCAACCATATCAGACAACAACAAAAGACCTTGTCTGGACCTATGGTAGTTTAAGACAAAAATGGGCTTATATACAATATCAATTAAACGTAAAAGGCCTTGGTCGGATATTTGGAAATGTCAATAAACGAAAAATCGATTCATATATGAACTTGCGTAAAAAAGGTGTCATGTATGCAAAAGAAGACGAAAATATCACAACATTCCCCTGTCCTGTTACTAAAGATGTCTTTATTAATGGTAATTTTGAAAATAGTAAGTTTTTTAATTCCATCAAAGACATTCTCGTTCAAGAATTTAAACCCAAAGCAGAACTATTACCCCAAAACACAGAGCTATTTTCCATTATAACAAAAACTAATTCTGTATGTGTTACTATAAGAAGGGGAGATTATCTGAGTAATCGGTATAAGAATGCCTTCTTTTTATGCGATGAGCATTATTTCGAGAAAGCAATTCAGATTATTAGGGAAAAAGTAAAGAATCCAACGTTTGTCTTTTTCTCTGATGATATAGAATGGGTCAAAAATAGCATGAGATTAAAGGAGCCATGCTATTATGAATCGGGAAATGATCCCGTATGGGAAAAAATAAGATTGATGTCTGCATGCAAGCATTTTGTTATATCAAATAGTACGTTTAGTTGGTGGGCACAGTATTTGGGAGTTTATCCTGAAAAGATAGTTATTTCACCTGATCGATGGTATAATGCAGAATGGACATCGATGCTCATTGAAGATAGTTTCATTAAAATTCCTGTATAGTCAATGCCAAAAATATCCGTAATCATACCTGTCTATAATGTTAAAGATTATCTTGAAGACTGTCTAAACAGTATTTTGCAACAGTCTTTCCGTGACTTTGAAATCATCTTGGTTGATGACGGATCTTCTGACGGGTCTTCTGAATTATGTGATTTATTAGAAAAGGCACATGCCTGTATTCGAGTAATCCACAAACAGAATGGAGGTCCGTCAAGTGCAAGAAATGTAGGAATTGATCATGCAAGAGGAGAATTCGTTGCTTTTGTCGATGCAGACGACGAATTGTATAAAGATGCTTATGAAACCATGATAAATGGTATGAAAAAGGAAGGCGTTGATTATGTCTTTACCGGCATGACTTGGATGGATGGAGAGAGAAAGGTTATTAATACATCTGAACGTTTGGTTGAAAAAGTATATGACAAACAACAGATTTTGGATTATTTTAGAAGGCCACTTTATAGCAGGATTATACCAGGAGCTGTTCTTGGTTTCTTTAGAAAAAGCATCTTGGATGAACACCATATCCGTTTTGTGGAAGATATTTACTCAAAAGAAGATTTCTTGTTCAATACGGAGTATGTCATAGCAATGCCAGGAAAAGCATTCATGACAACTCATCCTTCTTATATATATATGCTTAGGGGAAATAGTGCTACGGCTTCGATGCCAAGTACATATAACGACAGATTCCCAACAGGATTTGACGCTACGGTCAGGATAGTGGAACTGATGAAAGATCATCATCTTAAACTTCCCATTATTACTGAAGACTTGATAAAAACATATAGAAGAGTAAGGGATTACTATCTTCACTTCGGTAAAAATGAGGAAGCAAAGTTATTAAAACATCGTTTTTTTGCGATTGTTCCACTTTACAAGTATTATTGGTATAGATTTCAACGATTGGGGATTAACACTATAAAAAAAATCGTACCGCTAAGCTTATTCAAAAAGATAAAAATAGCGCTGTCAAACACCTAAAATCTTATGAACCAAAAGAAATTGTCAATAGTTGTTCCTGCATATAATATGGAAAATTATATTGCAAGGTGTCTAGATAGTATTTTTATTTCTAAAGAACCAGAAGAACGATATGAGGTCATTGTCGTAAATGATGGTTCTAAAGATAAGACCAAAGATATTGTTAATGAATATCTGCCCAAACATCAGAATCTAACATTGATTTCGCAAGAAAATCAAGGCCTAAGTGCAGCAAGAAATGCCGGATTGGAAAGGATAACTGGAGATTATGTATGGTTCGTTGATAGTGATGATGCTATTACTGATGGGAGCATAACTAAAATTCTGGATTCTTTCGAGTGCTATTCAAATGCCGATTTCTTAATCTTTGATTGGATCTCCTATTATGTAAATAGGGATGAGAAAGCACGCAGACATGCTCTTTTGGCACGAGACTATAAGTATTACGAAAAAGCCTTAAAAAGAGAAAAGGCGAACAGTATGTTAAGAAATGGCGTCCCCTGGCTTTTCGTCTATAAAAGCGAATACTTAAAACAACACGACCTGAAATTCTTGAAAGGAATTCTGTTTGAAGACAATGAATTCAGAATGAGGGTCTTCTTTTTTGCCAAAGAAATCCGATTCATCCCCTTTGCACATTATGTTTACTCGCTAAATCGCTCAGGCAGTATATCTACTGAAGCACGTAAATCGGATTCCTACTCTGACAAACATGTTGATAGCATTATGAAAACTGCTGAGAGTTGGCTTCAATTTAAAAATGAAAATGTTCAAACAACAGCCGATAAAAAATATGTCGCTTTTTCTCTTTGTAAAATGTATGGTTATTTGATACGTATTGCCTCAAAATTTACACCTGAACAAGAACGTGTATATGGAAATAACGTTGATGCTTGGAAAAGAAACTTTAAGAGAGCCTTTGCTAATAGTTTTTCTATACATAGCCTAAGTCCCAAGATTCTATTTCGATATTTCGTAACACTTTACTTTCCAAAATATTACGATAATATTAGTTTAAAATATCTTAAGTCAGTTCTTAATTTAAGATAATTTTAATATTGCATTAACATGAAAGAAGACAAAAGGCTATTAAGGCAATCAAATTTCGAATTATTGAGATTGATTTCGATGTTATTTATTATATTATATCATTTATTTGTGGTTTTTTGTAATTGGAAACGACAATAATATTATTTACAAAGCTTTATGCATACCTTTGCATGTCGGCGTTTTATGTTTTGTGCTTATTTCTGGTTATTTTCATATTCGTCCATCGTGGACTGGCCTATTTAAACTTATATTTCCGTTATTAGTATACTATATACCTTTAACCATATATGGGATTTATGTATATGACACCCCCATTAAAGAATTATTATTTCTCTCCAACTCTCCATATTGGTTTGTCAGGGTATATCTCTTTTTGTTTTTAATTGCCCCTGTTCTTAATTCATTTTTGGAGAACGAGAAACATCGCAATTATATTTTAGCCGTTTTAGCCTTTATTTCTATATATATGGGCATGATGAATGAACCAACACTCCATAACGGAAAAAATATTGTATATTTTAGTTTCTTATATGTACTTGGGGATTTTATAAAAAAGAATGAAACTGCTTTCTTTAAAATCAAAACGCCGATCCTTGTTTTATCATATTTTATAATGAACTTATTACTGGTGTTCCTATTTTGCAGAAATTTTAATAATGCCATAGGAACTGCTATATGGAAATTTAGTTATATTTATTGTTCTCCTATTTTGATTATCAACGCAACTTTATTGTTTCTGATTATATCAAGAATAAGATTTCATTCTTCATGGATTAACTATTTATCTGGGTCTGCCTTTACCATGTATATACTACATCATCAATATGTTATTCTGTATAAACTAATTGGACCAACTGTCGAGTACTTTAAATCAAAGTCCTTAAACACATGTGAATTTTTAATTGTTTTGCTTTTAATTACAATTGTAATAATGCTCGGATGCGTTTTTGTTGACTTTTTCTTCAAGAAAATCAAGAGGGAAATGATTCAATTTATACCATCTGAAAAATTTATATGATTGAATAAACGGTTGCTTAATATTTAAGACTATGCCTTTTTTCGAAAATAACAAATTCATTTTAATAAAGCCTTATGAAAGGTGTTTTAAGAATTATGTCAGAGAAGCATCTTTATATCTTATTGACATATTCTATAAAACTTTTTTTGCATTTTTTCAAAAACGAAAAAGCAATAAAAGGTATTACTTAAGCATTTGCTCCATTTTTAAGAATGAGGGAATGTATCTTAAAGAGTGGCTTGATTATAATATAATTATGGGGTTTGAACATTTCTACCTATATAATAATAACTCAGATGATAACTTTAGAGAGGTGTTAAAGCCATATATTGAGCAAGGCATTGTGACGCTTGTAGAATGGCCTCAAGTCCCTGGACAACTCGCTATGTATGAACATTGGTACAAAACATATCGGCACGAAACCCAATGGGTATCCTTCCTTGACCTTGATGAATTTTTTTGTCCCAAACAAGAAAGGTCTATGATTGACTGGCTTAGAAAATTTGAGAAATATCCACTTATCATGGTCTATTGGAAGATGTTCGGTACATCTGGATTGATGAAACATGATGAAAACAAGACATGCATTGAACAATATACTAACTCCTGGTGTAAATTAGCAAATCTAGGCAAATTAATCTATAATACAGACTATGATATAGCATTTTTTAAACTGGATATGATGCATTATTTCATGGTCAAATATAAAGGCCTAAAGATACCGCCTATCAATCAATTTGGCCACTTTGTTATCTGGAATAATATAAACCGTACAAACGATAAGCCAATAGATATCCAATTAAACCATTATTGGAGTAAGGCATACGAAAACTATATAAGTAAACATAAGCGTGGGTCAGCTGTTTTCGGAAAGTCATGGAAAACATTCGACAAGTTTATGGATCATGAATATATGAATATTTCGTCTGATTATAGTATATATAGATTTTTAGTGCTGCTAAAACTGAAGATGTCGGGCAATCTTGATAAAGAAGAAAATGAAAACTCATAAAACAAAAATATGAATCCACAACTTGATTTCCTCATTTCTGCATTACATCCTGGATTATGCATCTCAACACCAGAGATTCTCACATGGATGCAACAGAAAAACAAGGATGTAAAATATGAACTTACACAGAAGCCATTAAGTAACCTTAATGGCTGGGAATATGCAGAAGACCGCATACAGCATCATAGCGGAAAATTCTTCAGTATTCAAGGCATTCGTATAACAACTAATTACGGATTAGTACCAACATGGGATCAACCGATTATTAATCAACCAGAAATTGGATTCTTAGGATTCATCGTACAAAAGAAAAAGGGAGTACTCCATTTCCTGCTTCAGGCTAAAATAGAACCAGGAAATCTGAATGTTGTTCAACTCTCGCCTACGCTTCAAGCAACACGGAGCAACTATATGAGAGTGCATGGTGGTAAAACGCCTCTCTATTTGGAATATTTCACTGGTGAGAAAAAAGTCAATGTGTTGGTTGACCAATTACAGTCTGAACAAGGTGCACGATTTTATCAAAAACGCAACCGTAATATTATCGTAGAAGTAGATGAAAATGAAGAAATACCCGTCTATGATAATTTTGTGTGGGCTACACTGGCACAGATAAAGCAACTACTAACAGAACCCAATGTTGTGAACATGGATTCTCGAACTGTGATTTCATGTATCAATTATGGTAACTACACAGAAAAAGACTTACAACTGCTTTCTGCTTTTCGGAAACTTGACGGAAACAGTCGGCCAGACTCTTTCTTATATTCTGTTTTGAGCAGTGATAATCACTTACACGAGACGAATCGGATTATCCAATGGATGACTTCTAGGAAATTTAAATACGAACTCAATGTAGAAAAGATAGGGCTCTCGGAAATGGGGCATTGGATCTATGATGGTAACATCATAGAACATGAGCAAAAGAAATACTTTTCTGTCATCGGTGTAGATGTCTCTATTGGCAACCGCGAGGTCACTTCCTGGCAACAACCCATGGTTAAATCAGCACAAGAAGGTATTATCGGGTTCTTGGTGAAAAAGATTAATGGCATCTACCATTTTTTAGTACAAGCAAAATTAGAAGCTGGTAATTTCGACATTATTGAAATGGCACCAACCGTACAATGCTTGACCGGCAATTACAGGAAGGGCTTTAATGAATACACTATTCCATATATTGAGTATTTCGTAGATGCTAAAAAAGAAAACATCTGGTATTCAGCCTTCCAGTCAGAAGAAGGCGGTCGCTTCTTTAAGGAACAAAACTTAAATATCATTGTGGAAGTGGGTGATGAATTTCCTATTGAAGTCCAGGATAACTATTGCTGGATGACACTTAACCAGATGCTTAATTTCGTATCATATAACAACTATTTGAATATTGCAGCAAGAAGCCTTTTATCTGCTGTCAGTTTTTTATAATTATGGAAAGACCTAAAATTGGTGTTATGGGTTGTGCCAATATAGCACAAAGGCTGATGATTCCCGCTATTCAGACAATGAAAGAACAGTGGGAACTGGTAGGTATTGCCAGCCGCACAAAAGAAAAAGCAGATAGTTTTGCACAAATGTTCGAATGCGAAGGTATTGTAGGATATAATTCGCTATTAGCAAGAAAAGATATCAATGCTATATATATGCCACTACCTACAGGCCTTCACAAAGAATGGATTATCAAAGCATTACAGGCTGGCAAGCATGTTTATGCCGAAAAGTCTATTGCGATGAATGCCAATGACGCCCAGGAAATGGTTGACCTAGCCAAAGAAAAGGGGTTAGCCTTGATGGAGGGTTATATGTTCCAATACCATCAACAGCATCAAAAAGTTAAAGACTTGATAGCAAAAGGGGAAATAGGAGAGATACGTAATATCAGAGCATCCTTTGGTTTTCCACCTTTCCCCGATTCAAATAATTTCAGGTATGATAATATGATTGGCGGTGGCGCACTGAAAGATGCTGCAGGCTACGTATGGCGGGCTATCAACTTTATCTGTGGCAATTATTTTGAGTTAAAAGCAGCCAATGTACATTACGACAAGAATGGAACCAGCATCTATGGTTCAGCCTTCGCTACGAATAAAGATATCAGTGCAGAAATTTCATTTGGCTTTGACAACTACTATCAATGCAACTACGAGATATGGGGCAGCAAAGGAAAAATCACATGTCTTAGAGCATATACTCCAAAACCAAACGAGGCAACAAAAATCATTTTTGAACAACAAGGTGTTTACAAAGAGATTACCTGTGAACCCTATAACCATTTTGTAGGTACCATGAATGAATTCTATTGTCTCTGTACTAATCAGGGAGATAAACAAAAGCATTATGATGACATCATGTTCCAGGCAAAAGGACTTGATGAGATCGAGATGTTGTCTCGACTAGGTTAAAGTATTCTGGTTAGAGGTTAAAGTTGAAAGGTTAGAGTTATGGCTAAATGTGCTGTTATTGGGGCAAAAGGATTTATCGGTAAACATTTATCGTTCTATTTAAATCAGCAAGGACATCAGGTGGAATGCTACGACATTTTTGATGTCCAAGAAAAGGGATATACTTCTTGTGACCTCACTAAAAAAGAAGAAATCCGAAAGATTAATCTCCATGTAGATTATATCTTTATGTTTGCGGGCCTAACTGGAACGTATGCCGGATTTGACAGATATGAATCATATATCCTTGTTAATGAGATTGGTCTTCTGAACCTATTGGATGCAATACGCCTAACAGAGCACCGTCCAAAAATATTTTTCCCCTCTACTCGCTTAGTCTATAAAGGTCAGGAAAAAGCATTAAAAGAAGATGATGAAAAGGAAACGAAAACGATTTATGCAGTGAATAAATTAGCATGTGAAGGTATCTTGCAAGCCTACTCTATCAGTTTCGACATTCCTTACACTATCTTTAGAATCTGCGTACCCTTTGGAAATATGCTTGCCAAGGACTATTCTTTTGGTACCATCGGCTTTATGATCCGTCAGGCTCGTGATAACAAAATGATTACACTTTATGGAGACGGTAAGATCAAACGCACTTTTACCAGCATGAAGGATGTCTGCAGACAGATTGTAGAAGCAGGTATGAAAGGCGAAAGCAATGGGGAGACATATAATATTGGAGGGCAAACGCACTCTTTAAAAGAGGCTGCCTATGAAATAGCCGATAAATATGGGGCTAAAGTTACATTTATACCTTACCCAGAAAAAGATTTAAGAATAGAAAGTGGTTCCACCTTTTTTAATTCCCAAAAAATAGAGTCTCTGTTAGGTGGTATTCAATATGACGACATCGATACCTTGTTTGATTAATATGGCTCTACAACCTTTACTGTCTATCTGTATTCCCACAAATGGGGCAGTTGAATATGTGGTTCCATCTTTGGAGAGTATATATGGCCAAGAGGTGGATGCTTCATCTTTTGAAGTTGTTATTACGGATAATGGTGTAGACTCCCATCTGGAAGAATTTATAAAAAAATTAAAATACCCCAATCTACGATATATCAAAACAAATGCACAGGGATTTATGAACCAAATATGTGCATTTAAAGAGAGCCAAGGGGCCTTCATTAAGATGATTAATCATAGGGCATTGTTCCATGATGGTAGTTTACAAAAAATGATAGACTTCATTAAGGCATATCAAGAAAAAAAACCCATGCTCTATTTTCCAAATGGACATCTTGGGGGGATAAAAACAACACAATGCCAAAATCTTGATGATTTCTTAAATAAAGTATCTTTTTGGAGTAGTTGGGAACAAGGTGTTGGAATTTGGCAAGAGGACAAGAAAAAACTTGATGATATTCATTATGATAGAATGTTTCCTGCTGCTTCTATTCTATTCAATATAAGAGAACATTCGCCTTATATAGTTTGTGATAACAATTTCACTTATGAAAAACCCTCGAAAAGAATGAGGAGATATGACTTCTTTCAAGTTTTTGCCGTAGAATTCTTAGATGTCTTACATCATCTTAGTGAACAAACTCGGATCTCTGAAGAAACATTTAATTTTGTAAGGAAGGATATGTACCGTCGATATCTTATCAGTTATTATTATCAGATAGTTGTCGCAAAAACAGATCGGGCTATACCTCCTAAAAATATCATGTCTAACATGTCTAAATATTATTCGATATGGGATTATTATTGGATGTGTATATATTGTCATACAGCCATGAGACTAAAAAACTTGTTTAAAAAATGAAATTAAAAGAAGTCATTTTTTTTACAATTGGAGATTCGACTAACGCCTCTGTTTGGTCAAATGTTCCATTTTGTTTTTCTAAAGCATTGGAACAGAAAGATATTGTTGTTTATCGTGTAAATATTTCTGCACCTCAATGGTTGGTATCTTTTTATAACCTGTTTCTTAGACGTTTAATAAACATCTTAACGATAGGAAAAATACATGCATGCTATGCAAGCAAAACGCATTGGTTCAAAATAATCGCTGAAAAAAAAATCAAAAAGGCTGTAATTAAACATTCTCAGGCAGACTACTGTTTCTTTATGGGATATGGCTTTTACAATAAATGGAATGATATTCCATCGTTGTTATTTAGTGATTGGACATTTGAGACGGATATCAAGAAACGAGGAAAACCGGGACCATTACACTGTCGAGCTATCAGACAAGAAAAAGAAGCAATAGAAAATAGCGGGTATGTCGTTTCGATGTTTGCTGAATGTGCGGAAGAAATGAAAAAAAGATATTCTAAGGCGAATATACACTTTCTGGGGGGGAATGTGATTAATGATTTGTCAGGCTTGCGCCTGAGGGAGACCAACCCCAACCCTCCCTGTTTAGGGAGGGAGGACCAAACCATAGATGAACAAGAAAAAATAGAAATAAGTTCCTCATCAAAAGTCATTTATATAGATGATCTTTTGGAAAAGAAAGCGAAATCGAAGAAACTGCTGTTTATTGGGAGGAAGACGACGTATCTGGAGGCGGCGAAGAAACTGATTGAGGCGTATAAACTGTTGAAAAGAGAGGAGGACTATAAGGATTATACTCTTGATATTGTGGGGTGTGCTACTTCGGATTTTGAATCGTTGCCCAAAGGAGTTACCTGCTATGGGTTCTTGAATAAGAGTGAGGAACGAGATAGAAAGATCTATTACGACTTATTGTTGAATGCAAAGGTGTTGATAAACCCAACACCCAAATGGGGGGCATATTCCTCTACGATTGAAGCAATGTACTATTATACACCTGTTATCGTATCACCATACGAAACCTTTGTCAATGAATTTGGAAGAATAATTGATTTCGGATTATATAATGAACACTATACCGCAGAAGGAATAGCCAAAGATATCGAGACAGTTTTTTTCAATAATGATTATAAGTCATTATGTTATAATGCCCATAATCGAGTAGAGAAATACACCTGGAGCAATTATGTTGATAAAGTATTGAAATTGATATCATGAAAATATTGATTGTTTGTGCAAAATTAAATGGAGGTGGTGCAGAGCGCGTTGGTGTCATGTTGGCAAACGGATTTGCTAAAAGAGGACATAATGTTTCTATGCTATCTAATTTAATGGTTCCCGTTGTTTACCAGGTATCAGAACAAGTGAAGCTATCGAATTTGGTATCTACAAATAATAACAAGTTTACCAAATGGTTTTCTGCTATTAAGAATGTTAGAAAAACCATTCAAAAAGAACGACCAGATGTCATTATCGGTATTATGGGGCTTTGTACGCTGATTTCATATATTGCCAATATCGGTTTCAAAATTCCATTAGTGATGACAGAGCATAACTCTTTTGAGCGGCCTGCTTCGGCACCAATGCCATTATATCTGAAGGTCTTGAAATTCTATTGCAATAGGCTATACAAACATATTACAGTATTAACTGAAGCTGATAAAAAGGCTATAGGGAATCGTTTGAAAGGTATTACTGTAATGCCCAACCCATTACAGCTAACACCTGTATCAAAAATCCCTGTAAAAGAAAAAATTGTTCTTGCAGCAGGCCGCCTAGATTCATGGCATTATAAAGGACTGGATCTACTAATAAAGGCTTGGGGAAAACTAAATGGGGAATATACGTATGAAAACGGACAGAGATCACCTGCTGATGAAGGATGGAGATTACAAATAGCAGGGACAGGAAACGAGAAGAGTTTGAATTATCTTAGACAGTTATGTGTAGAAAAAGGTGTTAATAATTCTATTGATTTTCTAGGTTTTAGAAATGATATCGAAGATTTATATAAAAAAGCAGAGGTTTTTGTCCTTTCCAGTAGATATGAGGGGTTTGGACTTGTCTTGATTGAAGCCATGTCTCAAGGTTGTGCTTGTGTTGCTTGTGATTACAAAGGACGCCAAAGCGAAATCATAACGGATGATTCCATGGGGCTTTGTTGTGAACCAGAAAATATTGAACTATTAGCTAATAATATCGGAAAGATAGTTTCTAATGATAAATACAGGAAACAAGTTCAATGTAATGCCGTAGAACGCTCTAAACATTATTCCTTAGAAATAATTACAACCAAATGGGAACAATACCTCACTTCAATTATTAAATAGGTTTAATTAATATTAGATATAAAGTATTATGGTTGTCCTCTATTTTATTTTTTTTATAATTGCTATATCTTTTGAATCACGCGACATCAAGAATAGAAATATGGTGATGGCTTTTGCTTGTACAGTTTTGGCTATAGCTGCAGGAATGCGTGATCTTAGTTGGTCAGATACTGGTGTTTATATGATTAGTTTTACTGATTATACACCAACATTATTTGACTTTTCGTTTTCTGATCGTCCTTTGGGATACGGTGAGAAAGGTTTTTATTTCTTAGCAGTATGCGTAAAGACACTTACGGATAATTACCACATATTCTTTCTTGTCGTTGCTGCAATATCCTTTATTGCACTCTACAAAGATATTAAGGAGTTTTCCGTTTTCCCATTAGTTGGACTCTTTGCTTACATAGCTCGTTTCCTTATAGGTCGTAACTTTATTCAGATTAGAGCTGGTTTAGCATATGCCATTCTAATGATAAGTATCAAATATATTTTAGAGAAAGACTGGAAACGATATTTCATTCTTGTTTTTATTGCATGGCTATTCCATAGAAGTTGCATCGTAGCCATCCCACTTTATTTTATATGTAACTGGATAAAAGTAAAGAAATGGCACATTATTGTTGGTGTAGGTGTTTCATTTTTAATTGGTGCATTTGGACAAGGATTCATGCATGCTTTGGTAGAAGATAATGCTTCTGACTTAAATATTGGAATACGTTATACCGACGCTGGAGGTGAAAAAAGACAACTAGAAGGTTTAGGACTTCTAAACCCTATGATTTATTTCCAATGCATTTTATTGTTCGCTTATACTTTTTTGGAAAAAAAACTTGCCCCAATTAGCAAATATTACTACATCATCAGAACGGCTTATTTGTATTCTACTATGATTCTAATCTGTTTCTGTACCTATAAAGTGTTATCAGCCCGAACTTCATCCATGTATGCTACTTTAGAGTTTGCAATCATCCCTTCCCTTATATACTTGTTTAATAAAAAGAATAGGATGTTTGCATTTCTAGCAACGGGCATTATTTTAACGGGCATTTTCTATTTGTATTATTCCAGAAGTGCATAATTATAGTTGTAAGGTTAAAGTACTTAGGTTAAAGGTTAAGGTTTAAAGGTTTAAGAATGAAATTAACATTCGTGACGGCTACATTGACTTCAGGCGGCAGTGAGCGCGTGATGTCGATTGTGGCGAATAAGATGCAGGAGCGAGGATATGAGGTGGAGATAATCTGCCTCAATGACCAGATTGTGTTCTATCCCATTAACGACGGCATCAAAATCACTCATGTGGAGATAGAGGCTGGAACAAAATCTCTGCCTAAGAAACTCTGGTGGTTTAGGAAATACATCCAAAAGACGCAACCCGACGTGGTAATTGCCTTTATGGTTTCGGTATATACGGTTACATTGTTGGCATTGATGGGCGTGGACATTCCTGTTATCTCTTCGGTAAGGAATGATCCGGCATATAGCAACCTGAGGAAGAAGATTACAAGAAAGATCTTACTGCCGAGGTCGGCTCATGTGGTCGTTCAGACCCAACAAATCAAACAGTATTTTAGCAAAAACATCCAGAAAAAGACTACGGTCATTTATAATCCGGTGAATGAGAGAGTCTTTCAGGTTAAAGTTGATGGGTTAAAGGTTAATGGTGAGGAGAGATTAAATAGGATTATTAGTGTGGGGAGACTGTATCCTCAGAAAGACCAGAAGACAATGATAGAGGCGTTTGCTAAAGTGAGCGAAAAGCATCCTGATTGGAAACTTGTAATCTTTGGAGAAGGACCTGAACGTAGAGCGCTGGAGTTGTTAGTAGAAAGGTTAAAGATTAAAAATAAAGTGCTGCTACCCGGGAAAAGCGAGAATATCATTGATGAACTGAAGAAATCAAAGATTTTCTGCTTGTCTTCTATTTATGAAGGAATGAGCAACGCCTTGGTGGAAGCCATCTGCGTGGGACTGCCTGTCGTCACCACAAAAGTCTCGGGTACGGAAGAACTCATCGAAAATGGTGAAAACGGATTTATCGTGGACATCGGTAACAAAGATACTATGGCTATGGCCATGACAAAACTCATAGAAGACGAGAATCTACGGCAACAATTCGCAGAAAAGAACAAGGCTCAGGCTGTTAAGTTTGAGACGAATGCAATTGTGAATCAATGGGAAGATTTAGTTAATTCAGTTGTTAGGTTAAAGGTTAAAGGATAAGTTTTCGTTATCGTCATCGTTATCGTTTAAAAAAAACATGAAAAAATACGGGATTATCACACACTATCATATCAGTAATCATGGGGCAATGCTGCAACTGCAGGCGTTGATTCATGTGCTGAGATCATTGGGCGTTGAGGCTAAAGCTCTTCGGTTTGAAAAATCTTTCGATTTTATAGATGAAGAGACTCGGAATAAATACAGGATTTCACTTCGCTCTATTCCTTTTTTCGTGAAATTCCTGATAGAAAACGGCCTGAGGAAATCATGGTTCAACTTCCTGAAGGTGAGAAAGTTTAATCGTTTCAAGAAGAACAGCCGTATCATAGGGGAGTATTATTCGCTTGCAAAAGATCTGGATGGTGTTATCGTGGGCAGTGATGAGGTGTTTGCCCTGCACACGGGACCAACACCGGTATTCTTCGGACATGCCTGTCCCACGGATAACGTTTTTGCATACGCAGCGAGTTTCGGACCTACTAACTATGAGGATATCGAAAAACTGCACTGCATTCCTTTTGTGAAGAGTGGTCTGGAGAATATGAAAGCTATCTCCGTAAGAGACAACAATACAGGAGCTATCGTAGAGAGACTGACCGGAAAGAAACCTCTGAAAGTGTGTGATCCAGTGATTCTCTATGGCTATCAAAAGGAGATTGAAGATTTCGGAACACTGAACCATCAGCCCTATCTGCTTATCTATGCCTATGATAATAACATGAATGACCCTGCAGAGGTGGATATGATCAAGACCTTTGCCAAGAAACACGGGCTCAAGATTGTGGCACCGGGATTCTATCATAGTTGGTGCGACGAGATGGTAAATGTCGGACCTATCGAAATATTGAAATATTTCAAAAATGCCGATTTCATCGTTACAGATACCTTCCATGGAAGCGTGATGTCGCTGATAACCAACCGCAACTTTGCCGTCATCACGCGCAATAACAAAAACAAATTGGTAAACCTACTGGATGAATACGGACAAGTGGGACGCATCTTATCCGAGGATGTTACACTTGACTCCCTCTACGAACATCCCATTGACTACACGACCGTGAATGCAGAAATGGATAAACGGAGAAAAGAGTCTTTGGAGTTTTTAGTTGAAAGGTTAAAGTATTTAGGTTAAAGTTGATAGGTTAATGGTTAAAGTTGTTAGGTTAAAGGATTTAGGTTAAAGGGGGAGAGAAGAATGGCATAAAGAACTATTTTTCTTTAACCTTTAACCCTTAACCTAAAAACTAAAAACTAAAAACATGAATATTGAAGATAAGAATAAATTGCGGGAATGCACCAGTTGCCAGGTGTGCGGTGCTGTCTGCCCAAAGGAAGCCATCCATATTGAACTAAATAAGGATGGCTTTTATCGGCCGATAATAGACCAGGATAAATGCATCGACTGTGGAATCTGCCTGAAAGCATGCTATAAATACGACGAACAGATTAGCATAACCACGGAAGAGAAACTGAAAGACATTCCTGTCTATGCGGCCTCTGCCAAAGATGATGACGTGCTAAGCAATACGACCTCTGGCGGAGTGGCAGACATTCTATGCAAACATCTGATAGGAGAAGGTTATCAATGCGTGGGTGTCAGTTATGATCAGGAAAAAGACATCGCCATCAATACCATTGCTTCTACCCAGAAAGAAACGGATGCTTACCGTGGGTCAAAGTATATACAGTCATTCACCTATCCCGCCTTCAAAGAACTGCTTGGGAAAAAGGTGGATGGAAAATATGCTGTATTCGGAACACCCTGCCACATCTATGCGCTGGACAGACACCTCCGTAGAATCCAGAAAAGAGAACAATTCCTATTGATAGACATCTTCTGCCACGGTTGTCCCTCACTAACCATTTGGAAAAAATATGTGAAGGAATTGCACCAAACAACTCAAGGTGAAGTGCTTGACCAAATTAAGTTCAGAAGTAAATATCGCGGTTGGGGAAATTTCTGCGTTTCAGCAGAAAAGGACCATAAAACCGTCTATGCCGGCAAGAAAATCAATGATGCTTTCTACACCTTGTTCTTCTCAAACCTGGCTTTGAATGATTCTTGCCGTGACTGTAAACTGAGAAGCACTTTTGAATATACGGACATACGGTTGGGTGATTTCTGGGGAAAGGCCTACGATATGAACCATACAGGGGTTTCTGTAGTGGTGCCTGTCAGTGAATCTGGCAAAAAGGTTTTTGAACAAATAAAGCCTCAGCTGAATATAAACGTACATCAGCATCAGGATTATCTCCCCTATCAGAGTTACGGTAAGGATTATACCTTTAACTCACAACGACGTGAAAAGCTATTGAGCCTCATCAACGATGAGAAGGCGGAATTAAAGGAAGCCGTCAGATATTATTACCAGACACAGCCTCTAACCGTAAAGATTAAACGGCATATCAAGAATCTCATCCTTCTCATGCCGAATGGTGTCATTTCTGTTTTCAAGAAGTTGTATCATTAGATTGTAGGTTAAAGTTCTTGGGTTAAAGGTTAAAGTTCTTGGGTTAAAGGTATGTTTAGTTTTGAGAAATTGGATGTGTATCAGAAGGCACGTGAACTCGTAAAGGACGTATTTTTTCTTCAAAAATTCTTTCCTGTTGAAGAACGCTATGAATTGGGAGACCAAATCAGACGTTCAATCGTTTCCGTAACTTCAAACATAGCAGAGGGTTCAGGAAGAGATAGTTATAAGGAAAAAATCCATTTCTTGGAAATAGCTTTTGGTTCTCTCATGGAAACCTTTAGTCAATTGCAAAATGCTCAAGACTTGGGATATCTTAATGTAAATGAAGTGGAAAAAATAAGACCAAAATTTGAAGAGGTCTCAAAAATGATTTCAGGCCTAAAATCATCTTTTGAGAAAAAACTTTAACCTTTAACCATTAACCTAAAAACTTAATGACATGTTAGTAAACTCAATTATATTCTGGATATTCTTTGCGATATTTCTGCTACCCTATTTCACGCTGATGCGGGGAAGCAGTAAGGTACAGAACTTGTGGTTACTGGCTGCAAGTTATGTTTTCTATGGGTATGCGGATTGGAGGATGGCGTTGCTGTTATTAGCAGCAACAATAATTTTTTACAGCCTCTCCCTAACCCTCCCCCATAGGGAGGGGACTTCCAAGACGATATCTGAGAGTCGTAGAAAAGCATTAGTAACACTTGGAGTTATCCTGGGTGCGGGGATGTTGCTGTACTTTAAGTACCTGAACTTCTTTATTGAGCAGTTTGCGGCGTTGTTTGGGTTGTTCGGACTGCGGACAAATTTCAGTTCATTTAATATTATTGTGCCTATTGGTATTTCCTTCTTTACCTTCAAACTGATAGCTTATATCGTGGAGGTATATAAGGGGAATATGGAGCCGTGCAGGGACTTCGTGACGTTTGCTTCGTATATTGCTTTCTTCCCTACCATCATGTCGGGTCCTATTGATGCACCGAAACTGCTGATTCCGCAAATGGCAAAGGCACGTTCGTGGAATAATAATCAGGTGGTAGAAGGTATGATCCGTGTGCTCTGGGGTATGTTTATGAAGATGTGTATCGCTGATAAAGTGTCACCATATACGGATGCAGTGTTCAATAACTATTATCACCATTCAGGATTGACCATTGCAGTAGCAGCAGTGATGTACACCTTCCAAATCTATACCGATTTCAGCGGTTATTCGGAAATGGCCATCGGAACTTCGCAGATCATGGGATTCCGCGTGACGGAGAACTTTATGCGACCCTATTTCTCACAGAACGTGGGAGATTTCTGGCGGCGATGGCATGCCTCGCTGATGAACTGGTTCCGAGATTATATCTATTTCCCTTTAGGCGGCAGCCGCTGTTCAAAGGCAAGGATGTATTGGAATACGATGGTGGTGTTTATGGTAAGCGGTCTGTGGCATGGTGCCAATTGGACGTTTATCTTCTGGGGAGCGTATCACGGTTTGTTGGTTTGTGCGTATAAACTAACAAAGAAGACCCACCCCAAGCCATTCCCGAGCTTTGCTCGCCTACCCGTAGCCTTTCCCTGTTTAGGGAGGGAGGCCAATACCGCTGAAAAAATGGAGAACTGTAATAACAAGTCCTCCCTAAACAGGGAGGATTTAGGTGGGTCTCGAGTTGGTGGGTCCAAATATCTGAACATCCTTATTGTTTTCATCTTGGTCACTATTGGATGGATGGTGTTCAGATGTAATTCTATCGGACAGTTCATCGGAATGATGGGAGCATTGACGGCTCCTGGACACTTCTTCGCTTCTTGGGCACTGACAGCTGTGCTACCGATAGGTATCCTGATGCTGAAAGAACTGAAAGATGAAGAAGGATGGAATATTCATCTTTTGCATTCAAAGAATTGGGTAGTCAAGGCTATCAGTGTAGCACTGCTCATCATCTTCATCGTGTATATGGGCGAACTGGAAGGAGCTAAATTCATTTACTTCCAATTCTAAGCCCTGTTAAGTGAAAAGTGAAGAATGAAGAGTGAAGAATCTTGTCTACGATAACCAATATTTAGGTTTTCTTCTTTTGTAAATAATGAAATGAAAAAAAGGATAGGATTTATATTGATCATTATAGGAATTGTGGTGGGGGCAGACCTGTTGGTGGGAGCTGTTACAGGAAAACTCATCAGGGAAGTACCTGACGTGGGAGTGAACCAAACAAATACCGCTCAGGCACTGTTCGCAAGAACTGCTGACATATTGATATTGGGTTCGTCAAGAGCCAACCATTCTTTTGACTGTAAGGTGATAGAGGATTCTCTGGGCATGAGTTGTTATAATGCAGGACGTGATGGGCAGAATATGGCTTACGATGCCATGGTGTTCTTCTCCTATTTAGAGCGGCATAAACCGTTAATAGTTATTTTAGATATAGTAGATAGTCAACTAAGCAATAGATGGTTTGACAACCTCAAAGAGATGAATTGCTATTACGGCCTTTCAAAACCACTTGACCGGATTGTTGATGATAATTCTAATTGGATTGAGAAAATAAAATTGAAATCCAACCTCTACCGTTATAACAATACTTGGCAATGGCTGCTGAATGCACATATTACGGAAAGCCAGGCTGAACGAGACGGATTTCGGCCGATGCCTGTGAATGCACGCACAAATTTCAAAGCCTCTTTTCATAATAAAGAAAACATAAAAATAGACAAACGATGCTTCCATTATTTAGAGGAAATAAGAAAAGCATGTGATAAAAACCATATTCAGTTAATACTGACATATACACCTTCACTGGTAGTAGTGAAAAACAGCGGGTTGGAAGACTGGATTGATGCATATGCAAAGAAAAACAATCTTACATATTATGACTTTGGCCGTGATGCAGAATTCTATGAACACCCAGAATTGTTCTATGATATGACGCATTTGAATGCTATTGGTGCCAAACTGTTTACAAAAAAGTTTGTTCAGAACTTGAAATAATTTAAAGAGAAAACAATTAATGGATTAAATGTAAATCATACTTAACGATGAAGGTTGTAATTACATACGGAACATATGATCTACTCCATCAAGGGCATATCAACCTGCTGAAGCGAGCAAAAGCTTTAGGGGACTATCTGATTGTGGGAGTTACCAACGATAACTTTGACCGTGATCGTGGGAAACTGAACGTTCGAAACAATGTTTTGGAACGCGTAGAATCTGTAAAGGCAACAGGTCTGGCTGACAAAATCATCATAGAAGACTATTTCGGACAAAAAATAGATGATATACAGAAATATGACGTAGATATCTTTGCTATCGGTTCAGACTGGGAAGGGAAATTCGATTACCTAAATGAATACTGTCAGGTTGTATATCTGCCACGTACCGAAGGCATCTCTTCTACGATGCTTCGGGAAGAGCTCCAAGAGGACATCCGTGTTGGTATTATCGGATGTGGACGCATCGCTCAACGGTTTGTCCCAGAATGCGAGGTGGTGAATGCCGTCAAAGTTGTAGATGTTCTGGATATTGACAAAAATATCGCTACGGAGTTTGCAAAGAATCACCAAATTGAACATATTTCTTATTCCGTAGATGAAATGATGGAACGAGTGGATGCAGTGTATATCGCTACGCCCCATCTCAGTCATTTTGAACTGACGAAATTCGCACTGGAGCATAAGAAACACGTCTTGTGTGAAACACCCTTGGTACTGAACGGAGACGAAGCTCGGGAATTGTATGCCCTGGCAGAGCAGAACGATGTGGTGCTTTTAGAAGCAAACAAGACGGCTTTCTCTCCTGCGTTTAACCATCTTGTCACAATGATTAAGAGTGGACTTATTGGTGAGGTAGTGGATATCAATGCTTCTGAATCGAAACTTTGGGGAGATAAGTTTACTCGTGAACTGGATCCAGAACAGGCTGGCGGTTCGATGTTTGAAATGGGGTCCTATCCCCTACTGCCTATTATCCGATTGATGGGTATCAACTATGCAAATATCAACCTCTATTCGAAGATGGAGAATGGAGTGGATGTTTATACACGTGGTGTTATTCGTTATCCTCATGGTGTCTGCTCGTTCCAGTTAGGATTAGGTGTGAAGACGGAAGGTAACCTTGTAATTGCCGGTACCAAAGGTTATGCATACGTGCCAGCTCCATGGTGGCTTACAGATTATTATGAATTCCGTTTTGAGGACCAAAACCAAAATAAGAAGTTTTTCTATAAATGGGATGGGGCCGGACTTCGTTATGAGATTCAGGAGTTTATCTCATGTATCATCAACCATCGTTTCTCGTCTGCCCGTCTGCGCCGTAAAGAGAGCATTGCCATGGCGGACATCATGCAGCAGTTTGTGGAACGGAAGAATTTCATGGAGATTTAAGTAACGAAGACGATGACGAAGACGATAACCTTTTTCTAACAATGACGATGACATTTTAACGATAACGATAACGAAAACGATAACACATTAGAGACAAACATATAATAATGGAGAATAAGAAGACGGCGCGGAACTTCAGGGAATATCCAGTATGGCAACAGGCTGTGGAATATGCAACAAAGATATATCAAATAACTGCGGAGATGCCATATTTTGAAAAGAAAGGTCTATGCGACCAACTTCAAAGGGCTGTCGTCTCGATTTCTTCTAATATAGCTGAAGGTTCTGCAAGACCATCGGATTCCGATTTCGCCCATTTCTTAGATATGGCACTTGGATCTGCTTACGAAGTAGAAACGCAATTATTGATTTCAAAAAATATAGGGTATATCAATTTGAATATATATGAACAGTTACGTGACGAACTGATTTCTATCGAGAAACAATTGGCAGGTTTTATCAGTGCAATTAGAAAATAGTTATCGTTTTCGTCATTATTATTAAAAATTATAAAATATGAAATACGCAATTGTAACAGGAGGTACATCCGGCATAGGTCTGGGCGTAGCAAAAATGCTTTTGAGTAAAGGATATTATGTGTTTGCAACCTATGTGGGACCACCTCTATCGGAACGGTTAGATAATTTTGAAGCCATCGAAACGGACCAGTCGTCACGTAAAGATGTATATAACTTCATCTCCCACGTAAAAGGAAAGGTTGATCATATCGATTGTATCGTATGCAACGCAGGAATGACGATCCGGAAATCGTTCACAGAAACAAAAGACGAGGATTGGGACAAGATGATGGAAGTGGCTGTGAATTCCCATTATATCATGGTTCGCGAATTCTTCCCCATAATACCAGAAGGTTCTCGGATTCTCTTTACAGGTTCCCAAATGGGACTCAATCCTCATGCGACTGTACTTGCATACGGTGTTACGAAAGCGGCTATTCATGCTTTGACTAAGAATTTGGTAAAAGAGTTTGAAGGAACTGGGACAACTGTCAATGCCATTGTCCCAGGTTTTGTAAACACACCATGGCAAAAAGAAAAGCCCGAAGAAATTAAGCAGAATATCTATCGAAAAACGGCCATCCATCGTTTTGCAGAAATTGAGGAAATAGTAGATGCTTACAGATTCTGTATAGATAATCCTTTCGTGAATGGTAGCCTTATTGAAGTGAATGGCGGATATTCCTACAAATGAATAATAGGAAGAAAAAACAAATCAAGTGATAGATTTTTCGGTATTACTTTCGATATATTATAAGGAGCAGCCGGAGTTTTTGCGGCTGGCATTGGACAGTGTGTTCTCGCAGACTGTTAGAGCCGCGGAAGTTGTGTTGGTGGAGGACGGACGACTGACTCCGGAACTGGATGCGGTGATTGAAGAGTACCAAGGAAAGTATCCGGAGATGAAGGTGGTGAAGTTTGAAGAGAACCGGGGACTGGGGTATGCTCTGAATGATGGTCTGAAAGCTTGCTCCTATGACATCATAGCCAGAATGGATACGGATGATATTGCCAAACCGGAACGATTCGAGAAACAACTGAAGGTGATGGAAGAGCATCCGGAGATTGACTTGGTGACGGCTTGGATTGAGGAATTCGTGGATTCACCTGAGAATATCACTGCCATGCGGACGCTGCCTGAAACACCGGAAGAGCTATATAATTACGGAAAATCTCGTTGTCCAGCGAACCATCCTGTGACGATGTTCCGTAAAAAGGCTGTACTCGATGTAGGGGGATATCAGACTTCTTTATTCCCTGAGGACTTTTTTCTTTGGATAAAGATGCTGCTGAACGGCAGTAAATTCTATTGTATCCAAGAGTCTCTGCTGTATTTCCGCTATGCGCCGGAGACCATCGCGAAGCGCGGAGGATGGAAATATGCAAAGGATGAACTGAAAATTCAGTGGAATATTTACCAGACGGGTTATGTGTCATTCCCGAGATATCTGTATAATAGTGTGGCGAAATTCACGGTGAGGGTAATGCCTTTAGGTATTCGTAGATATATATACCAGAAACTATTAAGACGACCCACCCCATCCCTCCCTGCTTAGGGAGGGAGTTGTTTTACAAAACACAAAGTTACAAAAGACACAAAATTTTAACAAAAACAATTTGAAAACATCTTTTCTGTAAAGCATCCGTGCTTGCACGGCTGTGTCAATAGATGCTCATCAACATCCTGCAAGCAAGCTTGCGGCTGTTGCCGATCATCTACTGACAGCCTTTTCAGGCCATACTTTACAGAAAAGAGAAAACAAAGAAAACCGATATTTGGGTGTTAAGTGGTGGATTCTTGATAATAGATGCTGGTGAATACTAGAAAAGATTATTACTCTGATTTGTGTGAGCTATTGTCTATTGAGCAAAGGTTTTAAAGGTTTTTGATTATTTTGTAAAGAATGGCCCGACAGGGCTGTATGTGGATGGGTTTCCACTGGATGCAAACTTGTTTGCAGAAAGAGGAAGAACAGCCTCAGATACATCCGTGAACGGATGCTTTACAAAATAGTTGTTTTTTAAAGTTTTTGTCTTTTCCTTTACTTACTTGAAACATTCATGGAGAAGAAATTATTTGAAATATTGCGTTCTGAATTGTGGGGAACGGGACTTTCGTTCTCACAATTATCGCATTTGGAGTTTGAGGAACTGATGGCTCTGGCCGGAGAACAGACGGTGACGGGACTGGTGGGCGACTGCCTCATCAAGAACAACATCAAACTGGAACGAGAGGATGCACTGAGTCTCTTTGCGAAACTGAAAGCTATCGAGAAAAGAAATGCACACGTGAATGAGAACCTGGTGAGTTTCGTGAACTTCATGGAACGGAAAGGGGTTGACTATATCATCGTGAAAGGTCAGGTGGCAGGTGCGCTCTACCCAAATCCGGATGCAAGGATGTCGGGGGATGTGGATCTTTACTTCGTGGGCGATAACTACGAAAAGATCAAAGGACTGGTGGAACAGCGCTTAGGAAAACAACTGAGTAAGCTAAGCGACGGGAAACATGTGGAGTTTGAAGTGAACAACGTGGTCTTTGAACTGCACGAGAAACTGTCCCGACTGGCAACCCGCAAACATCAGGAATATTGGGATCAGATGATAGATAATGCTATTCTTGAGGGTACAGACACGGTGACAATAGCAGGAAAAGAAATCAAAACGCTCAGTGCTACCTATAATGCGCTCTATATCTTCGTACATCTTTTCTATCACATGACGGCCAGCGGTGTAGGCCTGCGTCAACTTTGTGATATGATGAAAAGCCTCTCCCCAACCCTCCCCCATAGGGAGGGAGTCTCAAAAATTGATAAGGAGAGATTAGAGGAGATATTGAAGGAACTAGGGTATTTGAAGGCGTATAAGGCGATGGGGGCGTTCTTGGTAGAATATCTGGGATTGCCGGAAGAGGAGTTTCCTTTTGCTTTAACGGAGAAAGACCGCAAATGGGTAGAGACCATTAAAAAGAATATCCTGAAACGTGGAAACTTCGGAAGAACTGGAAGGAAAGTGAAGAAACTGGGTGTACTGCACAGCATGGAAACCGGTTATCTGAACATGGCACAAACGATAACCTTCTATCGCTTGGCTCCGAAAGAGGTCTTGCTGCGCTTCACCAGCTTGGGTGAATGGTTCCTGGAGAGGTTTAGGATAAAGAGGAAAAGAAGACCCTCTAAATCCCCCTTAAGAGGGGGACTTTCAAAAGAGCCTTAATGAACCCCCTCCCTATTAAGGGAGGGATGAGGTGGGTCTTTTTCTTAGTTTTATTTTGAAGTTTGAATGATTTGTATTATCTTTGTGGCCGAAAAGTTTATTGGTGAAAGACTATGAGTATCGCGTATTGGTTTTTAATTGCATCATTTGTACTGTCCTTCCTGATGGGTTGGTGGCTGATACCACGTGTGCTTGTCATCTCTTATAAGCACCAACTCTTTGATATGCCGGACGAAAGGAAAGTACATGACAAACCTATACCCCGTCTAGGCGGACTGACTTTCTTCCCGGTTATTACGATTACGCTGAGCCTACTCATGGGAATACGCTATCTGTACGGTTGGGACGTGGTGAATATCCCTGCCATAGAGGTTTTGGTGGAGTTTCTGATGCTGCTGGCTGGTTCCTGCGTACTATATGTGGTGGGTGTGGGCGATGACCTGATAGGCGTGAGCTATAAATGGAAGTTCGTGGCTCAGATTATCTGCGGTATCCTGATAGCTATGTCGGGACTGTGGATGCATAGTTTAGGAAATTTCATGGGTGTAGATACCTTGCCGAAATGGTTGGGCTATCTGGCCACCATCTTTGTGGTGGTATATATCACCAATGCCTTTAACCTGATAGACGGTATCGACGGACTGGCTTCTGGACTGACTGCCATTGCCCTGTTTGTGATGGGATCGGTCTTCGTGGCCGAGCGACAGCTCATCTATGCGATGATTGCTTTCTCCACCTTTGGTGTCATCGTGCCGTTCTGGTTTTATAATGTCTTCGGTAACCGCCGTAAGGGAAAGAAAATCTTTATGGGCGACACCGGTTCGCTGACGCTTGGATTCATCATGAGTTTCCTGTTGTTGCGCATCATGCTGACAGGTTTTGAAAAGGAAGGACATCCCGGTTTTATATTGATAACCATCAGTGCGCTGCTCATCCCGCTTTTTGATGTAATTCGCGTGGCCTTGCATCGTATCCGCAAGCACCGTAATCCGTTTATGCCTGACAGGAACCATATCCATCATAAGCTGTTGCGCTCGGGTATGAAGATGCGCTGGGTGTTGACCACCATCATCCTGATGGATGTGTTTTATATCATGCTTAACTTCTTCCTCAGATATTATCTGAACATCACGGTCATCCTGCTGATTGACCTTGCCCTCTGGGGTATCCTCCATCTTTGTTTGAACAAACGAATCAAACAAGTGGAAGGGGTGCCGCATTCTATTTAAAACCCACCCCTTCCCCTCCCGAAGGGAGGGATTTATCTTCATCAGAAATACTATTTAATACTAATCAAATCATAGAAACAATAAAGAATCATTTATGAATAAGAATAACAAGTCCTCCCTAAACAGGGAGGATTTAGGTGGGTCGTCAAATATCCTAATTAGAATCACCGGGCAAGACCGGCCGGGACTGACGGCTTCGGTGATGGAAATACTGGCCAAGTATGATACACAGATATTGGATATCGGACAGGCGGACATTCACTCCACACTGTCATTGGGTATTCTCATCCGGGTGGATGAAGAGAACTCGGGACGGGTGATGAAGGAACTGCTGTTCAAGGCCACCGAACTGCAAGTGAACATCGGATTTGCTCCTATCACGGACGAGGAATATGAGGCCTGGGTAGGACGACAGGGAAAGAACCGTTATATCCTGACCATCATCGGACGACATCTGGCCGCCAAACAAATCGGGGCTGCCACCAAAGTCATTGCCGAACAGGGTTTCAATATAGATTCTATCCTCAGACTGAGCGGTAGGCCGCATTTAGAGACCCACCCCGCCCCTCCCTGTTTAGGGAGGGAGACAAAAGACCCACCCCAACCCTCCCTGCTTAGGGAGGGAGTCAATACCGCAGTAAATATGGAGAATAAAACTCCCTCCCTAAGCAGGGAGGGTTGGGGTGGGTCCTCTATCCAATTCTCTCTCCGCGGTAAACTGGAAGATCGTTCCGTATTGCAGCATGAGCTGATGAAGATATCAAGCGAATTTGATATGGACTTCTCGTTCCAGCGGGATGATATGTTCCGACGGATGAGACGATTGATTTGCTTCGATATGGATTCCACGCTTATCCAGACGGAATGTATCGACGAACTGGCCATCCGGGCAGGCGTGGGCGATCAGGTGAAAGCCATCACGGAGAGTGCTATGCGCGGAGAAATAGACTTCAAGGAGAGTTTTACGCGTCGTGTGGCATTGCTGAAAGGACTCGACGTAAGCGTGATGAAGGATATTGCCGAACATCTGCCTATCACCGAAGGAGCCGACCGACTGATGGAAGTGCTGAAACGCTGCGGCTATAAGATTGCCATTCTCTCAGGTGGATTCACGTATTTCGGCGAATATCTGCAGCGCCGCTGGGGTATCGATTATGTGTATGCCAACGAACTGGAAATAGACGAAGAAGGGAAACTCACCGGACGTTATGTGGGCGAAATCGTGGATGGACATCGGAAAGCGGAACTGCTGAAACTCATTGCCCAGGTAGAAAAGGTCAATATGGCACAGACCATTGCCGTGGGCGACGGTGCCAATGACCTGCCGATGATTGCCGCAAGCGGTCTGGGTATTGCCTTCCACGCCAAGCCTCGTGTAGTGGCCACGGCCAAACAGAGCATCAATACCATCGGACTGGATGGCGTGCTCTACTTCCTTGGGTTTAAGGATAGTTATCTGACTTAATCGCGATAAATCGCGAGATTCAAGTTTCAAGATTCAAGTTTCAAGATTCAAGTTTCAAGATAAGGATTAAAAGGCTATTGACCTGAAACTTGAAACCTGAAACCAAAAAAAGGGTGCTGATTATTCAGCACCTTTTTTTGTGTCTTCTTTTATCAATCGCAGCAGATGTTCTACGGCTTCTTCTTCGGGGATGTTCTTTTCTACACATTCCTTCTGGCGGTAGAGACTGATCTTTCCGCGACCGGCTCCTACGTAACCGTAGTCGGCATCGGCCATTTCTCCGGGGCCGTTGACGATACATCCCATGATGCCTATCTTCAGACCCTTCATATCCTTCGTGGCTTCCTTGATGCGCTGGATGGTGGTGCGCAAATCATAAAGCGTGCGACCACAGCCCGGACAGGAGATATACTCGGTCTTGGTGAATTTCACGCGGGCGGCTTGGAGTATCGCATCGCTTAGCGATGCGAGAGTTTCAGGTTTCAGGTTACAGGTTTCAGGTTCTTTACTTGAATCTTTAAACTTGAAACTTGAAATTTTAAGGTCCTTTGCTTTTCCGTCTATTAATATTGGGCCGGCAATCATGGCGGCTTTCAGCTGGAAGGTTTCGTAATCGGGGGCGGTGAGCGTCAGGTGGAGGGTGTTGTCTTTTATGTAGGCGGATTGTTCGTCGTGAAACGACGAAATACTCAACAAATTATCGGCGGTTAGAGACTTTTCGGCTTGTTCTCTTAAACGGGAGCATTCGGGAATGAGTTCTACCAGTTTTTTGGCGACGGGGATTTCGGCCTCGGGTTCTTCGCTGAGGGATACGCGGATGGTGTCGCCTATGCCTTCGGTCAATAAGGCACCGATACCTACGGCACTCTTGATGCGGCCGTCTTCGCCCTCTCCAGCTTCGGTAACACCCAGATGGAGGGGATAGTGCATATCTTCCTTATCCATGGTTTCTACCAGCAATCGAACCGTCTGAACCATCACCACGGTATTGCTGGCCTTGATGGAAATGACCACATCGTTGAAGTTCTCTCTCTTGCAGATACGCAGAAACTCCATGCAACTCTCCACGATTCCTGCCGGAGTGTCACCATAACGGCTCATGATACGGTCGCTCAACGATCCGTGGTTCACGCCGATGCGGATGGCGGTGTGGTGCTCTTTGCAGATATTCAGGAAAGGAACAAACTTGCGTTCTATCTTCTGCAATTCGGCGGCATATTCCTCGTCGGTGTATTCCAGATGCTTGAATACACGACCCGGATCCACGTAATTACCTGGATTGATGCGCACCTTCTCACAATACAAAGCGGCCACGTCGGCTGTATGGGCCGTGAAATGCACATCAGCCACCAATGGCTGTGGGTAGCCGTCGGCTTTCAGTTGGGCGGAGATATGCTTCATATTCTCCGCTTCGCGGGTGCCTTGGGTGGTGAAGCGCACCAGTTCGCCACCAGCATCAATGATGCGTTTGGCCTGTGCCACCGATGCCTCGGTGTCATTGGTATCGGTGGTGGCCATGGACTGTACTCTTATCGGATAGTCGCTACCGATCAGCAAATCACCCACCTTCGTAGTTGTTGTCTTTCTTCTTTCCATTTTTTTCTTTTATTTTAACTAAACACAAAGACACAAAGGCACAAAGAATATTATCTTATTGGTTTTGGCCCTTTATATTCTATTAATCCATTAATCTTTCGTTTTATTCCGTCCTTTAATACAGGAACATTGAAATTAATCAATAAACCCATGTGAACATTTGCCAGTTTCATATAAGTCACTAACTGAACTTCATGCAAAGGTTTTAATGATTCAACTGCTTTTAATTCTATAATGAATTCATCATTGACCAATAGATCTATTCTATAATCTTTTTCTATCTTTTTTCCTTTATAAGTTAATGGTAGATCCACTTGAGACTGAACATTCAATCCTCGAGACTCTAATTCTATCTTCAGACATTCTTCATAGACAGATTCCAAAAGACCAGGACCAAACACACGATGCACTTCAATGGCCGCACCAATAATTATATTACTTAATTGGTTTAGCCTTCTGTATTCCTCTAAAGGAATAAAACTTTGTGACTTTGTGTCTTTGTGTTCCATTAATCTAACTATCCTAATTATTATTTATTAAACACAAAGACACAAAGGAACAAAGATTTTTATAAAACTATATACTTTGAGACTTTGTGTCTTTGTGATCCAATAACTAAACTTTAAATTTGTATTCCAATTGCGAGAGGTCGGCATTGGCCTTTTCAATTTTTTGGCCTAATCCGGCTTTGTAGGCGGCCATCTTTTGGGCGAGAGCCTCATCGTATAAGGACATCATCTGGCAGGCAAGGATAGCGGCATTCATGGCACCGTTGATGGCTACGGTGGCTACGGGAATGCCGGGAGGCATCTGCAGGATACTGTAAAGGGCATCAACACCATCCAAGACACTACCCTTGATGGGAACACCGATGACGGGAAGTGTGGTGGAAGCGGCAATGACACCTGGCAAAGCGGCAGCCATTCCAGCACCGGCGATAATTACTTTGATGCCACGGGCAGCAGCTCCTTTGGCAAACTGTTCTACAGCCTCGGGCGTGCGATGGGCAGAAAGAGCATTAACCTCGAAAGGTACTTCCATCTCGTCCAAGAACTTCATGGCTTTTTCCATCACAGGCAGATCACTGGTGCTGCCCATGATGATGCTGACAACACCCACCCCTACCCCTCCCGAAGGGAGGGAATTCTGATTACTATTCATATTATCTATCATATTATATTATAATTTTTCAAGTTTCAAGTTTCAAGATTAAAACTCCCTCCCTTCGGGAGGGGTAGGGGTGGGTTTTTATATCCACAATATCGTGAAATGGGCACAAAGGAAGCCGATGAGGAAACCGGCTACTACTTGTGACAAGGAATGCTGACGGAGAATCATACGGGCAGAACCTAAGATGCCGGCAATGATAATCAAGACGCATAACCACCACACTGGATTATAGGAGAAAGCCAAAGAGAAAGCCAACAATGCACCGGTCACTCCACCGATGGCTGCCGTATGCGTGCTGATCTTCCACCACTGATTGATAATACCACAAACCACCTGAATGATGAGGGCTGCCATCACGATACTCGCCATGAAATGCGGAATGCGGAGAAACTGCATCAGGTAATAACATAATCCGTAGCAGACAATGGCAATGATATAGGGAACCATTCGCCGTTCCTTCACTCCTAAATCTATCAAGGTCCATCCCTGATAACGGCGATAGAGATGAATAAGGAATGTTGGCAGCAGAACGGTACACATATATACCAGGGTGATGACCTGCAGTTTGTAGGCCCAAGGCAATAAATTCAGATAACTGAATATAAACAGTAGTATCAGTCCTACCACGGGAAGGTAGAACGGATTGAATACTGCGCTGATCACCCTTGCGGCGAATATGATGTTACGTTCAGTCATATTTTTAACGATAACGATAACGTTAACGATAACTATTTCATGCAATTAACGATGACGAAGACGAGATATAGGAATGCCTAACTGTTCACGATATTTGGCGACGGTGCGACGGGCGACGGGAAAACCCTGCGCCTTGAGGGCGGCAGCCAGAGCATCATCGTTGAGAGGTTGTTGTTTGTTTTCCTTGTCAACCAATTCCTTCAGTAATTGTTTTAACTTTCGGGTGGAGAGCGTCTCTCCCCCATCCGTCCGCAATCCTTCGTTGAAGAAATGACGGAGACGGAAAGTGCCCCATCGCGTCTGACAATATTTCACGTTGCACACACGCGAAACCGTAGAGATATCAAGTCCCGTACGATCAGCCACATCCTTGAGGACCATCGGACGAATATCCCCTTCATCACCATCCTGGAAGAACTTCAGTTGAAGATCGATGATGGTCTTCATCGTCAGATAGAGTGTATGGCGGCGCTGCTTGATGGCCTCAATATAGTTGCGCGCACGATCCACTTTCTCTTTTGCATAAAGCAGAGCTTCCTTTTGCTGGCGATTCATACTGGAACGATTCTGCTGATAATCGTTAAGCATATCGGCAAAAGTCTGCGAAACATAAAGATCGGGTACTCGTCCACGATTGATTGTAAAGGTCACCGTACCATCCTCCGCCGTATCCACAATGAAATCGGGCGTTATCTGTTGCACGTTGCGACCCTCGGTCTCTCCCAAGGAAGCACCTGGTTTGGGATTCAACCGCACGATTTCTTCCTTCAGCTGTTCTACCGTATCCGAAGAGATCTTCAACTGTTGGGCTATCCTTTCCCAACGGTTGTTCATCAGTTCTTCGAAATAATCGGTGATAATCTGTCGTAACAGCAGTCTCACTTCATTACCTCTCTTCCGGTCAATCTGCAATAAGAGACATTCCTGCAGACTACGGGCACCAATACCAGCCGGGTCAAAGCCCTGCAGGAGTTTGAGTATTTCCTCTACTTCCTTTTCAGAGACATCGATATTCTGATAGATGGCCAGTTCATCGGTAATGGAATCCAAGGATTTACGGAGCAATCCGTCATCATCCAGCGAACCGATGATATATTCCATCACCTGTCGTTGCTGATCAGAGAGTTCCAATTCACCCATCTGTTCCTTCAGCGTATCGTAGAAAGAAATCTGATTACCATAAGTGATTTCCTCATAATCTGCTTCTGCAGATGTTCCAGGTTTCAGATTCCAGTTTTCGGGTTCCAGCGGCATATCATCATCGCCAGTCATCCGTTCCAAGGCGCTGTCAAGTTCGCTTTGACGTTCTTGTTCCTCGGGAGAATCGGAATTATCTGAGTTATCGGAGTATTCTGGTTCTTCTGAATACTCAGACAATTCAGGATTATCGGTTGAAACTTCGAGTGCGGGATTATCATCAATCTCAGTCTTTACGGCCTGTTCAAATTCAGCCAAAGGCATCTCCAGCATACGCACCACCATCATCTGCTGTTGCGTAAGCCGTTGCTGTTGAAGCAACTTCTGTTCTTGTCGTTGAACTAAACTTTGTGCCATATTTATATAGTTTCAGGTTTCAAATTTCAGGTTTCAAGCTTCAGGTTTCAAAAGTATTCACCAACACCCAACACCTAACACCCAACACCTATTTAAAATATTCCTTTAACTGGGCAGCATAGGCGGCTAACTTTTCAGGGTTGCCATTGCCATAGCGTTTCCATATATTATTACAAGGTGTAACCAGCGGAGAAGTAAGAATCTCCATACGATTGAGGAGCGGATCACAAATCTGATAGATTTCCATCACTTCCACAATCAGCGCCGTATCAATCTTCAACAATCGGGAGAGTTGCTGAATCTCAGGCGTATCCTTCACCATCGTATTTGGCGTTAACCGGAAATAAAGATCCAGAATGATGATCAGCATGACAGGTGTGAGTCGTGGATTTTCCTCTATCGGTTTGAAATCCAATTCAAAACTCTCATGCATCTCCACACCTTCATAGAAATCATCGGCATTGCCCAGACCTTTCATCTGGCGCAACATTTTCACACCTTTGGCCAGACGCTTGGGATTGCTGCCATAGCGTTCCCAAAGTTTTTCCATCCGAGGTGTGTCCAAACGGCGCAGTTCATGCATCCGTTCATAAAGGAACTGAGGCGGAATATGGAGTTCCATACTCAAATTTACGATTCCTTTAGAATAGAGCGGCTTCACACCTTCCGGTTTTTTCAAATACAACTGCATCAACAGCAGCCAGTATTCATCCTGCCAATGAATGTTCTTTGCCATAAGCCTTTCGATTTATGCTACAAAGATACACCAAACGAGAGAAATAACAAAATAAAAATAAAAGTTTTTATTTTTGTATTTAAGAGTGCAGCCTTTTCTTATGAAAAGATACAGTAAACGGATTCAATAACTAAAGAGAAGAAAGGCGATTTTTAATCAAGCACTTTTGTGCAGATAGGTTGCACAATTTGTGCAGATGCGTTGCACAGTTTGTGCGGATGGCTTGCACAATTTGTGCGGATGCGTTGCACAAAAAGTGCAGATGAGATGCACAAAATCTGCACAAGTGTGGAAAAAGCTGTGGATAACTTTGTGGAAAACCCTGTTGATAACTATTTGCTTATCCACTAATCAGCCAACGGAGAGGCAGAATTGTGGATTTCCACCGTTTTATCCCATCAATTTATGAAAGTTTTCCACTATTTTTATAGGAAAAAAGATATAAACTTATTAACTTTGCACCGAAAACAAGAATTGTGGATAAGTCATGTAACTTGTTAAGAGTTTATGGTTTATGGTTTATTGATATTGTGGATAAGTAGTGAACAAGATGTTGATAGTGAAATAACCAAATAAAACTGCTGTCAGTTATAAACTTTTCCACACCCTATCATCCTATTCTTTGTTTTTCTTTAAATTAAAAAATAAAAAAGAATATAATAATATGAAGGTGAAAAGCGAGTGGAAAAAGAAAGGTTATATCGAAGAACCTGTAGATGAGAGTATTGACCTGAAGGCTGAAATCCGCCGTCTGGCAAAGGAGAAAGATGCCGTTATCCTGGCTCACTACTATACCAGAGGTGAGATTCAGGAAGTGGCTGACTTCATTGGCGACTCATTGGCTCTGGCACGAAAAGCTGCCGATACGGATGCCAAGATCATCGTGATGGCCGGTGTTCACTTTATGGCAGAGACCTGTAAGATACTCTCACCCGAGAAGTTGGTGCTTTGTCCGGACTTGAATGCAGGTTGTTCGCTGGCTGATTCCTGTAAGGCTGAAGACCTTCAGAAATATAAAGAGGAGCATCCCGTCTATACGGTTATCAGCTATGTGAATACTACGGCTGCCGTGAAAGCTTTGACCGATGTGGTTGTTACCTCAGGCAATGCCAAGAAGATAGTGGACCAGTTGCCTGCAGACGAAAAGATTATCTTTGGTCCCGACTATAACCTGGGTAGCTATATCAATAGCGTGACCGGTCGTGATATGTTGCTTTGGAATGGTGGCTGTCATGTACATGAGCGTTTCTCCGTAGAAGAAATCGTAAAACTGAAGGAACAGCATCCTGAAGCTGTTGTATTGGCTCATCCTGAATGTAAGGGTCCGGTATTGGCTATTGCCGATGTAGTGGGTTCTACGGCTGTTATTCTGAAGTATTGTATAGAGAGCGACAAGAAGGAATTCATCATTGCCACAGAGGCCGGTATTCTGCATGAGATAGAGCGTCAATGTAAGGACAAGACCTTCTATCCCGTTCCGCCAGAGATAAGCGAAGGCGGTGTAGGTTGCAGCTGTAATGAGTGCGACTATATGAAGATGAACTCCCTGCTGAAGATCTACAATGCCCTGAAATATGAGTGGCCTACCGTAGAGGTACCTGAAGACATCCGCAAGGAAGCCGTGAAGCCTATTGAGCGGATGCTCAGCATGAGTTAAGCATTTATGCGCCAAGTCGTCTATTTCATCTTTTGCTTGCTTTTGATGAGTGTTCCGGCCTCTTATGAGGGCAATATAGGAGCACGCGACTTTGCGCCCGTATTGATGGGTGTGGCGGGTTTTCAATCCGTTTTCTTCTCCATTATATGCTGTTTATTGGCCAAATATCTGGGCAAGACTGTTAAATACGGTATTGTCTTCATCTTATTGTTGCTGTTTATCGTTGAAACCTATACTTACATACAGTTTGGTTCCCGATTGAACAGCATGATTATTTCCCTGTTATTGCAGACCAATATTCAGGAAATCAAGGAGTTTTTCAGTCTTTATATATTCAGTCCGTTTACCTTATTATTTATTATATTAGTCATAGCAGGCTGCTGGCTGTTCTATAAACTTGATTTATATTGTGAAGAAAGATATTCTTTCCGAACAGGAAAGATAATAGATACGATTATCCTCATCATATCTATCTGTGGAGCCTATGGTTCTATACAAATAGTAGAAGAAGGAATGGTTCCACCTGGTAAGAACACCATTTATAAATTGGCAGATTCCTGGATATTCTATGATGAGAAACGATATGACATTGCAGAAATAGAGCGCCAGATAGACTTGATAAAAACAGAAAAGGTGGATTCAGGAGCACCCATTATTGTTTTGGTCATTGGGGAATCGTTTAATAAGTATCATTCCAGTTTATATGGCTATGATCTGAAGACCAATCCTTTGCTTGAAAAACGGTTGGAAAACAAGGAATTAGCGGTTTTCAAGGATGTTGTTTCGCCTTCGAATGGTACCAACTATATGATGGAATACGTATTTAGTCTGAAAAGTTGTGATCGTCAGGATGATGCGAAGCGCAACATACTCTTTCCGGCTGTTTTTAGAAAGGCCGATTATCGGGTAGGTTATTTTGATAATCAATACACCCAGACATCAGGAGGTAACTATGATTTCACGTGTTGTTATTTTCTGAATACCCATAAAATAAGTAATGCCTGTTTTGACTATCGCAACGATACGCTGATGAATTATGACGGACCTTTCGTAGATTATTATAAAAGTAAATTCTATCGTCAATCCCGAAGTATGAATATCATTCATCTCTACGGACAGCATCTGGATCCACGGTTCCGATTTCCTGAAGACTTTGCTTCGTTTTCAGCCAAGGATATCAAAAGAAATGACCTTGATGAAAGTAAGCGCCAGCAAGTAGCCGACTATGATAATGCCGTACTGTATAATGATAAGGTGATGGACGATATAATCCGTTGTTTTGAGCAACAGGATGCGGTACTCATCTATTTCTCTGACCACGGAGAACAAATCTATGATGATCAACGATTGGTGTATGGCAGGAAATTTAGTGTAGAAGAGCCGATAGAAGCTATCAAATGTGAATATGAGATACCGTTTATGATATGGTGCAGTAAGGCTTTTCAAGAGCAGCATACGGCGCTCTACAAACGAATCATGGCATCCGTGGATAAGCCTTTCTGTAGTGATGATATACCTTATCTATTGTTTGATTTGGGCGGCATCCGTTCAGCTCTTGCAGATTCTACACGAAGTGTGATTCATCCGGCCTTTTATCCACGTCAACGGAAGGTGATGGACAATAAGGTTTATAACAAGCGAAAGGCAGATGCCGTGAAACTATTGATAGAATAAACTTATCTGACGATGGCAATCTTGCAGACCGTACCTTTGCTGCCATCGCTTTTGGCGGTCTGTACCATATAGATACCGCTGGCTACCTTTTGACCGTCCTGGTCACATCCGTCCCAAGTGTAGGAACCACCTGTGGAACGTCCTTCGTTGACGAGTACGCCATTAGAGGTTGTAATCTTCACGTCAGCATTATAACTCAGGCCAGTGATGGTTATCAATCCCGAATATTCTGGTTTGACAGGATTAGGATAAGCCCAGACATTATCTTTTGTCATCTCTTCGTTTACCTGTGAAGTGCCGCTCATATAAGAACAGAGACCTTCCTCCGTGGCTATGAATACTTCGCCGTTGGTAGGATTGATGGCAATATCACGAATGATATTTGAAAGGATATTGCTGTTTTCGGTTGTGAAATGATGAATTTCCTCATTGTTATCGGCGCTGATGACATAGAGTCCGTTTTCCAAAGTGCCAATCCATTTGCGGTTGGCTTCGTCAATCACTATACATGAAAGATTCACGCCCGTAAGGAGATAGTCGGCCAGATTCGTGCCGTCATTACGTGGAACCTTATATTGCGTGAATCCCAAGGAGGGATCATTCATCTGTTCGGGAGTGAGATAAATAGGACCCGCATTGGTGGCTACCCAAAGATTTCCATTCTTGTCAAAGCAGGCATTACGGAAATGGTTGGTATTGATAGGCTGTCCGTCCTGGTTGATGAGATTATCATAGATAATGTATTTATCCTGTGCAGGCTGATAGCATACCAGGCAGGTATTGACATGATAGTTGTTGACAAACCACAGATTTCCGTTGTTATCGAACATCATTTTACGCATGCGCTGAAGAGAGGTATTCGTTTCGTCTATCAGACTTTTACTATGATGAGATACAAAAGATCCATCCTTCACTTCGAATACCGAGCCATTTGGGCTGATACTATTAGCCAGCCATAGCGTGCCTGATTTGTCATATTTCAGCGTGAGAACCATCACATAGTTCTTATTGTTGCTGCTGACAGTAGAAGCAGACTGGAGCGGACTGTTGTCGATGGTATAGTTTTTGACGAACTTCCCGTTCAGAAATTCATAAAGACCTGTACGACCCGCCACCATCACATGGTTCTCATTGAGCGGATCTACGTCAATCTCGTAATGTTCCTTATAGGCATGACCTAATGATGAAACGAATGATTCATCGTAGATATTCCATTGATCGCCATCGAGAATCTGAATGTGAGCGTCTTTTCCGTCATCTCCAGAAACAGTATAGAGCTTTCCGTTGAGGTATCTGAGGAAGCCGAAAGCATTATAATGAGGTCCGTCGGGATTGATTTCATTTACGATAACGGTACGGTTACCACTTTCATCCTGTGTCCATCCCTGCAGTTTCTGGTTGCTCTGATTGCTCCAATAGCATTGGTTGGTTTTGTCGTAGGCAATATATTCCGTGTATCCGTTCTTGGTAGAGGTGGTAATGGCATTGTCGTTGACGAAAGTGATGCTCTTGGTCGTTATTTTCCAATTGTCGATATTCACCAGATTCTCTTGCATGTTACCTTCATAGGTACCGTCGTTGGTTTTGGCAAAAATACTGTTTCCGCTGATATAGCACGCCGTCACCCTTCTTTTCAGGTTATAGGTTTCGCTTATTTCCGCATTGCGCATATTCAGTTTCAAGATACCGAATCCGGTGGAGAGATAGGCATATTGACCATTCATATAGATATCATTGATGGTCTTGTCGTCGGTGAGCGACTTCGAATAATAGTCGGAGATATTCTCTACGTTGTAGTCATTATCCAACAGGTCTATATTATAATTGGAATAGACGATGATAAGCTTCTTGACCGACGCATTCCAGGCGATGAATGCGATGCCGGTATCTGAGAGTGAGTTTATCTTGTTATAAGCATAGATGCTCTTGTCGTTCACATTGTATGAGAAAAGATCCTGGGAACTCAATACATAGACCAGTTTTCCGGCTGGCTCAATATCGGTGATATCATGGTAAGCCAGATAGGCTTTCCATTCCCCGATGCTGGCTGCCTGAGTTGTCATGATGCTGACGATGACAGCAATTAATCCTAAGAATCTTTTCATTTTTAAATATATTTATTTATCTCTCCCCCAAGGGGGAGATGGAGGGGGCTACAGACTGCTATAATACAACAGTTTATATATATTAAACAGCGAAAGTCTCGGATTATTGCCTGCAAGGTTCCATCGGATGAGTTTTCCTATCAAATAATACACAGGCAAGAGCAAAGGTTTCATCCATTCATACTTCAAAAGCGTGGAATAACCTTTCAGTTCGTTGCGGAACTGATGGAGTGTGCGCAGAGATTCTTCCGTCTTATTGACAAAGGTATGATTATCTTCAAAATCAATCATCATCACCGGATTACTGATATGGTGAATGCGGATGCCGGCTTCCTTCAGTTGTTTGCCGAAGAGCACATCCTCGTAGCCGTAATGCTTGAAGTCTTCGTTAAAAGGAATACGAAGCATGATATCCCGCTGAATGAGGAAATTGATGGTGCGGAATTCTTTATAGGGTTGTTCCTGACGTTTGGCTGCTCCATGATAGTACTGATATTTCAGTTCATACAGGAAACGCAGGTTGTTGCCCAGCGAACGGTTACGGTCATAAACCTGTATTCCGCCAACGATGACATGGAAATCGGTATCCAGGTATTTCTCAATGAAACGGGTACGTTCCACCATGATGTCACCGTCCAGGAACAGTAGCCATTCATATTGAGCCTGTTGAGCCAGGAAATTACGGATAGCCGCTCTGCCTACATTTTTCTCGCGGATGATATAGTTAACGTTCGACAGTTCCTTGATATCCATGTTCTTTTCGATCATCTCCTTGTCGGTGGAACCGTCATCGGCAACGATTATCTCATAGCGGAACCCATCCAGTTTCTTTGTTTCCTGTTCCAGGATATGGTGCAAGGAATGGACGAGATCACCGCAGAAGCAGTTATAAGTAGGAATCAGTACGGATAATTCTTTTTTCATGACTCAATGCTAATTAACTTACAAACTTAAAAACTCAGCCAGTTTCTGGACAGCTCGCGCACGATGGGATATATGGTTTTTCACTTCATTGCCCAATTCGGCAAACGTCTGATCATAACCTTCAGGTTGGAAGATAGGATCATAACCGAAGCCCTCCCCTCCCCTGCGTTCGCGGATGATGGAACCGTTGACGATGCCTTCGAAACCCACCCTTTGTCCCTCCCGAGGGGAGGGATTTTCATTATCTTTATTGGAATGAAGCACATCATACTTCCCTCCCTTCGGGAGGGATTGAGGGTGGGTTATTAGTGCTATCACCGTGCGGAAACGTGCCTTTCGGTTTTCTATACCTTCCAATTTGCGGAGCAGTTTCGTCATATTGGCTTCCGAATCATGACTGATGGAATCGTCGCCATCAAGGGCTGCATAGCGGGCGCTGTAGATGCCGGGTTCTCCGCCGAGGGCTTCCACCTCGAGTCCGGTATCGTCGGCAAAGCAGTCGTAGCCGTATTTATCGAATACATACTGTGCTTTCTGCATGGCGTTGCCTTCCAGTGTATCGCTTGTCTCGGGAATATCCTCATGACAACCGATATCACTCAATGAGAGCACCTCGAATTTCTCACCGAGAATGCTCCGAATCTCTTCCAGCTTATGCTTGTTATTTGTTGCAAAGACTATTTTATTCATCACCTGACTTTAATCTTATCAAATCCTTCACCATAGACACCGATGACGGCACTCTGCGAAACGAAAGCATTGGGGTCTATCAGCTTGATGATACGGAAAATCATCACACTCTCGCTCTTTTTGGCCAACAGTACGATAACCTTCATTTCCTTACCTGAATACCAGCCGCTGCCATCGAGAATGGTCATCGTATGATCCGTCTCGCGACTGATGGCCTCGGCAATCTGCTCGTAATGCTTGGAGAAAATCATGAACTGTACAGACTGGCGCTGGCGGTTCATGATATAGTCGAGCATGAAGTTCTCGATAATCATCGTACAGAAACCGAAAGTCACCATCGTCACTCGCTGCAAGAACGTACCGAACTGTGGAATGAACAGACAGCTGCCGATGATGATGAAATCCACGAAGATGAGAACCGTACCCAGCGAAATGTCGCGATATTTATGGACGGAAGCGGCAATGATGTCAGTGCCGCCCGTACTGCCGTTGGAAAGGAAGGTGATAGCCAGACCTGTTCCCGTGATCAAACAGCCTATCAGCAATGACATAAAGTCTTGTCCCTCACCCAGAATCTTCACCAGGTTGCCGTTCTCATCTACGGGCGCAATGCTTTTCATCAGCCATAGCATGACCGTCAGCATCAGAATGGCATAGATAGTCTTCATCAGGAATCTCACGCCCAATATCTTCAGACCCACACCAAGAAGCAGTATGTTGATAATCAGATAAGTAGTTGAATTAGAGAACCCTGTGGCATAATAGACGATGGCACCGATACCCGTCACGCCGCCCGTTACGATTTCGTAGGGCATCAGGAAAAAGGTAAATCCGAAGGAATAGAGTAGCAGGGCAAGGGTAATGCCCATATAATCTTTCGCTTCGGATTCTATCACTTGCTTATTCATCCCTTCAGCACGATGTTCACCATACGCTTAGGGACGATGATAACCTTTACGATCTGTTTGCCATCGGTGTATTTCTTTGCCTGTTCGCTGGCGAGCACGGTTTCCTCGATGCTCTTGTTGTCGGCATCGGCAGCAAACTGCATCTCGAAACGACGCTTGCCGTTGAAGGCAACTCCCAGCGTGACGCTGCTTTCCACCAGGTATTCTTCATTCCATGTGGGCCATTGGGCATCGCAGACGGAACCCTGCTGACCCAGACGCTCCCACAATTCCTCAGCAATATGCGGGGCAAACGGAGCAATCAGAACGACCAGTTGTTTCAGAACCTCCGCGTTCTTGCACTTCAACTGCGACAGTTCGTTGACGCAGATCATGAAGGCCGAGATGCTCGTATTGTAAGAGAAGGCAGGAATGTCTTGTGAAACTTTCTTGATGAGCTTATGCAGCGACTTCAGTTCTTCGGGAGTGGCCGTCTGTTGTTCAGCGGTCACACCGTCGAACAGGTTCCAGAACTTCTTCAGGAAACGGTGACAGCCGTCGATACCATTGGTATCCCAAGGCTTCGACTGTTCCACAGGACCAAGGAACATTTCATACAGACGCAGCGTATCGGCACCGTATTTCTCGACAATCATGTCGGGATTCACCACGTTGAACATCGACTTCGACATCTTTTCGATAGCCCAGCCGCAAATATATTTTCCGTCTTCAAAGATGAATTCTGCATCGTTGTATTCAGGACGCCACTGCTTGAAAGCCTCAATGTCAAGGATATCGTTGCTCACGATATTCACGTCAACATGGATAGGCGTTACGTCTTCATAATTTTTACTTAAACCGTAACTCACGAACACAGGATGGCCCTTTTCCTTTGAAGCGATATTGTCACGATACACAAAATTGGAACGGCCTTGAATCATACCCTGGTTCACCAGTTTCTGGAAAGGCTCTTCCTTACAACTCACGCCGAGGTCGAAGAGAAACTTGTTCCAGAAACGACTGTAGATCAAGTGACCTGTGGCATGCTCCGTACCTCCCACATAGAGATCCACATTCTGCCAGTAGTCATCGGCTTCTTTCGAAACCAATGCCTCTTCATTGTGAGGATCCATATAGCGCAGATAGTAAGCCGAAGAACCGGCAAAGCCAGGCATCGTGAAGAGTTCCAGCGGGAAGACGGTCTTGTGGTCGATTGTACTACAATCAACAACTGAACGGTTCACCGTATCCCAAGCCCATTTCTTGGCATGGCCCAATGGGGGCTGACCGTCTTCGGTGGGTTTATACTGATCCACCTCAGGCAACTCCAGCGGCAGGCATTCCTCGGGAATCATGTAGGGCATTCCGTCCTTGTAATAGACAGGGAACGGCTCACCCCAATAACGCTGGCGCGAGAAGATGGCATCGCGCAAACGGTAGTTCACCTTCACGCGGCCTAGGCCTTGTTCGGTAACGAATTTCTTCGTGGCGGCAATAGCCTCCTTCACGGTCAGACCGTTCAAATTGAGTTTAGAGTTTAGAGTGTAGAGTTTAGAGTTATCCATTTTCCATTCTCCATTCTCCATTTGTGAATTCACAATTCTTGGTGAATTCATCACAATACCCTCTTTGGCATCATAGCTCTCCTCGCTCACGTCGGCACCCTCAATCAGTGGAACGATGGGCAGGTTGAAATGCTTGGCAAAAGCATAGTCGCGAGAGTCGTGGGCAGGCACGGCCATGATGGCACCTGTACCATATCCGGCCAAAACGTACTCAGCAATCCAGATGGGAATCTTCTCGTCGGTGAACGGATTGATGGCGTAGGAACCGGAGAAGACACCGGTCACCTTGTGGTCCATCTGGCGCTCACGCTCGGTGCGCTTCTTCACGTAGGCAATATAGTCTTCCACCTCCTTTTTCTGTTCGGGAGTGGTGAGTTTTTCCACCAGTTCGCTTTCCGGAGCCAGCACCATGAAGGTCACACCGAACATGGTATCGGCGCGGGTGGTAAAGATAGTGAAGCTCTGGGTGTTGGGTGTTGGGTGTTGGGTGTTGGGTGCTACCTTGAAAATGACTTCCGTACCTTCCGAGCGTCCAATCCAGTTGCGCTGGGTTTCTTTCAGGGAGTCCGTCCACTCAATCGTCTCCAGACCATCGAGCAAACGCTGGGCGTAAGCACTTACACGCAGACACCACTGGCGCATCTTCTTCTGCACCACGGGGAATCCGCCGCGAACGCTGACACCATCCACCACTTCATCATTGGCCAGCACGGTGCCCAGTCCGGCACACCAGTTCACCATCGTCTCGCCCAGATAAGCAATACGATAGTTCATCAATACCTCCTGCTGCCGCTTCTCGTCCCAGGCGTTCCATTCATCAGCAGTGAACGAGAGCTCTTCGCTTTGGGCCACATCCAGTCCCTCCGTTCCCTGCTGGGCAAAACGCTCAATGAGTTTCTCAATGGGCTGAGCGCTCTGGCATTTGTTGCAATAGAAGGAGTTGAACATCTTCTGGAAAGCCCACTGTGTCCATTTATAGTAGATGGGTTCACAGGTGCGTACCTCACGGTCCCAGTCGAAACAGAATCCAATCTTATCCAACTGCTCGCGATAGCGGTTGATGTTGGCTTCGGTCGTGATGGCCGGATGCTGTCCGGTCTGGATGGCATACTGTTCGGCGGGCAGTCCGTAGGCATCATAGCCCATGGGGTTCAGCACATTGAAACCCTGCAGACGCTTGAAGCGTGCATAGATATCACTGGCGATATAGCCGAGTGGATGGCCCACATGCAGGCCCGCACCGCTGGGGTAAGGGAACATGTTGAGCACATAGAATTTCTTTTTGTCCTTGTCTTCGGCAACCTTATACGTCTGGTTCTTCACCCAGCGCTCTTGCCATTTCTTCTCGATTTCTCTGAAATTGTATTCCATATTCTCGCGTACTTATTATATTTTTGGGTGCAAAATTACTATAATTGGGCGAAAAAGCCAAAAAAAACAGTAAAACATCGAAATAATTTGTATATTTGTGCCCAAAATATGCACTATTTATGATCAACGAACAACTACTACACCCGAAAAGTATCGTCGTTATCGGCGGTTCAAACAATGTACACAAACCTGGTGGCGCCCTCGTGCGCAATATTCTTCAGGGCGGTTATAAAGGTACGCTGCGCATCGTCAACCCCAAGGAAGATGAGGTGCAGGGCGTGAAAGCCTTCCACGACGTGAAGGAAATACCACCTACCGAACTGGCCGTTCTGGTGGTGGCTGCGCGTTTTTGTCCTGACTACGTAGAATACCTGGCCAAGGAAAAAGAGGTGCGCGCCTTCATTATCATCTCTGCCGGCTTTGGTGAAGAGACCAAGGAAGGGGCCAAGATGGAGCAGAAAATACTTGACATCTGTGAACATTATCAGTGTGCGTTGATAGGTCCCAACTGTATCGGACTGCTCAACAGCCATCATCATAGTGTGTTTACCAAGCCTATTCCTTCGCTCAATCCGAAAGGAGCTGACTTTATCAGCGGTTCGGGTGCCACAGCCGTGTTTATCCTGGAGTCAGGTGTCACCAAGGGATTGGCTTTCAATTCTGTCTGGAGCATCGGAAACGGTAAGCAGATTGGTATAGAGGATGTGCTGCAATACATGGACGAACACTTCGATGCAGAGCGTGATTCGCATATCAAATTACTTTACATTGAGAATATTTCCAACCCCGATAAACTGCTCTTCCATGCCAGTAGCCTGATCCGAAAGGGCTGTCGCATAGCCGCCATCAAGGCCGGAAGCAGCGAGAGCGGCAGTCGTGCCGCCTCCAGCCATACGGGTGCCATAGCCAGTAGCGACTCCGCCGTAGAGGCTTTGTTTCGTAAGGCGGGCATCGTGAGATGTTACAGTAGGGAGGAACTGACGACTGCCGGGTGCATATTCAGCGTTGCCCCTCCCCAACCCTATTCTTCTTTTGCCATCGTCACCCACGCCGGAGGTCCTGGCGTGATGCTCACCGATGCCCTTTCGAAAGGCGGAATGAAGGTTCCCAAACTGGAGGGTCCGGCCACTGAGGAGCTGAAGAGCCAACTCTTTGCTGGTGCTTCCGTGAGTAATCCGATAGATATTCTGGCCACGGGAACGCCCGAGCAGTTGGGCATTGCCATCGACTACTGCGATCAACGGTTCCCGGAGATTGATGCCATCTTCGTTATCTTTGGTACTCCTGGACTGGTACAGCTCTATACGGCATACGATGTGCTTCATCAGAAGATCAAGGAATGCCACAAGCCTATCTTCCCCATCCTGCCGAGTGTGCATACGGCAGGTCCCGAAGTGGCTGAATTCCTGAAGAAAGGTCATGTGAATTTTTCTGACGAAGTGACGCTCGCTACCACACTGACACGCGTCATCAGTACGCCGCCGCCTGCTGCTCCCGAGATAGAACTCTTTGGCGTGGATGTGCCTCGCATACGGAATATCATCGGAAGCATCGAAGAAGATGGTTACGTGGCACCCGATATCGTGCATCAACTCCTGGAAAGTGCCGGCATTCCGATGGTGCCTGAGATGGTGAGCAACGACAAGAAAACGCTGACGGACTTTGCCCAGAAGGTGGGATATCCCGTAGTGGCCAAGGTGGTGGGACCTGTTCATAAGAGTGATGTGGGCGGTGTTGCCCTGAATATCCGAACGCCGGAGCACCTTGCCCTTGAGTTTGACCGCATGATGAAGATAGAGGGAGCCACCAGCGTGATGGTTCAGAAGATGCTCAAGGGTACGGAACTCTTTATCGGCGCCAAGTATGAAGAGCGTTTCGGTCATGTCGTGCTCTGCGGTCTGGGTGGAATTTTCGTGGAAGTGCTCCGCGACGTGAGCAGCGGTCTGGCCCCCCTCTCCTACCCCGAAGCCTATTCCATGATCCGCTCCCTGCGCGCCTATAAGATTATTCAAGGTACGCGCGGACAGACCGGCATCAATCAGCAGCGCTATGCCGAGATCATCGTGCGCCTCTCCACCCTACTCCGTTTTGCCACCGAAATCAAGGAGATGGACATCAATCCGCTCCTGGCCGACGAGCAGAACGTCATAGCCGTAGATGCCCGTATCCGTATCCAGCGATAGGCGCTGGACTTTCATCTATGAAAAACGGGGGAGTAAAGATAAACTCCCCCGCCTTTTATTTTATGTTTGTGTTATCTGCCTGCCACGAATTTCTTGCGTAAAGCTGTAGGAGAATCGTGCAGATTCCGTTTTACAAAGATACTGAACGATGAAAGGTTGGGGAATCCCAGCTTTTTTGAAATATCTTTAAACGAAAGGTCAGGATTGAGCATCAGTTCCTGAATCTCCGTCAGCACGGCGTTGTGGATCCATTGTGAGGCATTCTTGTCGGAGAAGCGGGTGCAGGCGGTGGTCAGGTACTTGGGTGTTACGTTCAGTTTCTTGGCATAGTAACTGACGGGTTGCCGCTTCACTTCCGTCTGTGCTATCTCCTGGATGAAACGCCTTAGGAGTTTCTGTCCCAGCGTAATGGTGTGAACCTCTTCTTTCGACTTCTGCCGGAACTCGTTACCCATCTCCAGCAGAGCCACGTTGATCATCAGTTTGAAGATGTTTGCATCGACGGGGTCCTGCAAGTGGTTGAGTTTCTTCGAAAGGATGGTATAGTAATTCTTATAGATTTCCAAGTCACGCTCCGAAGCCTTCAGGTGTCTCACCTTGTCGCAATAGAGAATCTGGTTCCATATAGCGGTATTGCCCATGGGCAGCGCCTGCATGAAGTGCTGGCTGAAGGTCATGCATACACAGCAGAAGTCACCTTCATAACTGTCAACCCTCAGCTGTTCGTGGGGTGCACAGATAAGGATGTCGTCTTGTTCGATGGTATAATGCCGGCGGTCAATACAAACACAGGCTTTCCCCGACACACCTAAAAGCACAAGCGTGTGGTGAGCCTTTGCCTCGTTTATATCTTGGAGAGATGCTACCCTGCCATAGTAAGAAATGTCCTTATCGGTAAAATTTGCCTTCATTAGAGAGTGATTGATTTTTGTATGCAAAGATAGTTTTTTTTCTTTGAAAAGAAATAACAAAAGGTGTATATTTTCAATTAATTATGATTAAGTTTTTTATATCACTTTGTTTGTTATTAAAATTTCAACAAAATAGGGAAATCCCTTTTAAGTTTAGGGAATTACTTTTTGCAAACAATAAACGAATTTATTAATTTTGCGTCAAAGAGTTAGAAAAAGCGAAGTTTAACTTATAAATTGATATGATTATGAAGAAGATGTTACTTACGCTGATGGCAATGGTCACAATGACCATCTCAGCACAGGCAATGACGTTCAACGAGGCTCGTAGGGAAGCTTTTTTCCTGACAGATAAAATGGCTTACGAATTGAACCTGAGCAACGCGCAATACGAGGCTGTCTATGAGATTAATCTCGACTACCTGACGGCTTTGGCTGTGAGTGATGATATCTTTGGCTTCTACTGGGAGCGCCGTAATGAGGACCTGAGCTTCGTGCTCTCTTCCTATCAATACCGCACCTTCATGGCCCGCGACTATTTCTATCGTCCGGTTTATTGGCAGAGCGGTTTCGCATTCCGTATCTATACGCACTATACGGACCGTCACCACTTCTTCTTTGCACGTCCGAGCCACTATGCCACCTACACAGGCGGTCACAGCTGGCGTAACAACGGCAATAAGAGCTATTACAAAGGACGTACGTACGATCGTAGCCGCGCTATTCCCAACTACGTTCCACGTCAGAACCGCAACTGGCATTCCAATCAGAATACGGTGGTGAATCACAACGTGAACGTGAATCGTAATGTGAACGTGAACCGCAACGTGAACTGGAACACAAACCGCAACCAGAACACGAACGTGAATCGTAACACAAACACGAACCGGAACAATGCAAACCGTTCTTGGAGGAGCGGCAACGCTTCTCAAAGGGTGCGCAGATAAAATAAGTGGTCTTACTTTAGTTGTTAGTTTTGGGGTGCCGCCTGGTTAGTGGGCGGCACCCTTTCTGTTTATTTCCATTCTATCTTCAGGTGATGGAACATTGTGGCGCTGGCGCCGGCTGAACCCGTATGCTGGATGCCGAAGCCATTGGAGAGAGGCTCGATGGGAGCGCAGAGATTCACTTCCTTAACTAACTCACTTTCCCGTTGGGGCGTGGTGGTGGAGACATGGGCTTTCAGCTGACGGCCTTCGCTCCAGAGATGGATGGTGCAGTTGGTCAGGAAGCAGGTGGTGCTGACGGGCTCGCCGAGCAGTTCTCCCCTACCCTCGATGAACCGCATCAGTTGCATATCTACGGCATTGGCATATTTGGTGGTGCGGATGATGCGCAGGCCGTAGCCTGAGAGCGTCCGGGTGTCGTAATGGATATAGATGTCCATATACTGGTCGGTGGCAGAGGCAAAGCCTTGGGCGGCTGTCTTGCATGGGTCGCAGACGAGGGTGACGGCCATTTCTTGCTTTCCTTCTAACAAAGGAGAGTAGAGAAGTCGTGCTCCTTTTTCCTTTTGGAGCAGGCCGGTTCCCTTTGCGCCGTCGATGCCCGGGCCGTAAATCCAACTGTCTGTTTTGGGTTGCCAAGGTTGGGCATTGGTATCGGCGGGCTTATGGCCGTCGAGGGTCCAATAGCCGTCTTTGATGAGTGGCTGGGGATCCGTCGGGAAGTTTTGGAAGTCTGTCTCAAAGACATAAGACGTAGGCATTTCGTTTTTCGGCGGTTTGATATAGAGAAGTGCACGTTGTGGCGTACCCGTAAAGGAGCGCTGGTGCTTGGGCGATACTTCGGCCATCATCCAGCGGCCATAGTCGGCGGGTTGTAGGGTGTAGGTTTGTTCGGGACGATTCAGGCGGCTCACGCTGACGGGCACTGCTCCCCCACCCTGTTGGTCGTCGCATCGGTACCACGTGATGAGGCTTTGGTCGGTTCTTTTGCCGAGTTTCAGTTGGTAAACGGCTGTGAGTACGTGGCCTTTGCGCTTGATTTTCAGCTTCTTGGTAAATGCGGGGGCAGGCAATGTCTTGGGTGCGTTCTCAATGTTGATGGCCGCTTCCTGTCCGTCGGGTAAGGAAACCACCACCGGCTGTTGTGCGCTTTTCTCGGTTTTGTTGTTGCCGACGACCGTCAGGGCCGGTTGATTGTAGAGATAACGGTCGCCGAAAGCATAGCTGTGGAGGGTGGTTCGGGCCGTATCGCCCTCCTCTACCCTATTCTTATCCGAGTGGAGTTCCAGGTGGATGGGCACATTCTCGAGGGCGGCGAACGCCTCGTAGATGTTTCCTTTCATGGCTGCGCGGAGCGTTGCTGACAGTTTTTTGCCTTCCAGCCTGACCGTAGTACCCTCTGATTTGCTGGAGAGCACGACGGGATTCCCGTTCTGCGTGACGTTCTCCTGATAGCAGCGCAGGCTTGGCGAGATGTAGGGACACCAGCCGAGGGTCACCGTTTCGGGTGTCTGGAAACGGCAATCCATGAGAATCACGGGACTTTCCTGTTTGCAGAGATATTGCTCGCCGGTGGTCTTCACCTCGAAATCGCAGTCGAAGAGGATGGCTCCTGCGCGGCTGGTGGCATAGAAGGGCTTGCTGCTAAAGAATGTGAAGCGACAGTGGCGATAGATGGCTTTGCCCTCCAGGGCGTCGTCGGTGCTCTCGAAATAGCAGTGGTCGAAGAGCGTGCGGCGGCCGCCGTTGAGCGGACAGGTGTTCAGACGGGAGATGAAACGGCAGTTGCGGGCCTCCAGAAAGTCACCGTCGGCAAAGGCCAGCTGGGCCTGGCAGATGGCTTCCATACGGCGTGGGCGGTTTTTCGTGGGGTCCAGGCGGTATTCCAGGTCCACGTTACAATAGTTTCCGAGCGTGAGATTCTCCAGCAGCAGACCGTCGCCGTGGAAGAAAAACATCGTGAAATTGCCTACGGCCCCCTGCGTTTGGCCGCGATTGCTGGCCAGAATGACCTCATCCGCCTGTTGGCCAAGTCCCACCAGATGAAGCCACGGACAGCGAATGTGCATTCCGATGGGTGCGCGGTCGCCGTTTTGTGCCTTGCGGACTTCCGGATCGTCGGGGTTGTCAATCCAATAGACACCCGGACGGATGAGCACCGTCATGCGGTCGTCGGCCGAAGTGCCGGGCTTCAGATGCTGCATGGCCTCTTGAAAGGAGTTGAAGACGAATGGGCTGGCGGCTGCTTCTTCGTCGGACAATGAGCCGTCAATGAGCAGGCAATGGTCGTTGAGCTTTGTGCAAAGCTCCTGCACAGTTTGTGCAGATGGCTTGCACACATTGTGCGAGGCCTTTGCACAAAGCGTGCAAGCCATCAGCACAAAGGTGAGGATAAAAGGTTTGTTCATCAGCGGAAGGTAGTTTGTTGTTCGTTGCAAAAGTATAAAAAATCTGCGGATATTTGGCAAAGTGAGTGAAAAACATTAATTTTGCATTTGATTTTTAGATTCTATGGCCAAGAAAGACGGGGAACTGACCCCGATGATGAAACAGTTTTTCGACCTGAAAGCGAAGCATCCCGATGCTTTGCTGCTGTTCCGTTGCGGTGATTTCTATGAAACTTACTGCGACGATGCCGTGGATGCTGCCCGCATCCTGGGCATCACGCTGACACGGCGCAACAACGGCAATAGCGGAAAGGGCGACGAAATGGCCGGATTTCCGCATCACGCGCTGGACACCTATCTGCCGAAACTGATCCGGGCGGGTAGGAGAGTGGCCATCTGCGACCAGCTGGAAGACCCGAAACTGACGAAAAAACTGGTGAAGCGCGGTATCACGGAACTGGTGACGCCGGGTGTGGCCATGGGCGATAACGTGCTGAACTACAAGGAAAACAACTTCCTGGCCGCCGTGCATTTCGGCAAAGGAGCCTGCGGCGTGGCGTTCCTGGACATCTCCACGGGCGAGTTCCTGACGGGCGAAGGCACCTACGACTACGTGGAAAAACTCTTGGGCAGTTTCCAGCCGAAGGAGGTGCTCTATGACCGCACGAAGAAAAAAGAGTTTGAACAGTATTTCGGCAATAAGATTTTCACCTTCGAACTTGACGACTGGGTGTTCACCGAGCAGACGGCCCGCCAGAAACTGCTGCATCATTTCGCGGTGAAAAACCTGAAAGGCTTTGGCGTGGAACACCTGCACAACGGCGTGATTGCCAGCGGTGCCATCTTGCAATACCTTGAAATCACCCAGCATACACAGATCGGTCATATCACCTCACTGGCCCGCATCGAGGAAGAGAAATACGTCCGTCTGGATAAGTTCACGGTGCGTTCGTTGGAGCTGGTCTATCCGATGCAGGAGGACGGCAAGTCGCTTTGCGACGTGATTGACCGGACGGTCTCGCCGATGGGTGCCCGATTGCTGAAGCGCTGGGTTGTTTTCCCGCTGAAAGAGCAGAAGCCTATCAATGAAAGGCTGGACATCGTGGAGTACTTTTTCCGCGAGCCTGAGTTCCGCGAACTGATCGATGACTCTTTCCATCGGGTGGGCGACTTGGAGCGTATCATCTCGAAAGTGGCTGTGGGAAGGGTGACGCCGCGCGAAGTGGTGGCCCTGAAAACCGCCCTGCAATCCCTGAAACCCGTGAAGACGGCTTGCGAGCATGCCCAGAACGATGCGCTCAGAAGGGTAGGGGAGCAGATGAATGTCTGCGAAAACCTGGCCGCACGCATTGAGCGCGAGGTGGAGAGTGATGCCCCGCAACTGTTGAATAAGGGCGGCGTGATCCGCTATGGCGTGAATGCCGAGCTCGACGAGCTGCGCCAGATAGCTTTCTCCGGCAAGGACTATCTGCTGAAAATCCAGCAGCGCGAGGTGGAGCAGACGGGCATCACGTCGCTGAAAATAGGCTATAACAACGTGTTCGGCTACTATCTGGAAGTGCGGAACACGTTTAAAGACAAGGTTCCCGCCGAATGGGTGCGCAAGCAAACGCTGGCTCAGGCCGAGCGATATATCACGCAGGAGCTGAAAGAATACGAAGAGAAAATACTCGGTGCCGAGGAGAAAATCCTCTCGCTCGAGGCGCGGCTGTTCAACAATCTGGTAGCGGATATGCAGGAGTATATCCCCGCCATTCAGACGGATGCCAACCTGACGGCCCATCTGGACTGTCTGTTGTCGTTCGCCAAGGTGGCCGAAGAGAACCGCTATGTGCGTCCGGTCATCGATGATTCGTCGGTGATTGATATCCATCAGGGCCGCCATGCCGTGATAGAAACGCAGTTGCCGCTGGGCGAGGAATATGTGCCCAACGATATATATCTGGACAACGAGAAGCAGCAAATCATCATTATTACGGGTCCGAATATGGCCGGTAAGAGTGCGCTGTTGCGCCAAACGGCTTTAATCGTACTACTTTCCCAGATAGGTTGTTTCGTGCCCGCAGAGAGTGCGAGAATCGGTCTGGTGGATAAAATCTTCACCCGCGTGGGTGCTTCGGATAATATTTCGTTGGGGGAATCCACGTTTATGGTGGAAATGACCGAGGCTGCCAACATCCTGAACAATGTGACGCCCCGTTCGCTGGTGCTCTTCGATGAGCTGGGCCGCGGCACTTCTACCTACGACGGCATCTCCATTGCATGGGCCATTGTGGAGTATCTGCACGAGCATCCGAAGGCACAGGCCCGCACGCTCTTTGCCACGCACTATCACGAACTGAACGAGATGGAGAAGAATTTCTCACGTATCAAGAACTACAACGTGAGCGTGAAGGAAGTAAATAACAAGGTTATCTTCCTGCGCAAACTGATGCGTGGCGGCAGCGAGCACTCGTTTGGTATCCATGTGGCCGAGATTGCCGGTATGCCGAAGAGCATCGTGAAGCGTGCCAACACCATCCTGAAGCAGCTGGAAGCCGAAAGCAGTGGGGTAGGGGCCAAGGCGAAACCGTCGGCAGAGGCTCTCAATCAAAGTCGCGACGGCATGCAGCTGAGCTTCTTCCAGTTGGACGACCCCGTTCTCTCGCAGATTCGCGACGAAATTCTTGGTCTCGACGTGAATAATCTCACGCCACTCGAAGCGCTGAATAAGCTGAATGATATCAAGCGGATTGTGAAAGGGAAATAGTATTAACTGAACACAAAGACACAAAGGCACAAAGGTTTTTTAGCGTTATTATGCCCCCGTTCAGCCGAATTTGCAATTCGGCTGTTGTGAGTATAAGCATTTGTAATGCGATTAAGAATACAACCTTGCCTATACCGTTTTACAAATCCTTATAAAAACGCTGAATATCTCAAAATCTAACAACCTCTACTTTCAGCAACCCCCTCTCTCCCGCATAGTCCCTTGCCGAACTATACAGATAATCTTCTGCTCGTTCTACAATCTCAGCCCTAACAGGATTCTGATGGATATAGTTGATTTTCTGCCATAGAAACTCTGACGTGCTAATATCTTCCACGTGGTTGCCTTCCTGCCAGAATCGATAGTTTTTTATCCTATTGTCATTTGCCCCCGCAAAGCGGAAACGGTCAAGCATCCATATACGTCGGCTTTCATGCTCGTTCTCCTCAAGTTCCTTAAGAATTTTCTTATTTGTAAACTTCTTGAAGTCGCGCAGGATATCGCCCACCGTTTGTTCTCCCTCTGCACTAACCACCATGTGCAAATGGTTAGACATCAATACCCACGCATATATTTTCAACCCTTTTTGTTGCTGACAATACTCCAAAGAATCTACAACGATATGCCTATAACAAACCCTTGTGAATATGTCCACCCAGTCGATGACTGTTGAGGTCGTGAAATAGAGTTGTTTGGTGAGAGGAGTCATCGATTTATCGAATTACAAATTCTAATACTCATGTCTGGCGAATTGCAAATTCGCCAGAACGAGGTTCGGTAAAAATTAGGAACTCTTCTTTGCCCTAATCATGCAATACAATCCGATGATGATAAACGGAACGGAGAGCAACTGCCCCATATTGAACAGCATGTCGGCCTCCCAAGCCTCCTGCACGTCTTTGGTGTACTCGATGAGGAAGCGGAAAGTGAAGATATAGAAGAGGCAGAAACCGAAATACCAGCCCGTGCCCACCTGTGGTGTGCCCGTTTGCTTGCTTCTTTTATAAATGGCCCACATGATGAAGAACAGGATGGCGTAGGCAATGGCCTCGTAGAGCTGGCCAGGATGGCGCGGAAGATTATCTACGCGTTCGAAGATAAAGGCCCAGGGCACATCCGTCACCTTACCGATAATCTCAGAGTTCATCAGATTGCCCAAGCGGATGAAACAAGCCGTGGTTCCGGTGGCAATGGCAATATTGTCAAGAACGGTCCAAATACCTATCTTGCTATAGCGCACATAAAGCCAGAGGGCAATCATCAGTCCTAAGGTTCCGCCGTGGCTGGCCAGTCCTTCATAGCCGGTGAACTTCCATCCGCCGTCGGCCATGAAATGGATGGGCAGGAACATCTCCACGATATGCTTGCCGGAGGTGAGGAAATAGTCGGGCTGATAGAACAGGCAATGCCCCAGGCGGGCACCAATCAGGATGCCCAGGAAGCAATAGATGAACAGCGGATCGAAGACATTCTCCACTTCCTTCTTGCCGTTCTTCTTAATGGTGCGCTCGGCAATGCCCTGCTCATAGAACAGATGGCGCACAATGAAGTAGGCGAGCGCCAGTCCGATAAGCCAGCAGAGTGAATACCAGCGGAAAGGTCCGAACGTCAGCGAGGGGTTCCAGACAATGAATAACAACCCACCCTCAATCCCTCCCGAAGGGAGGGAAGCTAAATTACTTATTGTGGATAATAATAGATTCATTCTTATTTGTTATATTAGTTCTAAATGGTATTCCAAATCCGTCCCTTTGGGAGGGATATAGGGTGGGGTAATCCCTCCCTTCGGGAGGGGTAGGGGTGGGTTAAACATTAAACCTAAAGTGCATGATATCCCCGTCCTGCACCACATATTCCTTGCCCTCGATGCCCATCTTGCCGGCTTCGCGCACGGCAGCTTCGGAGCCATACTGGATATAGTCGTCGTACTTGATGACCTCGGCGCGGATGAAACCTTTCTCAAAGTCGGTGTGGATCACGCCGGCACACTGAGGAGCCTTCCAGCCTTTATGATAGGTCCAGGCTTTCACCTCCATCTCTCCGGCGGTGATGAACGTCTCAAGGTTCAGTAGGGCGTAGGCTTTCTTAATCAGACGGTTCACGCCGCTCTCTTCCAGTCCCAGCTCTTCAAGGAACATCTGCTTGTCCTCGTAGGTCTCCAGCGAGGCGATATCCTCTTCCGTCTTGGCGGCGATGACCATGGCCTCGGCACCTTCCGACTTGGCGATTTCCTCTATCTTGCGGCTATATTCATTGCCGTCTTTGGCCGAAGCCTCGTCCACATTGCAGACGTAGAGCACGGGTTTGGCCGTGAGCAGGAACAGGTCGTGGGCCACTTTCTGCTCGTCCTTTGTCTCGAAGCTCACCGAACGGGCATTCTTGCCCTGTTCCAGCACCTCTTTATAGGCCATTAGCACGGCGGCTTTCACCTTCTCGTCCTTATTGCCTGCGGCAGCGGCCTTCTGCGTTTTGGCCAGCTGACCCTCGATGGTCTCCAAGTCCTTGAGCTGCAGTTCGGTATCGATAATCTCCTTGTCCTCAACGGGATTCACCGGAGCTCCGCCTTCGCGCACCACATTATCGTCGTCGAAACAGCGCAGCACATGGATGATAGCATCCGTTTCGCGAATGTTTCCGAGGAATTTATTGCCGAGGCCCTCACCCTTGGAGGCACCTTTCACAAGACCGGCGATGTCCACAATCTCGCACGTGGCGGGCACGATGCGTCCCGGATGCACCAGTTCGGCGAGTTTGGTCAGTCGCTCATCGGGCACGGTTATCACGCCCACGTTGGGTTCAATCGTACAGAAAGGGAAGTTGGCTGCCTGCGCCTTGGCGCTCGAGAGGCAGTTGAAAAGCGTGGACTTTCCCACATTGGGCAATCCCACGATACCACATTTTAATGCCATTTTCTTTTATAAACGTTTATATTCTGGGTGCAAAGGTATAAAAAAAAGTGAAGAGTGAAGAGTGAAGAGTGAATAATTTGCTGCCGCCATGGTTTTTTATCCACTGAAACCTTATGTCCAAAACTCTTTTTCATCTGTATCGCCCATCGTTCCGCCACATTGCGGACAGGTATGGCCGTCCCAAGTGCGGATACGGTCGCTGCCGCAACGCAAGCACAGCCGCCCTATTTCAGAGCGGAAGGATGGTGCTACGTCGCCGATAACCCCACCCACCACCAGATTCTGAATCGTGTGGCAGTCGGGACAGGAGACGGGTGTGATGTGCTGTCCGAAGAGCCCTTTCCCTTCGTAGGTCTCCGCCTCGTATCCGCATGCTGTGCATCTGTATTTCTTTTTCCAGGCCATTTGCCGGTACTGCTTTTCCAATAATTAATTCTTGGAGCAAAGATATGCATTATTCTTTTTCCTGCCAAATAATCTACGGTGAAAATGAATACAGGAAGTAAGAAAGTGGTATCTTCAAGGTGTATCATCAAATAAAAATTCTTCACCGCATCATGTAACTTCCATGATGACAATCATTTACGGTGAAGGGTTTATGGTTGATAATATCTCTATCATTTGAATACATAGATTCTGCTGAATTATCTAGTAAGTTTCATCCAATTGATGATGTTTTGGTTTTCAATCTATGATATATTGGTGCTCAATCTATGATATATTGATGTTCGATCTATGATATATTGATGCTCAATGGATGATATATTGAAGGGCATTGGATGATGTTTTGCATCCACCAAGTGGAAACACCCTTTCCAATGGATGGAAGCATGGTTTCCAATGGGTGGAAACAAAGCTTCTGATGAGTTGAAACAATTTGGGCCATAAGTATCTGCTCCCTCCCTTAGGGAGGGCAGGTGAGGGGAAACCCTTCACCGCAACCCATTGCTCATCAACGTGTTATACAATTCGGTGAATATTTTTAAATAGTGTGTTCTACTTTATATTCCTGGCAAGAAGTAAGCGATTACACCATGCTGGCTGAAAAATTTAAGCCACTTGGCAACAACCAATCTGCTTTTTTCTTATCTTTGTACCGGAATTCTAAATTGCAATTATGAAGAAACTGTTGTTATCCGCCATTCTCCTGCTGACCTTTGTATGTAGTGCCAGCGCCCAGGTGATTGAACCGAAAGAGACCCCGCAGCTGGAGTTTGCCCTGCAGCTGAGGGTGACGATCGGTGAGGCTTATAGAGTAGGGGAGACTCCGCATGGTGAACGCATCGTGATTCCCATTACGGGCGGCACCTTTGAGGGGCCTCAAATCAAGGGCACCATTCTTAATGGCGGGGCTGATTATCAATTAGCCAACAAGTCACAGCATCGGACGGAACTGGAGGCTATCTATAGCATCAAGACGGATGATGGCGTATTTATCCACGTCCGCAACCGTGGTATCATCTGTGACGGAAAAGATAGCCAGGGCAATCCTACTTTCTACTTCAAGGCCGCTCCTAAGTTTGAGGCTCCTGCAGACAGTAAGTATGCCTGGCTGAACAATGCCCTCTATGTTTGTGCACCTGAGTTCTCTAATGAGTTCAAAGGTATTATTCTCAACGTTTGGCGGGTAAAATAATTAATGGTTATTATTTGTCAGCCTCCACGCTGCGGATGCAGCTGAAGGCGTTGAGCGTGCGGGGATAGCCGATGAAGGGCAGGTTGGAGGAGATGACGGCGATGAGCAGGTCCTTGTCGTTGCCCACGTGGTAGTTGCCAGCGATATGGCCTTTCAACTGTGGTTCGCATCCGCCTTGGGCGGCAAGGAAACAGAATGTGATCAGTTCGCGCATCTTCAGGTCGAGACCTGTGCGGGTGTAGTAGTCGCCAAAGCAGTTGTCAGCCAGCCATTTGTTGATGTGGCGGCTATCTTCTGGACCCGATTTCCAGAAGTCGTGCATCGAGTCGCCGAAACAGCCTACTTGTGCCTTGGTTCCAGCCTCGCGGCGGTTCTCCATCGTGGTGGTCTGCTGCGAAGCTAATGGCAGGGCGATGCCGTGGGCAGAGAGAATCTCATTGGTGGCCGAGAGGAACGGGCGGACGCGCCCCATGCCCAGATAGGCCGTAGCCTGATAGACGATTTCCTTTACTTCGACGGGTGTTACGCCCTTGGCGAGTGCTTCGGGCAGCAGTTCGCGGTATTCGTCGATGCCCTGGCAGCCCAGGAGTGTGGCCAGATAGCAGATGTAGCGGGTGCGGTCGTCGAGCTGCGTCTTCACTTGCTCCACCACTTCGCCGTAGGCAAACGCATCGAAACGCTGCATGTATTCCGGGTCGGCGACGCTGAGCATCGCATTGCTGGCAGGCAGTTTGTCGTATTCTTCATCCGTGACAGGCTCCAGCCACTCGTTGGAGGCACCTTCTTCCACCTTTGTCATATAGGTGACGTGCTGCATCCATGAGTCTTTGGCTGCTCCGTGCCAGTGTTTTGCCTCGGCAGGGATGGCAACCACTACACCCGGGCGCAGCACTACAGGCTCCTTGCCTTCCTCTACATACCAGCCGCAGCCAGCCACGCACACGAGCACCTGTACCGATTTGTGGTGAATGTGCCAGTTGTTGCGGCAGCGCGGTTCGAAGGTGACGTTCACTGGGCCTCCGTTCTCGGCATCGAGGGGAGCCAGATAACTGTTTCCGATGAAATACTTGGCGTAGGCCGTGTTCAGTTCGCCTTTGGGCCATACATTGAAGTCGATGTTCTCTTTCATTTTTTCTTGTGCATTAATGTTGGTTACTGCCAGTAGCAGTGCGATGATTGTGGTGATAATTCTCATTGTCTTATTTGAAATAATTGTTGGGCATTTTTCCAAAGAATCATGTCTTTATACGGCGCAAGATCAGCCTCCGTAGTGAGATACTGCTTCATGCGCTGCAGACTCTGCGTGAGCACTTGCGGAGCCACGTAGGGATAGGCGGAGCCCAGGTGCCTAATGCAATCTTTGCCATAATCTACTGTTATTTATGTTTGATGGTGCAAAGGTACGTCAGATTCTGCATAGACGGACTAACCAATTTATCGAAATATTTACCAATTTTACGGAATGTTGAAAAAATGTTGTATCCTCCCCAACAGTCATTAATATACCAGGTGTTTCATAGGATGACCGCCCCACATGTTGTCGTCTATATGTCGGAAGCCGACGGAGGCATAGAGTGCTTCGCCTGCGGGATTACCTTTATCTACCAACAGACCTACACAGGGTAGTCCCATGCTGTTAGCCCGCTCTTTGGTTGCCAACAATAGTTGCCTGGCTATTCCTAGGCGTCGATACTCTGGTATTACCGCCAATGAGTCGAGATAGAGTTCTCCGGCTTGCGTCTCGTCGTCCATCCCAGTATGGTCTTTGCCAAGATAGTGATGGGCTGCTTCGATAAATGCCTTGCGGAGTTCGTGCAGGCGCCCACCGTCATAGCTGACGGAAATGCCGACGATATTGTCGCCGTCCATTGCCACCAGAGTGTTTTTGTAGCTGTATTGAGAATCTTCCCGCTCCACAAGGACGGTCATCATCCGGTGGAAGTCTGTCATTCCATAGCCTTCGCCGCAGAAGTATAGACAGCATTCTTCGGTCATGGCCATCATGATGAGTCGTGCAATGTCTGCCGCCTGTTCCCGCTTAGCCGCTTTAATCAATACTGGCGTATCGTTGTCTTTCTGTTGCATTCCCATTTGTATAAAGTATTATAAATGTTCGCTGCAAAGTTAGCAAAAATCTACTAAAATCACTAATTTTGTCTCTAAAGTCAAGGGTCATGAAACTTTTTTCACCGCTCTTACGTCTAATAAGCAGAAACATTTAAAAAAAGGAAAGCAATGAAGACATTAGGAAATATCATTTGGGTGGTTTTTGGTGGCCTTCAGATAGCCATCGAGTATCTGCTGGGCGGACTGGCATTGATGATAACCATCATCGGCATACCGTTCGGTTTGCAGAGTATGAAACTGGGAATGCTTGCCCTCTGGCCTTTCGGCTCAGAGGTTAAGCAGAAGGAACAAGGCACCGGCTGCCTGAACGTGTTCATGAACGTGCTCTGGTTCTTCATCGGAGGCATCTGGATATGGCTTACCCACATCCTCTTCGGCATCGTGTTCTACATCACTATCATTGGCATACCTTTTGGGAAGATGCACTTCCGGCTGGCAAAACTGGCCCTGTCACCATTTGGAAAAGAAGTGGTGTAGGGGCGGTTTAGTGGGCTTCCAGCCAGTTTTCGCCCCATCCGGCATCGGCAATGAGGGGAACTTTCAGGGCGAAGGCGCCTTGCATTTCCTCAAGGACCAGCCGCTCCATACGCTCTTTTTCTTCTGGAAGAACGGAGAAGTTGAGTTCGTCGTGAACCTGGAGGATCATCTTGCTTTTTAGTCCCTCGGCTTTCATCCGTTTGTAGATGCGGACCATGGCCACCTTAATAATATCGGCGGCTGAGCCCTGGATGGGCGCGTTGATGGCATTTCGCTCGGCAAAACCTCTGACGGTGGCGTTATGGGAATGAATATCAGGTAGATAGCGGCGGCGGTGGAACACCGTTTCGGCATAGCCTTTCTCGCGGACAATCTCTTTGGAACGCTCCATATAGTCGTGTACCTGTGGGAAAGTCTGGAAGAAACCGTCAATCAACTGGCGGGCTTCGCTACGGTCTATCTCAAGGCGTTCGGCCAGTCCGAATACGGTGATGCCATAGATGATACCGAAATTGGCGCGTTTTGACTTCGTGCGTTCATCGCGACTGACCTCGCTGATATCTTTTTTATAAATGGTAGCCGCGGTGGCTGCATGCAAATCTTTTCCTTCGCGGAACACCTCAATCATGTTTTCATCACCAGAAAGATGGGCCATCACGCGGAGTTCAATCTGTGAATAGTCTGCTGAAAAAAACTGACACCCAGGTTCTGGAATGAAGGCTTTGCGAATTTCCTTTCCATCTTCACCACGAATAGGAATGTTCTGAAGGTTTGGATCGGAAGAAGAGAGGCGCCCTGTGGCCGTAATGGTCTGGTTGAATGATGTGTGGATATGACCCGTGCGTGGATTAATCAGCTTGGGAAGCGCGTCCACATATGTGCCTACGAGTTTTTTCAATCCCCTGTGTTCCAATATCTTCTCCACGATTTCGTGTTTCGCGCGGAGTGACTGCAGGGTTTCCTCATTCGTGACGTATTGCCCGGTTTTGGTCTTCTTGGGCTTTTCGATAATCTGCAATTTGCCGAAAAGAATATCGCCTACCTGTTTGGGCGAAGCAATATTGAATTCTTCGCCTGCGAGTTCGTAGATGCGATGCTCGAGGTCGGCCAGTCGTTTGGTGAAAAGTTCTGACGTTTCCTTAAGTGAATCGATATCTATGAGTACGCCGTTCATCTCCATCTCCGCCAGTACTCTCACAAGTGGCATTTCTATCTCATAGAACAAATGCTCCACGCCAGCCTCTTTCAGTTTGGGTTCGAGTACATTCTTTAACCGCAAAGTGATGTCGGCATCTTCGGCAGCATATTCGTAAACCTGGGCAGGGGAGAGGTCGCGCATGGATTTCTGGTTTTTACCACGAGGTCCAATGAGTTCGTCGATATGGATGGTTTGGTAGTTGAGATAAACTTCGGCCATGTAGTCCATGTTGTGATGGAGTTCGGGTTGGATGAGGTAGTGGGCAATCATTGTGTCCCAGAGTTCGCCTTTCAGCTCAACGCCGTAGTTGGCCAGCACTTCCAAATCGTATTTGATGTTCTGCCCGATTTTCAGTATTTCGGGATTCTCATAGAGTGGTTTAAAGATATTAACAAATTGCAACGCTTCTTCACGATTGGCAGGAACGGCTACATACCAAGCCTCTTTTTCCTTCACGGCGAAGCTCAAACCTACCAATTCTGCGTCGATAGCATTGGTAGATGTGGTTTCCGTGTCTAGACTCAAAAAATGCTTTGTCAATAAAAAATCACAAAGTTTTTGCGCATCTTCCAAGTTTTCAATGAGTTTGTATTCGTGAGCGGTGGCTTTTAGGGTCTCAAAACTTGAGAATTTTGTCTCTTCTTGCCCCTCGGTCGCGAAAAATCCAAATAAATCGGGTTGCGCGTCAACCTTTTTTGGCGTTTGTTTGGTTTTGTTAAGAACTCGGTCTGCAAAGGATTTAAACTCCAATTCGGTGAACAGTTTCCGGAGTTCTTCCTCGTTGGGCTCTTCTAATTTTAGATCATCGAGTGTCACCTCGATGGGAACATCCGTTTTGATGGTTGCCAGGAACTTGGACATCTTGATGTCTTCGACGGCCGCTTCCACTTTCTCGCGAAGTTTGCCTTTGATTTCATCTGTATGGGCGAGCATGTTCTCAACGGTGCCAAACTGTTCGATGAGTTTAGCTGCCGTCTTTTCTCCCACACCAGGACAGCCTGGGAAATTATCTGCCGAATCACCCATCAAGGCCAGGAGGTCGATGACTTGATCGGTCGATGAAATGGCGTATTTTTCACAAACGGTTTCGGGTGACATGGTTTCGTATCCACCTCCGTGTCGAGGACGGAAGATGAAAACGTTCTTTCGCACCAGCTGACCATAGTCTTTGTCGGGCGTGAGCATATAGACGGAAAGTTGTCCAGAATCTCCAGAATTTCCGGAGTTTCCGGAGTTTCCGGCAAATTTCAGCGCTAATGTTCCTATCACATCGTCGGCCTCATAGCCATCTACTTGCAGGATGGGAATACGGTAGGCGCGGAGGATATCTTTTATAATGGGTACGCTTGCGCGTATGTCCTCGGGCGTTTCTTCTCGTTGTGCCTTATAGGCAGGGTAGGCGTCGTTGCGGAATGTAGGCCCATGGGGGTCGAACGCCACGCCGATATGCGTGGGCTTTTCCTTCTCCAATACCTCATTCAGCGTGTTGCAAAAGCCCATGATGGCTGAAGTGTTCAGGCCTTTTGAGTTGATACGCGGATTTTTGATAAACGCGTAATACGACCGGTAAATCAACGCATAAGCGTCCAAAAGAAACAGTTTATCCATGTATTTTTGAATTTTTCCGCTCAAAGTTACGTATTTTTTTTTATTAATCGGAGAAAAACATTAATTTTGTAACAAATTTCAAGAATTGATGGATTATCTCTCGCTGATCAAGCAACCTATTGTGACGGAATTGAACGATTTTATCGATCTGTTCAATCAGAGTCTTTCACATTCCGACGGTTTGTTGGAAACGGCCCTTTCGCATATTCGCAACAGGGGCGGAAAGCGTATGCGTCCTATCCTGATGTTGCTGATGGCAAAGAACTATGGAGGTGTTACTGAAGCAACCCAATATGCTGCCGTGGGTCTCGAACTGCTGCATACGGCTTCATTGGTTCACGACGACGTGGTTGATGAGAGTGAAGAACGCCGTGGTCAAATGTCGGTGAATGCTTCTTATAATAATAAGGTAGCGGTTTTGGTTGGTGATTATATCCTCTCCACATCATTGCTCAACGTGAGTCTAACACATAATGAAATTATCGTACAACGTTTGGCCAGACTTGGTCAGACTCTTTCAAACGGTGAGATTCTGCAGTTGACTAATACTTCACAAGATGGACTCTCGGAAGATATTTACTATCAGGTTATTGAGCGAAAGACGGCTGCTCTTTTCGAGGCTTGTGCCGCTATTGGAGCCATTTCGGCAGGGCAGGATCCCGATGATGTAGAAGCGGCTGTAAAATTCGGACAAAATATCGGTATTATTTTCCAAATTCGTGATGATATATTCGATTATTATGATTCGAAAGAAATCGGAAAGCCGACTGGTAATGATATGGCCGAAGGTAAATTGACGCTACCTGTTATCTATGCAATTAATTCCACGCAGGATGAGCAGATGATTGCCTTGGCAAGAAAGGTGAAGGCGCGTACGATAACAACAGAGGAAATCGCTCGTTTGGTAGAGTTTACAAAACAGAATGGAGGTATCCAGTATGCCGAGCGCAGAATGCTGGATTTCCATCGTGAGGCCATGGCGTTTATTGAGAATGAAGTAAAAAGCCCGGAAATCGCAAAGGCTTTCCAGGCTTATCTTGATTTTGTGATTCAAAGGAAGAACTAGTATTCCTTGATTGCTAGGCTTCCAGGTTTCTTGCTTGCTAGTTTTTGTTTTAGAAGAACTTCGTTTCTTTTCCTTCTATCTCGCTCAGAAGTAAGTTAGCCAGTCGGCTCGTACCTAAGCGGAACCATTTGTTGGTAAGCCACTTTTCGCCTAAAACTTCCTTCACAATAGTGTAGTAAATCAATGCATCCATGACGGAATTGATGCCTCCGGCGGGCTTGAAACCAATCTGAATACCTGTCTCGTCATAGTATTCCTTAATGGCCTGGCACATGACATAGGCGGCTTCTGGCGTAGCGGAAATCTTCTCTTTACCGGTTGAAGTCTTAATATAGTCGGCACCTGAATACATGGATAGGATAGAGGCTTTCTTTATGTTGGAAGCAGTCTTCAGGCATCCGGTCTCTAAGATTACCTTCATGGCTACGTTTTCACCGCAGGTGTTCTTCAGTTCCAGGATGTCCTCGCACATCGTTTCGTAGTCGCCTGACAAGAATTTACCTACTGGCATCACGATATCAATCTCTGTGGCGCCGTCTTTAACGGCCAGTGCTGTCTCGGCCACCTTTACTTCTATAAGCGCCTGAGACGAAGGGAATGAGCCCGAAACACAAGCGATTTCAACGCCGTCAACTTCCAGCGTGTCGTGAACGGTCTTAGCAAAGCATGGATATACGCAAATCGTGGCCACATGGGGAAGGTCGCCGTACTGCTCGTCAAACTGATTTACACGTTCCGTAAATGCCATGACGCTCTCATCGGAATCAGTTGTTTTCAGCGTTGTCAACTCAATGCTGCCGAATAGGAATTTCTTTACCTCTAAAGTGTCGTTTTCATGCACCTTTTCTGCAATGATTTTCTTCACGGCTTCAGCCACTTGCTGGTCGTCTAAGTCTAAGTTATACTTGGCAAGGGCTTGCTCATACTTACTTAATTCTGCCATATTATTTTATATTTTGAGTTATTAGGTTTTCTATTCTTCTAACATCCCAGGAAGCTAGATGTTCTAGGCTTTCAGTTTGGGATTGTCGAGATGTCTTGTACGGTCGCGGAATGTTTTCTTCTGGATGCTCTTCCGGAGTTCTTCTGTCAGGTCTGTTCCGGTCTGATTTGCCAGACAAATCAATACCCAAAGCACATCGGCCATCTCCTCGCCAAGTGCTTCTTTCCCGTTGTCTTTTGCCCTCGGATCATTAGGTTTCCATGACTGATCGCCAAATCGGCGGCTGATAACTCTGGCCAGTTCTCCCACCTCTTCGGTGAGAACAGCCATGTTTGTCAGTTCTGAGAAGTAGCGGACACCATATTCCTTGATCCAGCCATCAACAGCTTCCTGTGCTTCCTTGAGTGTCATAATCTATTCATTATCAGATAGATGACACTCCATCCGGCCCATAAGAACCATAGAATGTTTAACAAGAGGTCTATTTTCCTCAGCTGCTTCCATTGCGTCAGGTTGAAGAGCGTGATGATGACTACAATGGCACATGCGATGATTCTGAGGTAGGGCACCCAAATGTAGTTGCCAAGCAGCACGCCAAGAACTGCGATGACACCTGCTGTCAATGTCAAATCGGTTAATTTTCTTTGTTCCATATTATTCTTTGTTTTTAGTATCCATACAGATGGTTACTGGTCCGTCATTCAACAATTCCACTTTCATTTCAGCCCCAAATTCGCCTGTGCCTACTGGTTTTCCTAATGCTTGGCTCAGAAGTGCGCAAAACTCTTCGTATAACGGCACGGAAATCTCATGGCGGGCTGCCCTGAACCACGAGGGGCGATTGCCTTTCTTGTAGCTCGCAAATAGCGTAAATTGCGAAACAACCAATGCCTCTCCGTTCACAGAATGGATGTCACAGTTCATAACACCATTCTCATCGTCAAATACACGAAGCATAGAAATCTTCTTTACGAGCCATTCTACGTCTTCTGTCGTATCTTCTTCGCAAACGCCTAAAAGGATTAAAAACCCTTGACCAATGGCTGACTTTACTTCACCATTGACTGCCACGCTGGCTCGGCTGACACGTTGGATAACTGCTCTCATGCCACAAAGATAAATAAAATATATGAATCAAGCAAACGAACGAATAATTATTTGTCAATTCCTTTGATTTCTGGATGGAAATATTCGAATACGATCTTGCCTTTATTCTCGCCAATGTGTTCGGTAAGTGTTTGTAAATCAGCGAGTTTTATTTGTTTTACGCTCTTGAGTTTCTTGATGAGCAATGCTTTGGTTTTGGGGCCAATCCCCTTGATTTCGTCAAGCTCCGAATGTAGTGCGTGCTTTGAACGTTTATCTCGGTGGAAAGTGATGGCATAACGGTGTACTTCATCTTGGATTTGGGTGAGCACTTTGAAGAGTTCGCTTTTAATGTCGATGCCAATTGTTTGTGCAGGCCATCCGAATAGTAGTTCATTGGTGCGATGGCGATCGTCTTTGGCTAGTCCGGCAATAGGGATATCTAGTTGTAATTCATCAATCACAACCTCTCTGACGACGTGCATTTGGCCAACACCTCCATCGGTGATAATCAGGTCTGGAAGGGGAGTTCCTTCTTCTATCATTCTGGAATACCTGCGGCGTACAACTTCCTGCATGGAAGCATAATCGTCGGGGCCTACAACGGTTTTGATGTTGTATTTCCTGTAGTCTTTCTTCGAGGGCTTCATACCCTTGAAAACCACGCAGCCAGCGACCGCATCTGTACCGGAAATGTTTGAGTTGTCGAAGCATTCTATCTGGTATGGCAAATGGGGTAGTTTCAAAGCCGTCTGAAGTTCTTTCATCAGGCGTGTGGAACGTTGCTCTGGGTTCAGTTTTTCGGCTTGTTTGAGTCGGTCAAACTTGTATTGTTTTCCGTTCATGAGTGACAATTCCAATAGGTGATTCTTGTCCCCCCTGACGGGATGGGTTACCGTTACGCCTTCCAGTTCGATTTCAATGCCCTCGGGTAGGATGATTTCTTTAGCTGTGCTCTTGAACCGTTCTCTCATTTCTATGATGCCTAACTGGAGTAGGTCCTCGTCACTTTCATTCAGCTTTTTCTTGTACTCGAAGGTGAAGCTTTGATTGATCTGGCCGTTCTCTACATGGATGTAATTAATGTATGCGTTCTTTTCATCGCTGGTGATAGAAAATACATCTACATCTGAAATGGTATGGCTCACCACCTCGCTTTTGGATGCAAAATTCTCCAATGCTTCGATACGGATTTTGAGTGCCTGTGCGTCTTCAAAGCGTAGTTCTTCGGCTGCTTTCTGCATTTGTTCAAAGAGCATTTTCTGAACTTCGCGCGTGTGACCTTTCAGTATTTCGCGCGCCTGATTCATGTTCTCCTGATATTCCTCGTAAGATTGCTTGCCGATGCAGGGAGCACCGCAGTTGTGGATGTGGTATTCCAGGCAAGGCTTGTATTTACCTTCAGCAATTCCTTCTTTTGTTATAGGGAACCTGCAGGTACGAGGTTTATAGATCTTCTTGATGATTTCAAGCAAGGCGTACATACTGCCGATATGGGAATATGGTCCGAAATACTGCCCCCATTTCTTGTTAATTGTGCGGGTCTTGAATACTCTGGGCAGATATTCTTTGGTCATACAGATAGAAGGGTAGGTCTTTCCGTCTTTGAGCAATACGTTGTAGCGCGGATTATACTGCTTGATAAGAGAGTTTTCAAGCAGCAGTGCGTCTTCCTCTGAATTGACAACGGTATATGTGATGTTCCATATTTTAGAGACCAGAACCTTTGTTTTATAACGGTCCACTTCTTTGTGGAAGTAAGACGAAACGCGGGCTTTGAGGTTTTTTGCCTTTCCGACATAGATGATAGTTCCCTCTTGGTCATAATATTGGTAGCTACCAGGTTTCTCTGGTAGATTCAATACGATGTTTTTCAGTTTAGCCAAACGTGCTTCGTTTTCTTCCTTTGTCATTCCCGAAATGCTTAGTTTATAGACTTTTAGGCGGGTTTTGTTTCACGTGAAACATTTCTTTGCGCTTACTAAAGTACCGTTGATGACTATAGCTTCAGGAGGGTTGTTAACTCTACTCCTTCAAACTCATCGCGGCCATGAAGACCCTCGTCGGTTATCTCTATAATAAAGTTGATATATGTCTTTTTCGGGTGGAAATGCTGAACGAGTTTGTAGGCTGCTTTAGCGGTTCCACCTGTAGCCAGCAAATCATCGTGGATTAGCACCACGTCGTTTTCGTCGATGGAATCAATATGCATTTCAATGGTGTCCACTCCATATTCTTTTGAGAAGGATTCCTTGATGGTGGTATAGGGGAGTTTGCCTGGCTTTCTGGCTAAGACCACGCCGCATCCCAATTTTACTGCCAGGGCAGCTGCCATGATGAAACCGCGACTTTCTATTCCGACAATCTTGGTGATTCCTTTGTCTTTATATAACTCGTACAGTTCGTTCACCATAATCTGCATGCATTCTGCATTCTTGTACAAAGTTGTCACGTCGCGGAAATTGATACCTTTTTGCGGAAAATCTGGGATACTTCTCAGATTGTCGATAAGTACTTGATTGTTCATTTTCTTTAGGATTTATCGTTATTAATAATATATTTTTCTATTTTTAATTCTTATTGTAATCCTTGTTTTGTTTCACGTGAAACACTGGTAATGTTCAAGGTTTGTTCGAGTTGGGAAGACATATCTTATCTTCCTAAAAGGACCAGCAGTACATTGATGTCGCTTGGGGAAACACCGGGAATACGACTTGCTTGTGCCAAAGTCTCAGGATTGATGCGATTAAGTTTTTGGCGGCATTCTATCGAGAGGCTCTGTAATGAATCGTAATCGAAACGCCCTTTAATCTTGATGTTTTCAAGACGATGCATTTTCTCTGCTACCATCCGTTCGCGCTCAATATATCCTTTGTATTTCATCTTTACTTCTGCCGCTTCGATGATTTCGTCCTTTCTTTGGCGTAAGGATTCCCGCTCTTCGCCTTGGGCGTTACGGCAGTCTTCCATGACGGATTTCAGTCCGGGCACCAGATCAGAAAGGTTCTGTAAGTTGATTTGCGGACGACTAATGAGGTCAATCGCTTTGCAGCCTGCGCGGAGTGGGGTGGTGCCGAGTGCTTCCAACGCTCCGTTGATATCTTTCATCTTTACTGGGGTGTTTTCACAGAATTGGATGATTCTATCGATGGCTTCTTTCTTTTCCATCCAGTAATCGTATCGGTCGCGCCTGGCTAATCCTATCTCATAGCATTTTTCTGTGAGACGTGCATCTGCATCATCTTGTCGGAGAAGGATCCTGTATTCAGCTCGTGAGGTGAACATACGGTAAGGTTCATCCACCCCCTTGGTCACCAAATCGTCGATGAGTACGCCGATATATGCTTCGTCGCGATGGAGAATAAAGGGAACTGTTGGCGTTGCGTTCGTATTGCCTCCTGCCGAACCTGCATAGAGGGCTGCATTGATGCCCGCCACGGTGCCTTGGCCTCCAGCCTCTTCGTATCCTGTAGTGCCATTTACCTGTCCGGCGAAGAATAATCCGTCGATAATTTTCGATTCCAACGAGTGTTTCAGTTGAGTCGGGTCGAAGAAATCATATTCTATAGCATAACCTGGACGATATACTTTCAGGTCGCGCAAGGCCGGAATCTTCTTTAAGGCTGCTATCTGTATGTCCATCGGCATACTTGACGAGAAACCGTTGAGATACATCTCGTTGGTTTCGGTTCCCTCTGGTTCGAGGAACAGTGGATGGTTTTCCCGTTCTGGGAATGTCATCAGTTTCGTTTCTACCGACGGACAGTAGCGAGGGCCTATCGACTGGATTTGTCCATTATATAAAGGAGAGTCTTCGATGCCACTCATGAGAATTTCGTGACATTCCTTATTTGTGTTGAAAGTCCAACAGGGCAGTTGGGGTAGGGGACGAGCCTCGCCCATATAGGAGAAACGGTGATAGTCGTTCTCGCCGGGTTGTATTTCGGTGTCCTCAAAGTGTACGCTCCGCTTGTCGATTCTTACAGGCGTACCTGTTTTCATGCGGGCCGTGGTGATTCCGTGACGTGTAATACTTTCGGAGAAATGAGTGACTGCCGGTTCGGCAATTCTTCCGCCGGGTACCATTTTGCGGCCGATGTGCATCAGACCGTTGAGGAATGTACCGGCAGTGATGATAACGGCCTTGGCGCGGAGTTCGCATCCCCAGATGGTCCTAACACCGACGACGGATTTTGTTGCCTTAGAACGGCAACATACAGAACTTTGGGCCTCTACTAATAACTCCTCAGCCTGATCTTGCCAGATATCGAGATTATCCGTTTCGTCGAGTTTTTTGCGCCATTCCCAGATAAACTTTCCACGGTCGCACTGGGCACGTGGACTCCACATGGCAGGCCCTTTTGAACGGTTGAGCATACGGAACTGAATGGCCGTGGCGTCAGTGACCAGCGCCATTTGTCCGCCCATGGCATCAATCTCGCGTACAATCTGACCTTTGGCTATGCCTCCGATGGCAGGATTACACGACATCTGTGCAATCTTGTTCATGTCCATCGTCACCAGACAAGTCTTGGCGCCCATATTGGCAGCGGCACATGCTGCCTCACATCCGGCATGTCCGCCTCCAATCACCAGTACGTCGTAATTTAAAATCATCCTAAGTATTTGGTTTTCAGGTGTTTATTTCTTGAGTGCCAGATTGTAGTTGTAGTAGTCGGTGTTGCCCGTTACATCTTTGATGAATCTGACGAAAGGTGGGAATTTCACGTCCTCATGGCAGTTCATACCTTTGGTTTCGAGCATCACCAAGCCCTTCAGGGGTCCATCGTAGGTGTCCAGCTCAAAGAACTGTCCTTTCCATATAAAACTCTTGCGGACTTTGTGAATCGTCTGGCGATAAGGGTCGGCCTGCTGGAGCAGACTCTCATAGAGAGCGTTGCTCACCTGTCGTTCGGTTACAATCTCTTCCGAACCCGAAACCTTCTTCTTGTTGGTGTGCACATTTACATACTTGCCATCCCATCCACGGCGGCGGAGTCGCACTTCGCTACCAGGTTCGGCCACCAGATAGGTTTGTGTGATGTCGCTCTCAATCACGTCAGGCATCTCGCCGATGACCTCCACGATATATTTCCGTTCCTCCTCGATGGGGCGGGGAAGGCCGAGCACGTCGCAAATCTCCTTGAGAACGCGGTTCAGCTTGCGGTCGAAGTCCACGTTGTTGTTGATCACGCGCAGGTGGGGATGGCCAGTCCATGCTTCGATTACTTTTTTATCGAGCATGCGTGCAATCTTCAGTCCTTCCTCATCTGCACTTTCATTGCGAGAAGCATTATTAGAGGTTGTATAGAATTGTTCTGCACCGTCGGCAGCACTCACCAAGTGGAGCACGGCATCGTAGCGGGCGCGGAGTTCCGGCGTGCTGGTTCCTACGGCTTGGGTAATGTCTTCCCATACCTCGGGTTGCATATAGGCAGATATATCCATCGTGCCGCGATCGCAGACGATGACGGCCGGTGACTTACATGCCTGAGCCATTTTCATGAACTTGTCTTCCAGCGCCAGCTGTATTTCCAGCGTGGCTTTTTCGCCTTCGTAGAAGAAGTCGCTGTTGTCTGTCAGGTAGTTCATGCCCGCTTGCGTGAACATGGTGGGTACTTCGGGAATGGTGAACACCTTGTATCCAAGTCCCGAAAAATGCTCAATCACACGTACCAATGCCGTTGTTTTACCGGCACAGGGACCTCCCGTGAGAACGATTCTTTTGATATCCTTCATATTTTGATTTTGTATAATCCGCCTGATTGTGTCCGCAAAGGTATAGATTTTTTTGATTTTTTTCTTCATTTTCATGCGATTTTTAGTGTAAAATGTTTGATTTCTCATTAAAATATGGTATATTTGCAGCCTAAAACAGTACGATAAATACCTATTTCAAGGTATTGTACTAAACGGATAAGACCTTAGAGTCAACTATTCCATCACCTGATAATTTATAAATTCTAACAAATAAACAATTAAAAATCAACGATTTATGTGGTTAATCAATTCACCGATTGGTAGAAAAGTGGTAATGTCGCTCACCGGCATCTGCCTCATTCTCTTCCTCACGTTCCATGCATGCATGAACGTGGTAGCCCTTTTCTCAGGAAAGGCCTACAACATGATTTGTGAACTGCTGGGTGCCAACTGGTATGCCGTTGTGGCTACCATGGGATTGGCATTCCTGGCCCTGTGTCACATTTTCTTCGCATTCTGGCTGACAGCTCAGAACCGCAAGGCTCGCGGCAGCGAGCGCTATGCTGTTACCGAGCGCCGCCCGGAAGTTTCATGGGCTTCTCAGAACATGCTGGTGCTCGGCATCATCATTCTGCTGGGTCTGCTGCTCCACCTGTTCAACTTCTGGTACAACATGATGTTTGCCGAGTTGGTGGGTATGGAAGGTCTGGCTCACGGACCTGCCGACGGTTTTGCCTGGATCAAGGAAACCTTCTCTCAGCCCGTTTACGTGGTGCTCTATGTCATCTGGATTGTGGCTATCTGGTTCCATCTCTCTCACGGTTTCTGGAGTGCCATGCAGACGCTCGGCGTGAACGGCAAGATCTGGTTCAACCGCTGGAAGATGATCGGTCTCATCTACGTGACCATCCTGATGGCTCTGTTCCTCATCGTGGTGCTGGCATTTGCTTTCGGCCTGGCTCCCTCGCTTTGCTGCGAAGGCGGTTCATGTTGTGAAGCCGCTGCCGCCTGTTGCTAAATTAGTTCTTTAACTTTTAAATTCTGGAAATATGGCTAAAGTATTAGATTCAAAAATACCTGCAGGACCAGTAGCTGAGAAATGGAAGGAATACAAGGCTCATCAGCGTCTGGTGAATCCAAAGAATAAACTGAAACTCGACGTCATCGTGGTGGGAACCGGTCTGGCCGGTGCCTCTGCTGCCGCTTCGCTCGCCGAAATGGGTTTCAACGTGCTGAACTTCTGCATTCAGGACTCTCCCCGTCGTGCACACTCTATCGCTGCCCAGGGTGGTATCAATGCCGCCAAGTGTTATCAGAACGACGGTGACTCCGTGTATCGTCTGTTCTATGACACCGTGAAGGGTGGTGACTATCGTGCCCGTGAAGCCAACGTGTATCGTCTGGCTGAAGTGTCAAACAATATCATCGACCAGTGTGTGGCTCAGGGTGTTCCCTTTGCCCGTGAATATGGCGGTATGCTTGCCAACCGTTCGTTCGGTGGTGCTCAGGTGAGCCGCACGTTCTATGCCAAGGGTCAGACCGGCCAGCAGCTTCTGCTCGGTGCCTACTCTTCGCTGATGTGCCAGGTGAATGCCGGCAAGGTGAAACTCTACACCCGCTACGAGATGGAAGACGTGGTCATCGTCGATGGACGTGCCCGCGGTATCATTGCCAAGAACCTCGTCACCGGTAAGCTGGAGCGTTTCTCTGCAAACGCCGTGGTAATCGGTACCGGTGGTTATGGCAACACTTACTTCCTCTCTACCAACGCCATGGGCTGCAACTGTACGGCTGCCGTTCAGTGCTACCGCAAGGGCGCTTATTTTGCCAATCCTTCTTATGTACAGATTCACCCCACCTGTATCCCCGTTCACGGCGACAAGCAGTCAAAGCTGACGCTGATGTCAGAGTCGCTGCGTAACGACGGACGTATCTGGGTGCCCAAGAAGATCGAAGATGCCAAGGCTCTGCAGGCCGGCACCAAGAAAGGCTCGGATATTCCTGAGGAAGACCGCGACTACTATCTGGAGCGTCGCTATCCTGCCTTCGGTAACCTCGTGCCCCGCGACGTAGCTTCGCGTGCCGCTAAGGAGCGTTGCGACAAGGGCTACGGCGTGAACAATACAGGTCTGGCCGTGTTCCTCGACTTCTCTGAGTCTATCGAGCGTCTGGGTATCGACATCGTTCGCCAGCGCTATGGTAACCTCTTTGATATGTATGAGGAAATCACCGACGTGAATCCCGGTGAACTCGCCAACGAAATCAACGGCGTGAAATACTACAACCCGATGATGATCTTCCCCGCTATCCACTATACGATGGGAGGTATCTGGGTTGACTACGAGCTGCAGACTACCATCAAGGGCCTGTTTGCCATCGGTGAATGTAACTTCTCTGACCACGGTGCCAACCGCCTCGGTGCTTCCGCACTGATGCAGGGCTTGGCCGATGGTTACTTCGTACTGCCTTACACCATCCAGAACTATCTGGCTGATCAGGATGTATGGCCACGTATTTCTACTGATCTGCCTGAGTTTGAAGAGGCAGAAAAGGGCGTGGAGAAAGAAATAGACCGCCTGATGAACATCAAGGGTAAGCGCTCTGTCGATTCTATCCACAAGGAGCTTGGCCACATCATGTGGGAGCACGTGGGTATGGGCCGCACTGCCGAAGGCCTGAAGGAAGGTATTGAACTCATCAAGAAACTGAAGAAGGAGTTCGACACCAACCTCTTCATCCCCGGATCGAAGGAAGGTCTCAACGTGGAGCTCGACAAGGCTATCCATCTGCGCGACTTCCTGCTCATGGGTCAGCTTGTGGCTTACGATGCCCTCCATCGTAACGAGTCCTGCGGTGGACATTTCCGCGAGGAATATCAGACCGAGGAAGGCGAGGCCAAGCGCGACGACGAGAACTTCTTCTATGTAGGCTGCTGGGAGTATCAGGGCGACGACACCACCGCCCCCGAACTCATCAAGGAGCCGCTTGAGTATGAGGCAATCAAAGTACAAACGAGAAATTATAAGAACTAAGCATTATGGCAAAGAATATATCATTCACACTGAAATATTGGCGTCAGAACGGTCCCCGCGAGAAGGGCCACTTCGACGTACGCGAGATGCACGACATCCCCGACGACACCTCATTCCTGGAGATGCTCGACATTCTCAACGAGGAACTCATCAACGAAGGTCAGGAGCCTTTCGTCTTCGACCACGACTGCCGCGAGGGTATCTGCGGTATGTGCTCGCTCTATATCAACGGTCATCCCCATGGACCTGCCACCGGAGCAACCACCTGCCAGCTCTACATGCGTCGCTTCAACGACGGCGACGTCATCACCGTGGAGCCTTGGCGCTCAGCTGCCTTCCCCGTGATCAAGGACTGCATGGTCAATCGTAACGCCTTCGACCAGATTATCGCTGCCGGTGGTTACAACACCATCCGCACCGGTCAGGCTCAGGATGCCAATGCCATCCTGATTCCGAAGGAGAATGCCGACGAGGCCATGGACGCTGCCAGCTGCATCGGTTGCGGTTGCTGCGTGGCCGCTTGTAAGAACGGCTCTGCCATGCTCTTCGTCAGCTCGAAGGTCAGCCAGTTGGCACTGCTCCCCCAAGGCCGTCCTGAGGCTGCCAAGCGTGCCAAGAACATGGTGATGAAGATGGAAGAACTCGGTTTCGGTAACTGCACCAACACCCGCGCCTGCGAGGCCGAGTGCCCCAAGAACGAGTCCATCTCAAATATCGCCCGCCTGAACCGCGAGTTCATCAAGGCCAAGCTGAACGACTAATCGTCACCAAGCCTTAATATAAAATAGGTGAGCCCGACGGGCTCACCTATTATTTTATTTCCAGATATTCCAGAATTTCCGGATTATCCGGAAAATCCGTTTCAATCCTCTATCCCTGCAGCTCTCAGCCTTGCTTTCAGTCGGATTATCTCCTCCTGAAGCGTTTCTATCGCTTTAGCTTGCCGCTCGATAATCTGCCTTTGCGTTTCCCTTTGATCGAGGCGGGCGGCTGTCATCCGTTCGCGGATACCCCCTTCCGTGGTAAACTCGCGGTCCTTCCGCTCTATATATTTCGTCATAGCCTTATCTACCTGATGACACAAGCAGATGGCCATATTCGCAAGTTCCTCATCGTTCATCTTTGGCAGCATCTCGCGGTAGTCTTCATACTTGCTATGATACTTGCAGAACTCATGCATACGCTCAAATCGCGGGTTCTTTGTCGCATACCATTCGCTCAGTCTTTTCCTCTTCAGATAGTCCTGATAGTCTTCCATCAGTTCCTTGTTGCTGCCGCGGGCAATGCCCAATAGTTTCAATTCCGTTTCCGTAGAGGTCTGCCCATCGCTGCTGCCTTCGGCAATATTCTGTTTGGTGCTTCGTGCCGCCTGCACCATCTGGTCAACCGTTCGGTCGCCGTATTGTGGCAGATAGCGCTTACAGAACTCCTGAGTCAGTTGATAGAGCACATCGCTCCGCTGATAGAACCGTAGCTCAGTATAGACCACCGCCTTATGCAGTACGCTTGCCGTTCCGTCTTCGTAATGGTTTACTGTAATCTTTTTGCTGTCCATTCCATGCAATCGTTTATTCTCCCACAAAAATACCCACAATCCTGCAAAATTCCAAATTTCATCGTGGAAATGTGCCGTCGTTCGAAAACTTTTGCTATATTTGCATTCGAAACAGTATGTTTAACCCTTTAAACCGAAATAGCCGATGAAGTAGAAAACAGAACGAACGCTACCGGCCTGCACGATGAGGCTCAGCCCCACAAGGCCATAGAGAGAATTAATAACAATCAAATTATTAACTTACAGAATAGCGTTTCTGTTCGTACTTATTACATAGATATTTGAGCTTTTGCTCTTGTTCTTTGCACTCGAATACCGCCAATATTCACACACAAGGACAAGCTGATGTAAAGTTCACGCTGATAGGGCGTGGGCTATTCGTGCTTGTTGTGTGGATGGTCGCTTGGCGGTAACCAGAGTGCTAATAAGCATCGAATGGTTCCGCCTTTTTTATTATTATGACAAAAGAAACACAAGCAGAATGGCAAAAGCATTTTGACATTTTACGCCGCCATGTTGATAATTATTATCGCTATGATAGTGGATATACTTATCAGCAAAAGCAAAAGTTTTGGAAAGAACGAGAACAGGCAATAGGTCAAATTAAACGGGATTTGCTTGATTGGCCTCCATTTGCCGAAATTGCGTATCAAGTAACGCAAAGCAATTTCTGTTTTGATAAATGTTATGATACTATGGATAGAGAGATGGTACAAACAATAAAATAAATTATGGAAACGTGAAAATCGATTATATATTTATGAAAAAAAGATTATATTTTTTTGCAATACTTTGTATATTTTGCCTCACAAGTTGCTCAAATTATTGGTGGAGTTATGTAGATGCTATTAATACTAATGCATTTACAGGAAATAAGACCTATTTCATAGAAAAAAGGTTCCCTAGCAATTTAAATCCATTGACAGCAGAAGAATTTGGTCGGGATTTGGCTATAGTATTAGAAAATAAAGGATATTATTTAACGGATTCTGCTAATGCTGATTTAAAGGTGGTTTTTGGCTATACTTTAGGTGAGAAATCTGACAGGGCGTATACTTCTTCGTATTCTCTATATCAATACAATCCATCAACAACAACAAAAACAGAGTCATCTTCAATAGTGAAGAACGCTTCTGGTAATATAATAGGTAGTATAACGACAAATTCAACGCAGACAAATCCAGGCAATGTCACTTATGCGGGACAAGCCATAAACACTAATTATGTTGAGGTGCAAGATATAGAACTGACAATAGACGCCTTTGATGTATCAAATCAGCAAGCAGTATGGAGCGTAAGTATTACAGACAAGACGTCATCAAAAAATCTTCAGAATTTGAGAAAATATATACCAATGTATCTTCTAAATGCATATCCTTATATTGGTGAAAACACTAAGGGAAAAGTATCGAGCAAAACATACTATTCTGATAAAAGAGTTAAATGGTTCAGATAGTCTATGATGTATAAAGTCACAGTTTTTTTCTTTCAATCATGTGGAGGCCATGCGGCCTCCACATTTTTCGTCGTAACGAAGCAATTCATGTCATGTATAGAGATTTTTCGTTTGGGGGTGCAAGTGTGCCACATCGCCCATAAACACTGGGCTGGCACCCTCTTCAGAAGGGTGTCACGGGTGCCACAAGGGTGCCACAGGAGAGCCGCCAACTGGAGACCCACCCCAACCCTCCCTGTTTAGGGAGGGAGTTTGTCATAGGGGTAAGGTTTTCGTTAGCGTTGATAAATTCTCTAGAGAATTTTCTGCAAAGTATCATCAGAAGCCATGCAAAACATCATAGGAAGCGAGAAATTCTCTAGAGAAAATAGAGACCCACCCTATCCCTCCCTGTTAGGGAGGGAATGCTTGTTATTGAGAATTGGTATGATATCTGATGAAGAAGTACTTGCTCCCTCCCTAAACAGGGAGGGTTGGGGTGGGTCTCTTGTTTGGGGTGGGTCTCTTGTTCGGTGGCACCCTTGTGGCACCCGTGACACCCTTTCGGAAAGGGTGCCAGCCCTTTAAACAAAGGCGATGTGGCACCCGTGCACCCTTAAATCGAAAATTTCGCGCGCACGCGCGAGGATGTTTTTCCGCGAATTATTTGGTAATCTTGTTATTTTTGTATAGTTTTGCAACTGAACGTATATGAACCGACAGTGAAATGCGGGATGTACGAAATGATAAAACGACAAAATGATCAACGAACAGGATATATTGAAAAGGGCGCGACGGCTCATGGGCGATGAGGCCATGGAGCGGATAGCAAAGGCCAGGGTGATACTCTTTGGCGTGGGAGGCGTGGGCTCCTGGTGCGCGGAGAGTCTGGTGCGCACAGGCATCCGGCGGCTGACCATCGTGGATAGTGACCGCGTGGCCCCGTCGAACATCAACCGCCAGCTGATGGCTACGACGGAGACCGTGGGGCGCGTGAAGGTGGAAGCATTGAAGGAGCGGCTGCTCACGATTAATCCATACGCTGAAATCACGGCTATTGAGAAAATCTTCACGGAGGAGACGGCCAGCGAATTTCAGTTGGAAGAATACGATTTCGTGATTGATGCCATCGACTCGCTGAGCGACAAGATGCTGCTGATAGAAATGGCTTGCCGCACACGGGCCAAGCTGTTCTCGTCGATGGGTGCGGCGCTGAAGATGGACCCCACGAGGATTCAGGTGGCAGAGTTCTGGAAAGTGAAGGGCGACCCTTTGGCCCGTGCCCTTCGCAACAAGTTCAAACGGGCAAAGCGGTTCCCGGCGAAGAAGTTCCAATGTGTCTTCTCCGACGAACTGCTGACGAACAAAGGTGCGGATGACGGTTCGGAATCCTTATTGTTTAATAAGGTGCAGGTGAACGGTTCCATCGCTCATATCACGGCTATCTTTGGCTTTACGTTGGCGGGGTTGGTGATTAAGGAGTTGAGCATTCCGGACAAAGACCCTTCAGCACATAGTTGACACTCTCCAGACGGAAACCATCGGGGAGCAGTACGGTCGGCACATGAATCTGCTTCAGGCAGAAAGTGCGATGACAACGGGTGCAATAGAAATGGGTGTGCTCCTCTTCTTCGTCGTGGTCGTCTTCGCAGTCATGGTGGCTGATGTTGTATTTCAACGCCCCGCTGCCGTCATCTACGGCATGGATGAGTCCGTGGAGGAGGAACAGGGTAAGCGTTCGGGAAATGGTGCTTTTATCTACGGTGGGCAAGAGCTGCTCCAGCCGTGGCAACGACAACATCTCATCGCCACGGTGCAACTGCTCCAGAATGAGCAGTCGCGTGGCGGTTGGCTTGATGTCGTGATGCTCCAGATCGTGAATGAAGGATTGTTCGTACATGATGTCGAGTTTAGAGTTTAGAGTTTAGAGTGTAGAGTTGAGAGTTATGATTACTGCTGGAGGCAGATTTCTGCATAGATTCGGGCGTGCCCGGAAATCATAACTCTAAACTCTACACTCTCAATTCTACATTAACTAGAATTCCACAAGAATGCGGAACACTTTTGCGGGAGCAGCTGCCCATTGCTTCATGGCCTCGAAGGCGGTGTCGGGCGTGGCTACTGCAGAGATGAGTTCTTCCTTGGGATAGTCGGGATGATGCTGCATATAGTGGATGACGGCACGGAAGTCGGCAGGCTTGGCATTGCGCGAACCGCGGATATCCAACTCCTTCTGCACGAAGAGTTTGGTGACGAACTCCGTCCCGGCCTTGGCATAGCCGATGAAAACCACGCGACCCGTGAAAGCCACTTCGTTGATGGCCTGATTCTGCGTGAAGGGAGATCCTACGGCTTCGATGACCACATCGGGGCCGAGTCCGCCGGTTATCGCTTCAAGCCGCGCATGGAGATCCTCCTTGGCGGTGTTCACAACATAAGTAGCGCCCATCCGCTTGGCCAGCGCCAGTTTATCGTCGTCCAGATCCGTAGCAATCACCGTGGCTCCACGCAGGCTGGCCCTTACGATGGCACCGATACCAATCATGCCGCAACCAATCACCATCACCACATCGATATCGGTCACTTCGGCACGATTGACGGCATGGAAGCCCACGCTCATCGGCTCGATGAGGGCAATCTCCTTCTCCGTGAGTCCTTCGGCGGGGATTATCTTCTGCCAAGGCATGGCATAATATTCGCGCATGGCACCCCAGCGCTGTACGCCGAGCGTCTCGTTGTGTTCACAAGCATTGGCCCTTTCGCGGCGGCACGATGCACATTTGCCGCAGTTGCTGTAAGGATCGACGGTGACCAGCATGCCGGGTTTCAGCACGTCGGGCACTTCATTGCCCACGGCCTCAATGACTGCCGACACCTCATGGCCAGGCACAACGGGCATCTTCACCATCGGGTTCTTTCCCAGAAAAGTGCTGAGATCGGAGCCGCAGAAACCCACATAATTCATCTTCAGGAGCACTTCACTGCTCTTGATCTCCGGTTTTTCCAATTCTACAACGGCCATTTCTTCGAGGCCGGTAATCTGTACTGCTTTCATTTTTTTCTTTTTATTCTGACATATTCTTAATATATGGCAAATCCACCAGGCTGCTGAAGCCGTAGAAACGACGTGCATTTTCGCCCAGGAACTTTCGCTTCTGCTCATCGCTCAACTCCGAGGACTTCACGACGAAGTCGTAAGCCATGCGGTAGGTGATGGCGGTGATGGTGCGCGGATAGTCGCTGCCCCACATCAGTTTGTCGATGCCGCAGATGTCGATGGCCTCACGGATGGCCCTTATCGCACCGGGGAAGGGATAGAATTCGGAATTGAAGAGCCACGTGATGCCGCCGCTCTCGATAAAGACGTGCTCGTTTCGAGCCAATTTTATTTGCTCCTGCCAGCGCTGGGTGGTGGGCATTCCAAAATGACCGATGGCAATCTTCAGCCTCGGGCATTCCTGGATAATCTCCTTCATCTCGGCCACATTGGTATCGCCGTCGGCCAGATCCACGCTGAAGATGATGCCGCAGTCCTCCATCAGGTGGAACATCTGCATCATCTCGGGCGAGGTCATTAGGACACGCCTATCCGAAAGCTGCAGCCGATGGGCCGGAATCTTGATGGCACGGAAGCCGTTTCGGATGAGCGATTCGGCCTGACGGATGAAGCCCGGACGGAAATAATCGCACATACCGCAGACCAGGAAGCGGTCGGGCCAACGCTGCTGCACCTCCATGAGGTAGTCGTTCTGGATGCCGTCGATAAACTCCTGGGTGACCACGGCTGCCGATACCTGCGCATAGTCCATGTTGGAAAGGAACACTTCGGCCGAATTCCTGCCGTCGATCATAAACGGTGGGAGCATCTGCACTTCCTGATCAAGAAAGAAGGAACGCGAGCGGTTACCCTCAGAAGTCTTTATCTTCAGATTGTTCCAAGTCGTGTCTTGTTTCAGCCAAAGATGCGAGTGTGCATCGATGATCGGGAAAAATTCTTCACTCTTCATTCTTCACTCTTCACTTTTAAGTGTTTTTCCAGCGCACACGCATTTGGTCGCCGATGATTTCCTGAACTTTCTGTGCCAGCTGGGCATCGAAGGGCTCGTTCACGTAGCCGATATTCTTCAGCACGTTCTTGGGATTGGCCGAAGAGAACAGGGTGGTGGCGATACGCGGATTGAGCGCCGTGCTGTACTGGATGGCCAGTTTGTCGATGGGATAGCCCTGACGGTCGCAGTATTCGGTGGCCTTCCGGCAGGCTTCCTTCAACGCTTCGGGAGCGGGATGCCAATCGGGGGCTCCGCGCTGCGAGAGCAGTCCCATGGAGAACGGGGAGGCATTGATGACACCAACGCCCTGCTGCTCGAAGAAATCCAGATAGTCGAGCAGCATTTCGTCGTTCAGACAATAGTGGCAGAAGGACAGCACGCTCTCCACCGTGCCCGGCTCGGAATGCTCGATGACCCATTTCAGGTTTTCGGGTTGCAGGTCGGTGATGCCCACATGTCCCACGACTCCCTTTTCACGGAGCATGACCAAAGCTGGCAAAGTCTCATCGACAACCTTCTGGAGTCCACCGGGCAGGTCACCCTGAAACTCCACATCGTGTACGTTGATCAGGTCGATGTAGTCGATGTTGAGACGCTCCATACTCTCATAGACACTGGCCGTGACACGCTCGGCAGAATAGTCCCAGAAGTTCTTGCCGTCACGTCCGTAACGTCCCACCTTCGTGGAGAGGTAGTATTTGTCACGCGGAATCTCCTTCAGCGCCTTGCCCAGCACGATTTCAGCCTTCAGATGGCCATAGTAGGGCGATACGTCGATGAAGTTGATGCCATTATCCACTGCCACGTGCACGGCCTCGATGCCTTCGGCCTCGCGGATGTCGTGGAACACGCCACCCAGCGACGAGGCCCCGAAGCCGAGGTTGCTCACGCGCATGCCTGTTTTTCCTATTTCGTTATATACCATATTTATAATGTTTTATAGTTATCAAAAAGACGAATGGCCGAGGGATTTGTAACTACGGAGCATCAGCGGAACGGAGGCCCTGGAACATCTGTCGGGTTTGCTGAGCCGTCTGGTTCGTGAAATATAGATACTTCCGCTTGATGCTTGAAGCCACTTGCGGCGTGTTGCAGTAAGTGGGATAGAGACGGGCCGTCTGGATGCTGTTGATAAGCTGGCGGTCGCCGAAGGCCATTTCATTATCTTCGGCAAGGACGATGATGCCGATGCGGTTGTCGATATTCACCCAGTTGGAACGGAACTTGCGGAGTTGGCTGCCGTCGGAGATAAACTCCCCGTTCTCATAATAGAGCGTCCGCTCGGTTTTCGTGAACGGATCCACGGAAACGGCCACCGTGCCGCCGCGCTCCTGAAGGATGGTATCGTTGCCCATCAACTGATATTCCACGATGACACCATTGTGGGCATCGGCAGTAAAGGTGAAATCCTGGGCTACCTTTCCTCCTGCCGCCATCAGTCGGCCGCGAACCTGGAAAGTGCAGTCGGTGGTGGTAAACTGCGGTTTCCCGCTCAGCTGGGTCTGCGCATTGTTGTAACAACCCAGAAAATTGCCCGTGCCTTTATGCTTGTAAGGAACAATAATCTTTGTATCTTCCACCTCGTTTGGCACGATGATACCCGTCGCATTCTTCAGTCCTTCGCTCCAAGAGAAGCAGGCGAAACGGTCTGCCGACATCAAGCGGACAATCTGCTGCGAAGGGAACGTCTTCGTTCGGGCCATCCGCTGGCAGAAATCATCCCATGTGGAGGCCTTCACCCGGCGTGTTCCGAAATGCCGGTGCATCAGGTAGGTCATCATGACACGATGGGCCGTGACGCCCATGCGGCGCGGACCTATGTCGGGATGCAGCATATAAGAGCCGTCGGAGGTGGTTCGCTGGCGTTTCAGCAGTTGGTCGAGACAGCGCCTTTCCAGCAGTAGCGCATCGGAACTTTTCAGCATGGTGGCCATGGCGGCATAGGCTGGGAGCTGGTCGTAGAGGAACATACTCCAGTCGTTGCCGTTGGGCATGGCCAGCTCGCCGTCGGCCAGCGCCAGCTGCACCAGCACCTCGTCCCATACTTCCTGCCAATGGTGGGTCAGTCCGAGAGTTTTCGAAAACAGCTTCGGACTGACAAGCATACTCTCTGCCAATTCCTGGATGACTACGTTTTGATAAGAGGTATGGAAGTAGCTATGGTTCTGCAGGGTGAAATCGGGGAAAAGATTGGTGCCCACGTAGAGCGTATGGGTGCTGTCGGCATCCACCGTGTAGCAGTTGAATGCCAGCCGCTCCATCTGCTCTTGCCACTGGCGGGCATGCAGATGACGGGGATAGAAGGCAGCAGCCACGGCCAGCACATTGGTGTCCCAGCCGTTTTCCTCGGCTTTCGTATCGCCTTGATAGCCAGTCAGCACACGGCGCGAGAGGGCATTGTCGGCCTCGGCTTCTATCAGACGTCTCACGTGTTCATTGTGTTCTTCGCCTAAGAAGCGGGCTGCCATAGCCACGGAATAGGCCCACAGGCTGCTCTCCCATTGCCAATGGTCGCCCATCGAGCCCCAATATTTCCCGTCGGTACATTTCATTCCCTGATTGGCACGATGAGTGGCCGTGGCATAGCGCAATGCTTTCAATGACATTTCGCGGAGTGCTTTGTCTTTCTTGTCGTGCTGCCAGACGAAGGCACAGACCATGGCCAGGTCGGCATTGGTTCGCACGCCGTCCTCGGTGCTGCGTCCGGCATCCTTGGCCTTGAAATAACCCACGGCCCTGTCGTCACCATCCGTGCCGGCTTCGGTATAGATGCTTCGGGCATACGTCATAAACTGGCGTAGCGACTGAAGACACTGCTGCCGGATGTCGCGGTCGTCCTTTTCTGAGGCCGAAATGGTTAGGCTTGCGCACAAAAACAAAAGAATCAGACAAAAATATTTCATGTTTTGACTTTTTGTTTGCAAAGATAAAAAGATTTCCGTATTTTTGCAAAAAAATAAATCTTTATGAAAAAACTACTTATCATGACGGGCTGTCTGCTGATGGCCGCAGGAGGCTTTGGACAGACATTCACGGAATGGCAGAATGCTTATGTGAATCAAGTGAACCGCTTGGAAAACCATGCCAGTTATAAAACTGACGAAATGAAATTGTCGCTCGACGGGCAGTGGAAATTCAAATGGGTGGAGCATGCTGACCAGCGGCCTACCGACTTTTTCAAGAACGATTATAATGATTCCGGCTGGGGAACGATGGACGTTCCCGGGATGTGGGAACTGAAAGGATATGGCGATCCTGAATACGTGAATATCGGTTTTGCCTGGCGTGGCCATTTTGACCCCATTACCAAGGAAGAGGCTGAGGCTAATCTGGAAACGGGAAACATTCGCGTGCCGGTGAAAGACAACCACGTGGGTTCATATCGCCGGGTTATTGAATTGCCCTCCAGCTGGAACGGCAAGCAGGTGATAGCCCATTTCGGAAGTGTCACATCCTGTATCTATCTATGGGTAAACGGACAGTTCGTGGGTTATTCGGAAGATTCCAAGACGGCAGCCGAGTTCGACATTACGCCGTATGTCAAGAAAGGCCGAAACCTTATTGCTTTCCAGGTGTTCCGCTGGAGTGACGGCTCTTGGTGTGAAGACCAGGACTTCTGGCGTCTCTCCGGTGTTGCCCGCGAGAGTTATCTCTATGCCCGCAGCAAAGAAAACCATCTGGATGACTTCCGCATCGAGACCACACTGACCAACAACTATCAGGACGGCATCCTGGTTGTGTCGCCAAAGATTATCGGCAATCCTAACCTACAGATATCTCTCTTCGATGCAAAGGGGGTGAAAGTGGGCGAACGCAGAGGAGACACCATCATGGTGAAGAATTGCCACAAATGGTCAGCCGAACAGCCTTATCTCTATAACTTGGTGGCTGTCTGCTCAGAGATGAAAATGTTGGCCGGACGGATGAGAGTCATCCCCGTGCAGACTATCTACCAGAAGGTGGGCTTCCGCTCCGTGGAAATCAAGGACGCCCAGCTGTTGGTCAACGGTCAGCCCGTGCTGATCAAGGGTGCAGACCGTCATGAGATGGATCCCGACGGCGGCTATGTGGTTTCCCGTGAGCGCATGATTCAGGATATCCAATTGATGAAGCGCTTCAACATCAATGCCGTGCGTACCAGCCACTACCCCGATGACCCCATTTGGTACGACCTTTGTGATGAATACGGCATCTATCTGGTAGCAGAAGCCAATCAGGAAAGCCACGGTTTCGGCTATCATCCGGAGAAGGCTCCTACCTACACCCGTCTTTTCGGTCCGCAGATTCTGGAGCGTAACCAGCATAACGTACAGGTCAACTACAACCATCCTTCGGTGATTATCTGGAGTATGGGCAATGAAACTATCAACAGTGACAACTTTACGACAGCCTATCAATGGATTAAGAGTCAGGACGGTCAGCGCCCGGTTCAGTTTGAACAGGCCAGAACTGGCGACAACACGGACATCTTCTGTCCGATGTATCTCTCGCAGGATGGTTGTAAGAAATATGCCACAGACCCATCAACCAGCAAGCCGCTTATCCAGTGTGAGTATTCCCACGCCATGGGTAACTCTTCCGGTGGTTTCAAGGAGTATTGGGAACTGGCACGTAAGTATCCCAAATTCCAAGGCGGCTTCATCTGGGATTTTGTAGATCAAGCCCTGCATAAGAAGGATGGCTCCTATGCCTATGGAGGCGACTATAACAGTTACGACCCTTCAGACAATAACTTCAACTGCAACGGACTGGTCTCACCAGACCGCGTACCCAATCCGCAACTCTTTGAAGTGGGTTATTTCTATCAGAATATTTGGACAAACCTTGACGGAAACCGTATCACGGTGAAGAACGAGAACTTCTTCAGGGCATTAGACTATGTGACACTCGTGTGGACTTTGCTTGCTGATGGTAAGGAAGTGAAGCGCGGTGAGATTACTAATCTCAACATCGCCCCCCAGCAGATGAGGGCCTTCACACTCCCATTCGACCCGAATCAAACTGAATATCAGGGGCATGAGTTGCTGCTGAACGTGGATTATCGCCTGAAAGCAGACGAGCCTTTGATGCGAAAAGATATGGTTGTTGCCTATCAGCAGTTCCAACTTTCTGAATACCAGGCAAGTCCCACCGTGGAAACAAAAGGCAAGAGCCTCAAAGTAAAAGACCACAAGTCTAAGAATCTGATTACCGTCAGCTGCAAAGGTGTACGCGTTGCTTTTGACAAGACCACAGGGTTTCTGGCTGGTTATGAGGTGAACGGTGTGAACATGCTGGGCGATAAAGGTACTATCAAGCCTAACTTCTGGCGTGCGGTGACCGACAATGATATGGGATCGCGCATCAATAAGAAATATAACGTTTGGAGAAATCCGACTCTGAAACTCACCTCTCTCAACAAGAAGAAAGGTAAGACTGATGAGGGTGAGCCTTGTGCAACCGTGGTGGCAAGTTACAAGATTCCCGAAGTGAAGGCCAAGCTAAAGATGATCTATTCGATAACATCTCAGGGAAAGATGATCGTACAGATGCAGATGGATGCTGACAAGAAGCCTGAGATTACCAATATGCTGCGCTTTGGTGTCGTGGTGCAAATGCCTTTCCGGATGGATATTAGCGAGTATTATGGCCGTGGTCCTGTGGAAAATTATGCCGACCGTAAGGAATCCCAGCGCATCGGTATCTATCGCCAGACTGCCGACCAGCAGTTCTATCCCTATATTCGTCCGCAAGAAACGGGAACCAAGACGGATATGCGCTGGTGGAAACAGACCAACGAAAGAGGGCAGGGACTGCGCGTGACCAGCCTCGACGAATTCTGTGCATCGGCTCTTCACTACACGGTGGAAGACCTGGATGACGGAGACGAGAAAGAACAGCGCCATATCCAGAACGTTCCCGGTTCAAAGTTCACGAATCTTTATCTTGACAAGGAGCATGCCGGCGTAGGCGGTGTGGATAGTTGGAGCGGATGGGCCGAGGCTCTGCCAGAATATCGGGTGAAGTATGAAGACAAAGAGTTCGAATTTGTTCTGACTCCCACCAAATAATCAGCCATATGAGAAAAATCCTTTTTGCCCTCAGTCTTTCATTTTTCACGCTTGGCGTTCATGCCGGTGATATCTATGTGAAGGAAAACGGCTCTGTGGCCGAGGCCCTGAAGCAGGCCCGCGAATGGCGGCGGCTGAACAGTCCGCAAGCGGCGGGCGGCATCCGCATTCATCTGGCCGATGCCGTCTATCCGTTGCAGAAGCCGCTTTTCATCCGACCGGAAGACAGCGGCACAAAGGATTCACCCACCATCATCATGGGTGGCACGCTCTCTGGTGGCATCGCCGTCAGCGGATGGAAACGTGAAGGCAAACTGTGGGTGGCTGAGGCTCCCCGCGACGGCAACCGCATTGTCTATACCCGTCAGCTCTGGGTGAACGGCAGGAAGGCCCAGCTGGCCCGTGGTCCATTTGTCCGTCTTACTGATTTCGACAAAGACGCCAAGACCATCACACTACCTGTCTCCCTCTCTGCGGGAGAGGATTGGGGAGGGGCCGAACTGTTTCTGCTCCAGCGATGGGCCATTGCCATTCTCCGCATCAAGTCTGTCACGGGGATAAACGGGCAGACCGTTCTCTCATTCCATGAACCGGAGAGCGAGTTGGAGTTCTCGCATCCCTGGCCGCAGCCTGTCATCAACGGCGAGAAAGGAAGCAGTGCCGCTTTCCTGCAAAACAGCCGTTTGCTGCTTGACGAGCCCGGCGAGTTTTGGCAGGAATATCCCAGCGGGCGGATTTATTATTATCCGCGAACTGAAGATGAAGGGAGTTGTGACACAGTCACAACATACCTTAAATGCGATGCGATTGTTCCGCATCTCTCCACACTCGTGGAATTTGCCGGTACCGAAGACCGCAGCGTTTCCTATATCCGTTTCGAGAACACCCGTTTCGAACATGCTTCCTGGCTGACACCTTCTGAGCAAGGCCATGTCACCCTGCAAGGAGGCTTCCCCCTTATCGATGCTTATAAACTCCAAGAACCAGGACTGTTCCACAAGGCATCACTCGAAAACCAGGCATGGGTGAGCCGTCCGGAGGCTGCCGTCAAGGCCCGTTTTGCCCACAATGTTTCATTCAGCCAGTGTGCTTTCAGTCATCTGGCTGCTACCGGTCTCGACCTGGAACAGCGTGTAAGTGTCTCCATCATCGACGGCTGCCAGTTTGAAGACATCGGCGGCACGGCCATCATGGCAGGGCCTTTCGGCGAGGGAGGTTTCGAGACGCATATTCCTTACCTCGGCAACCTGCTCTGCGACAGCATCGAAATCAGCCGCTGCCGCATCCACGATGCCACCAACGAAGACTGGGGAGCCGTTGCCATTGGAGCAGGCTATGTAAGGAACACCAAGATAGTACAAAACGAAGTTTCTCACGTCAATTATTCAGGAATCTGTGTTGGCTGGGGCTGGACGCCCCTTGAGAGCGGTATGCGCAACAACCACATTGAGAACAACGTGGTCAGCGACTATGCCCGCCACCTCTATGATGCCGGCGGCATCTATACGCTCTCCTATCAGCCGGGTTCCTCCATCAGCGGCAACCGCATCGGTGCGCCCCACAAGGCTCCATATGCCACCAACGACCGCGCCTTTGCCATCTACTTCGACGAAGCCACCAATGGTTTCACGGTAGAAAACAACCTGATGGACCCCGAGAGCATTGGCTGGAATCAGCCTGGCCCGGACATGAAGCTGAGAAACAACCATAAATAAATGATACAAACAAACTACCATCTTTTCGACTTCCTCGACTTCGACGAGGAACTGAAACAAGACAAATCTCTATGGAAGGCGTATGCCCCTACCGCAGTCTATGAACATGAGGGCGACATCTGCATCGACATTCCCTTCCAGAAGCAGATAAAGGCCAACGATATGGCTCCCGATACAACTGTCGGGCAAAAGACTCATACCCTCATCATCCGCTATTACGAGCCGATGATTATCCGCATTTTTGCAGATTTCTCAGATTCTCAGGGTCATTCTGATTGCTCCGAGAACTCCGAGATGCTCCAATTCAGCGAACGCGTCCTGAGGAAGCCTCTCCGCATCGAGCAGACCGCCGGCGGCTATCTGCTGAAAACTCCCGATGGTCTCACTCGTGCATTCATCAATACGGCGCAGGCTCCCATCGACCATTGGAGCGACCTGCAACCTGCTCCGCAGCCTACCGTAGATATCCGCTTCTACCCAGAAGGTGACACCCATAAGGAGATTTCCTTGGCCGCCTACGACCATTTCTCCCCGCCACGCTATGATGCCCTCCCCGTCGGTTTTGTCGAGAACGAATCCAAGCCGTCTGTCGGCCTGCTCTCTTTTGCCTGCCGCGCCGACGAATGCTTCTGCGGCACTGGCGAACGTTTCAAGAAAATGGATCTCAGCGGACAGTCGTTCTATCTGAAGAACCAAGACGGACAGGGCGTGAACAACAGTCGCACCTACAAGAACATACCGTTCTATATCTCCAGCCGCATGTATGGCTGTTTCTATCATACCACGGCACACGCCAAACTCGACCTTGCCGCCCACAGTACACGTTCGGTGCAGTTCCTCAACGAACAGCCCGAGGTGGATGCTTTCTTGATTGGCGGCCAGTCGGTAGAAGAAATCCTCCGTGGCTATCGCGACCTGACAGGCTACCCGTCGATGCCACCGCTCTGGAGCTTCGGCGTGTGGATGAGTCGCATGACCTACTTTTCCGCCGACGAGGTGAATGCTATCTGCGACCGGCTTCGTCAGGAGCATTATCCCTGCGACGTCATTCATCTCGACACGGGATGGTTCAAGACCGACTGGCTCTGCGAATGGAAATTCAACGAGGAGCGCTTCCCCAATCCTCCGGCCTTTATCAAAGGGCTCAAGGATAAAGGTTTCCGCGTCTCGCTCTGGCAGTTGCCCTACGTGGCCGAAGGAGCCGAACAGATTACGGAAGCCCGCGAGAACGACTACATCGGACCGCTCACTAAGAAACAGGAATCAGAGGGTTCCAACTTCTCCACGCTCGACTATGCCGGCACTATCGACTTCACTTACGACAAGGCCACCGAGTGGTACAAGGGATTGCTGCGCCGATTGCTCCAGATGGGTGTGAAGTGCATCAAGACCGATTTCGGCGAGAACATCCACATGGATGCCAAATACAAGAACATGTCGCCCGAGCTGCTCAACAATCTCTATGCGCTGCTCTATCAGAAAGCAGCATACGAGGTGACGGAGGAAGTGACGGGCGACGGCATCGTATGGGCACGTGCGGCCTGGGCTGGTTGTCAGCGCTATCCGCTCCATTGGGGCGGCGATAGTTGTTCCTCGTGGGACGGCATGGCGGGCTCACTGAAGGGAGGACTCCACTTCGGACTCTCGGGCTTTGCCTTCTGGAGTCATGACGTGCCAGGATTCCACACATTGCCCAACTTCATGAACGGCATCGTGCAGGATGATGTCTATGTGCGCTGGACACAGTTCGGCGTCTTCAGCAGCCATATCCGCTACCACGGCACCAACAAGCGCGAGCCCTGGCATTATCCCAGGATTGCCGACATCGTGAAGAAATGGTGGAACCTGCGCTATGCGCTCATCCCCTACATCCTGCAGGAAAGTCTCATCGCCACCGAGACGGGTCACTCCGTCATCGAGGCGCTCATCTTCCAGCATCCAGCGGATAAGACCTGCTGGCATATCGACGACCAGTATTATTTCGGCCATGATTTCCTCGTCTGTCCTGTCATGAACAGCGAGAACAGCCGCGATGTCTATCTGCCGGCTTCCGATACTCCGTGGGTCAATTTCTTCACGGGCGAACGCTATCAGGGCGGCCAGTGGCTTCACCTGAAGGACATTCCGCTCGAAGAGATGCCCGTTTTTGTACGCGAAGGTGTTCAGATTCCGATGTATCCCGAACACGTGGAATGCACCGACGAGATGGACCTCGAAAAGACCGTTATCCTCAACATCGACCAGAACTTCAAAGGCTATAAGATATGAACACCTGGAAACCGAATCTCGAAGAAACCAAACGCCACTACATCGACTGGTGGAATCATAAGGGTATTATATTAAATATGTGGGAGCACTTCCAGGAAGGTGTCATCCCCCATGCCGACATCCCGGCCCCACCGGCTCCGAAAGACCTGAACCAACGGTGGTTCGACCCGCAATGGCGTGCAGAATATCTCGATTGGTATGTGGCCCATTCTTCATTGATGGCCGACATGCTGCCTGTGGCTAACACCCAGCTGGGACCTGGTTCATTGGCTGCCATCCTGGGCGGTGTCTTCGAGGGCGGCGAGGATACCATCTGGATACATCCCGACCCCAATTACACCGACGACATCCATTTCGACGAGAACCATCCCAACTGGCTGCTCCACAAACAACTGCTGAAAGCCTGCAAGGAAAAGGCACAGGGCCACTACTATGTGGGTATGCCCGACCTGATGGAAGGCCTCGATGTGCTGGCGGCCATGAAAGGTACCGACAAGGTGCTTCTCGACACGGTGATGCAGCCCGAAGTGCTGGAACATCAGATGCAGCAGATCAACGACATCTATTTCCGAGTGTTCGACGAACTCTACGACATTATCCGCGAGGGCGACGAGATGGCCTTCTGCTATTTCTCGTCGTGGGCACCGGGCAAGATGTCGAAACTGCAAAGCGACATCTCGACCATGATTTCCGAGGACGACTATCGCCGGTTCGTACAGCCGTTCATCCGCGAGCAATGCCAGAAAATAGACTACACGCTCTATCATCTCGACGGCGTGGGAGCCATGCACCATCTGCCCGCCCTGCTCGAAATCAAGGAACTCAATGCCATACAGTGGACTCCCGGCGTGGGACAGCCGCAGGGCGGTTCCTCCAAATGGTACGACCTCTACCGCCAGATTCTTGAGGGCGGCAAGAGCATCATGGCCTGCTGGGTGACGCTCGACGAACTCCGTCCGCTGCTCGACAATATCGGTGGCGATGGTGTGCACCTCGAAATGGACTTCCACAACGAGCAGGAGGTGGAACAGGCCATGAAGATCATCGATGATTTCCAAAGGTCAAGCCCCTCTCCAGTTCTCCCAAAAGAAGAGGGAATGAAGAGCCCTGAGGCCCGCGTTCAGGCCATCATCGAGAAGGTGGAAAGAGAAGTCCAGTATGCTGCTGTGTCACAGCAGCAAAAACCGCTTCTCGCCGATGCCGCCTCCCATCGCGTTCTCGTGCTTGACGGCGCTATGGGCACCATGATTCAGCGCTACCAGCTCCGCGAAGAAGATTTCCGCGGCTACCGTTTTGCCCGCCACCCGCAAACGCTCACGGGCTGCAATGACCTGCTCAGCGTGACCTGCCCCGTCGTCATCCGCGATATTCATCGCCGCTACTTAGAGGCAGGAGCCGACCTCATAGAGACCAACACCTTCAATGCCCAGCGTATCTCGCTGGCCGGCTATGGACTGCAGGACCATGTGCGCGACATCAATCTCGCTGCCTGCCAACTGGCCCGCAAGGCTGCCGATGCTTTCACCACGGACGATAAGCCCCGCTACGTATTGGGCAGCATCGGTCCTACCGACAAGACTTCGAGCATGAGCACGGGCAAAGAACCCGCCCTCGACAAGAATACGCTGAAAGAAGCTTATCGCGAACAAATAGATGCGCTTATCGACGGCGGCGTGGATGCCCTGCTCATCGAAACCATTTTCGACGTGGAGAATGCCCGCCAGGCTATCGAAGCCGCCCAAGAGACGATGCGGCAGAAGGGGAAAGAACTCCCCGTCATGCTCAGTTTCTCGGTCAGCACTCCTGATGGTCACAATATGCTCGGCCAGAGCATATTCGATTTCCTCGACTCGCTCAGTCCTGTATGTGGTCATGCCATGACCACTCTATTCTCCGTAGGCATCAACTGCTATGCTGATGCTGCTGAAATGCTGCCGCTGCTACAGCAGCTTGGCTCACGCTATTCCTGCCGGATTTCGGCTTATCCCAATGCCGGAATGCCCGACGGGAAAGGCTGCTACAATAAAACGCCCGACCAGCACCAGCGCGATCTCTGGCCCTTGCTCGACGGTCATGTGGTGGATATCCTTGGTGGCTGTTGCGGCACCACCGACCAGTATATTGCGAAGATTGCAGAATTGGTGCAGCCAGCGGAAGGGTGCTATGTGAGTCCGAGAAGAAAAGAGAGACCCACCCCCACCCTCCCTATGAGGGAGGGAGCAAATACTCTTGCAATAGAAAGCCCATCTGAATCTAATAGTAATAACCCCCTCCCTCATAGGGAGGGCAGGGGTGGGTCTCCTGGAGGGTCTGTTTCCTCATCCATCATTTCCGGCAACGCTGCCGAATGTGCCGCTGCCACCAAGGCGGCCTTAGCTGAAGGAGCGCAGCCGCAAGATATTATCAACGGGCAGATGATCAGCGCCATGTCGGAGGTCGGTCAGCGATTCCAGGACGGTAAGGCTTTCGTGCCGCAGCTGCTGATGGCAGGTCGCGCCATGAAGGCCGGACTCGAAGTGCTGAAGCCACTGATGGCCGGACAAGCCTCCAGCAGCATCGGCAAGGTGGTCATCGGAACGGTGAAAGGCGACCTCCACGACATCGGCAAGAACCTCGTGGCCTCCATGCTCGAAGGCTGCGGTTTCGAAGTCGTCAATATCGGCATTGATGTTTCGGCCGACAAGTTCATTGAGGAAGTAAAGAAACACGAACCCGACATCCTCTGCATGTCGGCTCTTCTCACCACCACGATGGGCTATATGAAAGAAGTCATCGACGCTCTCGAGGAAGCCGGCATCCGCCAGCGTGTGAAGGTCATGGTGGGCGGTGCTCCCGTCAGCCAGGGCTTTGCCGACGAGATTGGTGCCGACGGCTATAGCGACAACGCCAATACTGCCGTTCAGGTGGCTAAGCAACTATTGGGTGTTAGGTAATGGGTGATAAATGACTCTTTACCCCCAAAATCTCAAAATCTTTACTTTAACAGATTCTTCACTCTTCAATCTTCACTACAATATGATTCACGCAAAATTCCTCGGTTCCCTCGATTGGGTCATTCTGATCACCTATTTCGTCATCCTGTTGGCCATCGGCATCTGGGCAAGCACCAAGCGCAAGAAAGGTTCGTCGCTATTTCTGGCCGAACACTCGCTCCGCTGGCATCACATCGGCTTCTCCATGTGGGGCACCAACGTGGGACCCTCCATGCTGATAGCCTCGGCTTCGGCAGGTTTCACCACGGGTATCGTCTCGGGCAACTATGCCTGGTATGCCTTTGTGTTCATTTTCCTGCTGGCGTTTGTCTTTGCACCACGCTATCTGGGCAGCAACGTGAGCACACTGCCCGAGTTCATGGGACTGCGCTTCGGACAGCAGACGCGCAACATCCTGGCATGGTACACCATCGTCACGGTGCTCATCTCGTGGCTCGCCCTGACGCTCTTTGCCGGCGGCATCCTTATCCGTCAGGTGTTCGGCATCCCCATGTGGGCATCGGCCTGCATCCTGCTGGCCATCTCTGCCTTCTTCACCATGCTCGGCGGACTGAAGGCCGTGGCCTACACCAACGTTTATCAGATGATCCTGCTCATCGTCGTTTCGGCCACGCTCACCATTGTGGGACTCTCAAAAGTGGGCGGCATCAGCGGACTCACCGCTGCCGTACCGTCAAACTATTGGAACCTCTTCCAGCCCAACGATGATCCCGCCTTCCCCTGGCTACCTATCCTGCTGGGCTACCCCATCATGGGCGTGTGGTTCTGGTGTACTGACCAAAGCATGGTGCAGCCCGTGCTGGCTGCCAAGAACCTCAACGAAGGACAGAAGGGAGCCAACTTCACCGGCTGGCTGAAGATTCTCGACGTGGCCCTGTATATCCTGCCCGGTATCATCTGCCTGGCACTCTATCCCGGCCTGAAGAATCCCGATGAGGCCTATATGACGATGGTTACCAACCTCTTCCCCATGGGAATGGTCGGGCTGGTGCTCGCCGTGCTCACGGCCGCCCTGGTCTCTACCATCGGTTCGGCGCTCAACGCCCTTTCCACGGTGTTCACCATGGACATCTACGTGAAGAACCATCCCAAGGCCACTCCCGAGCAGCTCATCCGCATCGGACAGCAGGTCACCATCGTGGGAGCCATCCTCTCGGTGCTTATCTGTATTGCCATCGACAGCATCAAGGGGCTCAACCTCTTCAACATTTTCCAGTCCGTCTTGGGATTCATAGCTCCGCCTATGTCGGCCGTCTTCCTTTTCGGCGTATTCTGGAAGCGCTGCACCACGCGAGCCGCCAACATGGCCCTCACCTGGGGCACCGTGTTCAGCATCGGCACCGGCATTCTCTACCTCTTCGTGCTCAACGGTGCTTCCTTCTGGCCCCATTTCATGATGCTCTCCTTCTGGATATTCGTCATCATCGCGGCGGCCATGATCATCGTCTCACTCCTCGACAAGAGCGAGCAGCAAGTGTCCTATATGCAGAAACTCGTGGAACCCGCCTCACGCGGCGTGAAGATAGCCTGGGCCCTGCTCATCATCGTGATGATAGCCCTCTACGTCTTCTTCAACGGCCATTGAGCAGTTGATATTCGGTTTGCGAGTGATGGGAAATCGGGGATCGTGAAAACTTGTGCAGAATTTGTGCCGGTGATTTGCACTTTTTGTGCAAGGCCTTTGCACAATTTGTGCGGATGCGTTGCACAAAGTGTGCAGATGGGTTGCACAACTTGTGCGCATCATCTGCACAGATTCTGCACTCCTTAGGATGCTTGCTATTTGCCCAGGAAATTCGAGTCGAGATATTGCTGGAAGGCTTCTTTATACATATCTCCGATGGGGAGATAGGTGTCGGCATCCATGATGATGCGGTTTTTGTTAACCTCCTGAATCTTGTGGAGGTTGACGATATAGGAACGGTGGATGCGCATGAAGTTCTCAGGTAGCCCCATTCCCGACCTTTGGTCGCCTACCCGTAGCCTTTCTTCCATCTTCTTCATGGAGAGCAGGGTGACGATGGGTTTGGCTTCTCCCTCGAGATAGATTTTCAGATATTCGCTCATGCCTTCCACGTAGCGGATGTCGGCAATGTTGATCTTTACCATGCGATAATCGGTCTTGACGAAGAGGGTGCCTGACTGGGTGGTGGGTGTTAGGTGTTGGGTGTTGGTGGATACATTTCCCATTCTTTCTTTGATACGATTGGCGGCACGGCGGAAATCGTCGAGTCCGAAGGGTTTCAGGAGATAATCTACGGCATTGACCCGGAATCCCTCCACGGCATATTCGCTATAGGCTGTGGTGAAGACGATGAGTGGCGGTGCCTGCAGCGACTTGATGAAATCCATGCCGTTGAGATCGGGCATATTAATGTCGCAGAAGATGGCATCAACGGCTTCTTCTGCCAGAAACTTCCGTGCTTCCAAGGCACTCTGGCATTGGGCAGCGAGTTCGAGGAAAGGAACCCGCTGGATATAGGTCACGAGTTGCCGCAGGGCAAGCGGCTCGTCGTCGATGGCAAGACAGCGTATCATGCGAGCGGTATTACAAGTTCTACGTTATAGGTATCAGGTTCGTCCTGTATATTGAGTGTATAGTTCTCTCCATAGATGAGGTTTAACCGTTGTTTTACATTTGTGAGTCCCACGCCGCCCCGCTCCTCGTTAGGCTTGTCGGCCTTGCTGTTGTGGCATTCGAAGTAGAGGCTGCTGCCTTTGACGGCGGCCTTGACGTGAATGAAAGAGTCGCGCTGGTAACTGATGCCGTGCTTGAAGGCGTTTTCGATAAACGTGATGAGCATCAGCGGCGGCAGTTCATAGTCGGGTGTCTCGGTGGGCAAATCAACCTTCACCTCCACTTTATCCGTATAGCGCATGCGCATCAACGTCACGTAATGGCGGATGAATTCGAACTCACGCGAGAGGGGCACTCCTTTCTTATCGCCCTCATAGAGCACGAAACGCATCATCTTCGACAGTTCGAGGATGGTATCCTTGGCTTGCTCGGGATCAATATCTACCAGGGCGTGGATATTGTTGAGGGTATTCATGAAGAAGTGGGGATTGATCTGATACTTCAGGTACTCCAGTTGCTGCTCCAGGTTTTCCTTCTCCAAGACCATCAGCTGCTTGGCATCATGGCGCGACTTGAAATAGTATTTCACGCCGAGGTTCATGCCCAGCATCAATAGCAGGATAATCAGCGCCACGATGTCGTGCTCGCCCATAAAGGCCGGAGGCTTAGGCCCCATCCTGTCTTCAGGTCCTCCGAATCGCTCGCCATGGGGAGGCATCGGTTTGTTTCCTAATTCCCCGTGGAGTGGCATCGGGCCGTTATCCATCTCTCCTTCGTGGGGAGGTCTTCCGAAGTCATCCCCAAAAGGAGGATTTTGGGAGGCTTCCATTGAAGGGTGATTCATAGGGGCTGGCCGATTGCCTCCCTGTGGTCTGTGGGAGCATTGGAAGACGATGAACAGGCCGGTTATCACGGCTACTGAACAGAGATACAACGCCCGTTTGTGCTTATAGACCAGGAGGGGAGCCAGGAAGAAGTTGTGAATGAGGAAAATCAGGAGAAAGATAGCAAACTGCCGCCATATCATGAACAGCTCGTCCCAGTTGAAGGCGTAGTCAGCATCGTTGACCGTACGGATATAGAGACTGAGCACCGGCACTGCGAAGAGCATGCCCCACAGTGCCAGGTATGTCAGGTTCTCATATCTTCGTTGTTCTTGCATCCATTTCATATAACGCAAGGATAACTTGTTTATTGTAATCATTACCAACGTCCACCGGGCATTCCGCCCCCCATCATTCCGCCGCCCATACCGCTGCTGATGGTATTCGATGCCGTCACGCTAACCGAACTGCTGCCCGTTGTCAGCGTATAGCTGCTGCCGCTCGTCAGGTCGGGCGTACTGATGATGATGGTATTGTTGCCGCTGTAGGAGATGGGAGGCATCGTGAAGGTGTAGAGTGTCTTGCTGCTTCCCGTCACTGAGATGCTGCTGTTGGCCGAAAGTGAGCCCGAGGCGGTGATGATTCCCTGAGAGGTGCTGCCCAGATTGCCATCCACTCGTCCGCCGATGGCAAAGATATAACCGCCGGAGATATAGAGTTTCTTCTGCTCGTTGATGTCGATACCAGCCTCAGCGCCATTGGCTCCGCAGGCAATGATGGTGCCACCCTTCAGATACATGTTGCCATTGGCATCGATGGCATCATTGTTGGTGCCCACGGCCACGGTCGTTCCGCCGCTGATAGTCATGTCGCCAGTAGAGTTGATGGCATCGTCGTGCGCATAGATCAGTACGGTTCCTCCGGTAATGTCGAGTGTTCCCTTGCTCTCCACGCCCTCGGCATTGTTGCCGCTGGTGCGGATCATGATGTCGCCGCCCGTAATCTTCAGCACGCCATAGGTCACCGTGGGCGATACCGTGTCATCCTTGTAGCCAATCTTCATGCCTTTCGGCGAAGAGGTGTAAGCGCTGGGCAGGTTGTCGGTATTGCCCGTGTAGTTATGGCTTTCGGTCGTTCCGTTGCTGTAATAGAGTCCGCCCTCGGTGATGATGCGGATCTTTCCGCCCGTGATATATGCTTCGAGATCGGCTTTTACGCCCTTGCCGCCGCTGCCCGTGGCCTTGGCATAGAGTTCGCCGCCGTTCATATAGAACACGGCATCACAACCGATGCCTGCTGCGGCCTTGGTGTCGCCACCGTAGGTGAGTGTCTCATCGACCTCCCATGTACCGTTGCCGGTGGCGATGACGGTGGTTCGTCCGCCATTGATGGTCACGTCGGCATCACCGTTAATGGCCTTTCCGCCAGCAGCAGACACCTCCACATTGATGATACCGCCGTTGATAAACATATCGTCGCCAGCCTTGATGCCGTTGTTTGCCGTGGAGTTGACATAGAGATTCACGCCTTTGTCGATGACGATGTTGCTCTTGCCGTGGATGCCGTTCTTATAGGTGCCATACACTTCCAGCGAGCCGTCACCGCTGATGAGCAGTTTCCCCTTGCTGAAGATGGTGCCCTTATGGTCTTCGGTCGTGCCGTCTTTCACCTTGTTGGTGCCATTGACTACCAGATAGGCATTGCCTTTGCTCTCCAGGTCGATGGCTGTCGTAGAGGTGCTGGTGATGTCGGCATTGTTGAGCGTGAGACAGAAGTTGGTGTTTCCGTTGATAATGAGCGAACCGTTGGCCGTTGTTCCGGTCACCACATAGTTGACGCCTTCCGTGCTGCCGTGGTTGGCCGTCACGTTATTCCCTTCAACCGTAATGGTCACGCCGTCAACAGCGGGGTCTTTCGGATTCGTCATATCGATATTGACCGTCTTGGAGAAAGTGTTGGCACTGGGGGCATCGCTAGTATCGGGATACTGTGCTGCGACGGTGGATTCCGGTTCTGCCGTGGTCTTGTCGATGGCTACCGTGAAAGAATTCATCCCGGCATAGGCAGAGGAGGAAGAGCTTGTGCTTGAAGAACTTACGCTGCCGCTGCCGTCAATGACGGTATAGCTGTAATCGTCTGCGCTCAGCGGATCATCCGAAGAGCAGGCTGTTGTCAAAGTCATCATCGTCATGGCTGCCATGAGCATGATGGTCATCCTTGTTTTTTTCATATCCGTTACGTTTAAAATGTTTATACCTTGATTAGATGATGCAAAAGTATGACGAAAAAGCCAGCCCGCGAAAAATATTCAGCGAACTGGCTTTTTTATTCAGCGAAAACAGAATACTGCTATCCGTCAGCACCCATCACCTATCATGCTACACCCGATTCTTTCAGCAACTGGCGGCACTGTTCCAAGAGGTCGTTAAGCTCGCTGATGGTCTCGGCACGCAACATCTGGATGCGCATCTGGCGGAAATTGGGAATACCCTTGAAGATAGGCGAGGCTGCCAAGTGGCGGCGGGTATGGAGTATGGCACGCAGTTCGTTGCGCGGATCATCTTCCCCGCGTTCCTTAATTATATGGGCCAGATTGATCTGGAGCTGTTCTTTCAAAATATCAATTTTATCATCAAGTGTCAATACTCCCTTCCCTACGGGGGAGGGGCTGGGGGAGAGGCTTTCCCTAATCTCCCGGAATATCCATGGACGACCGAAGGTGGCGCGACCAATCATCACGGCATCCACACCGTAGCGCTCGAAGGCCAGGCGGGCTTCTTCGGGCGTGGTGATATCGCCATTACCGATAATGGGAATATGGATGCGCGGATTACGCTTCACTTCTCCTATCAATGTCCAGTCGGCCTGTCCGGTGTACATCTGGCTGCGGGTGCGCCCGTGGATAGTGAGCGCCTGAATGCCACAGTCCTGCAGTTGTTCGGCCAGCGTGGTGATGATGAGTTGCTCCTGATTCCAGCCTAAGCGGGTTTTCACCGTGACGGGTGTGTTGACGGCCTTGACCACTTCGCGCGTTATCTCCAGCAACAATTCTGGCTTCTGCAACATGCCGGCTCCGGCTCCTTTACCAGCCACTTTCTTTACGGGACATCCGAAGTTCAAATCAATTACATCGGGATGAGCCTCGGATTCCACGATACGAGCGGCTTCTACCATCTGCGGCACATCACGCCCGTAAATCTGGATGCCCACGGGCCGTTCTTCATCAGCAATGGTGAGCTTATTGACCGTTGACTTCACGGAGCGCACCAAAGCCTCAGCCGATACAAATTCGGTATAGACCATGGAAGCCCCGAAGCGTTTGCAGAGCTTACGGAAGCCGATATCCGTCACATCCTCCATCGGAGCGAGGAAAAGCGGCTGCGGTTCAAATTCTATGTTTCCTATTTTCATTTTAATAAATGATAAATGCCACCGGCGAAGGTTTTCACCACGCCTTTCATCTCCAGCTCGAAGAGCGTGGCAGTAAGTTTTGAGATAGGCAGATCGGTACGCACAGTGAGCAGGTTGATCTGCTGGTCGTTCTGTTTTTGAAGGGCAGCCACGATGCGGGCCTCCGTCTCGTTAAGTTGGGGGAAGAGTTGGCGCTCAATGCCTTGTTGCTGGGCAGCCGACAAGGTGGCATCGTCTTGCCAGCCCATCGCCATGACGAAATCTTCAGCTGATGTGATAAGGCCTGCCTGATTGTCGCGAATGAGATGGTTGCAGCCTTCGCTATAGGGAGCACCCACGGGGCCGGGGAAGGCAAAGGTGTCACGGTTATAGTCGCGGGAGAGCCGGGCAGTGATAAGGCTTCCACCTTTAGCTGCACTTTCCACCACGACACAAGCATCCGACATGCCTGCCACAATACGGTTTCGGCGCACGAAGTTGATCTTGTCGGCATTGGTTTGGGTGAAATGTTCCGTCAAGAGTCCGCCCTGGCAGATCATTTGGTTGGCTGTTTCGCGATGACGCGGAGGATAAAGGTCATCGAGTCCGTGGGCCAGTACGCCCACCGTCTCATAACCCTGCTGAAGAGCATTGCGGTGGGCACAGATGTCAACGCCGTAAGCCAGTCCGCTGACGATAAGAACCTGCGGACTCCATTGCTTCAGTCCTTCGATGAAACGGCGCACGAGGTCCTGGCCATAGACCGTGCAATGACGGGTTCCCACAATGTTGACAATGCGCTGCTGGTTGAGATCGGCTGTTCCTTTATAGAAAAGCAGTAGCGGAGCATCATCGCATTCGCGCAGTCTGCGGGGATAGAGCGGGTCGTTGAGGGTCAGTATCTGTATGCCGTACTGCTGGCAATACCGCAGTTCGGCTTCAGCACGTGGCATCACCGTCTCAATGTCGCGCAGTCCTTCCAGCATTTTCGGTGAGACATCGGGAACGATGTCTCGGATATGGCTGCGGTTCTCCACGATGGCCGCAGCAGATCCAGCCGCTTCATAAAGCTGGCGGATACCGGCCAGATGGAAGTAGTTGATGCGTGTGAGCGCCAGTGTTGCGAGTATTTCCTTTTCGTTCATGATTCTGGGTGTTGGGTGACGGGTCTTTTCTATAGCCATTCCTTGAAAGCCCGGTCATAATCCTCGCTGTCGGCAAGTTTCCCATTGACGAGGCAAACCAGTTCCACTTTGGCGCGGGCGCAGAGTTTCATGTCGCTGACCCGCAGGATGTCCTGGAAGAACGTATAGCGCAGCGTGCCTTTCGTAATATGGAGTCTTGAGATGAATTCATCATCACAGCGCAGAGGCGACTTGTATTGGATATCAATACGATGCACCACGGCATCTGTGCCCTTGGCGTGCATCTCGGCGAAACTCAGTCCGCAGGCTTTCAGGAAAAGATGGCGCGTATGTTCCATATAGTGGAGGTAGTTGGCATTGTTCACGATGCCTTCAATGTCGCATTCATAGTCGCGCACCTCCATACGGGTTTCAAAAAACTTACTCATGTCATGGATGTTGTTTACCGATTAGAGCGCAAAACTACAAAAAAACTATGGAATGGCGAAGTCTTTTTGTCTTTTTTATTTCCTCTTCAGATATTCATAGCCGAAACGGCAGCGCAGACAGTCCTTGCGATCACAGTATTCCCTACGGAGCTGGATGAGGGCCTGGCTGTCACCGGCACTCTCGATGGGCAGGCCGCATTGCTGCCACATCCGCGTGATATGGTTGTTCTCGGCCTTCAGCTGTTCCAGCAAGTCAAAAGCCCTGTCGCAGAGCTCTTCCTTGGAATGATGGCGACCGTAGGCAAAGAGCATCGGGATGGCCGTATTGATCATCAGCAGGTTCAACGAAGCCTTCGAAAGATTCTTCCGTGTCTTGCAGGAAGTGGAGCCGAAGGTATAGTGTGTTTCCCAATAGGGCGTAACGTTGGTCTTCAGCACCTCTTCCAGTTCTTCGATACGCTTACATTCCAGCAACTGGCTGAGCCCCGCCCGTCGGCTGTAGTAGAGTTGGGCCAGTTGAGAGAGTCGGATATGCGGAAAGTTTTGCGGGCGCAATCGGAGGAAGCGCCAGATGGTGGGGTCCATCGGCTGCAAATGGAATTTATGCTGCAAGTACAGGTATTCATTGCGCAAGCGCGAGAAATAGCCTTCGTTGAGTGCATCTCGCTGGTATTGCTCCGGTATCTGACTCACTTCCAGCAGTCCGGCCTGCCCCATGAAGATGGCTTCTATCTGGAATAGGTCATCGCGGTGGTGAGCCACGCTGCCGAGCGGCACGTGGTAAGCCCATTGTTCGAAAGCCTCGCTGTTCACGCCGAAACCATAGTTGCGCGCCAGCGTGACGAAATAACCCGCCTCCCAGGAACCTTCGCAACGCTCCACCCGCTGGCAGATGGCTTCCGTCTTCTGCTCCAGCCGTTCGGTCTGCAGCGCGCTCATCCATGAATGTACCGTCAGCCGGGTCAGGTCGGGAATAATCCGATAGCACGGAGGATACTGATCTTCGTTCAGCAGTTCTTCATAATGATCCTTCACCTGCGGCGGCACGTCCAGTTGTAGCTGCGGCAGATAGTTGCCTGCAGCAGTCTTCACGTCGCGGTCGATGACCGATGCTACATGAAGCACCACGTTATCATAGGCCGGATCATGATCGTGCCCGTGCAGATACCAGTCGCCCGAACGCTCATGGATCTCCACATTGCCCACCCAGAGTGTGCCGTTGATTTTCACCTTGGCATTGAAGAAGTCGGGCCCTGCATGTCGGTTATGCAGCCCCGGGTCTATCACTTCTACCGCTTGTCCGTCGGTAGTCTGTAGTTCCTTGAGTGGAAATAGCTTGTGTTTCCAACAGTAATGTAGCAAGACTTCCATGATATAATGCTTAGATGCCACAAAAGTACAAAAAAATAATCCAATAGCAGACTTCAAGGCAAAATATTGAAGAAAAAATGTAAGAATACTTGATAATAAGGAAAAACTTTTATATTTTTGCCGCAAGAAAACTATTAACTCTAAAATGATAAAAAAAAGAACGATGCCATGGTTCGACTGAGGATCCTTTTATGTCTCATTTTGTTTTCGGTTGTCGTGTCAGCACAACAACAGCACCACTATGAGCATGTCAGCACGCGCGGCTACAATGTTTACAGCATCTATAAAGACACGGAAGGCATCGTCTGGATAGGAACATCCGACGGACTCTTCACCTTTGCCCAGCTCTCTTCTCAAAGCCCGTTGTTCTACAAGCGCTCGGCGGCCCTTGAAAACATTGTCACCGATATTCAGGAAGACAATCTCCAGCGTCTGTGGCTTCACCTGCAGTCGAACGACTATCTTGTCTATACGCCCCATACGAATCAGGTCATCACCGACACGAAGGACTATCTGCGGCAGCAGGGCATTCAGGTTGCCCCCTACTTTTCGGCCAGTATCGATGAGAAGGGGCGCGTATGGTTCTTCCAGCAAGACAAGATTCACATCTGCGACTTCAAGGCGCAGCAGACCCGCCGTCTGCAGTTGCCCCCGAAGGCAGGAACCGTCCTGGCCATTACCTTCAGGGCGGGAAAGGCCTACGTGCTGACGGAGCATGCGCTCTATCAGGCCGACGAGCAGACGATGGCCCTGAAATATCTCAACACCTGTCCCATCGATCCTAACTCGATATCCATCTTCCTGCAGCTGACGGAGAACGGACAGCCCTGGGTTGCCGACCGCCACCGCGTGTGTTGCCTGCAAAACGGCCAATGGAGCACTTTCAACAATCTCAACAGCACCATCAAGGGACTCACGCCCACCAAAGGCAACCAGATGTATCTGTTCACCACGACCAACGGCATCTTCTCCTTCGACGGCGGTTTCGAAGTCCAAAACACGACGCATATGCTGAAAGCACCGCCGGGAATCAACGGCCTGATCAGCAACCATGTGGATGCCGTCTATTACGACCGACTGACCGACCACGTGTGGGTGGCCTATCATAAGCACCGCCTATCGGTCTATAAGCAGACTGGCAGCTGGTTCCGCAAGCAGCAACTCATCAGCGAGGATTCGCAATTCACCGTCAACGACATCTTCTGCATGGCCGAAGCCCCCGATGGCACCTTGTGGATGGGCACCGAAGACAACGGCAGCTACGCCCTTTCTCCCACAGGTGCCGTCCGCCAGCACCTCTTCCCCGGTCATTCCGTGACAGCCATCAGCTTCGATTCCGCTGGGCGCATGTGGACGGGCATCTATAACGACGCCCTTTATTGCAGCGACGGCCGCAAGTTCTTCGAGGGCAGCTCTGTCTATAAAGTCATTGAAGACGCAAGGGGCATGCTCTACGTCGTGATCTTAGGCAATGGCATCTGGCGGCTCAACCCTTCAACAGGCGAATCCACGGTCCTGCCCTGCGACTCCAAATGGGTGATGGACGTGGCCATACACGGCAACACCGCCTACTACGTGACCAACGATTATCTCTACCTTTTCAACACGCTGACCCTGAAGGAACAGCATTTCCCCATCTCCGTCCTCGGCAACCCGTCAATGACCTACGGTACCAAAGCCATCGCTGCCGACAGCCATAACCGCCTCTGGGCCGTGAGCTACCGTCCGCATTCAGCGGTAAGTGTCTATGACGCAGACCGCAAAAAAGCCTATACGGTCGATGAAATGGGCAAATATCTCATCTACGGACTGGTTTCTGCCGACGGGCAGACCATGTGGTTCTCCACGGATCAAGGCTTCGTCAGCGTGAAGACCACGGGCTCCGACAGCCTCCGCTTCGAGGTATTCCATTATGCCATGACCGCCCCCGGAGAGGGTATCTTCAACGACCGCGCCATCACCATGCTCTCTGGCCATAGGCTGCTGGCCGGTTCCACGGATGGTTATCAGGTGGTAGATACAAAATTGTTGGCCCAGATGAATCGGCAGAAGACCACGTCGCCGCGTCTCATTGCCACCTCCCTGCGCATCAACGGCGTCTATGCTCAGCCGGGTGCCGAGTTCAACGGGCGCGTGCTCTACGGCTGCGACCTGCCTTATCTGAAGACGATAAATCTGGCCTACAACGAGAACAACGTGCGCCTGGAGTATGCACCGGCAGATTTTACCGCCTCCGTCTCTGCCGTTTACAGCTACCGCCTCGATAACGGACCCTGGCAACCTATGCAAGACGGCACGGTAAGCCTCAACAATATCCCGCCGGGCAACCATCAGCTATATGTACGCGAGCAGTCGTTCGATGGCGAGCAGACCACCACCTACCCGCTGCTCACGATCCAAGTGGCCCGTCCCTGGTGGGCTTCATGGCCGGCCATCATCGTCTATTCCCTGCTGTTGCTGCTGCTGGCATGGTGGGTGTGGCACTATCTGAAGAGTCGCAACCTGGAGCGAATGCGCCGCTACGAACTGGCCACGGAGGCCGAGCACGAAAGAAGGCTGCAGCAGATGAAGACACAATTCTTCACCAACGTGAGCCACGACCTGCGCACACCGCTCTCGCTCGTGGTGTCGCCCGTGGAAGAACTGCTCCATACCGTGAAAGATCCCGAGACGCACGGTGTGCTGGAGATAGTCGCCAAGAATGCCAACCGCCTCTACGACTTGGTCAACCGCCTGCTCGATTTCCATAAGCTGGACGAGGATGGCGAGCGGCTTCATCTGGTGCATACCGACCTCGTGGCCTTCGTCAGGAATATTCCGGAGACTTTCACGCTCGAAGCAGCCAAGCGCCGCATCGACTTCCAGGTGACCACCACCGAACCGCAGCTGATGATTGACGTGGATATGGAGAAGCTGGGGCGCATCCTCTTCAACCTCATCGGCAACTCGTTCAAGTTCACCCCCGACGGCGGCAGCATCCATATCGACATCAGCCGCGAGGAGGAGAATGCCCGACTGGCCATCGCGGATACGGGCGTGGGTATTCCCGAAGCCGACAAGCCGCATGTGTTCGAGAAGTTCTACATATCGAAAAACAAGGTACTTGACCGCCACGTAGTAAACAGCGGCCTGGGGCTTTTCATCGTAGGCGACTATGTGAAGATGCACGGCGGCAAGATACAGCTTTCCGACAACGTGCCCCACGGAACGGTCATCACCATCACGTTGCCGCTCAAACAGCACGACGAGGTGTGGATGGAGATGGAGGATGATACCGAAAGCCTCAACCTGAAGGGCACCGCCGACCTGGATGAACACTGCCCGACGCTGCTCCTCGTGGAAGACAACCACGACCTGCTCTCCTACATGGGAACCATCCTCGGCAAGCAATACCGCATCATGAAAGCCACCGACGGGCAGCAGGCCCTCAATATGCTGGAACAGGAACAGGCCGACATCATCATCTCCGACGTGATGATGGAGGGAATGGACGGGCTCGAACTATGCCGCCGCGTCAAGGCCGACATCAATCTCTCGCATATCCCCTTCATCCTGCTCACCGCCAAGGCCCTCGCCGAAGACGAACTGGAAGGCCTCCGCATGGGCGCCGACGACTATATCACCAAGCCTTTCCACATGGACGTGCTGCGCCAGCGCATCAGCCGAGTGCTGAAACGCCGGCAGGAAAGCCACGCCCAACTGCGGGAGAGCCTAGACCTGGAACCTTCAAAAATCGCCATTTCATCGCTCGATGAGCAACTTATCAAGGACGCCAAGCGCATCATCGAAGAGAACATCGGCAATCCCGACTTCACCATCGACCTATTGAGTGACGAGCTGCACATCCAGCGCAACAAACTCTTCAAGAAGATCAACGCCCTGACCGGAGTCACACCGCTCTATTTCGTACGCATGATTCGCATGAAGCGTGCCTGCCAGCTGCTGAAGGATAGCGGTCTCACCGTTGCCGAAGTTGCTTATCAGGTGGGCTACAACTCCCCCAAGCGCTTCGCCCAGCACTTCAAGAACGAGTATGGCGTCACGCCCAGCGAGTATATAAAGAGACCCACCCCTTCCCTCCCTGTTTAGGGAGGGGGAGACCCACCCCAGCCTTTGCCTATCGGCGATTTATGTCACGACTCGGCAATGACTAAGTAAACTTAACATTGCTCTCACTGCTCCATAAATTCCCTGTTTAGGGAGGGAGCTCTGTTTCAGGTTACATCCAACACCTAACACCTAACACCCAACACCTAAATATTTATGTTTAAGGGTGTAAGGGTGCGAAAACACCGATAAACACAGGGCTTACACCCTCTTCAGAAGGGTGTAAAGGGTGTAATAAGGGTGTAAGGTATTTGATAAATTCTCTAGAGAATTTATCAAAAACTATCATCGGAAGCCCTGCAAACTATCATCGGAAGCAAAAAATTCTCTAGAGAATTTCAACCGAACTCCTATGAAAAGAAACCAAAATCTTCAAGAAATGGTGGTGCTGAGTAGTTACGTTCTATAAGATAGTTATCGTTATCGTTAACGTTATCGTTATACGAGGGTATCGGATTGTAACAAAATGGGGTCGCTTTTGTGTAAATGATTGTTTTTGAGACATTTTTATTTGCAACTTATAATTTCTACGTTGTATCTTTGCGCCGTCTTATTGAACAAAACGGATAAACCGTGTAACTCAAGTTATTAACATTATTAATTTTATTTTCAAGTAATTCTTATGATTACATCTAATCTTTACTCAATGAGTGTTAAAGAACTGGTAACAAGGCTATCAGTCTTGTTGGTCGTATGCGCTTTTGCCGTGTCGGCAAAGGCCATGAGTGCTCAGCCTACTATTATTAATGGCGAATGGGGCTTTGTTATGGTTGTTGAAGATGGAGATGATCTTAAAGGCAAAGCTGCGCCTAAAGTCTCTTTTGTTACGGATTTTACAGGCAACACAGAAGATTGGGTTTCTGGCGTTTATCAAGAAGCAGGCAATACAGGCAAACTTATTCTCAGGTATTACCAAGGTAGTGCTAAAGGTAATATTTATGTAGATCAAATCACGACGCTTAGAATTATAACCAGTGGTAATGCGAAAATCAAAAATCCGGAAATGGAAGCCATTGCAGGAAGCAAATATGGTGGCCTGACATATCTGGATTTGGAAAATGCCACAGTGGATAATTCAAACAAAACAGCATCTGATCAAAACCCTCTTTGCAAACTGGCCAGTAAAGGGAATCTTAAGACACTCATTTTCCCGAATACAGATGGGCTGTTTATTCCTTCTCAGTCTTTCTCTAATTCCCATTTGGAGACTGTCATCTTCCCTGATTCCAAAGGAACCTATTCTATGGGAGCTGCTGCTTTCGGAACATATAGCGGCGGTAGTAATACGTATTTGAAAAGGGTGCAATTAGGTTCTGGCTTTACACTTGTGGATTATAGTGGAAATCCATTAACTATAGATGCCAATAATCATACTTCTGCAGGTCAGACTGTTAATGTTTTTGCAAATTGTACCAATTTGAAAAACCTTGTATTAGACAATTCTATTACGCAGTTAGGTACATCTATGTTCGAAAACTGTAGTAGCCTCGACTATGTAGTTTTGCCTGAAAACCTGATACATTTGGGAGCTTTTTGTTTTAAAAGCACAGGCCTGAAGACTTTCACTTTCCCTGACCATATCCAGCTTTTCGATGGAGCGCAAGTTCTGCAATATTGTAAAGATCTGACAGACGTTTATGTGGATGGAGAATATGTAAAGATGGGTTATCAAGCTCTGTTGGAAGAGAACCAGACCAACAATTTCGCTTATAATGGCGGCAGTAATTATTCTTCGTTAGACTATTCTCCCACTAATTCCTCTTTCGAAGGCTATCATCTTCCTGTGCTTCATTATCCTGGAACAGAAATATCGCGACAGAATTACAGACGTCCTCGCTATTTTAGATATAACAGGGAAGATCCTGCAACAGGTACGACATGGCCTGACAATGACGACTGGTCTGATATCCAGAATCCAACGGATGGATTTGACCGAACTGCAGCTATGAATAGTGATTATGGCGGCTGGCACCAATTTTATCTTGGAGCCCAGACAATCAAAGAACAGGATGTGTTTGTAGACAAGCGTATCAAGCATTCTTTGTGGTATTCAGTGGTATTCCCGATGGACCTGACCGATTCACAGTTCTACACGGCTTACGGTCTGCGTGCTGACCTTAATGAATTCTCTGGTGCTGTGTTTGATGAAGAGAACAATAAGATTACACTTGAATTTAAAGAGGCTGTCAAGGCCGATCCCACAACTCACATCTTAGTAAGAAAGAATGTTCCCTACATGATTCATCCTGGAGATATTAATCTTACCACAAAGAAGATAATCGAAAGATATAGGGATGAGAATAATGAGTTGAAGGCCCGTTATAAAACAACAGGTCAAACAGACGAAAATGGATATCCTATTTACGAGACCGAACAGGGCGTATCGTTCTATAACGTACAGTCTGACTTGTTCCTGAAATGGGACGATCAGGATGATGTGACAAAGCAGGAGACAGTAATGGCAAATGCCGAGACGAATCTCTTTGCTAATAAGAAACCCCGTAGATTGGTAAAGAGAGACATGTCAACTCCCGATTCGAGCACGGGCAAGCCATATACCGACACCGATGTTGATGATGCTACGGTTCAATACACCTTTATCGGAAGTTATCGCACAGGTCAGAAGATTCCTGCAGGTTCTTACTACTGGGGTGGCCGTAGCGCAGAGGAAGCAGCTGAGCAAGGCATTTCTGGAGATGGTGCAGTGGTTCCCTTCAAGTTCTATTACTCAAAGTCTGGCACTCAGACATGGGTTCCTTATGGAGCTTTGATCATGACTTCTGCTAAAGGTGTTGATATAGACAAACCTTATAACGTTGTTTCAACCACCGAGCCTGTTACGGGTAATGCAAAGTCGCTGGATGCAGACATGTCCCTGATGTTTCTTGAGGAGCCAAACACGACAACAGCTCTGGATAAGCCTGCCATTGAGATTCCCGTCGCAAGAGTCGGCAGCAAGGTCTATAATATGAATGGCCAATTGGTACGTGATAATGCCCGTGGTCTGAATGGACTCAGTAAGGGTATGTACATCGTGAATGGTAGAAAAGTCGTAATTAAATAAAAAGCAGTTAGGATTATGAAAAAGATATATATTAAGCCTGTATGTGAAGAAGTGAAACTCTTTTTCGAAACGGAACTCTGCGCTCCATCTACTACGACTACGGCAGGTTCTCTCGATGGTGAACACTTTCCAGGTGGTGATAATGATATTAATCCAGGTGAGGATGGCCCCGATGTCATGCACGGCAAGCAAGGCGACTTCTTCGACGAGCCGGTGACCGTGAGTTCGCTCTGGGGTGATGAAGAATAAGTGAAAGTTATTAGTTATTATTATATCGAAAAAAACAGAGAATAGTTTTTTATCATTTATTGAGTTAGTTATTTATTTAGGAAGTTACATCTTAATGAGGAAAAGCGCCTCGCTGAGAAGCGGGGCGCTTTTTTGTAGGAAATGCTTTAATATTGCCTAAAAACGTTATTTTAAGTTGAAAACCCGCTGAATATGGCTGATTTTGCTTATCTTTGCAGCGTTTAATTCGAATTAATTATGAAAATAGCTTTGATTGGCTACGGCAAGATGGGCAAGATGATAGAGCAGATAGCCCGTGAGCGTGGCCACGAAATTGTGAGTATTATCGATATTGATAACCAGGAGGACTTCGAGAGCGAGGCCTTCGCTTCGGCTGACGTGGCCATTGAGTTCACGGCACCGCAGGCTGCCTACGGTAACTTCCTGAAATGCTTTGCCAAAGGGGTGAAGGTGGTTTCGGGCAGTACGGGCTGGAAGAAGGATCATCAGGCTGACGTGGAACGCCTGATAGGTGAGGGCAATACGCTGTTCTGGGCCAGTAACTTCTCGGTGGGTGTGGCCGTGTTCTCGGCTGTGAACCGTTATCTGGCAAAGATTATGAACGGATTCCCCCAGTATGACGCCCACATGGAAGAGACGCACCATATCCACAAGATTGATGCGCCCAGCGGCACGGCTATCACGCTGGCCGAAGGTATTCTGGAAAATCTGGACCGCAAGACCAGTTGGATAAAAGGCGAAGAGAACAAGCCTTACGATCCGCAGACGCTCCGTATCGATTCGCTGCGCCGCGGCGAGGTGCCCGGCATTCATACCGTGCGCTATGACTCTGAGGCCGATTGCATCACGATTACCCACGATGCCCATTCGCGTAAGGGCTTCGCCTTGGGGGCTGTGCTGGCCGCAGAATACACGAAGGAGCACCAGGGATTGCTCACGATTGAGGATATGTTTAATTTCTAAGAAACGATGATTGACAAGAAAAAGAAGAATCTGAACCCAGCGGTGCAATGGACCAAGTTCATTGTGGTCCTGGTGATCTGGCTGGCATTTCTGTATTGGGTGAAGTCATGGTGGGGACTGCTCGTGGTGCCTTTCATCTTTGATGTATATATCACGAAGAAGATCCGGTGGCAGTGGTGGAAAGATGCCGAAGGCCCCGTGAAGTTCATCATGTCGTGGGTGGATGCACTGGTGTTTGCGCTGGTGGCCGTCTATTTCATCAATCTGTTCCTTTTCCAGAACTATGTGATTCCTTCTTCGTCGCTGGAAAAGTCGTTGCTTACGGGCGACTACCTCTTCGTTTCGAAGGTGAGCTACGGACCGCGTATCCCGCAGACACCGCTGACGATGCCGCTCACGCAGCACACGCTGCCGCTGTTCGACTGTAAGTCGTACATCGAATGGCCGCAGTGGGACTACCGCCGTGTGAAAGGTCTGGGCAAGGTGGAACTCAACGACATTGTGGTGTTCAACTATCCTGCCGGCGATACCATCTGTACCAATTCGCAGTATCAGGCTGCCGACTACTATCTGATGTGCTATTCATTCGGTGAACAGCTGGTGGAGAACAAACCTCAGGTGGATTCGCTCAACCCGCAGCAGCAGTGGGACTACTATCAGCAGCTGTATAATGTGGGACGCCAGTATATCCGCGACAACCAGCCGGAATATGGAGCCGTGGATAGCCGTCCTGCCGACCGCAGGGAAAACTACGTGAAACGTTGCGTGGGACTGCCCGGACAGACGCTCCAAATCAAGGATCGCATCATCTATCTGGACGGCAAGGCCAACAAGGAACCCGATAATGTGCAATATACCTACTTCGTGAAACTGAAGGGACAGTTGCCCGACGAACTGCTCAAGGAACTGGGCATCTCGATGGAAGACCTGACCAGCCTGAACCAGAACGGCTATATGCCGCTGACAAAGGCTGCCGTGAAAGCCCTTTCGGCACGCAAGGATCTGGTGGAAAGCATCCGCCTGAACACCAACTCGTTTGCGGGAGAGGTGTATCCGCTGAATGCCAATACCGGCTGGACGCGCGACAACTACGGTCCCGTGTGGATTCCGAAGAAGGGGGCCACGCTGAAACTCTCCATGCAGAATATTGCAGTCTATGACCGTCCTATCCGCGTCTATGAAGGCAACGACCTGCAGGTGAAAGGCGGTAAGATCTACATCAACGGGAAAGAGACCGACAGTTATACGTTCAAGATGGACTATTACTGGATGATGGGTGATAACCGCCATAACTCGGCCGACTCCCGTTACTGGGGATTTGTGCCGGAAGACCATGTGGTGGGTAAGCCTATCTTCATCTGGTGGAGTAGCGACCCCGACCGTGGCGGCTTCGGTGGCATTCGCTGGAAGCGACTGTTCCGCTGGGTGGATGATATAAAATAAAGGCCCACCCCCTGCCCCTCCCGCAGGGAGGGGAGAATAGAAAGCTTCCCCTCGGGGAGGTTTGGAGGGGGTATTAATTAATATGAAGAATGCGCTGAAGTTTATCTTGGCGCTGACAGTTATGTTGCTCGTGATGCTGGCTGTACGTGCCTGGGCATTCACTATCTATCACGTTACTACCTCCGACTTTCAACCTGAAGTGCGGAAAGGCGACCGTATGATAGTGAACCGTTTGGGATGTACCTACGATAAAGGAGAATATATCGTGTTTGGCAATGAAGATGCTTTTATCGGCAAGGTGAAGGCCGTGCCAGGCGACACGGTAAATATCACAGGTAAAGATTATCTCTTGCCTACCCGTTGTCCGCTATGTGGCAGCAAAGAGCACCGCTACTATATGGTCTCCGTGGGAAAGCAGCAGACGCTAATCCATCAGGCCGACATCATCGGGGCTGCCTATCGGGTGTGGCCGGTAAGGTGAAGCCCACCCCTAACCCCTCCCCTGGGAGGGGGAAATGGCAACTTAAAAGGTTTTCGTTTTCGTCATCGTTTTCGTTTTAATATGAAGGCTATTCTTGCTACGACATATTTTGGACCGGTGCAGTGGTATCAGAAACTGAACCGTTTCGGCAGTGTGCTGATAGAACAGCATGAGCATTTCCTGAAACAGACTTTCCGCAACCGTTGCATCATTGCTACCACGCAAGGGGTGCAGGCGCTGACGGTGCCGGTGGAAAAGACCCCCTCCAACCTCCCCGAGGAGAGGCTCATCAAGGATGTTCGCATCAGCAATCACGGCAAGTGGCGCTCGGAACATTGGAATGCGCTGCAGAGCGCCTATGGCGAGAGTCCTTTCTTCGAATACTATGAGGATGATATCCGCCCGTTTTTTGAAGACCGCTGGGAATATCTCTTCGATTTCAATATGGCTATCACCGAGAAAATGTGCGAACTGCTCGACATCCATCCCCATATCACCCTCACAGAATCCTATCAGAACTCCCTCCCCTTTGGGGAGGGCAGGGGAGGGGCTCTTGATTTCCGCACCATTATTCATCCCAAGCATCCGCAGCCCGATCCAGATTTCAATCCCAAACCCTACTATCAAGTATATCAAGAAAGGTTCGGCTTTCAGCCAAACCTTTCTGTTCTTGACCTCCTTTTTAATATGGGCAATGAAGCAGTGTTATATCTTTAGCGGATATCAAACAGCTTGAAGAAACCCGTCAGCGTGAATACCTTCCGGATTTCATCGTTGATGTTCTTAATCACCAGCGAACCACCGTCGGCTGCAACCTGTTTGCGTAATGAGAGCAGGAGCCGCAGTCCGGAACTGCTGATATAGTCTAACTGCGAGCAGTCTATCTCAATGGCGCGGCTGGCCTGCTGCATCAGCGGTTTCATTTCCTGGCCTAACTGTTCGGCCGTGGCCGTGTCGATATATCCCGAGAGGAATCCGGTCAGGATACCGTCGTTTTCCTTGATTTCCAAATACATATTATTCTTATTTTAAGTTTACTCAATTTCTCATTCTCTCATTTTCTCATTTTCTCCATTTAATTCAGAGGCGAGATGGGCCATATCATATTCACAATCAGCAGATTGGCTATCCAGATAATGATGTTCATCGGGATGCCCACCTTGGCAAAGTCGGTGAAACGATAGCCACCTGGTCCGTAAACGAGCATGTGGGTAGGAGAGCCGATAGGCGTAGCAAAGCTGGAACTGACGGAAATCATCAGCGCCACACAGAATGGGAACGGGTCGTAGCCCATGCTGACGGCTGCATTATAGACAATGGGATAGAACATGGCACCCGTAGCTGTGTTGGAGATGAACTCCGTGATAAACGTTCCCACCAGGCAGATGGCTGCCATGATGACAAGCGGGTTGTTGCCGCAAACGTTCAGGATGCCGTTAGCCATCATCTGTGCCAGACCGGTCTTCTCGATGGCAGTGCCCAGCACCACCGAACCGGCAAACACCATCAGGATGTTCCAGTTGATGGACTTCATGGCCTGGTCAACCGAGCAGCACTGGCAGAGCACCATGACGAGCGCAGCGAGAAAGGCTGCCTGCAGCAAAGTCATCACGCCCAAAGACGACAGAGCAATCATGGCCACCATGATGAGCGACGACACAAGCGTCTTCTTGCCGATGTTGGGCAGTTCGGACGATTCGAAGAACTGCAGTTGTTTTCTGACATCACTGCTCAGATTGTTCATCTGGGGCGGACACTCCACCAAGACGGTGTCGCCTGCCTGCAACTTGATTTCGCGGGGACTCTGCGCAATTCGTTCGCCCCGCCGGCTCACGGCAACAAGGGTAAGCTTGTCGGTCGTCTCATAGCCCGTCTCGCTCCAGAGCTTGCCGATGACCTTGCTCCCGAATCCTATGGAAGCCGTCTTGAGCGTGCGATTTTTGTCCATTTCATCGATACTGAACACGTGGTGGTCTGCATTCACAAGGCCGTGCGACTTCTTCAGTTCGATGATATCATTGATCTGGCCGGAATAAACAAGACGGTCTCCGCCAAGAATGAACTCATCGGCCGGGACAGGAGATATGACCTCCTTGTCGAAACGCACAATCTCGATAAGCTGGCCACCCTTCACCTCGTTGAGTCCGGCCTCTTCGATGGTTTCGCCTACATGCTGGCAGTCTGTGGGCACGAGCAGTTCCACGGTGTAGTCGCCCGTAGATTCGAATCCCTCTTCAGGAGCCTTGCGGTCGGGCAGCAGGCGCCTCATGGCAATCATCGAAAGGATGCCGACGCACATACAGAACAGTCCGGGCACCAGCGGCGTGAGCACGTTCATGGCTTTTCCGGTCTGTTCGGCATACATTCCCGAGATAATCATGTTGGGTGGTGTTCCGATGAGCGTGCAGATACCGCCCATGCCCGAGGCATAGCTCAGCGGGATAAGCAGTTTCGACGGAGTGATGTTGAGTTTCTTTCCCCACATCTTTACTACATTGACAAAGAGTGCCACTACCGTGGTGTTGTTCAGAAACGAGGAGAGCACGGCCACGGGAACCATCAGGCGCACGATGGCCTTAGGGTAGGACCCGGGCGTGCCCAGCAGATGTTTGGTGATCCACTGGAGGACACCCGTATGTACAAGTCCGGCAATGACAATGAACAAGGCACCGATGACCACCACCGACGAGCTGCTAAAGCCGGAGAGTGCTTCCTTCGTGTCGAGCACGCCCGTCACCAACAGGATGGCGATGGCACCGAGGAAAGCCGATTCTGCCGGCACTTTCGTGAAAATAAGTACGGCAAACATACCCAGCACGGTCACAATCGTGATCCATGCGTAGAGGCTGAGTCCAAGAAAAATGATACTTTCCATAAGCGTTAGTTTATATTTTTTGTCATGATCAGTACGTTGCTGTCTGCTTCTCGCCGATATTCCATGTGGTCCATGATATTACGGATGAGATGGATGCCCAGCCCGCCAATCTGCCGTTCCTCCAGTCCGGAAATGGTGTCGGCCTCAGCCTGGGCCGTGGGGTTGAACGGCTTCCCTTTGTCTTTCAGTGTGAAACGGATGGCTTTTGCTGAATCCGACAAGTCGGGAGCCGGGGCACTGGTGACGCTGAGTTCTATCTCGCCCGTCGTATCATCGGGATAGGCGTAGTTGATGACGTTGACCACAGCTTCTTCAACGGCCAGGTTCAGACTCAGCTGGACGTCGTCGGGGATGCTGAATTCCTTGCCGGCCCCCTCCATGAACTGCCTCAGTTTGGTCACCTCACTCAGTTTGTTGGTCAGGACAATGGTCCGCTTGGGGGCCTGCTTGCCGATACAGAGGATGGTCAGGTCGTCGCTTTGCTGGGCGCCGTCGGCAAACTCCTTCACTTTCTCATTCAGCGTATTCACGATTTCGCGGGAAGAAACTCCGCTCAGATGCTGCATGATGCCGATGAGCCGGTCCTCGCCAAAATGGTTTCGCTGCCGGTCTTCGGCCTCGGTGAGACCGTCGGTATAAACCAGCAGTTTGGTTCCCACGTGAAAATCCATGCTGTCGCCCTCGAAGTCGAATCGCTCCATGATGCCCAGCGGGATATTGTTTTCGGCCTCTAACAGGCTGCAACTGCCGTCGGGGAGTATGAGCAGCGGCTGGTTGTGGCCGGCGTTGCAGTATCCCAGCTTGTTGGTTTTCAGGTCGAGCACTCCGATAAAGGCCGTGATAAACATACTCGACTCGTTGTTCTCGGCCAGCGTGCGCCCCATGGCTTCTGCTATCTCGTGAGCAGAATTGATGTGGTGACGGCAGGCAATGCGGAACACTCTCATCGTCACGGCCATATAGAGGGCGGCCGGAATACCTTTTCCCGACACGTCGCCCACGATGAAGCAGAGTTTGTCGTGGTAGAGATAATAGTCGTAGAGATCGCCGCCCACTTCCTTGGCAGGCAGCAGCGAGGCATGGATGTCGATGTCGGAACGGTCGGGCAGCGGCTGATGGGTCTTGGGCATCATGCTGTGCTGGATATTGTTGGCGATGCTCAGCTCGTTCTTGATACGCTCGTTGTTGGCCGTTGTCCTGGTGAGTTCGGTAATGTGATGGCGGAGCGACTTCTGCATGTGTACGAACGACTGGCGCAGTTGCCACATCTCGTCCTTCACGCTCAGTTCGGGCACCTCGGCATGCAGGTTGCCCCTCGCTATTTCGCTGGTTGAGGCTGTCAGCGTCTCCAGTGGTTTTGTGATTCGCCTGATGGCAATGACGCACAAGACGAACATCATCAGCACACCCAACACCACCGCTATGCCGGCAAACCAGAGAATGCTGGACAACGAAGAAAAGACATCCAGCCGCGAACAGACCAGTGCTACTGACCAGTCGGTAGACTGCAACGGACGATAGACAGCCATCGAATATTCTTTTCCTTTCAGAATCTCCATCATTCCCTTCTCCCTGTTCAGCATCTTGCGCCCCAGCGAGTCGAGGTCAGGATCCTCTGTCGTCACCGCCCTTTGAAAGATGGTTGGCATCCGGGCTGCGGTGGCAGAATCTTTGCCATAGACGGTCAGTCTGGAATCAGGATGCAGCAGATAGTGGCCGGAGGAGTCAAGCAGAATGCAAAATGAATGTTTATAGGGCTTGATATTCCGGATGATCTGCATCACGGAATCTTGCTTTTCGGTTTCTGAAAGCGTCGTATCTCCTACCAGCAGTTTTTCTGCTTCGCAGATTTGCTCGGTGAGCTGCAGCTCTGCAAACATCATCGTTTCATGCTTCACCTGGTCTTCCTGGAAATAGACATATACCAGCAGACCCGCAACAAACACCCCGATGGCTACGCCCAAAACAGACAGACTCAACCTGACTCCAATGGAATGCCACGGAGAGATACCAGCATACAACTGTCTGTCATCGAAATTATCATTCATAAGTTAGCCAAAAGGATTTTGTGCAAATATACGAAAAATATCTGCACGTGGTTCTTTTCAGGCCAACTTTTTTATTAGAATGTGTGTTTGCCGCTTCCTACGAACTTCCGTTCTCCGTTCATCTTCACAATTTCCGCATCGCAGCCCTCGGGAACATCAACGGTGATTTGCTCGCGGGTGGCATCCACCTTGACGATGCCTGTGGCTGCCATTGTGGAGGCTTTCACCCACTGGATATCGCCCACCAACTGCGGGGCAATCACCAGATGGCGCATACCGTGGGTGCCTTTCTGCTGACGGATGCCGGCAATGGTCTTGAACAACCATTCGTCGGCCTGGCCCATCATGAAGTGATTCTGCGACGAACCGTTTTCGGGCATCCACTGTTCGGTGAGCGTCGTAGCACCTGCCTTCAGCTGATAGCCGTAGCCCGGGGCTTCGTCGTGATTGAGCATCTGGAAGAGCAGTTCGTTCTGACCGTTTTCTGCCAATACCTGGAACAGGTAGCGGTTACCTACATCGCCGGTGGTCAGGCGCGTGCCGTGACTCCTGATATCCTCGATGAGATGGCGCAAAACGGCATCCTTGTCAGGGCAGATACCCAGAAACAGCGGCAGGGCATCCGAGCATTGACTTCCCGTTCCGTAGTAGCAGGAGTCTGCATGATAGAACGTTTCATTGAACCGCTGGGTTACAAAACGAGCCATTTCATCGTATTTCGCGGCATCTTCCCGGAGTCCTTTCATGCGGGCTGCCTGAGCCACGTAGCGCAGATCCATCAGATAGTGGGCAGTGGCCACCAGCGGAATGGGGGTGTTCTTGGTGAAACCGCCGGGTTCCGTGCCACGTTGGTCGTACCAGTCGCCAAGACCGTGGCTCACGATACCGTTGTCGGCCCTTGAAGTCAGGTAGTCCACATAGCGGCGCATGGGTTCATAGTTGTCGATGATAAGTGTGCTGTCGCCGTACTGGTCGTAATACATAAACGGCAGGATGATGAGCGTGGAGCCCCATTCGGGGGAATCATCGAAGAGATTACCGAAGGAAACATACTGCGGAGCGGTAGTTGGTACCATTCCGTCGGGCTTCTGGGTATCTACAATGTCCCGGATAATCTTTGGCACATAGGTGCGCAGGTCGTAGTTGTATAATAAAGAAGGACCGTTCAGATGGTCTTGTTCCAGCCAACCAAGTTTCTCGCGATGGGGACAGTCGGTGAGCACGGCTTGCATGTTTGAGCGTTCTGCACGCTCGATGAGCCGGTGGGTTTTGGTGAATAGTTCATTCGAACACTCGAAACTTGACACTTCCGGGGCTGAATTATACACAAAACAGCTCTGCAATTTATGCAGCACGGGCAGTCCGTCGGGATTGGGCTCACCTTCAAATACCGCTCCTTCCACTTGTATGTATCGGAAGCCGTAATAGGAAAATCTTGGGTGATGGGTGATGGGTGATGGGTGTTGGTGGTTGCCGATCGTGTACTCATAGTAGTGTTGGCGACCGGTTTGGCGTTGGTCACAGGCTCCTTGAGGTGTGAGTTTTTCCGAAACGAGGAGTGTGATTTTCTGACCGGGCTTTCCGCTGACAGTGATTTCAGGGAAGCCGGCGAGATTCTGGCCCATATCACAAACGAAGGCTCCTTTCTGGATTGTTCGCTTTGTGGCTTTCGATGCAGCCTCGATGGAATCGGGCAAAATGTAGTTCCATGACTTCACATCGTAGCGCTCCATAATCTTTACGGGCGGAGCCGTCTGTAAGCGAAGCGTTCCTTTCGGACCTTCGGTAAAGACCACGGGCTGCCAGACCTTCCCCCCAAGGGGGGATTCGAGGGGGGCTTCATAACTCTCGCCGCCATAGATGCTGTTGAATGTGATGGGCGACAGACACCATTGCCACGAGCCGTCGCTCTCCACAATCTGTTGTTTGCCGTTCCGATAGGTGATGACCAGCCGTAGCAACAGTTGTGGCGGGCCGAAACTCTGCTGCAATTTACTATACCGCGAACCGCGCTGCACATTGAACATGCCGTTGCCAAGCAGCGTCTCCATGCGGTTCACACCCTTACGGAGAAAATCCGTAACATCATACCTATTATAATATACGGTCTTGTCGTATTCGCTCCAAAGCGGGGCAAACTCACTGTCGCCAACTTTCTGTCCGTTAATTGTCAGTTCGTAGTGGCCCAGTCCGCAGACATCCACCACAGCCTTGGCAATCTTCCCTTTGGCCTTGAAATCCTTTTTCACGATGATGGAGCGGGCAGAAAGCGAGTCCACGTCCTGCCATTTCAGTTTGAACGAGTCTTTCTTGAACACGGCATTGCTCCAGCGTCCTGTCGGAATCTTAGCCTCCTGCTTCGAAATTGCCCCAATCCATCGGGCATTTTCTATCTGTGCAGAAAGACTATTGAAATGGAACACAAAGACACAAAGGCACAAAGAAAGACAAGCCTTTGTAAATAGACTTTGTGTCTTTGTGTCTTTGTGTTTCATTAAATCATTACGTAGTTTCATTTCGTTATACTGATTTTTCCGTTATTGATTTCCGCTTCTATAGTTCTTCCGTTCGTGGCATGCAGACGGAATCTGGCATTCCATTCCTTTGGCCAGGCAGGGAATAGCAAGAGTTCTCCATCAGGCGTTTCCTGCAAAAGCATCTCTTGCAAGCCGATCATACCTGCTCCGCCGCGATTATGGTCGGGAGCCCAATCGAAACCAGGGTCCCAGAAGGCAGGGAACCGGTAAGGACCGTTGCCCAGTTTCTCGAGATTCAGCCGGCGGGCTTCTTCGGTAAGTCCGAGACAGGCCGCCCAGATGTTGTCCTGTTTCCAGCCTTTCGATGAACGCATCTCTACGGCATGAGGGTCTTTCTCGTAAGTATTGATGGCTGTCTGTAGTCCAGAGCGTCCCAATCCATAGATGCGCCAGGGGAAGACAGGATAGAGCTGCGGGGTCTCCACATTCTGGATTCGCTCCCAGACGATGGCTGGGGCAATACAGGTATCGCCGCCAATAACCCTTGTGGGAATGTCGGGAATACGCGAAAGCATCGCTGAATCCTTTCCCCATTTCTCCAGGACAGCCTTCAGGGCTGCAATCGTACATGAAGGGTTATAGGCCATCTTATAAGTCTCGCATCCCGAACCCGGATAGATGACCAGTTTGCCGTTGGCATCGAAGGTTTTGGCTCCGCGTTTGTTGGCTTCGTATTGATAGTGTTCATCGAAGAATTTCAGACATTCGGCGATGAGCGGTTCATATTTATCCCAGTTTTCCCCGGGGGCATATTCACGGGCTTGCAAAGCCATCATGCAGAACTCCAGGGCAGTGTCCCATTCATATTCCAGCCAGGCATTGCGGCCTACACCGCGATCTTGACCCGGTTTGGGCTTGCCGTATTCCGCAGGATTCGGCAGTCCTGAGTTTTCTATCTGTTCCGGGAAACAGGCACCGTCATGTCCCCAGAAATGATTTGCCCATAATTTTGCAGTGGGGAGCATACGCAGATAGGTGTCCAGTTGCGACTTCATCATATCGGCGTCTCCGCTTTTCAGCATAGGCCAATACACGAGGCGCTGGTTTTGGGCAGTCATTGTTCCGCCGCCCCATTTGCGGTAGTCGGGTGTATATGTTTCCTCTGTGGGAGAGACCACAAACTTCGGATCAAAAGTAAACAATCCGCCATTGAATTTCGTAGGCCACTGGCCATAGGCATTGCAACCGAGCATATAGCGGAACAATTCATAGTTGCGGATTATCCCTGTCGCCTCTTTGTTGTCGGTCTGTATCCACGACCACTGCCAGTATTGGTGCCACCACTGGGCAGAGCGTTTCTTCGATATAGCAGCCGTACAGCTGGCTTTGCCAAGGTTGATGGAGAAGCTACCCTTCTTCATTTCTCCCGAGAAATCCCATGCCCGATAGTCGGTATCGGCATAGTTACCCTCACGCGTACCTTTATATATGAATCCCGTTGTCTTCATCGCGCCCTCCATTCGAAGACCACTGATGGGATTATAAATCTGATTCTTGATTTCTTCCAGGAATTCCCGCTTCACGGTATAGTCGAAAACCGTCTCTTGGCGGTTCTGGTGAAAGAAATGTAGTCTGTTGTTTTGAGCCTCGATGGAATCGGCAAAAGTGACGGCATCCGCAGGGAGTGTCCATTTGTAGCTGGTTTGCTGGCACTCTGCTTTAGATATAGGACGGTCGCGATAACGCCAGCTTTCGTATGAGACGGTAGTCGTCAACTTTTTCTTTGAAGTCATTTCGCAGAACACCACAGGCTCCATCACATCCGCCCAAAGTCGGATCTGTGCATCACCCAGCGTGATATAGATAGCTCCATCGTCGAGACAGAGACGCTGTTTGAAGGCAGCGTCGGCTGGTAGATTATCAAAATGAATGCGCCAACGCCCAGCTTTCAGTAGCGTATTGTTCTCGTCGAACCATCCGCTCTGCGATACATAGAACAAGACATCACCTTTCTCCACCCAAACATTCATGCCAATGTCGTGACCGCCGCAAGGCATAGACTCCGAAGAGTTCTTGCTCTGCGTGGTCCAAACGTAGTCCTTCGGGGTGTAATCGGCGGAGTATGCGGCTAGGGGAACTAGAATTTCTAGGAGAACTAGGAATACTAGAATATCTAGAATATCCAGATGCTTGATTCTTACCATAGGTCACTTCTAAAACTACTTACCGGCAATCCATCGTGCATCAGGTCGCCCTGCGCCCAGTCTTTCCAGGCATAGCGCACAGCCACGGGCTTCTTCACCTTTCCGCTTTTCAGATACAGGCGATTGCGCGAAATCCAGGCCTCGGCTTTGTGGAAGACCCGATCTTCGCCCGCTATTTCGTAAAGGTTAAAGGCTGGCTTCCCTTTTTCAAAATATACCCATTCCTTCGAACGGTCGAAAGAAACCACAGCGGTATCACCCTGAAATTCCACATTGGCGTAAGTGGCAAAATCGGGTAGTCCTTTTATATCGTAGGTATTGGCCAAAGCCAGCAGGCCAAGGCGTTCTCCGGCTTCCTGCTTTTTTCGCGGATGAATACCATACTCCAGTCCGGCATCCATCAGGCAGGCCATCCGGCTGTTGGGAATAATCTTCTCGGCCATCTGCTGCTGTTCGCGCAAGTACTGGCTACCCTCCCACTGGATGAGCGAATAGTCGTAAGGTGCTATCTGACAAAAGTAGAATGGGAAGTCACCCAACTGCCAATCGGCTCGCCAACCCTCCACCATCCGTTTCAGGAGTTTGGCATAATAACTGTGGCGCGGCACATTGTCTTCGCCTTGATACCAGATGGCACCGCGCAGGGCATAGCCAATGAGTGGCTTCAACTGTCCGTTATAGAGCGCCGACGGACAGCGCTGATGCAGTTTTCCCACCATTTCATCGGTGATGGGAAACTTTACGTCGGGATAGTGTTTAGGCCATTCCTTCACAATGGAATCCTCTTCTAACCACTCTCTTGCCATCCATGCCTCACAGGCAGAACCGCCGTAAGAAGTTACGATCAGACCGACAGGAACCCCCAAGGTATGGCGCAAAGCCTTGCCGAAGTAGTAGGCCGTGGCAGAGAAGTCGCGAACGGAGGCTGCATCAGCTTCTGCCCACTGCCCCGTGACATCCTCTTGATAACTGGCTTTCGGGTTCCGCTTTACGGTGAAGAGTCGTAACTGCGAATCATTGCAATGAAGCAGTTCACGAGTGGTTCCTTCCACAGGCTGTCCCTTGAAACCTTTCATCTGCATTTCCATGTTCGACTGACCGCTGCAGAGCCATACCTCACCGCTGAGAACATTCTCCAGTAGTTTTTCTGTTCCATCATTGAACGTGATGGTAAAGGGTCCACCGGCTTTTGGCGACAACACCTTAACTTCAAAACGCCCCGTTTTATCGGCCTTCACCTGATAGGCTTTGCCGTCCCATGAGGTTGTCACTCTGACTGTTTTGTTCTTGTCGGTCCAGCCCCACAGTTTGCATTCGGTTTGCTGTTGCAACACCATGCCGTCACTGATAAAATGGGGTAGTCTGACGGCTGCACGGATAGCGATGAAACCGCAAATTACACAGATTAAGCAAAAGATTCTTTTCATATCTGATTATTCTTTTTTTTGAATTTCGTTGTTATTTCATTTGTCCACAATGATAGTCAGCGGTCCTAACAGTCCGGCGGGCAGTAGTTTGTCACTTTTCCGGCGATACCGGGCATTGGTCCAGATTCCTTTGAAGGGAGCCTCACCCTTATCATTGCCCATCAATGCATTAGCCCATGTGTTGGTGACCACAATCTTGATTTGGTGTGATTTCTTGGCTTTCAGGGCGTTGGTAATCTCCAGACGGTAGGGTTCTGTCCATACAATGCCGCAGTCGGTTCCGTCGATATAGACATGAGCAATGTCGTGAACGCCTTTCATTTCAAGCCATACGTGACTGCTGCCCTGACTCTTCAGGTCAAAGCCTGCCTCGTAGGTGGCGCTGCCAGCATAGTATTTGATCTCTTTGCGTGCTGAGGTCGTCCAGTCGAACAACTGGCTTGAAGACATCCTGATGCCATTGTTATGGAAATGGACGCGCCAGTTGGGCTGTATGTTATGCCGTGGTGAATGGTATTCGGGGCTGTGGGGTTGCAGTTCGATGCTCTCCCTGTAATAATCTGAGCGGATGACAATCAGCGAACCGTAGGGCGAAAGGGTCAGTTCGGTTCCGTCGCGTCCGTCTTTTTGGTCGCAGAACACGGCATCGTAGCGTCCGCTCAGCGGGTCGTAGAGGAAGATGGTGCTGGCGTTCTTGCGCATAGAGAATCGGAATCGCCGTTCCTTACCCGACTGGTTGGCCAGGAAATAGATGTCCTGTCCGTTGTCGAACCGGTGTGTATAGGCGATGTCCTTAGGCACTTCCACGTCGCGAGGCAGTCCGAACGATGAGAAATCGTGTCCTTCGTAAGGTCTGTCAATCACGAGGACACCAGCTTTGCGGAACGATTCAATCTTTTCAAGGACTTCCTTTGAATATGCTTTTTTTGACCGATTCATCGGGAGCACAAGCACCCGGTAACGCATGCCGCTGGGCAGCTGGATATATCCATCGTCGGTGGCTGTAGCCAGATTCAGAAGCGCATCGCGATTCATGGAGTCGTATTGATAACCCTGCAGGGCATTCACCCAGTCGCGGGTATCTACGATTCCTGCAGAATGGTGGACACCCACCGGACTTTCCTCCATGGGGTTACCTTTGTTCTGGAGCCTTTTGGCTTCCGATTCCACCCGTTCTTTTCCGAAAATTCCCGGGAGCATGGGCACTAACCGTTCAGGCAACACGGCTCTGGAGGGTATTTCCTCACCCGTGAAGACGGCAATGTCAACCACGGGAACGCCTTGCTGCAGGAATTGTTGGCAGCGGGTGATATAGTCAACCATTCCTTTGGCCTCGGGCATCCAGGTTTGGTCACGCTGGAAGAAAAGGCCAATTCCATCGAGCGTCATGCCTGGACGACGGTCCATCCAAGGGTTATGGGTGAAGACATGGAAAAACAGACGGTTCATACCCAGGGCGAAATTGCGGTCGAGCAGGGGTTTGATACTGGCGGGAGTCTCATCCCATACGCCGCGAACCTCAGTGAATCCTTCGGCCTGTATGTATTGTTTACCATAGATATGTGCGCCGCTGATGGCATCGAGCATATCGTTGGGCTTGTCGTGGGTGGGTGAATTGAGCCAGTATTCACCCATGGGAACATCCACATATTTATAATGTTGTATGCCGTCGCCGACCATTGTCGGAGCCACACTCTCGCTGCTGAGCAAAACGCCATAGTCGCGAGCCTTCTGGGCAACGGTGGCAAAGAACACCTCATGGAGGAGTTCGTTGATGGTCAGCCGTACATCGTGGAGCACTTCGTCACTCTTGGCGGCTGATTCGATGGGAAAACCAATCATGACGGGTAGCCACGGGATAAGGTCATAGCCGCGGCGGGCCTTGAATTCCTCGGCAAAATGGCGGCTCCAATTCTGAGAACCACACTCCCATGAATCCACGTGCAGGTATTTCACTACGTCGGCATGCGGGCGCTGGTTGAACAAACCGAACCACGCATCCACTTGTTTACTGACGGCCTCGCTGGAGAATTTGTCACACTCCAGTCCTTTTCCTCCACCGGCTGTAGCGTTGGTATAGCCCGTAGAAGTATGGCCGATGCGAAGAATGCGATAGGCCGTCGCAGATGATTCTGCGGATTGGAACGCATAGTCTTTCACGGTGTCTCCAGCAAGGGTTAACTGGGCTATTTCCTGCTGTTTCAAACAGAACTTGTCGGGCAGTTCCTTTGCATCAGCTTCCGGAGCAATACGCCACACATAGCCTGCCTTTCCCTCCCAATTGTCTATACGGGGCTGACTATGCAGGATGGCATTCTTCAGTCCCAGGCGAGGACGCCATTTGGCGGCATCCAAGTCTTCGCTGCCGGGTTCCGTCCCTTCCGGGGTCCATGACAGACGCCAGTAGCGGGCCTCGGTGGGAGTGAGGGCAAACGTAGTGTTGTAATCGTAGTTCTGCCAGCCCTGACGCGGTGGCACCAATTGTTTCACCAGTCGGAAGTTGATTCCGTCATCAGAGGCTTCCACCGCCATGCGTTGTGCTTGGAGATTGGTGCCGTTGGCAGCGATCTCGATATTCGTGATCAGTTGCGGTCTTTTGAGGTCAAATTGTATCCATGCCGGTTCGGAAGCCGCATAAATGCCTTTGGCATTGCGCGTCATGGTGGGTGACATTTTCAGAGGATAGTTGGCCGAATCGCGCTGTAGGTTAAACTGATAATCACGCGAAGGAGTACCTCTTTGAGTGAGCGGAATGGCAAGGGTGGCAATATCCTCATAATAGCCTTCATAGCCTTGCGGCCGTGGAAGCAGTAGCCCGTCTTTCTGATGAATCAGATGTGAGAGTTGGCCTGTCACGATAGTGTCACTATAGACCACCTTCTGCATGGATTCCTCGGGCGAAATCCACGGACCGCCGGCCAGCGCAAAACCGTCGCAAATGTGGATGCCCATCTGCAGACCCAGGGAGTCGGCCTGCTGGAAGGCATAATCCACCATTTCCCAGAACCGTGGCGACATGGCTTCGGCCCATTCTCCTTGAGGGGGATCGGATGGAGCTCCTTTATCACTCTTGCCGCGGATAGGCATCAGATAGCAGCCACCGAGGCCTGCGTCCTTCATACATTTCAGGTCAGCCTTGATGCCGGGCTTCGATACAGCCCCATACATCCAGTACCAGAAGGTCCAAGGGGCCTCCCCCTGCCCCCTCCCAAGGAGGGGGTACACCGCCATAGAGATAACCAGCAAAAGTATTTGTTTTCTAATCATCGGAGTATCATTTTTATTGAGCCCCTCCCTTGGGAGGGGTTGGGATGGGCTTTATTATTCGAATCTTAGGATGGCATTGATGCGTCCTTTTCCTTTGCTCCAAAAGGGCTGGGCAGAAGGACCGTTGAGGTCGGTAGTATTCACCTTGTTGCGCACGGCGGGGATGGCTCTGAAAATGCCGATTCCCGTTTCGGGAAGGGTGTAGAGAATGTGGTCGCGACCGTCGCGCGGGGTATAGACACCAATGTTGCTGCCCAATGTCTCAATACCTATCTTGCCCTCCTGTGTCGTAAGCTGCATCCAGCTGACGTTGGCAAAATAGCCCTTGAACTCAGGATATTCCCACGACTCGCCGGGGATGGGGTCGTTGTAATCGTTCTGCCACAGGCCATACTGCGGACCTTCTTTACGGTTCTGCCACACGCGATAGGGGCCTTTGCCCACCCATTGCTTCGACTTCACCATCTGTTCGGGATAGTCGAAGCAGATGCCCATGAGGTCAACCACACCGTTGAAATAGTAGTCTGCATTCATATAGATGCCGCCGTCGGAGAGGAAGCGCCAGGTGATTGTCTGGATAGAACCGTGACGGTAGTTGGCCACCAAAGTGCTGTCGCTAACGGTGAAACCGTCGAAAACTCCCTGGTCGGCATACTCGGTATAGTCGGTTTTCTTTTGGAACGCCTCCTTGTCATCATGGTTATAGAAACCATCCTGCGAACGGTCTGAGCGCTTGGCAGCCACAAAGCGCGGCCCGTTGCCGAACGACAGTTTCTTGCTGCCGACTGTTACGCTCATCAGCAGTCCTGTCTGCTTGCTGAAAGCAAACTGGCGGTTGCCGTTTTTAACCGTCAGCAGGTCTGCATCTTCAGTACACGTAAACTTCTGAGTGTTCTCGCGAAGACGGTTCATGTTCAGGTTTTCGGCCTTCGTCATGTGTTTATGGCTCCACGTGAAGATTTCCTGCCCATTCGGGTCAATGGCAGTCAACTGTATCACGTCGGCATCCGTCCTAGGCAGATCAAATCTGAAGGTTTGTCCAGGGGCCACGTCGGGCGATGGAAGTTTACCTTCCTTCAACACCTTCACATTCTTCTCGCCGTAGGCGGGCATCTGCAAAAACTTATAACTGAACTGGCAGTCCTTCAGGTTGGTGAAATCGTAGCAGTTCTGGATGGTGGGCCGTTCCCTTTCCCAATATTTCACTTGCACCGGACTCCACACCTCTTTTATAGTATAGAACGAGCCTTCCTTCTCCATGTGGGGACCCACGATGCCGTCACTTCCAAAATTACCCATGCAGTCCACGATGTTGTTCTGATCCGTCCGTACCACGCCTTGGTCCATCAAGTCCCAGAGGAAACCGCCGGCACAACGGGGATTCGACATCATCAGCCGCCAGTAATCCTTCAGTCCTGCTCCATGTCCACCGTCGTAAAGACCATGCAGGAACTCCGTGGGCATGAAGATTTCCTTCTGCCGCATATATTCGGCCGTTTCGCCCCATGAACGGTAGTGCTTGGTCTCGAAACCATTGCGGTTGGCCCAGGGATAGAGCACCACGCGCTTCTGCGGGTCAAACTTATGGAAGAAAGGTTCCAGCTCGTAGTTGAAGCCGCCCTCGTTGCCGTTGCTCCAGAAGATGATTGACGGATGGTTCACGTCGCGCGTCACCATCTCCTCCACGAGTTTCTGCCCGTTGATGGTCTCGTGGGCCCAGTGCCAGCCGGGCAGTTCGCATTCCACGTAAAGTCCCAGCGAGTCGCAGGCATCCAGGAATTCGGGGTCGGCAGGATAGTGGCTCAGGCGCACGGCATTCATATTCATCGACTTGATGAGCAGCACGTCCTCGATGTTCTTCTGCTTGGAGAGCGTGCGGCCCGTTTCCGGACGGAACGAATGGCGGTTGGCACCCTTGAAGATTACTTTCTGTCCGTTGATGAATACGCCATCGTCGTCGCATCCCTGAATTTGGGGGTAGGGCAGGTCCTCGCCCTTGAATGAATGGCGGTACTCGATGGTACGGAAGCCAAACTTCTGGCGCTCCACATGGAGCACCTTTCCGCTCTGGTCCTTCAGCGTGAACACAGCCGTATAGCGGTGGGGCGTTTCAGCCGTCCAGAGTTTGGGATTCTTGACCGTGAAATCCACGGCAGCCCGGTCGCCCTGAATAGCGAAGGCCTGGCTCTGGCCCAGCTTCTTCCCGTTTGCGTCGATAATATCGACGCCTACAGCCCCCCAGGTCGCCCTGCTCAGAAAGACATCCGCCCGAAACTGCCCGTCGGCACGGGCATCGATAGCCACGCGCTGGATGTTCTGCACAGGCTTGCTGACAATATAAACAGGCCGCCAGATGCCGCCGAAGTTCCAATAGTCGGCGCGCCGCTCGGCCAGATTCACCTGCGGCGAACTGCTCTCCTTGGAAACTTCCACCTCCAGGCGGTTTTTCTTCTTTCCAAAGAACACGCGGTCGCTCACATCAAACTGGAACGGCGTGAAGCCACCCTGATGCAGGCCAGAACCAGCCTTTCGCCCGTTGATGGTGACGCGGGCATCGGTAAACACGGCCTCAAAGCAGAGTAATATCTGCCGTCCGGCCCATTCCCCGGGCAGCGAGAACTCATATTTGTAGAGTCCTTTCTCGTCGGCAATACCCTCGGGCGTGGCCTTGCCGTAGAAGCGCATGCCATACTGATAGGTGCCGAAGCCCTGCAGTTCCCAACAGGAAGGCACACCAATCTTTGTCCATTTGCCGCTGTTGCGCCCGTCGGTGCATTGGAAATCCCATTGCACCATATCGTCACAGCCCCTGCCGCTCAGGTATTGGCGATGTGTTTCCGTATCATTGGCCATTACCGTTGTGGACATGGCAGCCAAAAGCAGTCCGCTAAGTATGATTCTTTTCATATTGTGAGTTGATGATTTACTATATTATGACCGCGCTCGCGCGTATTTGTACCCTCGTTTTTCTTTTTATATTCACCATCCGTCGGTTTTTATGCTTGTGAGGGATGTGTGGCGATTCTTCATGGAGTGGGGTACAAACTAATTTACTTTGTTCTTCAATCTATCATTGGAAGCCTTTCATCTGATGGTGTTTTGAGGTACAAACTAAATTACTTTGTACTCGGCCGGATGATATCTCCACGCGCGAAAAAATGATTTTAACCCTCTATCCCCTCTATCTTTGAGGTAACATCTTATAATTCAAGCGTTTATCGGTAGGGGGTAAGGGCTTTTAACCCTCTATCTACCCTCTATCTTACCCCCTATTTTTGGCAAAAAACGGATAAAAACACGCTTTATTGTTTATTTTTAGGTTGACATTGCGCGTTATTCAACGCCCAACGTTGTTAAAATCGTTAAAAAAGAATAATTTAAGAAACAGATAGTTACATATTTATACTTTAAACGTTAATTTTGTGACGGACTACTGCCCGTCGTGGGCAAATAATGCATTAAATAAACGAATCAAAACTAATAAAATTAAAGCGTATGAAAAAAATTTTTACTCTGATTGCTGTGGCACTTTTTGCCACAAGTGTTAATGCTCAGGACCATGAACCAGGTCTATACCCTGTAAAAAGTGTGACATGGAAATCTATTAGATGGTATAATGGTAACAATAAGAAGGACAAAGACAATAAAGATTTATTCTTTTTGATGGGTACTGGTAATGGTTATGCTACACTTCTTGCCGAATACTATTATAGTGAAGATAAAGGTGACTATTTTACTCGTCCTGAATATACTTATATCGATTATGAGAAGGGTGAGACGGGAATTCCTGGATACGGCTTATATTACAAGTTTACTCCTTCTACCTCTGGTACGTTAAAAATGACTGTGTGGATTAACAAGGGAGGGGATAATCGTAAAGTATTTGTTGTTAAAGCTTCTGATGGAAAGCCTTTGACTCCATTTGTTGATTATACTTTTGAAGGTTATATCAATGGTCAGAATCAAACAATTGATGATGTTAGTTATCCCATTTATTTCTCATCAGAAGAGTTCAAGGCTAAACATGATGAAGCATACGTGAGTGATGGGGTTGATGCCCAGCCTTATAAACTTTCCTTTAATAATCAGGCTGTCTGGGGATATCTGACCTTCAATGTTGAAGCAGGTGAAAGCTATGTTGTTTATCAGCAAAGTTCACAGTTAGGATTTGGTGGCTTTGAATTCGGTGGCCAGTCTTATGTTGCTTCTCCAAACGGTGGCTTGGCTTCTGAGTTTGCCGCTGTTGTTGATGATGCAGGTAATGCAACTAACGTAAATGAAAGAGGTTCTGTTGTTACCTTCACAGCAGCAGGAGTGGATGTTGAAGCTGTCGGTGGTGCAGAACCTGAAGCTGTTGAGGCTGATTTCGATGCTTCTGGTATAACTAGTGTAAAGATTGGGCAGAATACAAATGCTCCGATTTATAACCTCGCAGGTCAGAAGGTTTCTAACGATTTCAAGGGCTTGCTTATCAAGAACGGAAAGAAATTCATCAAGTAACCTATAGCTAACATTTAGATACTGAAAAAGGCCGCTTCCCAATCTTCGGGGAGCGGCCTTTTGTGTGTCTTATTTCCGTTTTCCGAACAATTGGAAATCGTAGCCGTTGACAGTCATTTCCTCATTATTAATGTAGATGTTCTCCAGAACCAGCATCAGCGAATCGTTCTGCCATACGAACAAGCTGTCGCTATCCTTCAACTTCGGATGCTGTCGCAGCCGTTCCCTGATGGGATAGGTCATAACGGTTTTGTCGTCCTTATCCATCTTCAAAACACCATTCTCTTGCCTCAGTTCATAATCCTCGAGAGGCAGCATCAGGGTATAGTCACCAAGACTGACAGGATTCTGTCGTCTGAGGTAGGTGGTCTCTTCCTTGGCAGCAGCTTCACGATTGTCAACAAACTGGCTGTCGTACCACGACCACTGGCCGTATTGCTGCTCGAAGGCATCGCGCCCTACGTCTTTTCTCACATATTCGATGAGGCTGCACACCTCGCGGTATTGATCGCAGAGCAGGCTGTCTTTCCTGATTTCCTCCAAGTCCAGCTTCTCCACGAATTTGCCCGTTTTAGGATTGATCAGTTTCAGTTGGGCAATCATCTGCTCAAGGCGCGATGTCTGGCATCGCCGTCCGATGCTCTTGGCTGAAATGCCTGGTATATAGGTAAATACGATGATTGCTGCGCCAAAGATAAGGGCCATCAACTGGAATCGGCGTGAACGCTTCCAGAGGAGCATCAGCACGAAGAGCGTCATCAGCACGCCTGCTACCATCAGGTAGAAGCGGCTCTCGGTGAAACTGTAGAGGCGGATGCGATAGATGGAACCTATCCAGTACATGATGAGCGGCGGAATGGCTATCCACGTGAAGTTACAGTAGAACCAGTCGTAGTAGTGCTGTTTGAGCACATACTGCATCAGCCGGCCCACCATGGCCACTGTCACAAAACCCATTACCATCCAGGCCACGCCGCCTTTGGGCAAGTCCCATTCGAGGGCAATCTTGATGAAATAGGCATAGAGGATAACGGTATAGATGATGACCGCAGGCGAAAGGATGAAGTTCAGGATGATTTGCAGCACGCGGGCGGGCTCGCCCACTTCGTCTTCGCCGTGGGAAATCAGCGTGCAGCACACCTGCGGGGCAATGACGAACCATATGAACTGCCACAGGTAGGTATAGAAATCCTTGGGTTCATCGATGCCGAAGATGTAGAAGAAGGAGCCGAAGATGGCCAGGAGTGCCAGCGTGATGATACCCGAAATGACGAGTCCGAAGAACAGTTGCGTCACCACATGCAGGGCATGGGCGGCAAAACTGCGGTTGTCCATGCGCCGCGTGCCCACCACGAGCAGGATGGCTGCCAGCACATAAGTGAAGCCGAAGCCGTATGTCCAGAGGAAAGGCTTCAGGTTAAGCATCATCAACGGCAGGAACAGGAATCCCGAAACCACGTAAGCCCAGCGGTTCACCTTGTGAAGCCAGAAGGTCAGTACCACAAGCGGCACGAACAGCATCAGGATGTCGGCATTGATGCCGCTGACCATCTGGTGCAGTTTTTCGTTCCATTCGGCATTTCCCGTATGCCAGGCTGCAATGACGAAGAAAGCCAATCCCAGGGCGGCTTCCACGGGAAATTCCCTCGGACTGCGCAGCAGTTGCCGCATGATGTTTTTCAGTTTTGTCTTCATATTCAATTGTTTTATCGGTATCTGATTGCAAAGGTATGAAAAGTTGCGCGTATAGCCAAAGTAAAAACGTTGAGTTTTCAGAAAAAGGGTACAAAACCACAACGCGCGCGTCATATCAATAAATTGTTGCAACATGAATACGAAGTTTTTCCACATCATTCTGATGCTTGGACTCGCTGTTGGCGTCCAAGCCCAAACCACGATTACCGTTGATGCCAACGGGCAGGGTGACTACACCACCATTCAGGCTGCCGTGAATGCTGTCGCTGAAGGTGCTGAGGCAACCATTTACGTGAAAGCTGGTATTTACGAAGAAATGGTAAAGGTGGGTACCCGACAAAAACCATCCACGAAAAAGATTTCACTTATCGGTGAAGGTATGGACAACACCATCATCACTGCCGCCAATGGCAAGAATACCATTGGAAGTGGTAAGGATGTGCGTGACTATGCCACGTTGGCTGTTTTTGCACCCGATTTCTATGCAGAGGGTTTGTGTATACAAAATACGGGCGGAAAGGCTGCCGGACAGGCACTTGCGCTGCATGTGGATGGTGATCGCCAGACTTATTATCGCTGCAGGATAGCAGGCTATCAGGACACACACCGCACCAAGAAAGAAACGCGCAGCTACTATAAGGAATGCGTCATAGAGGGAGCCGTGGACTATATCTATGCTGGAGGCACTTGCTGGTTTGAACGCTGTACGCTGAACAGCGTGGCATCGGGCTATATTACTGCTCCTGAGGATATTACGGTCTATACAACAGCTGAAGACGGCACAAAGATCTGGCTGGGCTTCATATTCAATGAGTGCACGGTGACGAAAGCATCGGGTGTCAGCGATAATAGTGTTTCTTTAGGCCGTTGCTGGGGTGCAGAGAAGTGTGGAAGTCTGTTTATGAACTGCCAATTGAATAACGTCATCAAACAAGCAGGATGGGAGACCATGGGCGGAAACGACGGCACGAAGTCCTATTTTGCAGAATACAAGAACAAGAATGGATCGGCCCTGGCGGATGTCTCCAAGCGTATCGGTTGGAGTCATCAGTTGTCGGATGCTGATTATGAAAAGTTGAATACATGGAAAAAGGTGGATGAGCTCTATCGTGCCGTCAAGACCACAGCCGTGGCTTTCGACCCCGAAGCAATAATAGCCAGCCATGCAACGACAAAAGACTATGCACCTCTGGAAAACAAACTGCTGGCTTTCCCCACGGCACGCGGATTCGGTAAATACGTGACGGGCGGACGTGGCTGCAAGGTGGTGGAGGTGACCAATCTGGAAGACAATCCTTCCAATCCATCAGAAGGTTCTTTACGCTGGGCCCTGACAGTAGCAGGCAAGGAGAACGCTACTATCGTTTTCCGTGTCAGTGGTACCATCAAAATCCTGCCCAATGCCCAGAAAAGACGTGATTTGCGAGCTTCGTTGAAGAATGTTACCATAGCAGGCCAGACAGCTCCTGGCGACGGTATTTTGATCAGGGGCGGAAAAGTTAATTTGGGTGGTTCCAATAATGTGATCATTCGCAACCTGCGTTTTCGCATAGGTGATCTTGATGAGGCCGATTTGGCTAAGCCGACTGACAGCCGTTTCATCAAAGGTGCAGGCTTGGGAATCGAGAACGCTTCTAATATTATTATTGACCATTGTTGCTTTGGTTGGAGCGGTGAGGAAAACATCACTATGTACGATAACCATTTTACGACAGTCCAATGGTGTATTGTCCATGAAGGTCTTTATGATGCAGGTCACCAGAAAGGCAACCGTAGCTATGGTAATCAATGGGGTGGCTCTCCAGCAACCTATCACCATAACCTGCTGGCCCACAACTATAATCGCAGTTCGCGATTGAATGGTGCCAGTAGTACAACTGAAGACCGTAATGTGTTTATGGAATATTTTAATAATGTCAATTATAACTGGGGAAAGACGAATTCCTGTTATGGTGGCGAAAACGAGGCGGGAATCTACAGTTCACACGAGTGTAACTTTGTAGGTAACTATTACAAGCCTGGCCCCAGTACGCCTAGTGGCAGTTTTTTCATGGAACTTTCAGCAGCCCGTGAAGGCAAAACACTCAATCCAAATCCATCGCGTTGGTATTTTGCCGACAATGTGATGGAAGGTAACAGCAATGCCACTTCCGACAATTGGTCGGCTGTGAACAATAATACGATTTATACGGTAGCAGGCATGAAGTCTGAGTCGCTTATTTATCCTTCACCTGAATATACCCGTTTGGCGAAATGTAAATTTGACGATTACGATCAGTATCGTACTCCTTCAGAGTCTGCCCTTGAGGCTTACGAAAAAGTGCTTGAAAGAGCTGGTACGATTCATCGTGATGTGATAGAACAGCGGGTTGTGGATGAAGTTCGAAATAAACAAGCTCAATATAAAGGTTCAACACTAAATAAAGCCGGATTCATCGATTCGCCTGATGATGCAGAAGGATGGCCTGTCTATAATGCAGGTACTCCTTTAGCGGATACCGACCACGACGGAATGCCAGACGAATGGGAAACGGCCAACGGTTTCAATCCCAATGATGCATCTGACGGTGCCAAGGTGGCTTCGGCTGAAGGATATACGGCACTTGAAATCTACCTGAACTCCCTGATGGGCGAGCAGATTCCCATCGTGACAACTGGTATTCGGCAGACAACCACCACCTTTGACAACAAGAAACTCGGTGGATGGTTCACCCTGCAAGGCATTCCCCTGGCGCAGAAACCCGCTGCGCCAGGCCTTTATGTCAGCAATGGTCGCAAGCTGTTGGTGAAATAAAAAATAAAAAGCCACAATTTATTTGTATAGTTATTTGTTTTTTATTATCTTTGCCACCAAATATCTAATAAGCAAAAAACAAACATAGATATCATTACTAACTTAAAAACAAAAAGCTTATGAAGAAAAAATTATCTTTTCTCACGGTTGCTTTCTTGGCTTTAGTTGCTGTTACGGCATTTGCCGTGGAGGGCGAGGGAACAGCCATTACCTGGGATTTCTCAGAATTCCCTAAGACAGCAGCCGAGTACAAGGAGGACGCCAGCAATGTTGATGGCTACGATTACAATGGCTTGATTTGCCACATGCCGTATGCTGAATCAACAAAAGAGGGTGTGACTTCTGCTACGGATTACATTACGACTGGTGGTTTCCATGCCAATGGCACGAGTAACGCCAAAATCCGTTTTATGACTTATACCCCGACGGTGGATGGTATTCTGACTGTTACTTATCGTTCGAATAACAAGACCGCTACCGACCGTATTACGGCTATTGGAACAGAAATTGCAGCTTTCACGAAGACCAATGTTGACGAGGGCAGTGTTCCTGCTTCTGTGGTAGCACACGGATTTACAACTGGCTCAACACCCACGGAGATTTCCGCCGAATTGACTGCAGGTACTACCTATTATATCTACCTTGCAAATGGTGGACAGACCATTACGAAGGTTCAGTATGTTGAAACCAGTGCTACGGAAGTTACAGAAGATCCTCAGATATCTGTAACTGAGGATGATGCTTCAGTTGTTGTTTCTGCTATTGGTGAAGGATCCGTTATTCTCTATGCCGACGGCACAGAGGTGGAAAATCCCTACACAGTTGCGCGTACTAATGAAGATCAGGTTATCACATTCACTGCCACTGCACAGGAAGATGGCAAAGAGATTAGCAGCACGGTAACACAGGAAATTACGGTTACCAAGTTGACAACAGAGCCTACGGAAGAGCCTTCAACAGGTATTTCATGGGTTCTAACTTCACCGTCTGACCTTAAGACTGGCGATAAGGTCATTATAGTAGATAAGACCACTAAGTATGCTATGCTGAACAATGCAACTAAGGGTCCTGTGGCTATAGTTACGCTTAGCGAAGACATGTCGGAACTGACATCTGTTGTAGATGGCACTTACGAATGGGTAGTGACTAACGACGAGGGTAATCTGACTTTCAACGTTGAAGAGACAAAGAACTATCTCTTTTGTAGTAATGACAACAACGGCATTCGTGTAGGTGAATCAGCTAACAACGTGTTTATTATCGAGCATGATGCCGGTCAAGATTATGACTATTTGAAGAATGTCGCTAATAGTCGATATGTGGGACTATATACTGGCACACCAAACTGGCGCTGCTATACTTCGGTCAATGCTAACATCAGAGACACTCGTATTGCTTTCTACGTAAAGACAGAAAAAGAGGCTCCTGCCGAACTCGAGGTTCCCGGCACCGAGATCTGGAGCAACGAAGAGGCTCAGGATGTGGATTGGAGCCAGGGCTTAGCCGTTATGATTAACGCTGAGGATTTTGCCGACGTCAAGGTCGGCGACCGCCTGAACATCGGCATTCTGGGTGCTCCCGAAGATGCAGCACCTGGCAACTGGGCCTATCAGGTAGCGCTTCAGGACGGCGACAACTGGAAGAACCTGGAAGGCGGTGAGCCGCTGAAACAGGCAGGCGACTATGTTCACTCGTTCATCATCACAGGTGATATGCTTAGATATATGAAGAAGGACGGTCTGGCTATCAACGGAACGAAGTTCCAGGTGAAGAAGGTGGCCGTTGAGAGTGCCTTTGAAGGCACCGATGAGAGCATCTGGGTGGGCGAGCAGACAGGCAATGTACAGATCAACATCTGCCACTTCGCCAATGCCGCCGACTTCGCAGGAGTGAAGGTAGGCGATATCATCCGCGTCACCATTGACAGCCCGAACTGGATAGGCCTGAACTACAACACGCCTGACCCAGACTATGCCTGGAGCAACTTCACCGATGAAGATTTTAAGGTAGAAAACAATTGGTCGGATCCCGTTGTTTCGTTTACGATTAAGACAGAGAACGCCGTCAACATCCTGAACAAGGAGAACGGTGGTATCTTCGTCAACAATCCCCATACCACCGTCAAGCAGGTGGAAATCATCCCCGCTCCGACGTTTGTCGTAAATATCAGTGAGAGCGAGAACGGTGCGGTAACTGCCGACAAGACTGAGGCTCTGGAGGGTGAGACGGTGACGCTGACCCCAGCTCCCGAGAACGGCTATGCCTTGGAGACCTTGACCGTGAAGGATGCCGACGGTGCAGACGTGGAAGTTTCTGACAATTCGTTCACGATGCCTGCCAGCGACGTGACCGTTACGGCAACGTTCGTTCAGGCTCCCGTGGATGTTGACATCACCGTGGAGAGCGGCAAGGACATTGCTGCCGAGGTGGAGGCCGCAGCCGGCGGATCACCCGTCAAGAGCATAACCGTGACACTGGCCGAGAATGGTGAGTACACCATCGGCAAGTCGCTGTCTGCACAGGGCAACGTGATTATCAACGGTAACGGTGCCACCATCGACGCCTCTGCCCTGACCACTCCGTTCGTCCAGATGGCCGACCTGCCCACTGAGGGACTGAACGACAAGGGTGCATACGAGATTGACGAGGTGTCGTTCAACGACGTAACCATCACCGGACTGCCCTACCAGCTGTTCTATGCCAACAAGCAGAAGTACCTCATCACGACGCTGAAGGTCGACAACAGCGTGATTGGCATCAACGGCTCGAAGAACAAGACCATCTTCGACTTCAACAGCGGAGGTAACTGCCTGAACCTGACGGTCAACAACTCCACCCTGTGGGCTAACCCGTCGAACGCACAGAACGGCGGCTTCTACAGCTCGCAGAGCGGTCAGAGCGTACAGGACCTGAAGGAAGGTGCCGAGCAGGTGACCACCATCAGCAACTCTACCATCTATAACATCGCCAGCGGCAAGACCACCTCTACCCGCCGCAAGAACAGCCAGGATTGGATTAAGTATGTTGTGACGAACAGCATCATCGCCGAGAGCGGCAAGAGCGGACAGTTCCTGAAGGGTCTGAACGCCGGACAGGCCGGTAAGGACGCTGAGTGGACAGTCGACGGCAACACGTTCATCTTCGGAGGTGCCGTGATCGAGGAGCAGGCCGTAGGCTCATCTGCCGAGAACATCCAGAACTGCCTGACCAGCAATCCCGGCTTTGCTGATGCTGCCAGCGGTGACTTTACGCTTGACTTCGCCAGTGAGCAGTATGCCCAGAAGACAGGTGACCCGCGCTGGCTGAGTGCAGATCCTACGGTGATGGTAGCTCCCGAGAGCGGTGACTTCGCCGCCATCGTGGCACAGGCCGTGAAGGAAGGCAAGGAGACACTCGCCCTGCCTGCAGGCGCTGCCTACAAGGCCGGCTCTACCGTCTATGTGGATAAGAAGCTGAACATCATCGGCGACGAGAGCGATCCTGCAACGCTCGAGCTCGGTATGAAGGGCTTCGTCATCAAGGACGCCCTCGACATGGAGAACATGATTATCGACGCTGCTACCAACGCCGAGCCGTTCATCGCCCTGAGCGCAGAGCCCAATGAGGAACTCCTCGGTGCCAACAACGGTTCCGACTACTACAACATCATGGATCCCGTCATCCTGCGCAACCTCA